>Ga0209653_1000080_pt1 | contig 79389 bp, 71 predicted proteins | sample SaaInl6LU_22_DNA_FD_184644 | JGI IMG/M metagenome (GOLD analysis project Ga0209653, IMG submission 184644) | Marine microbial communities from expanding oxygen minimum zones in the Saanich Inlet - ESP_116LU_22_DNA (SPAdes) (version 2) | ecosystem: Environmental > Aquatic > Marine > Intertidal... | reverse complement strand
TCCATATTTCAGGACCAGTAGAACGGTAATGTGCTTCGGTATTTAAATCGTTAAAATATTGATTGATGTAAACCGAACCTTTTAACTCTCTGTGCAATCGTTTTGCAACTTGATAATATGATCTGGGATCGTCAGCGGCTACGTGACCAGGGCATACATATACTTTAGCACCCATAGAGCGCAACATATCAATTTTGTCAGGAGAAGATTTGGAAGTAACAGCTAGCACACATTGATACCCCTTAACAATGCTGACCATAGCCAAGCTAAAGCCAGTATTGCCTGACGTAGTCTCAATGATAGTACTTCCTGGTTTTAAAATATTTTTACGCTCAGCTTCTTCAATAATATGAAGAGCAATTCGATCTTTATTTGAATGACCAGGATTAAAGAATTCGGCCTTAGCAAAGTAAGTGCCCAAAAAACCTTCAACGGAAGCATTCAGCTTTATTAGCGGAGTATTGCCAACCAAGTCTAATGCATTGTTGTATGCGTCTATTGTTTTTTTAATCATGAGAAACAAGCTTCTCCCCTATGGTTTTGAGTTTTCAAATTTACTGAAATTTAATGTTTTATTGAAAATCAATTTAACATTGATTCATCAATTAATAAAAAAGAGCGTTCAATAAGCACATCATCGTAAACAAAAATGAATAATTTGAAGTAAATTGATATATTCGCAAAAAAGCTGCTATGTTTACACAAGATCAATACACAAAACTTAAAAATCGCCTGGTTGCGTTGAGGGGGTCTCTTTGACGTTGATTCACTAAAAATAGACGTTCAAAACAGGGAAGAAAAAACCCTAGCCCCAAATTTTTGGGACAATGCATCTGAAGCTGAGGCTTATATGCGTGCACTTCAACCTGACAAACAGTGGTTGGCAGATATTGAATTACTCAATACACAGATAGAGGATATTTCTGTTTTGATTGAGTTTGCCAAAGCAGGTGATGATGTAAATGAAGAACTCAACGATTCTTTTACAAAAGCAACGAACTTTATTGAAGACCTTGAGTTCAAAAATATGCTTTCCGAAGAAGGCGATTCACTGTCAGCAGTTCTTCAAATCACTGCTGGCGCAGGTGGTACAGAAAGTTGTGATTGGGCATCAATGTTAATGAGAATGTACATGATGTGGGCTGAAAAAAAAGGACTAAAAACGAGAGAATTAAATATGCAGTCAGGTGATGTTGCCGGAATAAAAACTGTAACCATTGAAGTAAAAGGTGATTATGCCTTTGGCTGGCTAAAAGGTGAAAATGGTGTACATCGACTGGTTCGCATCTCCCCTTTTGATAGCAATGCAAAACGTCATACCAGCTTTGCCTCTGTATATATTTATCCTCTTGTTGATGAAAGCATTAAAATCGAGGTAAATCCAGCTGATATTGAAATTACTACAGCTCGCTCAAGTGGTGCTGGCGGTCAAAACGTAAACAAAGTAGAAACCAAAGTGCAATTAACGCATAAGCCCACAGGTATACAGATTTCTTGCTCAGAAACAAGATCACAACATCAAAATAGAGATCGTGCTATGCAAATGCTGCGATCACAACTCTATGAAATTGAACTCCAAAATAAAAGACAAACACGTGCTGCCATTGAAGCAAATAAAATGAAAATCGAATGGGGGTCACAGATTAGAAACTATGTGATGCAACCCTATAAAATGGTTAAAGATGTCAGAAGCGGTCATGAGTCTTCTGGAGTTAGCGCAATTCTTGATGGTGAAATAGACCCCTTTTTAAAAGCATTTTTGATGATGAATCAGCAACCTAAAAACGAGGTACTTTAAATGATAAAAAATATTGTATTTGATCTCGGTGGTGTTCTCATAGACTGGAACCCAGAATATGTTTTTCTTAAGGAGTTTAGAGGCGATCGGGAGAAAATGAATTGGTTTTTCAATACGATTTGTACATCATCGTGGAACGAGGAACAGGATGCTGGATACAGCATTAAAAAGGCAACAAACGAACGTGTAGCCATGTTCCCAAAACATGAACGTCTTATACGTATGTATTATGGTGAGTGGGAACAAATGTTAGGATTCGAGCACACCGAAACAGTCGAAATTCTCAGGCGCTTACATGATTCAAAAGAGCATTCAATCTATTCGTTAACCAATTGGAGCAACGAAACTTTCCCTGTTGCCTTAAAGAAATTTCCATTTTTATCGTGGTTTAAAGGTATCCTAGTTTCTGGAGACGTAGGGTTAAAAAAGCCAGATCCTGAAATTTACAAACTATTATTAGATAGATATGGTCTCGAAGCAAATACGTGCGTATTTATTGACGACCGCACTGAAAACGTTAAGGCTGCCTCTGCTCTTGGATTTAGTGGAATTGTTTTTAAGAATCACACCCAACTCAGCAAAGATTTAAAAAAATTAAATATTATTTAGATGATGAAAAATGCAATACTTTCTGTAATTCTTTTGGCAACCTGTGTTACTAGTTTTGGTCAGTCTCGTAACATATCCTTGAATGGTGTGGTTGTTGGTGGCGAAAATAATGATGTGCTTCCTTTTGCTACTGTATCCGTCACAAACAATGCAAATCAACTCATAGATGGAGGCATTACAGATGAAAATGGAATCTTTCAACTTAGTGTTCCTCCAAACACATATTCAATTTCTGTAGAATATATTGGTTTTGAAACTCTTACAATAAATGCAAAGCCTTATGCCAACTCTGTTGATTTAGGGTCGTTACAACTCACCTATTCTATTGAATCGCTTGAGGGTATTGATGTAATAGGAGAAAGCGCTGAAGTTGAAATTCGTCTTGATAAACGAGTGTACAATGTTGCGAAAAATAACATCACTAAAGGAGGAACAGTATCAGACGTTTTAGAGAATGTCCCCTCTGTTTCTGTTGATATTGATGGTGAAATTGAACTTCGTGGAAACACAAATGTGCGTATCCTTGTTGATGGTAAACCTTCAGGGCTGGTTGGCCTAGGCGGTGTAGATGCGCTCACTAGACTTCCTGCTGAATCAATTGAAAAAGTGGAAGTTATTACTTCTCCATCCGCTCGATACCAAGCAGAAGGCGCTACAGGAATCATTAACATTATTCTTGCTAAACAATTTCTTAAGGGACTGAATGGAGTTTTTACTGCGTCGGGTGGCAGAAACGATAGTTACGTTGGCACCGCCAATATGAACTATAGAAAAGGAAAAGTTAACTTTTTTACAAATTCTGGTTATAGAGATCAAACAAACAATGGGAATGCGCTCCAGGACAATAATTACAACAGCCAAGTTGAGTCTATTAAACGCTATGTAGAAGAAAGAACCTTTGACAGAAGACGAGAAGGATACAATGTCAATCTAGGGATTGAATACAAAGCCAGTGAAAAATCTACCTTAACCCTTTCCTATTTAACAACCGACAGAGATGGAACAGACCTTACCATTAACCAACAATCTCAAATTCGAATAGATGACTCCGTAGTAAGAACAGTCCGAAACGAAAACGAAGTAGATGTTGAAAAAAACAATCAACTTTCACTAGATTTTGAACATAAGTTTAACACTAAAGGTCACAAGATAACCGCCACATTACAAACTGAAAAAAGTGACGAGACGGAAATTTCGTCAATAGAATCTTTTTTCGAAGATGGAACAACCCCTGCAGACTTAAGCGAAGTAAATACCACCATTGAAACGCAAGAACAAAAACTCGCGCAAGTCGATTATATACTTCCGATCAATAAAAACACGCAGTTTGAAGCTGGTTATAGGGGCACCGGAAGGAATCAATTTACTGATTTTAAAATCGAAGTCGAGGACAATGCTGGTCTAGTCTCTATTGATGAAAACTTATCCAACACACTTGACTACCAACAAGAAGTTCATGCCATCTACACACAGTTTGGGAAAAAAATAAATTCTTTCTCTTTTTTGGTAGGTCTTCGTGTGGAAAACACATCTATCTATGTGGAACAGCTAAAGTCTGACTCCCCATTAAATGACGACAACTATACTGACCCATTTCCAACTGTAAATTTGGGATGGGAAATTAGTCCTAAGGCGAGTGTTACTTTAGGCTATAACCGAAGAATATCCAGACCTGGGTCATGGTCTTTAAATCCATTTCAGTCAAGATCCAGTAAGACAAGTTACTTTCAAGGAAACCCAGAGCTCAATCCTAGCTATTCAAATGGATTTGATTTGGGTTATCTCAAACAGTTTAAGAAGGTTACCCTCAATACTTCCATTTACTACAGAAAAACCACAGATGCGGTGAATAGAGTTGCTATTGTTACCGACGAAACTGTCCTAGTCAATGGCATTGAAACTCCTGTAATTCGACGTTTGCCAATCAACTTAGGAACAGAAGATCAGTATGGAGTTGAATTTAACACTTCGCTACGATTGGTAAAAGGAATGCGAACAAATGCTAGTGTCAACTTCTATAAAAGTATAGAAAAAGGAAGTTATCAAGGCGTACGATATGATTCAGATAATGCCAGTTGGTCTGGAAATTTTAGTAACTCCTACCGTCTTCCCTTTTCGATTCAATCTCAGTTTTCATTGCGTTACCGAGGTCCTAATGATTCTGCCTTTGGAAAAAGCAAAGGATTCCTGTACACAGATTTAGCATTGAGTAAAGACATACTCAACGAAGACGCCACATTGAATTTCAGATTTAGCGACCTATTCAATACTGGTAAATATGATTATCAAACAACAACTTCTCTTGCAGTAACCAATGGAATCTATCAGCGTCGTGAACCCACATACACACTAACGTTTACCTATAGATTTAGACAGGAGAAAAACAGACAGAGACGAGGCTCAAATTCCTATAACCAAGGTGGTTATGGCCAATTTGAATTGTAAGATTTATTCTTTTTTGTTTTCTTTTTTTTCCTTAAGCCACTCAAGTAGACTTCCGCCGAGCCAATAAGGGATGACAAAGCCAATGAGAAAAATCATAAGCCAAAAACCAATCGTAAGAATGGTTAAAAAAAGTAAAAATCCTAAATACTGATCAAATGAGAACATATTTCGTTTTTGATATTGCAAATGTATTTAGAAAGTTTGATGCAAACAAGGGTGGTTAATAAAATCAGCATTTGATTTTTCTTACCTTTGCATAAACTAATTTTCATGTCATTCCGAATTGAAAAAGATACGCTTGGAACAGTCAATGTGCCAGCCGATAAATATTGGGGCGCACAAACTGAGCGTTCACGCCATAATTTCAAGATTGGAGATCCTGGTTCTATGCCGATTGAGCTCATCTACGGTTTTGCTTATTTAAAGAAGGCAGCAGCATTTGCTAATCATAAGCTAGGGGTCTTGGAAGAATCAAAACGAGATCTGATTGCCAAAGTGTGTGAAGAAATCCTAGAAGGACGCCTAGATGATCAATTCCCCCTTGTAATATGGCAAACGGGCTCTGGAACACAATCAAACATGAATGTTAATGAGGTCGTTTCTAATCGAGCGCATGTCATTGCTGGAAATGAGTTGGGTAAAGGCGAAAAAACACTACATCCAAACGATGATGTTAATAAATCACAGTCATCAAATGACACATTCCCAACAGGCATGCACATTGCTGCATACAAACTCATTGTTGAACACACTATACCTGCTCTACGACAGTTAAAAGAAACATTCTCTGCAAAGTCAAAAGCCTTTACAAATGTGATCAAAATCGGGCGTACGCACATGATGGATGCGACTCCTTTGAGCCTAGGTCAAGAGTTTTCTGGTTATGTGGCACAAATCGAATATGGCTTGAAAGCCTTGGAAAACACCCTCCCCCATCTTTCCGAATTGGCTTTAGGAGGAACCGCAGTCGGAACAGGAATCAACACACCAAAAGGGTATTCAGAAACAGTCGCAAAATATATTTCAGAATTCACGGGACATCCGTTTGTAACAGCTCCAAACAAATTTGAGGCCTTAGCCAGTCACGATGCTTTTGTAGAGACCCACGGCGCCTTACGTCAAATTGCAGTTTCTCTTCATAAAATAGCCCATGACATCCGCATTATGGCTAGTGGTCCACGATCGGGAATAGGAGAATTGTCAATACCTGCGAATGAGCCTGGAAGCTCAATTATGCCTGGAAAAGTCAACCCAACACAATGTGAAGCCCTGACCATGGTTTGCGCTCAAGTTTTAGGAAACGACGTTTCGGTTGCTTTTGGAGGCGCACAAGGTCATTTTGAACTCAATGTTTTTAAACCTATTATTGCACATAACCTTCTACAATCGGCTCGCCTTATTGCTGACGCATCTGTAAGCTTTGACAAGCACTGCGCAAAAGGAATAGAACCAAATTATGAAGTAATCCGTAAACTGGTTGGAAATTCGCTAATGCTCGTGACAGCACTTAACACAAAAATTGGCTATTACAAAGCAGCAGAGATTGCACAAAAAGCGCATCAAGAAGGCACCACATTGCGAGAGGCTGCACTAGACACTGGATATTTATCAGCTGAAGAGTTTGATGAGTGGGTGCGACCCGAGGATATGATTGGGAACTAAACGCGTCCTTTTAACGCATTAAAGGCCCATCCAATTGCGATAAAGCCAGTACCTGTTAAGCTAAACCCTATAGCATATTCAGGATATTTAATTGCGCCTAACAACACAAGGCAAATTCCAATAATTGTTAAAATCAACGACGCTAAAGCGAAAATTGTATTTTTATTAAATGACATTTTTTTATAAAATTAAATTTAACTAAAGATTGGTTTTATTTTTAAAATCGTTTGCTCTCGATTAATTTTTTCATTCGAATAGACAAAGTTCGAAACTACGAAATATTCTTTTGGCTTTTCGTATTTGGTGAGTATTTTACTTTTTTTAATTCGTTCTAAAATATCAGTCGAAATTTCCCCTTCAAAGACAATCGCTAATACGCTACCTAATGCTTGATCTTTTTTACCGAAAACAAAAAAAGGAACATCAATAATACTAGCAAGACTTTTCTCAATCTGCTCTGGATGAAGCTTAATGCCCCCTGAATTAACAACATTATCTTTTCTTCCTTTCCATTTAAACTTTGTTGAAGAAAGTAATTCAACACAATCGTTGGTTTTGAGTTTGTCTATACCAATATATGATGCATGAATAACCAAAGTGTCATCGTCATTAGAAAAACGAATTCCGTTTAGTGCCGAAAAACAGTCCTCAGATTCACTAATGTTTTGCAATGCCACGTGACTGTAGGTTTCTGTCATCCCATAAGTTACCAACACTTTTGTCGTGTGACCTTTTACAGAATTGCGAATTTGATCGTTTACTGGTGCACCCCCAACCAAAATTTGCTTGACTTTATGAATATCAACTAAAGAATTGCTCAGTTGGTGAGGAGTGAGGGCAGTAAAATCATAGTATTTATCTGCTTTCAAGGGAAATGACGTTGGTTTATTCACATCAATCCATAGGCCAGCTATAAAGGCACGAATCAACATCATTTTACCAGCGATGAACTTGATAGGAAGGCAAAGCAAGGCGCATTCTGTTGGCAAAAGCTCACAAACATTAATGGTGGCTTGTGCTGATGCACAAAGCATTCTCTTAGATGCGTTGATGGTCTTTGGTTTTCCAGTGGAACCACTGGTATTGAGAATGATACTATCTTTGGATGAGAGCCATTCGTTTAAAAAAGTTCCAAGCTCTTTTTCATACGAATGCTTAGCAATCATCAATTCATCTGCTAAGACAGATAAACTCTCTACGGTATGAGGAATACCATTGAGCCTAAAGTCTGGATGCAAGCTAAATGTAAATGGCATTTATTTTGAATTCAAAGGTCCTGTGAGATGAGATTTCCATGACCCCCATTTGTATTTTCTTTTGAAGATATACCCAAATATAATGTACATCAAAAGTGGTAAAATGATGTATGTCGCTAGATTTGGGTCAGAAACGTCCCTATAAATGGAATGTGTCTGAAATGCTGTCCAGTTAGAAGTGACCAGTAATGCAATAATCAAATTATTGGCAGCATGAAAACCAATAGCAAGTTCAAGACCTTCGTCCATTAGGGTGATTATGCCTAAAAACAAGCCAGTAGCAATGTAGATGATGATGATTTCATAACCAAGTTTTTCTATTTCTGGGTTCATAATATGTAATAATCCGAAGGAAATTGATGTCGTGAGTAGAGGCGCAAGGCGATTTCCGAAAGCAACGCCCAATCCTTGCATAAAATACCCTCTAAATAACAGTTCTTCAGCAGTTGTTTGTAAAGGAATCATGAGCACGGCAATTAGAAACAGAATAAGGAACTTATCTAATACAAAATTCCATTCATATTTCTCAGGAAAGAAATAAAGGTCGAGACCAAAAGAAAGGAGTGCAAAAAACGAAACAAGACTAAATGAAAATGCAACGCGACGCCAATCTAAAGAAGGTCGTGTAGTAACCAATGATTTTATTTTTTGGTGATGAATAAACTTAACAATAAATAGAATGGCGAAAAATGCAATTGCAAAGGGCAACAACATATAGAAAAGCGTTGTGTTTAAACCTAAGGAAGAAAAGATTTCAGCCTGAGACATCTCTAAGATTTTTTCTTGACCTGCTTCAGCAACTAAAGCTAAGCTGAAAGGAATAGTCGAAAAAATATAAACAAAAGCAATGATGATAATTGCTAAAACATAGCGTAAGGGACTTGTTTTTCCAGAGTAAGCATTTTCTATAAACATACGTTCACATTAAATTTTGATAGTTTATTTTGGTCAAAACCCATATAATGACCCTCAAGATACAAAGGAGAATCAATATTATTGGTAAAAAGCTCACCAGTGCCTAGCCCTTGATGCATAGATGTCTTTTTTGTACTTACCCATTGTGCAATAGCATTCAACCCAATGTTGCTTTCCAAGGCACTAGTTGCCCACCAGCCAATAGAATGCTTTTCAGCTTGATTGATCCATTGGTCAGCACCTCGCCATCCCCCAATCAAACTTGGTTTAAGAATGATATATTGTGGTTGGATCAACGACAACATTTCGTGCTTTATGTCATCGGAAGTTAGACCAATCAATTCTTCATCTAAAGCAATTGGAATTGGAGTGTTTTCACATAGTTTCTTCATGGCTATCCAGTTCCTAGTTGCAATTGGCTGTTCAATGGAGTGGATATGGTACTCTGAAAGCTTAGATAAAACCTTCAATGCATTTTGAGGCTCAAAAGCACCGTTTGCATCGAGACGAATCTCAATGTCATTCTTGTGATAGCGTTTTCGAATAGCATTGAGTAAAGAACATTCGGATGCAAAATCAATCGCGCCAACTTTAATTTTAATGCAACGGAATCCTAAGTTGATTTTTTCATCGAGTTGGGCGAACATACTTTCTACGCTGCTCATCCATATTAGACCATTGATTGACAATAGCTCTTTTTGTGAAACGAAAGCGGTGTCAAAATGTAGTAAAGGATGAGAAGATCGAATTCCTGAAAATGCCATTTCAATCGCAAATTGCATGGCCGGAGACTCAGCATATTTCTGATACAAAAATTCTTCACCCTTAGCCAAATGAAGGGGGATTTCTTCTAAAAACCCTTCAACTAGTGAAGGGGACTCAGGACTTAGTCCTTCAATAAGACTGCATTCACCGACGCCTACTTTACCTCGGTGTTTAAGTTGTATTATCCAACTGTCTTTGTGACGAAGAACACCACGTGAGGTTCCACTAGGGGTCTTAAAATTCAATCGTTTTTTTTTCCAAGTAAACTCCATTAATAACCAAGTATTAATAACACACTAAATAAAATTGCATACAAAAAGGTGAATAATGCAACTTTTTTCAATTCAGGATCGAGCGATTTTTCGGTGGCTCGGTAAAACACTCTTTTGAGATGAAAACGTACTGGCAAAAACATAAGAGTTGCTAACAAATAAAATAGTGTTGACTGACTCAGCCAACCATAAAATAACGTTAAAAGAACTGGAGTTAAAAGTAGGAAAAAATGGTAACGATTTGCTATTTGTTTACCCATGCGAACAGCCAAGGTTTGCTTTCCAGAAAGTTTATCATTGTCATGGTCACGCATATTGTTAAGGTTAAGAACTGCAACTGACAATAATCCAATTGCTGACCCAGGAAGAAGCAAACTAAAATCAAAATCTAAGCAGTACAGATAATTACTTCCTAGAACGCTTACCAATCCGAAAAACAAAAAAACAAACGCATCACCCAATCCTTTGTAACCATAGGCATTTGAGCCAACAGTGTAAAGAATTGCAGCCAAAATAGCCGCAAACCCTAACCCAAGAAATGACAAAGCAGTTGTGCTAAAACCAAAAGCAACATATACGAGTGAAACTGTAAATGTAAAAGCAACTATTGAGAGAAGGACAACGACAGTACGTAGTTTATTTTTAGAAATATGATCAGTTTGTAATATTCGTCTTGGGCCAAGGCGAGCACTATTATCAGTGCCTTTTACCCCATCGCCATAATCATTGGCAAAATTGGAAAGCAGTTGGTAACTGATTGTTGTCAAAAGAGTGAGAACAAAAGTTGTTGAGTCAAAACTTTGGCTTGCATAGGCGCTTGCAGAACCGACTAATATCCCAGAAATTGACAATGGAATTGTTCGTAATCGGGCGGCTTTAATCCATGTTAAAAGAGACAGGTTTTGCAAAAGACGTTATTGATTATGGAAATTTTGGATACTTAGCAAAGTCTGGCTTACGTTTCTCTAAAAAAGCATTTTTACCTTCTTGCGCTTCTTCTGTTAGATAATACAGCAGTGTTGCGTCACCAGCAAGTTGCATTAAGCCATGCTGACCGTCAAGTTCGGCATTCAAACTACGTTTGATCATTCGTAAAGCCAGTGGACTTCGCTGCTGCATCAACTCACACCACTCTAAAGTGGCAGACTCTAATTCATCAAAAGGAACTACTCTGTTTATAAGGCCCATTTCAAGAGCTTCTTGTGCGCTGTACTGCTTGCATAAAAACCATATTTCACGGGCTTTTTTCTGACCAACATGTCGCGCTAAATAGGATGAACCAAATCCGCCGTCAAAACTACCTACCTTTGGGCCAGTTTGTCCAAAGATTGCATTTTCACTAGCAATAGTCATATCGCAAACCACATGCAAAACATGACCACCACCAATAGCATAACCATTCACCATAGCAATAACAGGTTTTGGCAATTCTCTGATACGTTTATGTAAATCAAGAACATTAAGACGAGGAACTCCATCGTCACCAATATAGCCTCCTATTCCCTTTACGTTTTGATCACCTCCACTACAAAATGCCTTATCGCCAGTTCCTGTAAATAGCACAATATCTATATCGTCGCGCTCACGACAAACTTCAATGGCTTCTAGCATTTGATTGTTTGTCTCTGGTCGAAATGCATTGTAAACATCTGGACGATTGATCGTAATCTTTGCGACTCCATTGTACAATTCGAACAGTATATCGGAATATTTTCCTAATGATTCCCAAACTGGCTTCATATTCTTTTTTTACAAAATTACTACTTAATATGAATGTTTACTCAAAAATGAAAAATATGACATTAAAACTTCATCATTTTTATTTGAGGGAGTGTGTATTTCTAAAAGTTTAGGACGATTTGAAGCTGAAAAAAAACGACGCAAAGCCCACTGCAGTCCAATGCGTCCACGAACACTTTTGTAGGTTAAACCATATTGTTTTGCCATTTGTTTTGCAGTCCGCTTATGCTTGGTTTCAAAAAAAGTTTCAAAACCAGGGGATTCTTTCGCCTTAGGTAAAATTCGAAATATTCCTCCTCCACCATTATTAATAACGATCAATCGAAAGCTCTTTGGTAGGTGGCTATTCCACAACGCATTAGCATCATAAAAAAAACTCAAATCTCCAGTGATCATCAACGTTTGTCTTTCAGTGACTACTGCTGCACCTACTGCTGTAGAAATGCTCCCTTCAATTCCACTCGTTCCTCGATTGCAAAACGATTCGCTATCCAAAGGTTTTTCAAATAGTTGCGCGTAGCGTATAGGAGAGCTATTGGCCCATTGAATAGTCAAATTTCTAGGGATGGATTTAATCAATTTACTAAAAACAGAAAAGTCACTATACGGAACTTTTTTTACAAATTTTTGATGAGCAACTTCTCTTTTTTGAGAAAGAAAATTCCAATCCTTTTGAAAAGTGTATATATTTTCTGAGGGAGGTTTGACTTTGTCAAAAAAATCATTGATGTCAGTATTCAGATGCTTAACTCCCAAGTAATAAGTGTCATAAGGCACTTCCTCCCCGATGTGAATATGTTCTTTTGGAGGGTACTTCCTTAACATGGTTTTAATTTTTTTTGAAACCACCATTCCACCAATACTTATCAGTAACTCTGGGGAGAGTGATTCAAATATTTCCTGACAATCTGTTTGCTTCTCTATTGGAATGATGAGACGATCTATATGAGAGATAAAATGATTATCATGGATGTTTGATGAGATTTCATGTAATACCGCAACTCTAGTATCATTTGACAAAAACGAAATTGTTTTCTCAGACATTTTATTGGGGGGCAAAGTACCAACTAGAATAATAATCTTATTAGCTTCGTTCCATGATTTCACAAAAGGTGAAAAATCTGTTGATTCCGAATGAAGCTTAACTTTCTTTTTACGGGCAATCAAATTTTGAATCTCTTGAAATTCATACAAAGGTTCCTCAATAGGGATGTTAATGTGTACAGGTCCTTTTTTTGAAATTAAATTGTGTAATGCTTCCGTGAGTTTTTGCTCATTACTATGGTCCACTTTCTCTTGATAATCCTCAATTTGAGACTTTGTAGGATTACTTGGCAATAAATCTTGAGTATTACTCTCCAAAATTGACGTTGTTTGGTGAATAACGTCTTGATGCAAAGATGTTTGAAAAACAATGTGATTTGAAAAAACATTATTCTGACGTATCGTTTGACCATTTCCGATATCAATTTGATATGTTGGTCTGTCAGCACTAATAACAAGCAGTGGAATCCGACTATAAAATGCTTCAGCTACAGCTGGATAAAAATTTAATAATGCAGATCCAGAAGTGCATAAAAGCACGACTGGTTCGTTGAGTTGTTGAGAAAGCCCTAAGCCAAAAAATCCAGCAGATCGTTCATCCACTACACTGTATGTAGAAAATTCTGGGTGGGTTGTTAAACTTAAGGTCAGAGGAGCATTACGTGAACCTGGACAAATCACAATGTGTTTTATCTCAAAATTGAGAATTTGCTGGGCTACATGTCGTACAACGGGGATTTTTGAAAGGTTCATAGCGGTAGCAAATGTACGAAATGATAAGCTTGCTAACTGACCAAAACCTTAGCCATCGTATTTGCTTTCTGCAAAACTTCTTCCCATTCTTTGACTGCACTACTTTTTTCAGTGATTCCTCCACCAACATATACTTTGGCTTTATTATCTAAAATTTCCATACATCGAAGATTTACATAAAAATTTGTCTCATTAGGTGATACGATCCCCAAAAAACCAGAATATAAAGAGCGATCAATACTTTCGTTTTTCAGAATAAATTTGACGGCACTATTTTTTGGAACTCCTCCCACAGCTGGGGTCGGGTGTAATGCTTTTGCCAACTGAAAAGGAGAAGAAGTCACTTGTGCTTTAATAGTTGTTCTCAAGTGTTCCAAATGTCCAGCCTGAACAGTCTCTACTTCTGAAAGTGTCAATGAATTTTTGTCAGAAAAATCAAGCAAAGTATTTGTAATATCACTGACAACAAAATTTTGTTCCTCTAACTCTTTTTTTCCCCAACGACTAGAACCTGATACTCTAGTTCCTGCCAAAGCCATTGTCGAGACAGAAGAACCCTTCATAGTAAACAAGCATTCAGGAGTAGCACCCATCCAAATTCCGCACTCGGGATGAAAAAGAACGTAATTAAAGGTGTTAGGATAAAGGGAAAGTATTGTTTTAAAATATGCTAAAAAATCTTTAGTCACGCCATTCCATTCTAAAGCGGTTGCTAAAACAACTTTCTTAAGGTTTGTCTTTGCTATTGTATCAATAGTACTGGAAATCAGTTGTATATGCTCCTGACGACAATCTGTGATCTTGTCCCATTCTATTGTTACATGATCAACATTGGTTACTTCTGAAGTATATTCCGAAGTAAGAATTTGATCACCATAAATCCTTGAGGGCTGATTTTCCGAAGAAAAAGGAGAAATCAAAAAATATGAATCTTTTTTTTCTGTGTGCTTGGCTTGTAAAAAAGCTGTGATTTTTGTCTCACTAGGGTTTCTAAAAGCGACAAAAGGCAACCCATTTTGATAGTGGCGGTTAATAGCGTCAAAAAAATGTAAAGAAGTCAAAACTACTTTTTGTTCGGAAGGATAAGTGTGGTTAGTGAACAACTAGAAATCAATCGATTTTGATCATCCGTGATTTCAATCGACCAAACCTGCATCGTTTTACCCCTATGAGTGGCTATTGCTTTTGCAAAAACAATTCCTGATCTAACCCCACGAACGTGCTTAGCAGAGACGTCAATCCCGCGTAGCATGTGATTTTCAGGAAGGCAAAAGATAGCAGCAGCTGAACTTCCAACGGTCTCTGCAAGAGCCGCTGTTGCGCCTCCGTGTAAAACACCATCAGGCTGCAAAACTGTTTCATTGACGGGCATTGATGCCACTAAATAATCATCTCCAATTTCAATGAATTCAATATGAAGGGTTTGCATAAGCGTCCCTTCATTTCTCTCATTTATTTTAGCAAGAAGTTCAGATTTATCCATAGGTAGTGCTAAAATACAAAACGCACCACTTTGGGGTGGTGCGTTTGCAAGTTAATCATTATAAAATCATTTAACTTCCTCGAAGTCAACATCTTGAACATCCTCGTCATTGCTTTCGCTAGATTGTTCTTCAGCTTTTTCATCGTTGGCAGCACCGCCTTGCTCAGCTTGTGCTTTATACATCTCCTCGGATGCGTTCTTCCAAGCTTCGTTAATACTCTCAAGAGCAGGTGCAATAGCTGCTACATCCTTAGCTTCATAAGCCTTTTTAAGTACCTCTAGAGCATCTTCAATCGGCTTCTTTTTATCATCAGAAAGTTTATCGCCAAATTCTTTGAATTGCTTCTCTGTTTGGAAAATCATAGCATCTGCGCTGTTAAGCGTGTCAACTTCTTCTTTTGCTTTTAAATCAGCTTCTGCATTTGCTTCTGCCTCTTTTTTCATCTTATCGATTTCTTCTTCAGTGAGTCCTGAAGAAGCTTCAATACGGATATCCTGTGATTTATTTGTGGCTTTATCAAGCGCTGTAACCTGAATCAACCCATTGGCATCGATATCAAAAGTAACTTCAATCTGGGGAGTACCACGGGGTGCAGGAGGAATACCATCTAGGTGAAAACGTCCAATCGTTTTATTGTCTGCTGACATTGGGCGCTCTCCTTGAAGAACATGAATTTCAACAGATGGTTGATTATCCGCAGCAGTCGAAAATACTTGCGATTTTTTAGTCGGTATTGTAGTGTTTGCATCAATTAACTTTGTCAAAACACCTCCCATTGTTTCAATACCTAGTGAGAGAGGAGTTACGTCAAGTAAAAGTACATCTTTGACATCGCCCGTTAAAACTCCACCCTGAATGGCAGCACCTACAGCAACAACTTCATCTGGATTTACACCTTTCGATGGTTTTTTGCCAAAGAATTTTTCGACTTCTTCTTGAATTATTGGAATTCGAGTTGAACCTCCTACCAAAATCACTTCGTCAATATCACCTGTGGAGAGGCTTGCATCAGAAAGTGCATTTTTGACAGGCGTCATTGAACGTTTTACCAAGTCAGCAGCTAACTGTTCAAACTTAGCTCTTGTCAAAGTCTGAACCAAGTGCTTAGGACCTGAAGCCGTAGCTGTTACATAAGGTAAATTGATTTCTGTTTGTGTAGATGAAGACAATTCAATTTTTGCTTTTTCAGCCGCTTCTTTTAAACGTTGTAAAGCCATAGGATCTTTACGAAGATCAACGTCTTCTGCGGATTTAAACTCATTGGCGAGCCAATCGATAATGACTTCATCAAAATCATCTCCACCTAAGTGCGTATCTCCATTTGTTGATAAAACCTCAAAAACACCGTCTCCAAGTTCTAAAACAGAAATATCAAAAGTTCCACCACCGAGGTCATAAACTGCAATTTTCCTGTCACTTCCTCCCTTATCCAAACCATAAGCCAAAGCAGCGGCCGTTGGTTCATTGATAATTCTGTGAACTTTTAGACCTGAAATTTCACCAGCTTCTTTAGTGGCCTGACGTTGTGAATCATTAAAATACGCAGGTACCGTAATTACAGCATCTGTTACCGTTTGACCGAGGTAGTCCTCAGCTGTTTTTTTCATTTTTTGCAGGACCATAGCAGACAGCTCTTGAGGTGTGTACAAACGGCCATCAATATCTACTCTTGGGGTGTCGTTATCTCCTTTTACAACTGAGAAAGGCACTCGCTTGACTTCTTTTTTGGATTCAGAGAATTTATTTCCCATGAATCGTTTAATTGAGGAAATCGTTTTTGTAGGATTGGTCACGGCTTGTCTTTTTGCTGGATCTCCAACCTTGATCTCACCTCCTTCAACAAAAGCGATCACAGATGGTGTAGTTCGTTTTCCCTCAGCGTTTGGGATCACTACAGGCTCGTTACCTTCCATTACGGATACACAAGAGTTAGTTGTTCCCAGATCAATTCCAATTATTTTACTCATGATTTAATTTTTTTAATTCACTTTTCAATGACTATGCCATTCATTATTAACTGACAGGGTGTCAGTGTAGGTCATGATATCAGCATTATAATGTATTTTTGACATAAATTAATACGATGTCTTCTGATCCTAAAGAATATAAAAGAGTGACTACCAATAGTTTGGTAAAGATGAAAAAGTCGCAAGAAAAAATTTCAATGCTGACTGCATACGATTATTCTATGGCAAAAGTTGTCGATGCTGCAGGAGTTGATGTTATTCTTGTTGGCGACTCTGCATCCAATGTCATGTCAGGGCATGAAACAACAATTCCCATCACTCTTAATCAAATGATATATCACGCAGCGGCTGTCGTCCGTGCTAGCCATCGTGCCTTGGTTGTGGTTGACTTACCATTTGGGAGTTATCAATCTGACCCCCAAGAAGCGCTTCGCTCATCGATAAAAATCATGAAAGAGTCTGGAGCTCATGCCGTAAAGGTGGAAGGTGGTAACGAAATCAAAGAATCGATTTCTCGCATTTTAAACGCTGGAATTCCTGTGATGGGCCACCTAGGTCTCACGCCACAATCTATCTATAAATTTGGAACATACGCTGTTCGTGCAAGAGAAGATGAAGAAGCCAAAAAATTACTTTCCGATGCAAAAACTCTTGAAGTATTGGGGTGTTTTGCAATTGTTCTTGAAAAAATACCTTCTGAGCTAGCAAAACAGGTCGCTCAGTCGGTTAACATCCCCGTCATCGGCATCGGAGCTGGATCAGATGTAGATGGACAAGTGCTAGTCATTCATGATTTGATTGGGCTTACTAAAGAGTTTAACCCCCGTTTCCTTCGTCGATACATGAATTTACATGATGAAATGAAAAATGCTATTGAAAGATATGTATCAGATGTAAAGTCTGTTGATTTCCCTAACCGAAAAGAACAGTATTAATTGACCCAATTACACGTTATTTATGAAGACAACCATCTCTTAGTGGTAAATAAAGCCGCAGGGATGCTAGCACAAGGAGACAAAACAGGTGACCCATCACTTGTCGATCAAGCAAAAACGTATATCAAACACAAATACAAAAAGCCAGGTGCTGTTTTTCTTGGCCTTGTTCATCGTCTAGACCGCCCAACAACTGGCGCGCTTGTATTGGCACGTACTTCTAAAGCACTTACTAGATTAAATGCGCAATTTAAAAACCGCGAACCAAAGAAGGTGTATTGGGCAATAGTTTCTGGTTCACCTGAGCAAAACGCCAAACTTGTTCATTTTTTAAAGAAAAATAGCGCACAAAACAAATCATACCCGCAGCTAAAAGAAAGTAAAGAAGCAAAGAAAGCAATACTTGAATATACCTTTCTAAAAAAGCTAGATTCGTATTCTTTATTGGAAATTAGATTAGAGACTGGACGACATCATCAAATTCGTGCGCAACTGGCTGCAGCTAAATTGCATATCAAAGGAGATGTAAAATATGGCGCAAAACGTGCAAACAAAAATGGAGGAATTCATCTCCACGCTCGTACTTTATCGTTAAGCCATCCAACAAATAAAGAAATTATTACTTTTTTAGCCCCCCTACCCGATGACAAGATTTGGAAAGCGTGTCTATCGAATTAAAAGAGATGCTTTTTGTCTAATCACCTCTCCTATCGGACGATTTTCAATTTTACTTTCCAACCAAGATAGTATGTCAAGATATAAAAAAGACCTTTTCTCATAGGGATCATTTTCATAAGACTTAAGTGTATTGTGCAAGTCTTGAAAAGACTGTTTTAATTCGCTTGGATATATGTCTGTCAGGCTTCGCAAAAAACGAATCATTTCCTTCTGAACAGTCTGTAATTCGTTCATCTTTAACAAAAACTTATAGGTCTGTTTCACCTGTTTTTCTAACTGATAATCAAGTCCTGCATCATAATGAGCGACGACATTGAGTACCCTGGAAAAACACATTAGATCTTGATGAACTCTCAAAGATTTGTCGCTAATAATTTTCTGTAAATATTCAATACATTTCAAATAATTACCCACCCCAAAATAAATGCAAGCAATTTTATAATACAACACCATAATATGGTGTTGATCCAATTGGTCACGATGTATGGCTATTCCATCCAAAACCGTTGAAATTAACGGAAGAGCTTCTTCAAAACTACCTTCTAAAAAATGAAGATTGATCTTGTTATGATATCTTCCCATAAAAATATAAGGGGATATATTATTATTCATTGGAAAACTTGAAGACCCAAGCGTTTCTTCAAATTTTTTCAATGCCTCTTTAAACTTTGAACGATATTTAAGCAAGTATAATAACTCAAATAAATGTTGATGACCGCGAATGAAAAACACAGGGTGCAATTCTATCATTTGTGGGGATAGATAGAAAAGCTCTACCCATTTGTTTGCAAACTTATAGGCTGCTAACAGATCTTGCACTAGCATACTGTACAACAAATGGGATTTGTAAAACCAAAACTTTTCATTGAACCCAGCTGTTTGCATATCAACCCCTCGTATATTGTCTTGAAAAAACTGAGTAACTTCTTTAAATTCTTTATCACTTTTAACATATCCCGATTGAACAATTTTTGTGTAAAGTGAAAGTGATAAGCTTGATAACGAGGAAGAAAGCATGTTAAGCAATGCAATCTCATTAGAATCTTTTGCTAAAACAGATGCTTTATCTGAAGAGCTTTGGGTGAGGTATTGTGTTTGAATTATTTTTTCAAATTCAATAGCTTGAAAAGCCACAATTTTCTCATCTAATTTTAGGGCAAGTGATTTTACTCGATGTAACATTTGCAAACTTTGGTCATACAATCCCTTGTTGTATAAAATATAAACATAATCCAATTGTTCACGAAGCTGTAATCTTTTACTGTTTGAGGAAAAAGAAAGGCGTAAACTGATTAAAATTTGCTTGTGTAAATGCGCTTTTACATTTGACAATTGATCCTTTTTAACAACATTTGCACGAGAAATTTCAAGTTCATTGTAAATCTTCATCTTATCAATAAGATTAAATAGAGATAAATATTTGGAATTTGAGTTATTGCCAAGTCGATTTACATACAATTTAAATTGACGTTTTTCAGACTTCGTCAATGATTTAATTAGCCTAAAAAGAGATGCTTTTTGGGATTGGCGCATATATTGTATTCAATTAAAAACACAAGTAAAGCGTAACAATTTGTGTTTATGCTAAATATACATTTTTTTGAGCCATAAATTTAAGTTAAATTTGTCCATATAAAAACGTTATTCTTCTGCTATATGGCCAATGATAAAGTTCACATTTTTGACACCACTCTTAGGGATGGCGAACAAGTTCCCGGTTGTAAATTAAACACTGAACAGAAGCTTCACATCGCTTCTCGTCTAGATGAGTTAGGTGTGGATGTTATTGAAGCTGGTTTCCCGATTTCAAGCCCAGGTGACTTTCACTCAGTTGAAGAAATTTCAAAACTTATTAAAAATGCTTCTGTATGTGGATTAACACGTGCAGTTAAAAAAGATATTGATGTTGCTGCAGATGCACTCAAACACGCCAAAAAACCCCGTATCCATACAGGGATTGGGACGTCTGATTCTCATATCAAGCATAAATTCAATGCAACACGTGAATCGATTGTAGAGCGCGCTGTTGGTGCTGTTAAACATGCCAAGCAGTATGTAGAAGACGTTGAATTCTATGCAGAAGATGCAGGACGCACTGACAATGATTTTTTGGCTAAAATGTGTGAGGAAGTTATCAAAGCGGGAGCAACAGTTCTTAATATTCCCGACACTACTGGGTATTGTCTTCCTGAAGATTATGGCAAAAAAATCAAATACCTAGTTGAAAACGTAAAAGGGATTGAAAAAGCTGTTATTTCATGCCACTGTCACAACGATTTAGGACTGGCAACCGCAAACTCAATAGCAGGTGCAGTCAATGGCGCACGTCAAATTGAATGTACAATCAATGGTGTCGGAGAACGTGCTGGAAACACTTCACTAGAAGAGGTTGTGATGATTATGAGGCAACATCCTCATTTGAATATGGATACGAATATCAATACCAAATTATTATACGACACCTCCCAAATGGTGTCTGAAGCAATGGGAATCAGTGTACAAGCCAACAAAGCAATTGTTGGGGCTAATGCTTTTTCTCACAGTTCAGGAATTCACCAAGATGGCGTGATTAAGAACAGAGAAACGTATGAGATCATCAACCCTATTGATGTAGGCGTTGAGACTTCTGCTATTGTGCTCACTGCACGTAGCGGTCGTGCTGCACTTGCTTACAGAGCAAAAAATATTGGTGTTGAACTAACAAAACTACAGTTGGATAAAGTTTATGAACAGTTCCTTAAGTTTGCCGATTTACACAAAGAAATCAATGACGAGGATATTCCTGGAATTATTGAGGCGGCTAAACTGAACTCATTATAAACAAACTAGTTATGGGAAAAACATTATTTGATAAGGTCTGGGATAACCATGTCGTCGATCAATTAGAGAACGGTCCAGATATTTTATACATTGATAAACACTTAATTCACGAGGTCACTAGTCCACAAGCTTTTTCTGCTCTAAAAGAAAGAAACGTTCCCGTTTTTAGACCTCAACAAATTGTAGCGACAGCAGATCATAATGTGCCAACGCTGAACCAACATCTACCAATTACAGACGAACTCTCACGGAATCAAGTTGCCAAACTTCGACAAAACTGTGAAGAGCATAACATCGAGCTTTATGGATTAGGTCACCCCTACCAAGGAATTGTGCATGTTATTGGACCAGAGCTTGGCATAACACAACCTGGAATGACGATGGTATGTGGAGATAGCCACACATCTACCCATGGTGCTTTTGGGTCTATTGCTTTTGGAATAGGCACAAGCCAAGTGGCACAAGTCTTTGCTAGCCAATGTTTATTGGTTGGAAAACCAAAAAGTATGCGTATTGTCGTTAATGGCGAGTTGAAACCAGGCGTACATCCCAAAGACGTCATCTTATACATCATCTCAAAATTGGGCACGGATTCTGGAACAGGTTATTTTGCTGAATATGCTGGTTCAGTATTCGAAAATATGACAATGGAAGGTCGTATGACTGTCTGTAATATGAGTATCGAAATGGGTGCTCGAGGTGGGATGATTGCTCCAGACAAAACTACATATGAGTATGTGAAAGGTAAAGAGTTTGCTCCGAAAGGAAAAGAGTTAGAAACTAAAATTTCCCATTGGAAAACACTTCCTACTGACGATGACGCTGTGTTTGATAAAGAGTACACTTTTGACGCAGCAGATATTGGACCGATGATTACCTATGGAACAAATCCAGGAATGGGTATCAGAGTAGATGAACAAATACCTACAGATGAAAATGAATCTTATCAGAAGGCATTGGATTATATGGGCTTTTCCCAAGGGGATTCTTTACATAAATTGCCGATAAATTATGTTTTCATAGGAAGTTGCACAAACTCTAGAATTGAAGATTTCAGAGCTGCTTCCAAATACATTAAAGGAAAGAAAAAGGCAAGTAACGTCAACGCATTAATTGTTCCAGGGTCACAACAAGTCGCCAAACAAATTCAAGCTGAAGGATTACATAAAATATTTGAAGCAGCTGGTTTCGAGATTCGTCAACCTGGATGCTCTGCATGTTTAGCGATGAATGATGACAAAATTCCAGCAGGTGAATATTGTGTTTCAACTTCAAATCGAAATTTTGAAGGAAGACAAGGCCCTGGGGCACGTACGATTTTGGCTAGCCCCATGACTGCTGCTGCTGCAGCTATAGAAGGTAAAATTGTAGATATAACACAATTGTAATGGAAAAATTTACTCGCTTGCAACAGACTGCGATTCCTCTAGATATAGAAAACGTTGATACAGACCAAATCATACCCGCACGCTTTCTCAAAGCTACTGATCGTAAAGGCTTTGGCGAAAATTTGTTTCGTGATTGGCGCTATAACGGAGATCAAAATCCTATAGATAGCTTCATACTTAACAACAAAAACTATTCAGGTCCAATTCTTGTCGCTGGAAATAATTTTGGATGTGGATCTAGCCGAGAACATGCAGCATGGGCATTGACAGACTTTGGTTTTAAAGTTGTGATTTCAAGTTTTTTTGCTGATATCTTTAAAGGAAATGCATTAAACAATGGACTGCTTCCAATTCAAGTAAACCCAGAACAGCTAAGGTTGATTTTTAAAGCGATTGAGAGTGATCCGAAATGTGAATTTGTTGTTGATTTAGAAAAGCAGACCCTTCAAATTGCATCAATAGACCTCATCATCAATTTTGAAATTAATGGTTACAAAAAAATATGCTTGATTAATGGTTATGATGATATCGATTATCTGATCAATAACAAACAAAAAATTATTGAATTCGAAAACAAACGAAATGCATAAAAACATTGCGGTTCTAGCTGGAGACGGCATAGGTCCAGAAGTCATCGCTGAAGCCATAAAGGTTTTGCAAGCAATCGAAAAAAAATACAACCACTCATTCAGCTTTGAACAAGCATTAATGGGAGCTGCTGCAATTGATGCGACTGGCAATCCTCTTCCAGAAGAGACAATCAAAACTTGTACGTCAAATGATGCCATTTTATTTGGAGCCATAGGCGACCCGAAATATGACAATAATCCCGATGCTAAAGTACGGCCTGAACAAGGGTTACTTGCCCTTAGAAAAGCATTAAACCTTTATTGCAATGTTCGGCCGGTAGCTGCGTATGATGCGCTAATTGACAAGGCTCCCCTTAAACGAGAGCGTATTGAAGGTGCAGATTTGGTCATTTATCGTGAATTAACAGGAGGTATTTATTTCGGAGAGAAAAGAGAATCAGAGAATGGAGATGTTGCATCTGATTTATGTAAATATTCGAAAGAAGAAATTATACGTGTTGCTCATCTTGCCTTTAAAGCAGCTACAAAAAGAAATAACAAACTTACTTTGGTCGATAAGGCAAACGTTTTAGCATCTTCTCGACTATGGAGAAGCACAGTTACAGAGTTACACCAAAAGCATTACAGTACTGTTGATTTAGATTATTTGTTTGTAGATAATGCAGCTATGCAACTCATTCTTAACCCTTCTCAGTTTGACGTTATCCTTACAGGAAACTTATTTGGTGATATCATTTCAGATGAAGCAAGTGTAATTGGTGGATCAATCGGACTTTTAGCTTCAGCATCAGTAGGAGATAAATATGCTTTATTTGAGCCAATACATGGTTCTTTTCCTCAAGGCGCTGGAAAAGGGATTGCTAATCCTATTGCTACTATATTATCAGCAGCTATGATGCTTGAACACTTTGACATGCATGTGGAAGCAAAGGCAATACAAAGTGCAGTTAATAGTACAATTAATAACAATATAGGCACACCCGATATATCTCCTGAAAAAAGCTACACTACCACAGAGGTTGGATCTCACATAAGTAAATTAATACTGCAATAAAAAAGGCGCAAAATGCGCCTTTTTTTTATTATATAAACAAGAAGATGAAGTTTTACCCTTTTTCTTCTTCATTCATTTTCTTCTTCAAGTTGGCTAAAGCATCAAGATCACCTAAAGTAGAAACTTCATTTTTAGAAGCCTTTTTCACAGCTTTCTTAACGTTTTCTTGCTCCATCGCTTTAAACACAGCGCTATGAGATAAAACAACTCGCTTGTAATCCTTATTAAACTCTATTACTTTGAATTCTGCAGTATCTCCTTTTTTCAGTTTGTTACCGTCTTCTTTTTCAAGGTGACGATTCGGAATAAAGGCAGTAATGTCTTCATTGAGAACAACAGTCGCACCTTTATCAACGATTTCTTCAATCGTAGATGTCAACGTAGTACCTTCCGAAAACTCCTTTGAATACTTGTCCCAAGGATTGTCTTGAATTTGTTTGTGACCCAAGCTTAGCTTTCTGCCATCAACATCCAGTTCAAGAACGATAACTTCTAACTCTTGACCAACTGTTACAACTTCAGATGGGTGTTTCACTTTCTTAGTCCAAGAAAGATCTGAGATGTAAATTAAACCATCAATTCCTTCTTCAAGTTCAACAAACACACCAAAGTTTGTGAAGTTTCTAATCACACCCTTGTGCTTAGATCCAACAGGATATTTGGTTGTAATATCAGTCCATGGATCAGTAGAAAGTTGTTTCATTCCCAGTGACATTTTTCGCTCTTCACGATCCAAGGATAGGATTGAAACTTTCACTTCATCTCCAACCTTGACAAAGTCTTGTGCGGAACGCATATGCGTACTCCAAGACATTTCCGAAACGTGAACAAGACCTTCAACACCTGGCGCAACTTCTACAAAGGCACCGTAATCAGCGATAACTGCGACTTTACCGTCAACAACATCACCTTCTTTTAGATCTTCACTGAGAGCTTCCCAAGGATGCTGACTCAATTGTTTAACACCCAATTGAATTCGTGATTTATCATCATCAAAATCAAGTATGACTACATTGAGCTTTTGATCGAGTTCTAAAATTTCACCAGGATGATTGATTCTATTCCATGACAAATCTGTGATGTGAACAAGTCCGTCCACTCCTCCAAGATCGATAAAGACACCATAAGATGTGATGTTTTTAACTGTCCCTTCAAGAACTTGACCTTTTTCAAGTTGGCCAATGATTTCTTTTTTCTGCTCTTCAATATCAGCTTCGATTAGAGCTTTGTGAGAGACTACAACATTTTTGAATTCATGATTGATTTTGACAATCTTGAATTCCATGTTTTTATTTACATATTGGTCGTAATCACGAATTGGCTTAACGTCAATTTGTGAACCAGGTAAAAACGCCTCAATACCAAATACGTCAACGATCATACCTCCTTTGGTACGACATTTTACGAACCCTGTAACAACTTCATTCTTGTCATGTGCTTCATTGACACGATCCCACGCCATGATTACGCGAGCTTTTCTGTGTGATAATACGAGTTGACCCGTTTTATCCTCACGTATATCAACGATAACTTCTACGATATCACCGACTTTAAGATCAGGATTGTATCTAAATTCGTTGAGAGAGATTACACCCTCTGATTTCGCATTGATGTCAATGATAGCTTCTCGATCGGTCATATGAGTAACCGTGCCTTTGATAACGTCAGTTTGCTGAGTGTCAACAAAATTATCTTGAACAAGTTTCTCAAACTCCTTGTATTTAGCCTCATCAACGGATTCAGCCGCTTCTTCGTAAGAAACCCAATCAAAATTTTCTAAAAATTCTTCCGTAGTTTGTGTAGGTGCAGACGATTCAGTTGATTCGTCTTGTATTGCTGAGGTCTCGACAGTTTCTGCCTGAACTTCCTCGTTTACATGATCATCAGTCATGAGTAAATAATTTGTATTTTGATGCTTTTGGAAAAACGAGCGTCGAGCAGCAAAAGAGTTTATAATAGTTGTCTCTGAGGTTTTTTTTCTTAAAACGCTTCCCTCAGGGTGCGCAAAATTAACTCTTTTGTACAGATGAGCAAATAATTTAAAGATAAAGTTTAACTACGTTTTTTTTCGATTTCATCAATTGCCTTAGCAAGCAAATTTTCGGAAGTACTTTCCTGTGAACTTAACACAATCGCATTAGTTGGCTTCACAAGTGGTGAATCTAAACGAGTTGAATCGATTTCATCTCTTTTTGCGAGGTTATCATACACTTCTTTATATGACACGACATCTCCTTTTTCTTTAAGTTCAGTAAACCGACGAGCTGTACGGACATCAATTGAGGCCTCTATAAAAAACTTTATCTCTGCTTTGGGAAAAACAACACTGCCGATGTCACGGCCATCCATAACGACATTTCCCCTTTCCCCTAATTCGCGCTGTCTATCGACCATGAATTTTCTGAAAATCGATTCTTTAGCAATAATACTTACATATTTAGCAACTTCCAGTGAGCGAATTTTACCTTCGATAACTTTTCCATTAAGCATTACAAAATCATCACTATTAAAGTCGATTTTGATTGTTGGAAGAAGTGATTTTAATTCCTTTATTTTATAACAGTCCTCTGCTAGCAATTGAAGCTCCAATGCATAATAAGTTAAAGCACGATACATAGCGCCTGAATCGATATGCTTAAACCCTAAGTGCTTTGCCAACCCTTTAGCTAAAGTGCTTTTACCTGATGAAGAAGCACCGTCGATTGTAATGATAAAATCTTTCATTTAGGGTGTAAAGGTAAGACCTATAAAATTAGTGTTTCCTGCAATACTATAGCGTGCATGACTGTAATTGAATCTAAACTTTCTTAAGTTAATTCCAAACCCAAAAGATAAACCAGAAAAACTTCGGATTTCAGGGATTTTAAGTTCTGTCGAACGTAAAAAATTATAACCCAATTGAAGAGAAAAAGGCCGTTCTGGAAATAATTCAGCACTAAAAACAATGTGTTTCATAAACTCGTTTAAGAAACTAGGTTTTTCAATTGACTCATCACCATCCAAACTGTTTTGTTGTTGATTAGGATTTGCATATGCAAGATCCCAACGTTCTAAATGATCTAGAGTAAGGTGCCATCGAAACGGCAAATACTCCAACGCATTGGAAAGCCCAAAAGAAAGTGTAAAAGGAATAGGCTCTTTAACAGCATCATAAGTCGTTAGCTGCGAGCCAACATTACGGGCAACTAATCCAAATCGATATTGTGAATTTTCGGGATCATAATACACTCCAAAGTCTCCAGTTAGACCAATCGAATTGTATTGTTCGAGAGTAGAGCTGATAATATTTACCCTAGCCCCAAGAGACAAGTTGTTTGCTGTAAAGTGGTGGGAATAGGATACTCCAAATGCGACTTCGTTTCCAGTGAATGTGCCTAGTTTATCCCCAAGATTATCTCGCTCATCAAAACTGCCGTAATGTAGGAATCGAGCATCAATCAATAATAAATGATTCTCTTTAATTTTTAAAGAAAATGCTGCCGTACCACTATTAATTCCAGCGAAATAAGGCTGATAGTTAAAAATAAACTGACCTGTAATAGTGTCCGAAACTTGAGCAGGATTCGCTAAACTACTCGATATTGATGAACTGGATAATGTTGAAATCCATGTGCCCAAAGCCATATGACGAGGGCTCGGCGATAACTCCAAGAATTGATAGGTTTTAGTGCCTCCAATTTGAGCGGATAAAGAAGTCAAAATAAAATAAACAATTACAACATTACAATCCCTCATATAATTATGATTTAACTATAAAACGCTATCGCTTAACTTTTATTTGGTTCGCATCAGTTGTTTTGTCGCTTTTTGATTTGTCAACGCAAAATCAATTACTTCTAACATGTGTGAAACGTAATGAAATTTCAATCCTTTCAAATACTTTGGATTGATTTCATTGACATCTTTTTCATTGGCAACACATAAAACAATGGTGTTTACATTGGCGCGTTTTGCTGCTAAAATTTTCTCTTTTATTCCTCCTACAGGAAGAACCTTACCACGCAAGGTAATTTCCCCAGACATCGCAAGTTTACTTTTTACCTTACGTCTTGTTATGGCTGACACTAAAGAAGTTAGCATCGTAACTCCTGCACTAGGGCCATCCTTTGGCGTAGCTCCTTCTGGAACATGTATGTGAAAATTATTTTTACTTAGTTGTTCTGAACTTGTGTCTAATTGATCTGCATATGACTTAATAAATTCCAAAGCTATGGTCGCTGATTCTTTCATTACCTTACCAAGATTCCCTGTCAATGATAGATTCCCAGAGCCTGGTGTAAGTAATGATTCAATAAATAAAATGTCTCCTCCCATTTGTGTCCATGCAAGTCCTGTTACAACTCCTGGGACATCATTGTTTTCATAGGAATTTTTTACAATTTTTTCTGGTCCTAAAACTTTATTTATATGATCTTCATCAATAACAGTTTCAAATTCTTCTTCTAGAGCAATTGATTTTGCTCGATCACGAATCACCTTAGCAATGGTCTTGTCAAAGCCACGAACTCCTGATTCTCTAGTGTAATTAGCAACTAATTTTTTGAGAATTGAGCGACCAATTTTAATGTCATTATTTGTCAACCCATGCTCTTTGATCTGTTTTGGTAACAAATATTTACTTCCTATGGAAACTTTTTCTTCCAAAGTATATCCACTAACGCGTATGATTTCCATACGGTCCAACAAGGCGGGCTGAATGTTAGAGAGTGTATTAGAGGTTGCGATAAAAAGTACTTTTGACAGATCATAGCCTAGCTCCAAAAAATTGTCATAAAACGCATTGTTTTGTTCAGGATCCAAAACCTCTAGCAAAGCAGATGAAGGGTCTCCATGTGAACTTTGGGCAAGCTTATCAATTTCGTCAAGTACGAAAACGGGATTTGATGTTCCTGCCTTTTTAATATTTTGCAGGATACGACCAGGCATAGCGCCGATATATGTCTTGCGATGCCCACGAATCTCTGCCTCGTCACGCATACCTCCAAGAGACACACGAACGTACTCGCGACCAAGAGCTTCAGCAATTGACTTTCCTAACGATGTCTTACCTACACCAGGAGGTCCAGTTAAACATAAAATAGGAGACTTCATGTCGTTTCTCAATTTGAGAACTGCCAAAAACTCAATCACGCGCTTTTTCACTTCTTCGAGTCCAAAATGGTCTCGGTCTAGAATACGTTGAGCACGCTTTAGGTCAAAGTTGTCTTTTGAAAATTCATTCCAAGGTAAATCAAGAAGTAATTCCAAATAATTTCGTTGCACGCCATATTCTGCAACTTGTGAATTCATGCGTTCCATCTTGGCCAACTCTTTACTGAAATGGTCTTTTACTTTATTGTCCCACTTTTTTTTCAAAGAGCGTGTTCTAATGTCTGCCACATCTTGATGAGAAGATGACCCTCCCAGTTCTTCCTGAATTGTCTTCAATTGTTGGTGCAGAAAGTATTCTCTTTGCTGCTGATCCAGATCATTTCTAACTTTCGATTGAACTTCGTTTTTTAGAGAAAGCTTTTGAAACTCTAAATCCATCTGTTTTAAACATTGGATAGCACGGTTATGTAAATTGTTGTTTTGCAAAATCTCTTGCTTATCTGATGTCGACATACTCATGTTTGAAGACACAAAATTGACAAGAAATGAATCGCTCTTTATGTTTTTTATGGCAAATGATGCCTCAGACGGAATGTTTGGACTCTCGGCAATGATCTGCATTGCAAGATCCTTAATTGAGTCAATGACCGCAGCAAATTCTTTGTCGCCTTTTTTAGGAAGTTCGTCTGGTAACTCAGAGACCGTTGCTTTTAGATAAGATGGAGATTCAATGAATTCTTCAATCTGAAATCGTTTTTTTCCTTGTAAAATAATGGTTGTATTCCCATCTGGCATTTGCAATACACGTAAAATACGTGCTAGGGTTCCAATCTTATGCAGATCTTTTTCCTCAGGTGATTGTACTGATGAATCAAGTTGTGACACCACCCCAATAAGCTTATCCGAGGTATTGGCATCCCGAATCAACTGAATTGATTTATCGCGAGTAGCAGTAATTGGAATCACAACTCCAGGAAACAACACTGTATTTCGAAGTGGTAAAATTGGTATAGTTTCTGGAATTGGTTCTTTTGATATAGCCTCCTCGTCATCAGTTGTCATCAACGGAATAAGATCCGCATCAACTTCTAATTCTTCTAGTGATAAGTTTGATAATGTTATCAACTTTGATTTTCCCATAGCTTATGTCATTATGTCGTATTTAATTTGTGAAATACAAAATTTGGCAGATTATGCAATCATATAAGAAGCCAATTTGATGATTTAATACAACATATAGAAAAGTCTCAATATTCATGCCAATTGGCCATGTCAATCATAATTATTAGGTTTACAAGACCAAATCTTACTTATCATGAAATTTATTACCCTACCATTCATTTTATATTTATCATTTTGTCCAGCCCAATGGCAAAGAACCATTCATGGCAATGGCGACATTGATTCCTTATCATACAGCGTCAAGAACTTCACATCTCTACAGCTTATAGGGCCTTTTGATGTTATTTTGACTGACAACCCAAAGAGCGTTGTAACAATAAAAGGAGAGTCAAACCTTATCACTTATGTCGAAGCAAGTGTTTTTAAGAGCAAGCTAACACTTCGTTCAAAAGCACAGGCTAAACTAATCCATAGTCAAGACCTACCACTCAAAGTATTTGTTTCAAGATCCAAGATTGATAATATCTACTTAATTGGATCAGGATCAATTCGTAGTAATGATCCAATACCAACTGCCAAACTTAACGTCGAAATGATAGGTTCTGGTTACATTAAATTTCCTGTTGTGACCAAACGATTCACATGTCAACTTACCGGATCTGGAACGGCTGATTTTTTGGGAAGCTCTGATGTCTTAAAAGCGAGAGTCATAGGTTCTGGTCAATTACATGCAAAAGAGCTCATAACAGATGATGCTTACTTCGTAATCACGGGATCAGGACAAGCAAATGTGAATTGTAAAGGCAAGCTCAAAGCTCGCATTGATGGGCCAGGTCAACTAGAGTATATTGGAAACCCTCAAGATGTAAGTATTTCCTCATGGAATGGAAGAGAAAAACATACATTAACAGGCAGTAATATTACGGTGAAGTTTTCGAAGTAAAAGTGCTCCTACAAGAAAGAAAACTAGAAAAAATAATATAGAATTTCGCATCGATCCAGTGATTTGATCAATCGTACCAAAAAGTAACATTCCCAAGACAATTCCTGTCATCTGAGAGGTACTGTAAAAACTAAAAAAAGAAGCTGTGTCATCGGTTTCTGGAATGAATTTGGAATATGTAGATCTAGCCAAAGATTGTATACCACCCATTGACAAGCCTACAAAACCTGCGGCAATGTAAAATTGTGTTGGAGTCTTAACAAAAAAAGCATACAAGCATAAACTCACCCAAATAAAGTTTAGTGTGATCAATACTGGAAGGTTTCCAAATTTTTCTGAAAAATGAGCAGTTAAAATTGCACCAACAATTGCAATGACTTGAATAATCATAATACTGACAATCAAACCAGTTTGTTTTTCACTCAAGCTGCCCCAAGTGATCTCTTGTTCACCAAAGTAAGCAGCAATTAGCATGACCGTCTGTACTGCCATACTAAAAACAAAAAAAGCTCCTATGTAACTTTTTAAAATTGGATGACTTGAAAAACTCTTCCAAACTGAACGAAGCTCTCGATAACCGTTAAAAATGACACTCTTAGTCATTGCATTAGTGTTGTTTCCTTTAGGTAAGAATCGAAAGGCAATTTGACTAAATACTATCCACCATATGCCAACGGAAACAAACGAGTATTTCATGGCTTTGATTGACGCTTCTGTTGCAGTTCCCTCAATACCATACATTGTTGGATTGAGAACCACGCTCAAATTGACAAGCAATAACAATACACTACCTACATAACCCAAGGAATACCCCAATGCACTTGCTTTATCCATCTGTTCAGAGTGGGCAATGTCTGGAAGATAGGAGTTGTAAAAGACCCAACTCAACCATGCCCCAACAGATGCTAAAAAATAACACAGCAAACCGAAATAGATATTATCTAAACTGAACCAATACAGTCCAATACATGATATCGCCCCCAGATAGGTGTAAAATTGCATAAAAGATTTTTTGTTACCGATGTAGTCAGCAACTCCAGATAATATAGGAGACAAAACCGCAACAACAGCAAATGCAGCTGCAGTTATGTAGCTAATCAATGCCGTGTTTTTAAGGGATTGCCCAAAAATATCGATGTATAGATCATCACCAAATAACGAACCATAATAGATGGGGAATATGGTGGAAGTGATTACTAAAAAGTAAACGGAGTTTGCCCAATCGTATGAAGCCCAAGCGCGGATGAGTTTTTTACTTCCTTTCTGTAAATGCCTCATAATTATTTTTAGTTCAGCAAAATAGTGAAAATAATATGTTTATTTTTTCAAATTGATTAACTTTATTTGTAATCCTTATGAATAACAAGAAAGTAACACGCCCTGTTTTAAAGATTCCTTCCAGTATCCTATTTGCTGTTTGGCTTTCTCAACGTTTGTCAATATCAGTGGCAGCAAAACTTGGATTGTATTTTTTTTTCAGACCACAACGATTTAAGACTCCACAGAGAGAACTCAAAATGCAATCTGAATCGATTAAAGAAAGACTGTTAATCCCAAGTATCAAAAGTGAGGTCCAAGTGTATAAATTAATGGGGGAAGGATCAAAAACTTTACTACTTCATGGATGGAGTGGACGAGGGACTCAACTGTATACCTTTGCTGAAACGCTTCAAAAAGAAGGTATGGAAGTTATCACTTTTGATATGCCAGCTCACGGAAAGTCATTAGGCAAAAAAACAAACATTCTAGAACTTATAGCTTGCATCAAAAAACTCTCTGAGACTTACGGCCCATTTGACTATGCCATTGCACACTCTATGGGGAGCATGGCTCTACTCAAAGCGTTAAGTGATGGATTAGAACTAAAATCAGCTTGTGTTATTGGCAGTGGAGACAAAGTGTATAACGTTTTTTACAGGTTTGCACAACGAGTCGGTTTTTCTAATCTTGTGGTTGAGAGAATGATTGACATAGTAGAAAAAAAATTTGGCATGAACCTTGAAAGTTACTCTTCAAGCATGAGTATTAAAAACTTACAGCAACCATTACTAATTGTACATGACGAAGATGACACCGAAACACCTGTTGTTTACAGTAAAACACTTCATCAGATGGCAAAAAATGCTGAGTTGATGATTACCTCAGGCCTGGGTCATTATCGAATTCTTCGTGATCATGAAACGGTAAATAAAATTGTTCAATTTATAAAAAATCAAAAATGAAAATTCTCCCATATCTATTCTCACTAGTCATTCTCTCTGTATTTGGTCAAACACCAAACGCACCTGCTAAAGATTTGTCTTGTCAAAAAACAGATGCGGAATGGAAGGCGCAACTCAATGAAAACACTTATTATGTGCTTCGTGAGTCAGGTACAGAACGTCCTTTTTCCGGAAAATATAACAAGCATTATGAAGAAGGTGTATATAAATGTGCTGGCTGTGACGCCCCGCTCTATAAGTCTGATAACAAATATAATTCAGGCAGTGGATGGCCCGCTTTCGATAGAGCAGTCGATGGAGCCGTATCATACAAAAAAGATAATAAACTCGGCTACACACGAGTCGAACTAACTTGTTCAAGTTGCGATGGTCACTTAGGTCATATGTTCGACGATGGACCCCTTCAAACAACAGGGAAAAGACATTGTGTTAATTCTATCGCTCTATCATTTACTTCCGAAAATGAGTAATTATCCTTTAAATAAATCCACAGACGAATGGAAAGAACAGCTCGACGAGAAAGCCTTTGATATTCTACGCAAAAAAGGAACAGAGTACCCGCACACAGGGATCTACAACCTTCACTTTGAAGAAGGTGTTTACCAGTGCAAGGGGTGTAAAGAATCCTTGTTTTCAAGCGATAGTAAGTTTGAGAGTGGATGTGGTTGGCCTAGTTTTTCTGAAGCAAAAGAAGGTAAAATCAGGTATGAATCGGATAGTTCGCATAATATGATTCGAATAGAAATTTTATGTTCGAACTGTGGTGGACATTTAGGGCACGTTTTTCCGGATGGACCCACTGCAACCAACCGCCGCTATTGTGTGAATTCTGCAAGTCTAGATTTCAAAGCATAGTTAAGTTATCTTTCCACATAAAATTAGGTTTCTGTTTCGTACTTTTGCCCCTTAAATACAATTACCATGAGTAAGTTTGATGTTATCGTTTTAGGGAGTGGGCCTGGTGGATATGTAACTGCAATCCGCGCTTCTCAACTTGGACTTAAAACAGCCATTATTGAAAAGGAGAGTTTAGGTGGCGTTTGCTTAAACTGGGGTTGTATTCCCACAAAAGCACTTTTAAAATCAGCACAAGTTTTCGAATACCTAAAAAACGCTGATGACTATGGACTCACTATTGAGAATTACGATAAGGACTTTAATGCGGTTGTCAACCGTAGTCGTAATGTTGCTAGCACAATGAGCAAAGGAGTTCAATTCTTGATGAAAAAAAATAAAATTGAAGTCATAATGGGCTATGGCACATTAAAAGCAGATAAAAAAGTTTCTGTAAAGTCCGAAGATGGGCCTGAAGCAGAGTATGATGCAGATCATATCATTATTGCAACAGGCGCTCGCGCTCGTGAGTTGCCCAGTTTGCCACAAGATGGAAAAAAAGTCATTGGGTATCGTCAAGCAATGACTCTTTCAAAGCAACCAAAAAAATTAATCGTTGTCGGTTCTGGTGCTATTGGAGTTGAGTTTGCACACTTTTATAATTCGATGGGAACAGAAGTAACCGTTGTTGAATACATGCCACGCATTGTTCCAGTAGAAGATGAAGAAATATCCAAACAAATGGAACGAAGCTTTATAAAAAGTGGAATCAAAGTGATGACAAATGCGGAAGTTACGCAGGTTGATACCAGTGGAAAGGGTGTAAAAGCAACTATTAAAACCAAAAATGGAGATGAAGTTTTAAGTGCAGACATTGTTCTCTCCGCAGTTGGGATTAAAACCAACATTGAAAATATTGGATTAGAAGATCTTGGAATAGCAACAGACAAAGACAAAATAATTGTCAATGATTTTTACCAAACAAATCTTCCTGGTTATTATGCGATTGGAGATGTTACTTCAGGGCAAGCTCTTGCACACGTCGCATCTGCTGAAGGAATTCTTTGTGTCGAAAAAATTGCTGGTCAACAAGTAGAACCTATCGACTACAACAATGTTCCTGGTTGTACATACTGTTTTCCGGAAATTGCATCGGTAGGGTACACTGAAGCGCAAGCTATAGAAAATGGACATGAAATAAAAGTCGGAAAGTTCCCCTTCACTGCTTCAGGAAAAGCACAAGCTGGTGGTCACACCGATGGTTTTGTAAAAGTAATTTTTGATGCTAAATATGGTGAATGGCTTGGCTGTCACATGATAGGTGCAGGTGTTACTGATATGATTGCTGAAGCAGTCGTAGGTAGAAAACTAGAAACAACGGGGCACGAAATTCTAAAAGCGATTCATCCGCACCCAACAATGAGCGAAGCAGTTATGGAGGCCGTGGCAGCAGCCTATGACGAGGTCATACACATCTAGATCATTTTGTTTAGTATTGTATTTGCATACTCGAAGACAAATAAAATTTATTACCATTTTATATAAAAATGATAAGAAATAACATAGTCATCACTGGAGTATCCACTGGAATTGGACGCGCTTCTCTAGATTTATTTCACAAAAACGGATATCATATTTACGGAAGTGTTCGTAAAAAGAGTGACGCCGATAGACTTACTAAAATTTATTCTGATCGATTCACGCCATTGATTTTTGACGTTCAAAACCATGTGGATGTACTCAAAGCATCAAAAATTGTATTTGATGAATGTGATCACCTCACTGCTTTGATTAATAACGCAGGGATTGTTGTCCCTGGACCTTTACAACATGTTTCCGAAGAAAATTTTGAAGAGCAACTCGACGTTAATGTCAAATCCATGCGTCGTATTACCAATCTTTTTCTTCCCCTTCTTGGTGCTCATTTAGATTATAAATATAATCCTGGAAGAATTATTAATATTAGTTCAATATCAGGATTGTTTAGTTCACCATTTAATGGATCATATTCGATTTCCAAACACGCTGTTGAAAGCATGACTGATGTTTACCGAAGAGAACTGCGCCAGTTTGGTATAAAAGTTATTGCCATTGAACCTGGACCCATTAAAACTAAAATTTGGCAAAAAAATTTAAATAAGATGGGTGCTTATGAAAAAACAGACTATTTCAACATTCTTCAGAAAGCAGACAAAATAATTTTGAATACCGAAAAGAATGCACTCCCAGTAGAAAGAGTTTCTAAGGTGATTTTAAAATGTGCCACCATTAAAAGTCCTAAAGCCAGATATATTATACACAAGAACAGGTTTATTTTTAAGCTGCTAGCTTTCTATCTTCCTGACTTTATTGCAGATTGGCTTGTGCATAAAAGTTTAACAAAAGCAAACAAGCATAGACCTATTTAAGACTTTTCTAAAAAACTTTCAACCGCTAAACGATAGACGTCCAAACCAAAACCAAGAATCAGACCTTTTGCATTTGGTGTGATAAAAGATGTGTGTCTAAAATCCTCTCTTGCAAAAGTGTTTGAGATATGTACCTCAACCACAGGTGCAGAGATCGCTTTGATTGCGTCTCCAATACCAACAGAAGTATGCGTATAAGCTGCAGCATTAAGCACAATACCATCAAAATCAAAACCAATACGTTGAATTTCGCTGATGAGCTCACCTTCAACATTAGATTGAAAATAAGTTAACTTTATATTCGGGTAAAAGGATTGTAAGTTTGAAAAATAATCATCAAATCCCTTGTTACCATAAACATCAGGTTCTCTTGTGCCCAATAGGTTGAGATTCGGTCCGTTAAGAATAGCTATCTTCATCATATCTTTGCAAAAATAGACATTAAGGTCATGCAAAGAAAATGTATTTTCGTGTATGCAGTGGAATGAAAGTGTAAAAGCATTTAAAGTCTATCTAAAATTTGAGCGCGGGCTTTCGGAAAACTCCGTGGTGAATTATGTCTTCGACATCCAAAAGCTAATTCATTTTTTAGATCACAATAACATCGTCGTAGGGCCTTTAAAAATTGATTCCACACAAATTCAACAATTTATTTACCAAGCTGCAAAAGAGCTCAAACCAGCTTCGCAAGCTCGTTTGCTTTCGGGAATACGTATGTTTTTTGATTTTTTACTTATGGAGGGTGTAAGAGAAGACAACCCTGTTGCTCTTGTCGAACCACCTAAACTTGGAGGACAACTTCCCACTACCCTATCTACATCTGAAATCAATCGCTTGCTAAATAGTTTTGATGACGACAATCCACTTGATATTCGAAATTCGGCCATACTGGAGTTATTGTATTCGTGCGGATTACGTGTGAGCGAATTGGTTGAATTACGTTACTCAGATATGTTTTTCACAGAAAACCTAGTCAAAGTGATTGGAAAGGGAAATAAAGAACGGTTTGTTCCAATTGGGCGCATGGGGAAAGAATGCGTATCTCGCTATCTAGCCATTCGTCATGAAGGAAAAAAGGGATTTAGCGACACTTTATTTTTAAACAATCGAGGAACAAAACTCACCCGTGCCATGGTGTTTATTATCGTTCGTAAGGCAGCAAAAAAAGCCGAGTTAAACAAGACAATTAGCCCACATAGTTTGCGCCATTCTTTTGCAACACATTTGGTTGAAAATGGAGCTGACATCAGCTCTGTTCAGCAAATGCTAGGCCATAGTAGCATAACCACTACTGAGCGTTATTTGCACATGAGTAAAAAGCATTTGAAAAATACCTTAGAAAAATACCATCCAAGGGCTTAGGAAGTAATCAATCGAAATCCTTCTCCATGAATATTCGCGATTTTGACAGTTGAATCTTTTGCTAAATATTTACGCAATTTGGCGATATAAACATCCATACTTCTAGAAGTAAAGTAATTGTCGTCCTGCCAGATTTCAATAAGCGCTTTTTTTCGAGAAAGCAAATCATTTTTATTTTCAATCAACATGTATAGCAATTGGTTTTCTTTCGGAGACAAACTCACTGGTGGCTCTTTTTTAAAGGTTAATGTGCGTAACCTGTAATTAAAAGAAAAGCTGCCAATGGTGAAATGAGTTTTTACAACTTCTTTGTTTTCCTTAGTTTGGAAACGTTTGACCAAAACCTCTAACTTTTTGAGAAGAATATCAGTGTCAAATGGTTTTGTCAGGTAGTCGTCAGCACCAATTTTATAGCCTTTAAGAACATCTTCTTTCATGGATTTGGCTGTCAAAAAAATGATAGGGACTTTCTTGTCTTTGGAACGAATCTCTTTCGCAAGCGTAAATCCATCTTTGTATGGCATCATGACATCAAGAATACAGATGTCGAACTGATTTTTTTTAAATTTTTCAAAGCCCTCAAGTCCATTGCGTGCAAGAACTACCTTATACCCATTCATTTGCAAATAGTCACGCAGAATCGTACCAAAATTAGTGTCATCTTCAACAAGAAGTATATGTTTATTATTTAAAACCATGGAGCTTAAAAGTTAAATGGTAGAAATACAGTAAAAGTACTTCCTTGATTTGGTATACTTGAAACAGAAATCGTGCCAGAATGTAAATGTACAATTTGCTTTACATAAGCCAATCCTAAACCATGCCCCTTTACATTATGAACATTTCCAGAAGATTCTCTATAAAACTTATCAAAGATACGTTTACGAACTGCGGAGGTCATTCCAATGCCTTTATCAGAAATTGACACACTAAGACCTTTATCATTAACTTCAGTTTTCAAATCAACAATTAGATCATTAGTTGAGTATTTAATAGCATTATCCAAAAGATTTACCCAAACGTTTGTCATATGAACGGGTGACATAAATAACAACATTTTCTTTGGGTCAAAAGAGTAAGAGAGAGTGCCACCACGATTATCAATAATCAAACGCACATGATCAAGAGCATCTTTAATCGTTTTATGTGGATCAGTGTTTTCTTTGACTAAATCGAGTTCTCCTTTTTCTAATTGAGAAATTTGTAAGACATGCTCAACCTGGGTGTTGAGACGTTTATTTTCCTCTCTAATCATTTTCAAATAATTTGAAGTTTTTTCAGAGTTTTTTGCCACCTCTTTGTTTGCCAAAGCATCCAATGCCAAATAAATAGTTGCTATGGGTGTTTTAAACTCATGTGTCATGTTGTTGATAAAGTCAGACTTGATTTGAGAAATCTTTTTCTGTTTTAGAAACTGATATAGAGAAATCCCAAATACAACAACAATTGTTAAAGTAAAAAACAAAGACAATAAAAGGGTGTTGTAAATAGACTGTTGAATGAATCTATCAAGCTTTGGGAAAGTCAATCTCAAATCATAACGATGACTTTCGTCATCTCGAATAAAGAGTGGAATTTTAAATTGAGGTTCGTTTAAATATGATAAGTAGTTTTCAGAGCCCACAGGAGTGATCTGATTACCATCAAAAACACGAAATTCAAATGGTATCTTAATGTCTCTGATAATTAATTCTTGGCGCAATAAAAGTTCTAATTCAAAATTATTAATACGCTTTTGAATGGGTTTGGTCTCGGCGAAGTCCATGAAAATTGTCTCATAACGTGCCTTATCCATAGATGACATTCTCTCAATGCGCTGCAAACGTTCGACAGAACTCATTCTGTCTACTTCATTCTCAAAACTTTCATCTATAATAGTTGTTGATTTTATGGTCCTAAAGTCTAGAATAGAAGCCGAGTCCTTACTCAACGAATCAAATGATTGAGCACTAATATTGTAATCATCTTCGATAATACCTTGACGATATAAATAGGTAATATTTGAATTTGGACTTCTGTCAATGTATTCGAATACTTCTGTTAATTCAGAAAATTTGGGAGTTCCAATACTGTCGATCATTTTTTGATAAACAGACAAATAATCTAATAGCTCTCGTTCTTTGAGCTGGTCAGAAACTTCTGAAAGCGCAGCACTCGTGCTTAAGCCAAATTGACGTACAAAATTACTTTCATTCTTTTTGATCCAAGATCGCTGGATAAGAATAATTCCAACCAAGGATAAAGTCATAAAAACAATAAGTATTGGAAATAGTGCGCGTTGCATTTTTCAAAAATAACTAAACTATGTTGAAATGAGTTCTAATCGCAGACAGAGCTTGGTCTAGTTGCTCCTCTGCGACCAACAGCGAAGAGTTTTCGATAACATAATCCGCCAGCTCTATTTTCTGATCTTGATGCCATTGGAAACGCATACGAGATTTAATTTCATCAATCGTCAGACCATCTCGTTTTTGTATTCTATCAAGACGAAGGTTTTCTGGACAAGTTACTAAAACAATAATATCAAAATATGACTGTCTGTTATGTTCATAAATAATGGCAGACTCATAAGCACATAGAGGGTGTATTTGTTGTGCAAGCCATTGATTAAAATCTTTATGAACTGCTGGATGAACAAGTTCATTTAACTCTTGTAGTCTAGTTGAATTGGTGAATACCTGATTTGCAAGATATTGACGATTTAACTGACCCCCTTTATACGCTTCATTTCCGAAATGAATTTGAATTTTGCTAATAAGATCATCATTAGTGGCCATAAGTGTCTTAGCGCGGTCGTCAGCATTATATAAGGGGATGCCTCTGTCAGCAAGAAACGCACAGACCGTGCTTTTACCAGCTCCCATATTTCCAGTAACTCCTATTTTGATCATTTAATTAATAAAATAACGAACTCTTTTTGGTTTGATGTCTTTAACCGCAACATCATTTGGCATTTCGACAACCTTTACGTCAAGAAAATTACTTTCTGAGTCTTCTGCATAATATCCAATCAGTTTAAAGTCAGCAGCTTCAATATCTCTGGCTCGCTTGACGGGAACACGAAGACTGATTTCTGCAAATGCAGGAATAAGTTGTACATCAACAGCGTTGAGCGAATCAGAAGTCTCAATAGGAAGTCGAATTTCAATCTGTGTATATCGTGCAATTTTTCGCTGAACATGAATATTTTCTAAATTAAAACTATAAAGTTTTAACAGCTTTGGAGACACAGACATCCTTTGGTTAATGGGAGTTGTAAATGACATGTCTTTTGGACTTTCTATCAAGGCATAATGTAAAGTGTCGATTGCTGAGGGCTTTCCCGAAACAAGCAATGAATCAGGCGTGAAAGTGATGGAGTCAGTCCATGCAAAACCATCTGCTGTTTGCAGGTCGTAATCTAAACGCACAGGCACTTTTTTGATTTTCGACTTACGAATGGGAGTTGATAAAATTTCTGACCTAAACTCTCTAACCCGAAAAGCATTTCTATGCTGTGATTCAATTGCTTTAACGATTTCTTTTCTCTCAAAATAGTAATGGCCTTCACGAACTATGGCATTGGACATTGACAAATAAACACGTAGCGGAACAAGACGGTAGAAAAGCAGACGAAAGCCAGTGCCTGTAAGCACTACTTCAGAAAAACTTGATTTCGATTCAGCTTGATATTTGTCAAAGCCGATTTCGATGAAATCGAAGTCTATATTGATTTTAGCAGTATGAGATTCCGAGAGTACAGACGAAAGCCAAATGAAAATAGAGAGAAATAGAAATAAAGGAATTGATCTAGTATTTTTTAGCGACCTAATACGCCTTAGAAGACCGCTAAATGTAATCATAGCTCAGATTTATTGCATATTCCCGTTATCGTCAACCATGTCCATCACAGCGTCACTTACACCCATATTCGAAAACCCACCATCATTGTAAAGATTCTGAAGTGTGACTCTTTTTGTTAAATCAGAAAACAGTGTTAAGGTGTAGTTAGCACAGTCAAGAGCTGTAGCGTTCCCTAGTGGTGACATCTTTTCGGCATAAGATATAAAACCATCAAATCCTTTAACACCCTTGCCTGCGGTTGTAGGGGTTGGTGACTGTGAAATCGTGTTTACACGTACTTTTTTGTCTCGTCCAAAGAAATAACCAAAACTTCTAGCTATCGATTCCAAATATGCCTTATTGTCTGCCATATCGTTGTAATCTGGAAAAACACGTTGTGCAGCCATATAGCTTAAAGCAACGATACTTCCCCACTCGTTCATAGCGTCTTTTTTGTAAAGCACTTGCATAAGTTTATGAAAAGAGCCAGCAGAAACATCCCACCCTTTTGCAGTCCAACTGTGATTTTGATCGGTGTATGGTCTCCCCTTACGAACATTTACAGACATTCCTATTGAGTGAAGTACAAAATCAATCTTACCACCTAGCAATTCAATTGACTGATCAACAAGCATCTCCAAGTCTTCGACTGAAGTAGCGTCAGCTGGAATCACCTGTGCATTTGTTTTTTTAGAAAGCTCATTGATTGCACCCATACGAAGTGCAACAGGTGCATTGGTTAGAACAAACTCACCACCTTCCTCATGAACTCGAAGAGCGGTTTGCCATGCAATAGAGTGTTCATCTAAAGCACCAAAAATGATGCCCTTTTTTCCTTTAAGTAATCCGTAAGACATAAAAAAAATTTTGACAAAGATAATACTAATTCAACAACTGTTTTGCGTGGCTCCTTCCCGATTGAGTGATTTGATTCCCATCGAGCATTTGAGCAATTTCTTCAACTCGCTCTTCACCTGCTAATAATTTGATATGGGTGCGTGTAGTTGTTTCATCTGTTGATTTATATACCTTGAGGTGGGTGTTTCCAGCTGCTGCGATTTGTGGTAAATGGGTAATTGCGATCAATTGGGTGTGTTTGCTAATTTCTTTCATAAGGCTCCCCATGGCTTTTGCCATTTCACCAGACACACCAGCATCAATTTCATCTAGTATCATAGAAGGCAAGTGATGATTTTTTGCCAAAATAGATTTCACAACCAACATAATCCGAGAGCGTTCACCACCAGATGCAACTTTTCGAAGCAATCCGAAGTCAATTCCTTTGTTTGCAGAAAACAAGAGAGTTAACGCATCCGTACCCATTGAACCAAGAGTTTCTTCCGGCGCTAGCTGAAAGTTGAATCGTGCGTGCTCCATTCCAAGCTGAGCCAAGCGAAACGTTAACTCATCAGCAAGCTTTTTGGAATAATCATGACGACACTTTGATAGCTTTTTGGCACATTGCCATACTTTTTTCTCAACGATATCAAGACGTTTTTTTTGGATTTGAATTGATTCATCACCATCAAGAACAATATTACAAATCGAGGTGAGTTCACGTTCTTTATCCATTAATCCAGAAACATCATTAACCAAATGCTTTTGTTGCAAAGAATAAATGGTGCTTAATGTATCACTCACAATCTCGAATCGAATGGGGTCTACAACCACATTATCATTAAGCTGAGAAATCGACGCTTCGATGTCTTGCCATTCAAACCAAAGATTTTCAAGGCGTGTCGATAACTCTTTAAAGGATTCACCAAAAGAAGCGAGCTTAAGAAGTGCATTTCTCGATTGATTAAGTTGATCGTTTAGCCCCGATTCCTCATTTTGTGCTAACAGTATGATGCTGTGAATGGCTTGTTTAATATCTTCGGCATGTTGTAGCTGATTACGTTCCTCCTCTAATTCAAATTGTAAATTTTCATGCAACTGCAATGACTTTAATTCTTCGAGTTGAAAAGAATTGTAGTCGAATGATTCTTTTGCTGCTTGCTGGGCGTGAACCAACTCATCATATTTTTTACGTTCTTGATGAAAAATAGCAAGAGAATCTTGATAATCTTTTCGTAAGTCTAACGCATTTGAAAAGGCATCTAACAGGTTGAAATGGAATTGTGGTTCCGCTAGCTGTGAGGTTTGATGTTGAGTATGTAAATCGACTAGATTTGATCCCAGGTGACGTAACTTTTCAAGCTGAACAGGAGTGTCATTTATAAAAGCACGTGATTTTCCAGAGGGCAAAATTTCCCTTCGCAAAAAAGTTTCGGCATCATAATCAACTTCAAGTTCATCAAAAACAGTTATCAGTTTTTTTTGAGGAATTTCAAAAGAAACCTCGATGACACACTTTTTATTTGAATCCCGAATTGCAGAAAGATCAGCCCTTGCTCCTAAAACGAGAGATAAGGCACCCATTACAATTGATTTACCAGAACCCGTTTCTCCCGTAACCACATTTAGATTGGGACCGAAATTGGCTTGAATATCGTCAATGAGAGCGAAATTTACTATGGATATAGAACGAATCAATTGCTACACTTTTAGCTACTCAAATATAAGTTTTTAGATGGTAAACGACTATTTAATTTGCACCCATTTTCCTGCAAAGAATGGAGCAACTCGGTTTAAATCATCAAGTAATTGAGAAGTATCAAACGAAGGGCCACCCAAAAACAATTGAACGATTTCATCTGATTTTGCATCAAAAAACATTTGGATTACCAGACTGTTTGGTCGGCTATCAGAGAGTTCGCGAAGACTGGAAATACTGTTTGCAATCATCATTTTACCTTCATCAGGGCGATCATACATGGCATCAAGACCATTGAGGTGATAATCATACATCGCTTTGCGGAAAAGAGAAAAAGGACTTGAATCGAGTTGGTCTACCAACCAATATCTATTATTTTTATTTTCGGATTGCTTCCACCCTAGATAACGAGAATTCTGGGAAAAATCAACAATTTTTCTCGCTTGTTCATAGAACAACGTCCCACCATTAGACGAGAAGGTATCTGCATCAATACCCAAAATAATATATACATAGTAGCTAATCAAGGAGACGAGAGAAGAATTTGTGTTGTTTGGATTAAAATTTAGAGACTCAAATTCTTGGTAGCTAAAGCTAAAATCATCATCCTTTCGGTTAAACACAGGCGTCACATAGGAAGATCCAAAAACTGGCCGTGAAGCTTGGATTTGAAGGTTTGCCTGAAACTCATCATTATTATACTTCTCAACTGTAATCAGCATGTTACAACTAACACGGTTATAGACTTCTGATCTGCGTTCAACCCAGCGCGTTGAGTTCACAAACTCATTGAGTTCTTTCTCTAAGGTTTCAAAGACCTGGGTGTTTGTTTGATCAATCAAATCTGCATTAACACGAACTTGACAATCAAGAACTTGAGCGTGGACAACACAACTCATAAAAATCAATATAAAAAAATGATTACGCATCAATGAGTTTCTTAATTTCATGTAAAACATCATTAGCAACTTCACTTTTACTTTTTAAGGGATAGTGTTGCTGTTCTCCATTAGCAGCTATAAAGGTAATTTTATTTGTGTCATGCTTAAAACCAGCTCCTTCATCTGCCAAGGAATTTAAAACAATCGCATCAAGATTTTTTCTTTTGATTTTATCTAATGCGTTTGAAAACTCATTTTCTGTTTCTAAGGCAAATCCTACAAGAATTTGGTTAGTCTTATTCTCGCCGAATTTTTTCAATATATCAACCGTTGGGACAAGTTCAATCTCCTCAGATAAGTTTTTCTTTTTAATTTTATGAATCTTAGTTGATTTGGGCTTATAATCCGCGACTGCAGCAGCCATCACCACCACTTGACTTCTTTCAAAGTGTGATTGGCAAGCTTTGTCCATATCATCTGCAGTTTGTATACCAACATGAGTTATACTTGGGTGTAAAGAAATCTCAGCAGTTGGTCCTGAAATTAGAACCACTTCTGCACCCAATGTTGCAGCAGCATTTGCAATTGCATATCCCATTTTACCAGAAGAATGATTACCAATAAAACGAACAGGATCAATGGGTTCGTATGTTGGCCCGGCAGTAATGAGCATTTTTGTGCCATTCCAAGGTAGACTCGACGCCAAATCTTCTTCTATAAAAGCGACAATGTCGTCGGGTTCCTGCATACGACCAACGCCTTCCAACCCACTAGCTAGAGCCCCCTCAGCAGCAGGAATATGAATGTTTTTCCTTGAGATGAGAAGATCAATGGCATGTTGGGTCGCTGGATGGGCATGCATATCCAAATCCATTGCAGGGGCAAAGTAAACGGGACATTTGGCAGATAAATAAACAGCTAAAAGTAAGTTGTCGCAATTGGCATGCGCCATTTTTGACATTGTATTTGCCGATGCAGGAGCGATTAACATTAAATCGGCCCAAAGACCTAGATCAACGTGATTGTTCCAAACTTCTTCTTCGTTATCAACAAACTCAGAATATACAGGGTTATTTGAAACGGTGGAGAGTGTCAATGGAGCGACAAATGACTTTGCAGCAGGCGTCATCACTACTTTAACTTTGGCACCTGCTTTGATCAGGGCGCGGACCAATAAGGGTGTTTTATATGCCGCGATACTACCAGAAATGCCAAGTACTATTTTTTTGGCATGAAGGGCAGACATAATTTATTGATTAGTTTCGTCTGTATGACGATAGTATATCTTCTCCGCTAGCCATTGCTCAACAGCTACCGCATGTGGCTTAGGTAGCTTCTCGTAAAACTTTGAAACTTCAATTTGTTCTTTATTTTCAAAGATTTCCTCGAGAGTTTCAATCGGGGTTGCAAACTCTTCTAATTTGTCAAACAATTCTGTGCGCAACTCCTCATTGAGTTGTACCGCTCGTTTGGCAACAATAGAAACAGTTTTGTAGATGTTTCCTGTCGGTTCATCTAACTGGTTACGATTATAAGTAACCGTAGTATCAGGTGCATTTGAATCTTTTATCGACATACCATGGATTTAATTGGCTGCAAAGGTAGTGATTTCTTTATCTATATCATCAATTGTCTTCAGACAAGCGGGTAAAAATTCAGAAGCTGGGTAAGCGCGCTGAAAATCATCGAAGTAAGTCCGTGCAGCTTGCAAGCGCTCTTCTTTCTTAGAATAAACACTATTGATCGCCAAAACAGAAGCTGCTTTGAATTGAATAAACATCGCTTCTTCACGTAATGGGGTTCCTGGAAAGTCAGCAATAAAATTATCAATTGAACTAATTGCTGCTTTGTAGTCGCGGATTGTAAAAAATTGTTTTGCATTTTCAAAAGACTTACGTTCAATTTTCCGAATCAATTCCGTAACAATCGCGTTGACTTCTGTAAGACGCTCACTATTTGGATAACGGTTAATGTAATCTTGCAGTTTGTTAAGCGCTTCTTCTGTGTTAGTCTGATCTAAACTGTAAACAGGGGATAATTTCATGTAAGAATAAGCCATTAAATAATAGGCCTCTTCTAGTTTTTGACTTTTTGGAAATGCATTTATAAAAGATTCGAACTCATAAGATGCCGTGATATAGGATCCTGTATTCAACAGGCAATTTGCGTAAAAAAATGTGATACGTTCTGACTGTGGTTTACCTCTGTATATTGGTTTTAATTGCTCAAACAGGCCCTTTGCACGACGAAACTCTCCTGCTTCGTAAAAGTTCTCTGCAAGGTCATATTTTAGTTTAATATCATCGCTTTTTAATGCTTTTTGATAAGGACCACATGATAACACCATCAGTAAGGATAGTGTGGCGAAAATAAATTTGATCGAATTTTTATGCATACTGCAAAGTTATGAATTTGCGCACAACAATTACGTTGTATTATTTGTATTGTTTTACATAAGTACTCAAATGCGTATGAACGCTTTCAGAAACAGAAATTAGAGGTAAGCGAAGATGATTTTTGATTAATCCTCTTTGAGATAGCACAGATTTAACTCCTGCAGGATTACCTTCTTCAAACAATAAGTCAATGATAGGTTGTGCAAGCTTTGAAACCTCGTCGGCTTTTTGATGATTTGAATCCAAGGCAGCATCTACGCCTTCTTTGAAAAAACGAGGAAAGCAACCTGCAATAACCGAAATCACTCCTTCAGCTCCGCATTGAATCAACGGGATAGCAGTTTCGTCGTCACCTGAAAGCAATATAAAATTGTCAGGACGATTTGTTAAAATATCTTCACCTTGTTTTAAATTTCCACTCGCATCTTTAGTCCCAATAACGTTGGGGCAGTCTCTAGCAATACGCAGTGTTGTTTCGGCAGTGATATTTGAAGATGTTCTACCGGGAACATTGTATAATATCAACGGCAATGGCGTTGATTTATCAAGAGCTTTGTAATGCTGATAAATCCCTTCTTGTGTTGGTCGATTATAATATGGGGACACCGAAAGTATGGCGTCAAAACCTGAGGGATCGACTCTTTCTAATGTTTCCTGTATGGCTCTAGTGTCATTCCCTCCTATTCCCATAATAAGAGGGACACGTCCTTTGTTTTGTTGAACAAAAAACTTAAATATCTTTTCTTTTTCGGAAACCGATATGGTGGGCGATTCACCTGTGGTACCCATAGCTACGAGATAATTAATCCCACTGGTAATTAAAAACTCTATTAACTCACCCAGAGAATCATAATCTACCGACAAATCGGAATGAAAAGGAGTGACTACAGCAACTCCTGTACCTGAAAATTTTGACTTATCCATCAGTTTTTATTTTTGAGAAAAACGATCTAAAAGTATTGATGAATTTGTCCGGCATAAAATTTTCTTCTCCTAGCATAAAATCGTTGAGACGATGATCTACTGTCGAAAAACCAACACGAAACTGAGCGTTAATGTTTGATGAAATGGACTGAAGAGGTAAATTGTCTTTAACAAAATAGTTTACCAAAAGATCAAAATGATGTGATGTAACACGTTCTAACATAGGATGCAATAAGGTTCCATCCCAGTGTAGATGACGGTTGTTGAATTGAGGGGAGAATTGAGCGTGTTCTTTTGTTTCTCTCGGAACATAGAATATAGTTGAAGTTTTGTTTTCTGGAAGGTCAAAAAGCTCCTGAAAATAACGTGTTGGATCTACACCATCTGATGCTTTTATATCAACCAAACACGCAACAGATCGAATTGTTTTGGGTTTGACTACAGATCGCTTTGCCAATTCTGACAGGGCACTTTCAATAACTCTTTTTCTAAACATTGTTAAGGGGCGCTAAATTAGGCAAACTACAAGATATCAAATGCAATTTAACATTCTTTTTCAAAATAACACAAATTGTTTTATTTATAACAGTCCCTTAGATCATAATAAGAAAATCATTCTCACTTAAAATCTTAATATTTAATTCATTTGCTTTCACTCTTTTTTTAGGTCCCATGTTCTCGCCTGCTAAAAGAAATGTAGTTTTGGAGGATAAAGAGGAAGAAACTTTGCCTCCATGGTCTTCAATCAACTTCTGAATTTCATTTCTACTATATGTTGAAAAAACACCAGAAATCACAAAACGCTGACCAGACAATTTGTTAGAAAGGGATTGATCTAGGTCTTGATCACGTTCTAATTGTAATCCATAGGTTTTCAAACGATCAATGATGTGTTGGTTTGATAGCGAACTAAAGAAAGTCACAACACTTTGAGCAATGCGTGTTCCAATTTCATCGACATCGATTAGCGTTTCTTCAGTGGCAACCGAAATCGCATCAATTGAACCAAAATGAACGGCCAATTTTTTAGCGACCGTTTGGCCAACATAACGAATACCCAGAGCAAATAAAACTCGTTCAAAAGGGATTTCTTTTGAATCTTCTACCGCTTTAAGTATGTTATTAACAGACTTATCTGCTAAACGATCAAGAGGAATTAGTTGGTTGTAAGTTAGGGTATACAAGTCTGCATAAGAGTGCAACAATCTCTGACGGTAGAGCAATTCAATCGTTTCGTTACCTAACCCATCAATATCCATTGCTTTACGAGAAATAAAATGCTGTATTCTTGCTGTGATTTGCGTTGGACACGCATCAACATTAGGGCAATAATGATCTGCTTCTCCTTCAATACGAATAAGCTCCGTATCGCAGTCCGGACAATGTGTGATATACTTCACCTTTACAGCATTTGGGCTTCGTTTTGTTTTATCAACAGATGTGATTTTTGGAATGATCTCACCTCCTTTTTCAATAGCTACTCGATCGTTAATATACAAATCAAGTTTTTCAATATGATCTGCATTATGTAGTGATGCACGCTTGACAATTGAACCACCTAAATGCACTGGCTCAAGATTGGCTACTGGTGTAACCGCTCCAGTACGTCCAACTTGGAAGTGAATAGATTGTAAAGTCGTATAAATACTTTCTGCTTTAAACTTATAAGCAATTGCCCAGCGTGGGGATTTGGATGTGTAGCCCAATTCTTCTTGATGTGAAATATCATTTACTTTTATAACAACTCCATCAATTTCATAGGGTAAATTTGTTCGTTCTTTATTACAATAATTAATATAATCAATCACTTCACTTATGGAGGATGCATGCTTGTTGTTTTGTGGCACATTAAACCCATAATTACGTGCCGCCTCTAAGCTCTCCATCTGAGTAGAAAATAAAGGGCGTGCTGCGATCATTTGGTACAAAAAACACTGAAGAGGACGTGCTGCCACCAGCGCACTATCTTGTAGTTTTAGACTTCCGGATGCCGTATTTCTTGGATTTCTATAGGGCTCCTCCCCGTTTTCTTCTCGGGTTTTATTCATGTCGTGAAAGCCTTGGATTGGAAGTATAATTTCTCCTCGAATGGAAAAGCGTTCTTTGTAATTGCCACGCAATTGTAAAGGTACAGTTGGGATGGTTCTGATGTTTTGAGTGACATCATCTCCTTGCACACCATCACCACGAGTGACAGCACGAACCAAGACACCATTGTCATAGATCAGACTGATGGATGCGCCATCATATTTTAATTCACAACTATACGTCACAGAATCAGTTCCAAGAAGTTTAAAAATACGCTTCTCCCAATCGTATAACTCCTCTTCATCATAAGCATTATCTAAAGAATACATGGGGAATTCATGAACGATCGTCGGAAAATCCTTGGTTACCGAACCACCCACACGAAGGGATGGCGAATTAGGGTCATAAAAGCTTGGATGTGCCTTTTCTAAGCTAGCAAGTTCACGAAGACGCTGATCAAAATCGTAGTCGCTAATTGTTGGCTCGTCGAGAACATAATAGTTATAGTTGTGCTCGTGCAATTCCTTACGTAATGATAATATTCGCTCCTCTACTTGCTTCATGTTTTTTTAGTTGCTCTTAACATACGGTCTTTTCCTTGCATGTCCTTTGCGACCACAATATCGTCAAATTCCATCATTTTTAAAAGAGAAACTACTTCGTTTGCAGTCTTTGGATTAAGCTCAAAATAAAGACGGCCTCTAGGCTTTAAATGCGCTTGTGAAAAAGCAGCAACGGCAGCATAAAATTGAACTCGATTCTTATCGGTTGTAAAAAGTGCTAGATGAGGCTCATGTCTCAATACATTCTCATGCATCATAGTAATGTCTTCCCTTAAAACATAGGGAGGGTTGGATACGATAATATCCCATTGTCTGTTTTCCTCCTTTTGGGAAAGAATATCAACTTTTGAAAAAACAACAGATGATTGCAACTCTTTTGCTGTTTTCTTTGCCGTAGTTAATGCGCTTGTAGAAATATCCCAAGCTGTTACTTTAGCCTCGATCAACTTCTCAAGAGCAAAGGCAATGCAACCACTTCCTGTGCATATATCAAGGACCTCTTGCCCCTTGGACTCTTGATCTTGAACCCAGTAGACAAGCGACTCGGTTTCAGGGCGAGGAATAAGCACCTCAGAAGATAATTGAATGGTAAGCCCTGCAAAGTTGGTTTCACCTACTATATATTGTATTGGCTCGTTGTTCGTGAGGCGAACCAAGATTTGATCCAGCTTGACATGCGTAGTTGTGCTGAGTTTAGTATGGGGTGATAAAACAACCTGGGCTCTGTTTATTTTTAGCACATACTCCAAGACAATAAAAAAAAGAGCATTTACTTCATCTTTTGAATATATGGACGATAATGAATTGGTAAAATGCTCGCGAAAATCACTAATTGTCATTTCTTAGGTTTTTAATCATCCAAACAGGACAAGAGTAATGACCTGTATTACCTAGTGGCTTTTCGATGTATTGAAACCCCATTTTCCTGTACAACTTTTGCGCGTCGAGCATATTGGGCATCGTTTCTAAATAACAATTCATAAATCCATAGTGCCTTGCTTTTTGCAAGCACAATTCGATCATTTTTTTTCCTAATCCCCTTCCTCTTGCTTGTGGAGAAAAATACATTTTTTGTAGTTCGCAGTAGCTTTCTGCGCCCCCTACAAGTGGCGCAATTCCTGCACCACCAAAAATCTGCTTTCCATAACAAACAACCCAATAATCTGAATGAGAAGACTGATAGGACTCATAAATTGCATCCAACTCAGGGTCGGCATAAGCAGTGCCAACTTTGGGAACACCCATTTCTAAAAGGACGTTGCGTAATACCTTGGCAAGGTCTTTATTATCGTCTTGCTCGACCAAACGTATTCGCCATGAATCAAGTGCCATAAGTTTACTGTATTTTTGTGTCGGAAAAGTACAATGAAAATTTGGTATGAATAAGACCGAAAGCATGAAAAAATGTATCGCTCTTGCGAAACAAGGGCTAGGCACTACCTACCCAAATCCATTGGTAGGAGCTGTCATATTGCATAAGGGTAAAGTGATAGGCTCAGGCTGGCATCAAAAAGCTGGTGGTGCTCATGCCGAGGTTCATGCTATCAACGACGTGAAAGAGCCTTCCCTTCTCGTCGAATCAACATTGATTGTCAATCTTGAGCCATGCAGTCATCATGGAAAAACACCTCCTTGTGCTGACCTTATTATACGAAGTGGCATAAAACATGTAGTGATTGGCACTCAAGACCCTTTTGAGGAAGTGCAAGGCAAAGGCATTCAAAAATTGATTGACGCTGGCATTCGTGTAGACATGGAAGTTGAAAAAGAGGAGTGTCTAGCACTGAACAAACGCTTTTTTACGTTTGTTAAAAAAAAGCGTCCTTATATTATTTTGAAATGGGCAGAGTCATTGGACGGATATATAGCTCCTATTCAAAAATCAGAAACAACCCCTTATTGGATTTCGCAACTTCCAGCTCGCAAACTGGTACACAAATGGAGAAGTGAAGAACAAGCGATATTGATTGGGAAAAATACAGCCTTGACAGACAACCCATCTTTAACCACAAGACTTCATAAAGGACCATCACCTGTTCGTGTTCTTATCGATCCAAAGGGCAAAGTAAATCGTTGTGCCAAAATTTTTGATAATAATCAAAAGACCATCGTTTTTACGGATACTAGACAACCTAGTGTTAATCAAATAGAATATATAGCTGTTGACTTTACAAAAAATGCTGTGAAACAAATTTGTGATGTTTTATATCATAAAAACATTCAATCCTTACTTATTGAAGGAGGGCGTATTACTATACAACATTTTATTGACGCAAATCTTTGGGATGAAGCTCGAATTATCACAGGAAAAAAAACATTGATTACTGGAGTTAAATCTCCTAATATTTCATCATTTACAAAAAAGAAAGGTTCTTATAAGTTAGGGGAAGATTTGATCGATATTTGGATTAACGATTAAGTGCTTCCATAAATATTTCAGGACAACGCATTAATTTTCGTGTCTTCCCATCTACAAAGCCAAGGCGCGTTTTTGCAGTAGTACACAATACATTTTCAACATTATACAACTCGTAGGAAAAATCAATAAAAACCGTTGGGTCACCATCAACACAAATTTCCAATCGAACTTCATCATCAAAATGAAAAGGACGCTTAAATTCTGTGGAAAGGGAAAGGACAGGAAGCAAAATGCCCTGCTTCTCAAGTGTAGCATAGCTTAGTCCAACAGAACGTAACCATTCTATTCTGCCAAACTCGAAGTAAGTGGCATAATTGGAATGATGTACAAAACCCATTTGATCGGATTCAACATAGCGCACACGAAAATGGTAAATGAATTTTTTTTTATACATTATAGGAAATTACTTACGTTAATTTTAGAAAATAAGAGCTTTTAATATGCATAAAAGTTTCTGAAAATTCAATACAAAAAACATTTTTTTTTCATTTTTTTACACGCATATTTGTCTAAGTTTTTTAATTAAAGAATAGTTATCAAGAAGTCCTAATTTTAAGGCTGACTAACAACCATTAAGACAAAAATAGAATGCCGCAAAGCGCTGAATATGTTTGGGAAAAATGCTTAGATTTTGTTCAAGATAACATCGAACAGCAGGCATTTAAAACTTGGTTCAAGCCAATTATTCCTGTCAAGCTCAAAGATGGTGCGCTAAACATTGAAGTGCCTAGTAAATTCTTTTACGAATGGATTGAGGAACACTACGTTAAAATCTTAAAAACAGCACTTCACAAAGAACTCGGAGACGATGCTCGTTTGGTCTACATTATCAAAATGGAAAACACCTACGGTAGCAAGTTGCCTTTTACACAAAAGATACCTAGTAACAACCGTACTGGTGTTAACACTCAAAATGTAGAAGCACCAAGCCAGAACCATTTTTCAGAGCTTAAAAATCCATTTATAATTCCTGGGATTCGAAATCTTAAAATTGAATCTCAGCTCAATGCGAATTATAGTTTTGACAATTTTTTAGAGGGTGATTCTAATCGACTTGCTCGCTCTGCAGGGTTGGCTGTCGCTAATAGACCTGGCGGCACATCTTTTAATCCGCTATTGATTTTTGGCGGCGTTGGTCTTGGGAAAACACACCTCGCTCATGCGATTGGTATCCAGGTAAAAGAAAGCTATCCAGAAAAAACGGTTCTTTACATTTCTGCAGAGAAGTTTACCCAACAATACATCGACGCCATAAAGAAAAACAATAGAAATGATTTTATTCACTTCTATCAACTTATCGACGTATTGATTATTGACGACGTTCAATTCTTGTCAGGGAAGTCTGGAACTCAAGATGTGTTTTTTCACATCTTCAATCACCTCCACCAAAATGGAAAGCAAGTGATTTTGACTTCTGATAAGGCACCCGTTGATATGCAAGACATTGAACAACGCCTTCTCTCTCGTTTTAAGTGGGGACTTTCTGCCGAGCTACAAAAACCAGATTACGAAACACGTGTTTCAATTCTCAAAAACAAGTTGTATCGTGACGGAGTAGAGTTGCCAGAAGAAATTATTTCTTTTGTTGCCAAGTCCGTCAAAACAAACGTTAGAGAATTAGAAGGTGCAATTATTTCATTAATCGCTCAATCATCTTTTAACAAGCTTGACGTTACGCTTGACCTTGCAAAACGAGTGGTTGAAAAATTTGTTCGAAACACTAAACGTGAAATTTCGATTGATTACATTCAAAAAGTCGTGTCCGATTATTTCCAAATGGATGTCACTACACTCCAATCAAAAACTCGAAAGCGTCATATTGTTCAGGCCCGTCAATTGGCCATGTTCTTTGCAAAGAAACTCACCAAAGCATCTCTTGCTAATATTGGGCAGCAAATTGGTCATCGAGATCACGCAACTGTTCTTCATGCCTGTAAAACAGTAGATAATCTAGCCTTTACAGATAAGCAGTTCCGCAAATACGTGGAAGACCTTACCAAGAAATTTTCTAACTAAATCCAATGCCCCGGCGAATCCTTATGGTGTGCTTGGGAAACATTTGCCGTTCCCCGCTTGCGCATGGGGTTATGTCAGACCTTTTGCCGGAAGATATTGTTGATTCCGCTGGAACAAGCTCTTATCACATTGGCAGTCCTCCTGACCCAAGATCTGTTTCGATCGCAAAACAGCACAATATAGATATTACAAATCAAGCTGCGAGACTGTTTACAGCCTCCCATTTTGCCGACTTTGACCACATTTATGTAATGGATCGGCAAAATTATAGAGATGTTATTTCCCTTGCTCAGACACAAAATGATATCAATAAAGTGGAGCTTCTTTGCGAAGCCGCTGGCCTGGGAAAGCTAGCTGTACCAGACCCTTATTACGGAGGAGTCGATGGGTTTAAGGATGTTTTTGATTTGGTAAAAAATGCTTGCCTACGCATAAAAAACAAATGGAATTAAAACATATGAATTCGACAGCGACAGGAACACTTTATGTGATACCTAATACACTTGGCAACACACCACCTTTGTCAGTAATGCCAACAACAATCAGGGACATCATATCTTCGATTGATCATTTTGTATTTGAAAAAGAAAAAGTTGGTCGATCGTATATCAAAAGCGTATGTCCTGAAAAACAACAAAGTGAATTGTTTGTTCAAATGCTCAACAAGCACACTTCACCAACCGAAATTTTAGAGATGCTTACGCCTTGTATGGCTGGAAATGACATGGCATTAATATCAGATGCTGGTTGCCCAGGCGTTGCCGACCCTGGTGCTGATTTGGTTCGTTTGGCACATGGTCAACAAATTGTTATTCGTCCACTCGTTGGCCCATCCTCTATATTGCTTGCTCTCATGGGTTCAGGACTCAATGGCCAGCAATTTGCTTTTAACGGCTATTTACCTATTGACAAAAAGGATTGTAAACAGGCAATTAAGAAGTACGAACGTTTATCATTTACGCAAAATCAAACTCAAATCTTTATCGAAACGCCTTATAGAAATGAGCGGTGCTTTACGCTACTTTTAAACAGCTTGTCTGCTGAGACACTGTTGAATGTTGCCTGTGATCTGACCCTAGCATCGGAACAGATTCAGACCAAAAGAGTGAGTGAATGGAACGTAAATCACATTGACTTACATAAAAGGCCTTGTGTTTTTTCGTTTCTACAACCTAGTGCATAATGCCTTTTTTGTTAAGCCAACGCACATAAACATCTCTATTCTTAAGATGTTTAGCATAAGTACTCGCAAATAAGTGATCCCCAGGATTACTAGGGTCAGCAACAAAATAAAGATAATTATGTTTTTCTGCATCAAGTATGGCATCAATCGCATTGACATCGGGCATGGTAATAGGTCCAGGAGGTAATCCACGGTATTTATAAGTGTTATAAGGAGAATTAATTTTCAAGTCTTTATAAAGCACACGGCGAACATTCAAATCAAAATTGTTCGCTTTCCTTTTCATTGCATATACTACAGTAGGATCGGCCTGAAGCTTCATGCCTTTACGTAAACGGTTTAAATATACACCTGCAACAAGTGGACGTTCATCAGGATTTTTGGATTCCTCATTCACAATAGCAGCAAGGTTTACAACTTCTGCCCTAGACAACTTTTTTAACTTCCTTTTTAGCTCACGGTTTGTATTCCAAAAACGGATATGTTCGTCCAGCATACGATCACAAAATTCTTTTGCCGAGACATTCCAATACATTTCATATGAATTTGGAATGAAAAAACTCAATAGTTCTTGTTGATTAAGTTCAACCAATTCCAAAAATGATTTGCTGTAAAACTCTTGTATTAAAGACAAGCTATCAACTTCAAGTTGTTCGGCAATGCGACCAGCTAGATGCTCAACGGTTTGCTGGTTATTAAAAATTACATTTACAGGAGTATTTTTCGATCTCAATGCGTTTATTAGCAGTTGGTTACCCATTCCCACTTCAAGTAAAAAATGACCTGGTCTAGCAGTACGAAACTGCTTGGCTTTGGCTGCAATTCTAAAACTAAATTCACTGCGAACATAAGGAGAAATAAGCGCTAGAAGTTCACTATATGTTGTGTCAGTCGGCACGTAAATAGACTGGACTTTGTTGTTGATTTTAGTGTTAGGAAAATAGAATATAAAAACAAAAAGTAATAGAAAAATTACGAAAGAGGAAATCAAAAAAGCAAAGATTTGTTTGAGTAGTGCCGACATAATTTAGATATTCAATGTACCTGAAAAGACGAGTTGAGCAGGTCCGGTTAACACCACATCTCTATAAAGTTTTTTTTCTAAAACAAAAGAAACCGTCAGCTCCCCACCAAGAGTTGTGACGTCAATTTTACTATTGGAAACTTTCCTTGTTGCGAAAGCAGCAATTGCCGCAGCAGTCACTCCTGTTCCGCAGGAAAGCGTTTCATTTTCGACACCTCGCTCAAAAGTGCGCACACTAATGCTACTACCCTGACCTATTGAGACAAAGTTTACATTTGTCCCTTCATCCCCATAATCAACGTGATGAGCAATGACTCTGCCGCGTTCTTGAACATCTACTGCATCTGTATCATCAACAAATTCGATATGGTGAGGAGAACCTGTGTCTAAAAAAACATGCTTTGGATGCAACTTCACATTTTTTACGTCAGACATCGAAAGTGAAACAATGTTATCTATGATTGAGCCGTGATGCAATCCGTCAAAAGCAGCGAATAAAGTTTTGTTGTTAATGATTTCAAGATGATGAGCAAGGGCAACTACACAGCGCCCGCCATTTCCACAAAACGAACCTTGTTGTCCATCTGCATTGTAATAATTCATCATAAAATCGGCTTCTTCATGATTTTCAAGTAAGATTAAACCATCAGAGCCAACGCCAAAACGGCGGTCGCATATTGACTGAATCAAAGCTTGATTCGATGAAGGAAAAACTTTTGTTCTATTGTCTATAATAACAAAATCGTTTCCTGTGCCTTGGTATTTATAAAAAGGTATGATCACACTACAAATATATTGCAATTTTTATTTGATTGAAAGGTTGTTAAAATGAAGTTAAAAAATGGCATAACGAAATGATATCTGTTACTTTTGATCAATAAAACACATTATTATGTCCTCATTACTTCGTCATTTTTTAGTTTCAACAACAGCCGCAATTCTTGTGGTTATTGTCTACCATTTTTTTGCTTTTACAAAAGAAATTATTATTACCCAGCCAGCAACACCTTTAATAAACACTTCCAATACCAATCCTATCGTGGTAAGGAATGCTGCTGAAAATACAGATTTTACAATTGCAGTAGAGAAAACCATCGACGCTGTAGTGCACATCACCAATACAAGTAAAAACAAGTACCAACACTACAATTTATGGGATTTGTTTTCTGGTTCTACAAAGTCATACCCTCGTGTTGGAATGGGTTCAGGAGTCATCGTATCCCCTGACGGTTACTTGATTACGAATAATCACGTTATTGAAAATGCTGGTCAAATTGAAGTTACAACAAACGATAACCGCATATTTACTGCCGAACTTATTGGGACCGATCCTAGCTCTGATATTGCTGTTCTGAAAATCATCGGAGACCAATCATTTCCCTATGTGCGTTTTGCAGACTCTGATCAAACTCGAATTGGCGAATGGGTACTAGCTGTTGGAAACCCTTTTAATCTCAATTCAACGGTTACTGCTGGTATCATCAGCGCAAAAGCACGTGACCTAAATCCCTATGACGCAACAAGTCAGTCTTTTTTACAAACGGATGCAGCTGTGAACTCTGGTAATAGTGGCGGAGCTCTAGTCAATAATGACGGTGATTTAATTGGGATTAACACTGCGATTACGAGCAATGGAATGGGTACTTTTATTGGTTATTCATTTGCTGTACCCAGTAATATTGCACGAAAAGTCTATGAAGATATTATCGAACATGGCATGGTAAAGAAAGCTCTCTTAGGGGTTAGTGGAAATGGACTTAACGATCAAATCTCAAAAGAATACAACTTGGATACAACAGAAGGCTTCTACATTGCCTCTGTAGAGGATGGCATGGGAGCTAAAGAAGCAGGGCTCCAAGATGAAGACATCATCATTGGAGTTGACGATACCAAGGTAAGTTCTTTTGCAGACATGACTGGATACCTTAACAGTAAACGTCCTGGTGATAAAGTTAAAGTCACCTACTTGCGTGATGGTAAAACTCGGACTACAATCGTCACACTCAAGCCAAACCCATTTATCAATTACTTTGATATGCGCCTTAAAGATTTGACAACAGAAGAAGCTAATCGTTTTGGGGTAAGTAAAGGAGTAAAAATCGCTAGTAACCGCAATGAACGATTACGAAGACGTGGGATCGGTCAGGGTATATTAATACAATCCATAAACGGCACTGAAATTCAATCGACTGACGACTTACAGAAAATTAAGGAAAATGAAATTTATGAAATTGAATTCATGAATAAAGATCAGGAACGTTTTCGTTTCTTTTTTGATTAGCCAATAAGAGCTTTTGCGGAGAAATACTGAAGGTTTTCGTTTTGATTAAAAAGCCTCATATTTGTATTTATGCGCATTGATATACTTAGTGTAGTTCCAGAGCTTTTAGCTAGTCCTTTTGAAGCATCTATTCTAAAACGAGCACAAGACGCCAAGCGTGTAGAAGTTCATGTTCACAACATTCGGGACTACTCGACCAACAATTACAAACAGGTAGATGACTATCCCTATGGTGGTGGCGCTGGCATGGTTTTAATGATTGAACCCATTGCCAAATGTATAGAATCCCTTAAAGCAGATCGCAAGTATGATGCTATTTTGTATATGACGCCAGACGGTCAGCAACTCAATCAAAGTATAGCAAATCGTTTTTCGCTGTTGAACAATATCATTATTTTATGTGGTCACTACAAAGGGGTTGATCAGCGTGTTCGAGATTTATTTGTAACCCACGAAATTTCAGTTGGAGACTATGTTCTATCGGGTGGTGAACTCGCAGCCGCTGTATTTAGTGACGCAATTATTCGACTCATCCCAGGTGTTCTGGGAAATGAGACCTCTGCATTGACCGATTCGTTTCAAGACAACCTTCTTGCCCCACCAATTTATACCCGACCTGCTGACTACAATGGACATAAAGTTCCCGATATTCTCACTTCTGGAAATACACCAAAAGTAGAGGAATGGAGAGAGCAACAAGCTGTTGAACGGACTAAAAAATTACGTCCAGATTTATTGTAATTCGTTATGAAAAAAGCATTTACGATTTATTTTATTTTATTAGTTACCATACTTCCAATCCTATCTTTTGGACAAGTAATTAGCCCCACCAATCCGTACACCAAAAATTTTGTGAATCCAATAATGAGTTCGCAAGGACTTGTTCGACAGTCAGCGCTGGAACAAGCACCAAAGTTGTCGGATATTGAAAATGCATTTGACGTGTACTGGGAAGGAAAAGATTACACCAAAAAAGGAAGTGGATACAAACCTTTCAAACGCTGGGCAAACCACTGGCAAGACTATCTACAGGAAGATGGCACGATCGCTCCTCCAGCAGTTTTGTGGGAAGCGTGGGAAAGAAAGCAAGAATCAGAATCGAAACAAAATTCATTTAGCATTCCAGGTGATGATATTGTAAATTGGACTAATTTAGGCCCATCCGTAGTAACGAATTCCTCGGTTTCTACCAGTGGGCAAGGTCGTGTAAATACGTTTATTCAAGATCCAAATAATCCCCAAATACTTTATGTTGGTTCCCCTGCTGGTGGCATATGGAAATCAATTGATGATGGTGCAAATTGGACACCACTATCCGATAATCTGCCACAAATTGGCGTCTCTGGTATTGCTATTGACCCCACTAACAGCAACATCATCTATATCGCCACAGGAGATGATGATGCGGGAGATGCCTACAGTGTTGGTGTTATGAAAAGTATAGATGGTGGACAAACATGGAACACCACAGGCCTCTCCTATTCATGGTATAACTATAAGGTTACCAATGAAATTTTTATTGACCCTACAAATCACAACCATGTATGGGTTGCCTCATCCGATGGTTTACAAAAGTCAGAAGACGGTGGCAACACTTGGGAAATCAAGCAAGATGGAAATATCGTCGACTTTAGACTCCATCCTAACTACTCTGATACCTCAATAATCTATGCAGTTGGGTACAAAAACAATAATTCGAAATTTTATCGCTCTACAGACAAAGGGGAAACTTTTTCCGAAATCTCAAGTGTTCCCGAAGACGCAAATCGAATTGTGCTAGAAACAACTCCTGCAGCAGTTGACAATGTCTATGTACTGTCCGCTTACGATAACGGAGATGGAACCTATGAAGGGAGAAATTCTTTTCAAGGTGTTTATGTGTCGAATGATGCAGGTCTAAACTTTACAAAAACCGCTGAAACTGATGACATTTTTAATAGTGCTCAGTCATGGTATGATATGGCACTGACTGTTTCTGACTCCGATCCAGATGTACTCTTTGTAGGTGTACTAGATATATGGAAATCAACTGATGGAGGTGATGATTTTACACAAATTAACGCTTGGCATCAACGCACTAGTGCCTTTACGCACGCTGACATTCACTTTCTGCGTTATTTTAATGATATTTTGTACGCGGGAACTGATGGTGGAATTTATCGTTCAGCAGATGATGGTGACAATTTTGAGGATCTGAGCAATACCCTATCTATTGCTCAAATTTATACTGTTTCAACCTCTCGCCCAAATTCATCAAAACTGGCGAGTGGCTTGCAAGATTGTGGTGGTTTCGCCTTATCGGGGTCCAACTGGAACAGTTATCATGGTGGTGATGGTATGGGCTCTGCCGTAGACCCATTTAATGAAAACATCTATTATGGAATGACGCAATATGGGGGAAGTCTCCACCGCACTACCACTGGTGGAAATGGTGGCTTGTCAAACAATGAATTCATTGCCTCTGGTCCTGTTGAGGGCAATTGGGTAACACCTCTTGAATTTGCAAAAAACGGAGACCTGTATGCTGGCTACGACCAACTCTACGTGCTGGAAGCTAACCAATGGGTGAAACGATCCAATCATGATTTTGGAGGAGAAAATCTCAGAATCATCAAGATTGACCCCAACAATATTGACATTGTTTATGTTGCTACTAGAACTAATATCTATAAAAGTGTGAATGGTGGAGTCACATTTACGCGCTTACAACTTCAATTTTCAGACCTTAGCAAAAGTGCTCTACACCCCCTTAAAGATATTGAGATTGATCTAACAAATAGTAACAACCTATGGGTTCTTGATTCATTCAACCTATACAGCTCTACAGATCAAGGAAACAATTTTTTGATCTCAAAAATATGGCAGTTTGTATCATCTAATTCTTTCTCACCAATTCTTGAATCTGCAACAAGCCTGAAACACCAACCTTATAGCCAAGACAATTCTTTATACATTGGAACTTTGCTAGGTGTGTACTATACAGATGATAATCTCATTTACACTATAGACGACACCCCTCATCAAAGAGTATGGGAATCTATTTCTAGTGATTTGCCCAATGTCAAAGTCTCTGATATGGAAATCAACTCATACGATAATATACTGACTGTATCTACCTATGGACGAGGAATTTGGCAAACCCCAATTCCAGCAGTAACTCGCCCTAGCTATGATTTGGACTTGATTAATCTAAATTCACAAATTGTTTCCGAATATAGATGTGAAAACAAATTAGCTGCAAATATTGAAGTGTACAATAACGGTACCCTCCCAATTACATCCTTTTCATGGGAAGTCCTATACAATGGGGTTTCTGAAGGGATCAATAATTGGACAGGAGAAATTTCACCAGCTGAACTGAAAGTTCTGCAACTCAATGTGCAACAAGAGCTAAACATTGGAGAAAACACAATCAACATCACTCTTTCACATCCAAATGACAACTTGAATGCCAACAATGTTATAAACAGATTATTTAATGTTAACAATCCCCCTAATTACAGTGGACAAGCTAACATGATTAATAACTTTGAAGAAACTGAAAACGACTGGCTGACTGTTGGAGATTCTGTTTGGGAAAAAGGAATGCCCGAGGGTGAGGTCCTCAACCAAGTCAACTCAGGAACAACTGCCTACGCCACTAACCTTTCCGGAAATTATCCCCCAAATTCTACATCAAGCCTAGTATCTCCTTGCTATGATTTAAGTGTCCTTGAAAGTGGAACAATTCGCTTTTTCATGCACTACGAACTCGAAACGAATTGGGACTATCTCTATTTTGAGTATTCATCTGATAGCGGAAATAGCTGGACTACTATTGAAGATTATACAGGTGATAACTCCGATATGACCGAGTATGATTTTAACCTGACACAAAACATGCTCATTGAAAACATCATCTTCCGTTTTCGTTTGGTCTCTGACACCTATTTAGAGACAGAAGGTGCAGTAATTGACGATTTTACGGTTGAGGGATTTTCTCTTAGTGTTGAAAATGATTTTAGTCAATATGTCAGCTTATACCCTAACCCAACTAAGGGCGTATTTACGGTCGACACTGGGGGTCAATTTCAAATTAAAGACATCTACCTTTTCAGTTTAGATAGTAAACTTATTTACAGTGTAAAATCATCCAAAAGCAGTGTTCATACGATCGATTTAACAGGTCAACCCAAAGGCTTGTATTTCATAGAATTATCAACAGCTGAAGACTATAAAATTATTCGTAAACTGACTGTGAAATAGCTTTTTAATCATAGCTCAATCCAGTACAAACTGCTAGCGTTATGGGCTGAGCTGTTTGGCTAGAATTGTTACTTATTGTTGCCTCTTTTTCTAGATTGATGTTTGCTTTGTCGTATCGAGTAACTCGCCAATTACCGTTAACGACCATGGAAACATAATAGTAGTTGTCATTTGTAGAAATATTATCATCTGTCCCATCAAAAATCATATCATCTGAAATCGTTTTCGCAGTAGTGATATTTGATGTAGTAAATGTCGTTCCATCATCATAGGCGAACGTAAGTGTACCATTATTGTTTTCTGTTGTAGAATCAATTCCATTTCCGACAGCACCAATGGCTTCAGTGTCACCTTGGTTGCCTTGTATTCCTTGTAACCCTTGAATACCCTGCGGTCCCTGGTCGCCTGTATCTCCCTTTTCTCCTTGAACAACCTGTAGACCCTGTAAACCCTGAGGGCCTGTTGCGCCATCAGCTCCCGCTGGACCTTGTACTCCAGTATCCCCCTTGTAAACCCTGCAAGCCCTGAGGGCCCAATGCAGGCAGATACAAAATCTGCTGCACGTCAAGCGTAACAAATCCAGTATCATCATTGTAAATATCAACCTCTATTGCCAATGACTTAGCTGTACCGTCCCATGACAATGAAGAAAAGCTTGAGCCAGCGTTTAGTGTACCAACTCCAGTACCAATCGAAGTTGACACCATACCATAGGCATCTGTTGTTAACATCATCAGTTCTTGGAATAATACATTATCATTACCATCCTTTATTGTAAATCGAAAATCGATTTCCGTACTGACTACAGGCGTATTCTCACTATCGGCAATTACTGCCTGATAACTCAATCCAGGGGTTTGACTCAATGCAAGTGACAAAGAAAAAAAGACAAGACAAAAAATAAATAGGCAGGAAGTTTATGAATGATACAATTTAATTATTTGATTTAAATAAAAATAAACATTTTTATAAAAACATTAATCAATCTTTCATCAACAGGACTTTCTATGGTGTGCCTTAATTAAGAAAAGCTAATAATGGTTAACCAAAAGAATCAACGCTAGTTTGAGAATTCGTCTCACACTAGCGTTGATATTGAGGATATAAAAACTTTATTAATTTGCTCCTTTAAGTGCCTCGTGAGTTGTTGTTGTTTTTATAAGAATCCGCATCAATAAATCCTTTATTGCCTCTTGATTTTCTTTGGTCGCGTCTTCCCCGGATGTTGTCGTTGTAGTATCATCCCCTAAGCTTGGAGTAGTCCCCTCCAAAGCGGCTGACATAGTCTCCGTTTTTTGTAAAATCTTTCGAGCTAAAAATAAAGCCTCATGCTGCGCTGCTCCGGTAGTATCTGATGAAATATCATGGAGTCCACCTGATCGTCGGGAAAATTCTAATGTTTCTGAATCAGTCAACGTTGTTGTGTAAAAAAGCGTACTTGAATCGTTTTTGTCGGTAAATAAATCAACCTTTACTCCTGATCCAAAGGGAGTTGGTGAAACAAATATGCCTTTAACACTTTGCTGTTGATCGTCAAATGTAGTAATCGTGGAATTGTCATTTAAGTCAATAACCACAACATCATAAATGTCAGGCGCCCCCCAATGAAAATCAAGAAGCACATTCTTACCACTACTATCTACATATCCAAATTCTGTGGTTGCCCCGTTTTGAGCAGTTACTGTCCCTGTAGTGGTAATGGAGGAAAATTTATCTGTTGAAAACAGAGAGGATGCTTTAATGGTTATCGTATTGGTAGAAGTATTAACAGAGAATGCCTGAGAAGCGTTGGCATCAATAACCAGATTCTGGCTACCCAAATCAAGGTTAGTACCTGTTATTGTAATAAGCTGAGAGTCGATAGCTGGGTATTCGGCAGATACATTGTCAACTTTCCAAGCTCTCGAAAGATCATATAATTTATTAAGGGTTTCAATTTCGGTATAGGCATCAACGATGCTTTTATCTGCTTCGAAAATATTACGATCCTTAAGTATAGTCGCCCTGTGTTGCTTCACCCCCGATCCTCGCAATTCGAACGGTACTGTTCTAGGCAGGTATCCGTAAGAATGTATATAAAAGTCCAAAAAATCGGTTCCGTCTGTGGTTTTGGTACGATAATCAATTTGGGCTGGAATTGGATTGGTTTCCGTAGCTTTACCAGCATCGCTAGTATTATTTACAACGATTGCTGCTGTTAATATATCTCTAAACTCTGCTTTCCCGCCAGTTGTTGTTTGATTATAAGTTCTGTTTGAAGTGTATGTAGTATTCGTGGTGCTATTACCAGCGGTGTAGTTTTTCCTTTGACCATTATCAATATCGGATGTATAAACTGTTGCTTCAACCACATTACCTTCTATGTCTGACAAAGTAAAATCAATGTCTTGAAGTATTTCAACTACATAATTGTCTCCGAGATTCCCTCTCAAAACTGAGATAAATCCTTCTGTTCCAGTAACTTTGTTTTTCATTTGCCACTTGATTGAATTCTGACCTATTATCGTATAATACGTTGTATTAGGGTCAGTTCCAGAATAAAAATCAAAATCCTCAACTTCTATTACCCGATTTTCATCAGGATCTCCATTAAAAAAAATAGAAAATTCTACATTGTGCGGTGTTACGTTTTTAAATTCTTGCAAGTAAGAGTCAAGATTAATTGCTTGAAAATCATAAACATCTAATCCGTCGACAATTTGATCTCCTAACAAATATATCCTAGGTGAGCCGTTATGCCCCCCCCTTAATAAGACGTCTTTTATTGTACCGTGACTTCCTGATGCATAATAAATACCCCTGTTGCCAGTTAAATCTAAATTTACACCATAAAGGTTTAGTGTGCCATTACTGACTATACTAATATGCATATTATTATATACCCAATTATATCCGACAGTTCGTGTAAAAACAAAGGGAGTGTTTTTGGCATAAAAAACTTTGGTATTGTTTCCCGTACCATAGTTTTCTTCATCTATAATGGTAAGTGTCCCGGTCACCTCTATTTGAGGAATATTAGTGATTAAACCATCACCAAAGATAAGTTGCTCTTTTCTTGGATTTATGGTAAGTGTTCCGTTTACAAGAAGTTGCTTATTCCCTAAGTTGTAAATATTTTTTTGTTCTTCATCGCTTCCAATCGTCGTTAAAGTAACGCCAGTTATACTCTCAAGCCCTGAGTAATTTGAAGCTGTGCCTGTTTGCGTAATTATATCGCCTGAAAGAGTAAATGTCTGGCCCCATCCAAGGCAGAAACATAGCAATGCAAATACGCTAAACAATATGTTTTTCAAATCGTTTTTTATCCCTTCAATTTTAAACATTTTTCTTGTCTTTAGTTTATGTGTTTTTTATTGTGCTTGATAGTTCAATGCTACACAATCAGCCACTGTTGTTGGTTGAGTGGTTTGTGAACTATTATTCCCAATATTGGCAATTTTCTCTTCATTGACATTGGAACGACTATAGCGTGTTACCTGCCAAGCGTTGTTTATCAACATGGAGACATAATAAAAATTATCATATGTTACACTCCCTTCATCAATACCATCAAAAATCATTTCATTTGTAACCACCTTATTAAATGATTCTATCCATTCAGCTCCGTTATAGACCAGCATATTGTTATTGGTGTTGTCATACACCACCATGCCAGCTGTTGGTGTGGTAACGTTCGCGGAAGCAGTGACAACAGGTAAAAGCAATGCCTTATCGTCATCTGTATTTGTTAGATCAAGAATGGCATTGGCGTTGGGTGCTGTATTTCCAATCCCCACATTGCCATTTCCCGTAATCACCATACGAGTGCCTTGACCAGTTGATAAGCCATCTGAATTTGTCCAAAAGCGTATAGCATTATTGGTCGCACTGGCTGCGCTTCCTGCTACCAAATCAAGTACACCTGTATTGCTTGTCGCTTGGTTGCCATGCAAGTCAATACTTGCACCTAAGGAATCATCAAACGTGTCAATTGGTCCTACAGTTAGGCGCAATCGACCTTGCGGAAAGTTACTCAAAACGCCAAGCACTGCGGAGGTAGGTTGAGGTTGTGTGAGATCGAAAATACCCGGGTCCGGGAAAAAGATGTTACTTGATCCGTCGGAGGTAAGCAAACGTTCCCATTGGACGCCAGTCCAAAAGTAGTAGCCCGCACCACTGAGTCCGCCTGTAATATCTGTATTGGTATTGTACAGTAGCATCCCTGTATGTGCTGCTCCTGCATTATCTGTGAGATGAAAGCTTTGTGCATTATTCTCTAAAGCTACTTTTGGCAACAGAACCCCCTTAGTGGACGAGGCAATTTCGAGAACCGCCTCGTCGTTTGGGGATTCCACTCCGATCCCAGTTTGAGACCATCCAAAAATAGAAACCAGTACTGAGGCTATCAACAATAAAACATTTTTTCTTTTCATGTCTCTCTTTTGGTTTATATTATAGATTCATTTAGTCGATACTGACCCAGGAGTTGTTTCCAACATAAACAAGGGTTACAGACTGAAAACCAACATTGAGGTTCTTAGCACTTTGGCCATTAATGGTTTGAGAAGCTCCTGCTTCAATCACAACACTATCATCAGTACCTAAATAAGTAAAGTTTCTTCGAATTCTTAGCGTGTGTCCATCACTAGCATCGGTGGGTAAAGTCATCGTGATATCTGCAGGTGTAGTATTTTCATTGATAATCAGTACACCAACATTAGCTGCTACAGATCCAGTTGCGTCAACTATGCTCACACTAGGTGCAGCTTCAGGAGTGGTCCATTGAATGGTTCCATCAATATTTGCAGTCAAAATTTGACCGTCTGTACCTGCAGTACCATCAGAAGCAGTAAGCTTCCCACTTAATTTGGTGTCACCAGTAACATTTAACGCTCCGGAAGCAGTAACGTCACCAGTAAGTGTTGAGGTACCCTCAACTGCTAAGTTTCCTGAAGTACCAGCTCCATCATTTGTGATGCTAATATTACCAGTAGAAATGACTCCGCCATTCGCAGTAACAGCTCCATTGGCGGTGACATCACCAGTAAATGTTGAGGTACCCTCAACTGCTAAGTTTCCTGAAGTACCAGCTCCATCATTTGTGATGCTAATATTTCCAGTAGAGGTGACTCCACCATTGGCAGTAATAGCGCCATCTGCTGTTACAGTACCTGTGCCTAAATCCACAGCACTTGAACCGAGGTCAACAGCTCCACCTGAAACATTGAAACCGTTACTCGCTGTGAGTAATCCATTAATCGTTAATGCGTTGCTTGCAGTAACAGCCCCCGTAAAGGTAGTTGCACCAGTAACGTCCAGTGTTCCAGCTATCGAAGTATTTCCAGATCCATCTGATGTGAAACTTGTATTTTCAATCCACTCAGAACCGTCCCATCGCAATGTTGCATTAGTTGTTGATCCTTCAGAAACTTCTCCAATATCGCCTATGACAAATTTTAGCCATGTTCCAGAACTTGTATCACTATTGTATTGCCACACATAAAGGCCTTCTCCGTCAAGACCAGTGCCTGTATGGTACACAAACATCCCGTTTTCGTTGGCTCCTGTTCCATTGAGGAAGGTTGTTGCCGAAGACCCAAGATCTATTCTCGGAATCAAAAGTCCTTTATCAGGACTGGTGATTTCTAAAGCGGCATTGTCATTTGGCGTTTGGGTGCCAATCCCGATTTGAGCATAGAGACTCCCCCCTAATGCAAAAAGTATGATCACAAAAAGTGAACGTAAATGTAAAGTCATGTTATTAAGATTTAGAATTGTAAAAAATTGATTATTAATATATTTAGAGTATGTTATCATGATTTGTTTATTTGGGTTATAGTTTTTGTATAATTCGCCATTGGCCACCAAACGCCTGGAATAGCAGACCTTGATAACCAACGTTGAGGTTAAACGTTCGTGGAGAGAGTTCTGAGGTTATTATCTTCAGTGTATCTCCGCTTCCTAGGTAGTTATTGCTTCGAACGACAGAAATTACTGTTCCATTATCATCATTGTCGATAGCTGGTAGAGTAATTGTTATTGCGTTGCCGCTTGTCGGTTTTGCCAATATGGTACCGTCATTTTTGTTTGCTGTGTAACTCGAAGCTGTTTGTTCCTGAATGCTCCACGACAAAGTTGGTTTTTTCCATATGATTTTGGTACCGTCAGTAGTCATCACATCTCCATTAACACCAACACTATCATTTCCATCATTAATCGTACCGCTTACATCAATGTTAGTAAAGGTTGAGCTTTGTCCATCGGAAGAGGATGAAGCTTGTGGAAGGTATAAAATATCATCTTCACTGAGCTCGTTAAAATTTAATCCACCATCAGTAGATACTTCTACTTTGAGTGTTTTTGGTGTGCCGTCCCAAGAGAGAGCTAAAAAGTCATCTGCCCTATCGAAAGCTGTACCTATGCTCACTGCTACCATTCCATAGGTGTCAGTTGACTCAGTAATCGTTTCAGTGTAGAGTTCGGAAGAGGTATTGTCTTTAATCGTAAATTTTAATTGAATGGATTGACTCGCAACAGCATTATCTTCATCGTCATAAACCAGTGCTTGGTAAGAGAGGCCAGGGGTTTGTGCTTCTAGATTTGAATAAATTAAGATCCAAAAAAGAAAACCAAGACAGTGCGTCAGTTTTGAAAAATGTTTTTGAAAAAAATAATTTGGGTACATTTTTATTTTAATTTTGGTTAATAACTAGTTCGTTTTACAAATCGTTTTACAATTGTTCTTTCTCCAATTTGTGCTTGTAATAAATAAGTTCCAGCTGCTAGTACTGATACATCTATTTGGGCATTTGCTGTTTCACTTAAGTTTTTACGCAAAACCGTACGTCCAAAAGTGTCAGAGATCAAGATGTTGATGGATCTTTTTGTTTGTTGTTTTACATCGACAAACAAGGTTTGAATCACAGGATTAGGGTAAGTTATTAGCTCTATACTCCAAAGTTTGTTATCGATAAAGTCACTAAAAGTTACTTCTGTTATGGGTTGGATAAAGCCTTGTGTGATTTTGTGATCTCCTACACTCAAGGAAGTGGAAGCAATTGATTGCCCAACGATTTGCTGGGCTTTATATTGACCTGAGCTATTGGCAAAAGTCGATCCGAGGTGATGACCTATTGAAGATCGAATCACTGTAAATGATTGTGCCTGTGCAAAAAAACTAAAAAAGAATAGAACAATCCAAAAGAAATGGTGCGCAAAAAAGGATCTTGAAAAGATAAATTTAAAAAATATGTTTCGTTGGTTTGTCATATAAATAAATTCAAATAATTTGCATTTGCATTAGCATTGCACAAATATTGCAGAAATAAGGAAATTTTTAATTGTTCATTTCTGAAACAACTAAATTCTGATGTGAACTCACTTTATTTTTCGCTTTAAATGAATAAATTATTTTTTTTTATGTGTAAGAAAAAAAGAGTTTTATTATAATATTTTTCTTACAATAGTGGAAAAATCGAACTACATAATATTATTCAATACATTAAAAGTGTAAAAAATTATAAGTTATTTAATTGAAAGTTATGACCAAAAGGCTGTAAAAAAAGGTAATAAATCAAGGTGATTTCTGACTTGGACTTTCAAAAATCGGATAATACACGAGTCTGCTTTCCAATTTTCCGTTAAATAACTTGATTTTTCTTGAAGTTCGGAGCCCAAAACTTTTAAGTCCTTCCATACTCGCTGTAATCATCCACACTTCTGTATTGGGGTAATGTTGTTTAAAGGTATCACCCATACGCTTGTAGAAGTCTATGGGATCTACAGTCAATCGTTCGCCATACGGAGGGTTGGTCAATATAAGTAAGTCTTGTTCAGGATGTTCTTTTGTGGTTTTAAAAAAGTCTCTTCTTTGTATACTGATATAGTCCGACAGGTTAGCTGCTGCTATATTTTGTTGTGCCTTACGCACTGCTGAGGGTGCCTTGTCATAGCCAATAAATGGCACAAAGCATTCTTTGACACGGTTGAGCATCGCCTCTCGGATCGTACCAAACAACTCATCATCGTAGTCCTTCCATCTCTGAAACGCAAACTGCTTTCTATTGATTTGCGAAGGGATATTACAGGCCTGCATGGCTGCCTCGATAAGGATGGTTCCACTTCCACACATCGGATCAAGAAAGGGGGTGGTTTGTTTCCAGCCAGAAAGGAACACCAAACCCGCAGCTAACACCTCGTTTATTGGGGCAATATTTGTCTCGGTACGATATCCTCTCTGATTTAGAGGTGCACCCGAACTATCTAAAGACACTTCCATTCCCTTGGGAGAAATATGAATGAAAAACGTAATATCTGGATCTTCCCGCCCGACATCAGGCCGTTTGCCTAAGCGTTTACGAAACCGATCTACCAAAGCATCTTTTGCACGTTGCGCTGCAAACATGGTATTTCGAAACATAGGTACTGATTGGGTTACCCGTATGGAAAAACGCATGTCTAAAGTCATAAAATTCTCCCAAGGTAGCCGTGATAAGCTATGATAGTATGAATCAGCTGTCTTTACCTGATCAAAATAGATAGGTTTTAAAATCCGCAATGCCGTACGGCAGCAAAGGTTGGCTTTGTACAGAAATCCTGCATCGCCAGAAAAACGCACACTGCGCACACCTTGTTTGACAGACGTAGCACCGAGTAGTTTGAGTTCGTTTTCCAATATCTGTTCGAGTCCAAACAGTGTTTTGGCGATCATATCAAATTGAACTTGCTTCATGATGGTAAAGGTAGGGAATCTAGCGCTACAAGTCGCTAGCCCCAGGCGCTTGTGGTATTCGCTGGCACAAGAAGTAAATTCGATTACCACTACTGCCGATTAACTAATTAGGAATACCTATTTTTGCACTTATGCACAATACAAATGAGTGGTTTACATCCTGGTTTGACTCACCTTATTATCACAGTCTCTATGCACACAGGGATCATCGAGAGGCAGAGAATTTTATTTCACGAATTCTATCTACACTACAACCAGCCAAAGATGCAACCATCCTTGATGTCGGTTGTGGACGTGGGCGACATGCTATGGAATTTCAACGTCATGGATACAATGTGACTGGAATTGACTTATCACCAGAAAATATTCGGTATGCCAAACAACAAGCTGCTGAAAAATTTGAACAAAATTCGCCTCGCTTTCTTGTGAAAGACATGCGAAAACCACTTGACGAGCAATTTTCTTACATCTTTAACCTATTTACTAGCTTTGGCTATTTCAAAGATCCAAAAGATAATATTCGTACACTTCAGGCATTTCGAACGCAACTTGCACCAAATGGAGTTGGTGTGATTGACTACCTCAATCCCAAATGGGCTATCGATAACCTTAAAGAAAATGAACAGATTGAACAAGAAGGTATTCTTTTTGACATTCAACGTAGTGTTGACAAAAAGTGGATTTTTAAAGATATTCGATTTAAAGTAAACAATCAAGATTATGCTTTTCGTGAACAAGTGGAATTACTAGAACTATCCGATTTTATCAGTCTTTTTGCTAAAACCGACCTCCAACTGGTCGATTTTTTTGGTGACTATGAACTCAACTCTTTCAATGTAAAGCATTCAAATCGACAAATACTTATCTACCAATGACAAACTATCTCCTACCCTTAGCAGCAGTCCTTATTGGTGGTTTAATTATGGCTTTATGGAAGCCCTCTCAATTAAAATCAATCAAATTGCTACTTGCCTTTAGTGGTGCCTTTCTTCTATCGATCACCGTTTTTGAGCTTTTACCAAATGTGTACCAAAATCAGGACGCTCCAATTGGATATTGGATTATGGGCGGAATGCTGTTACAATTGATCCTTGAATACATGTCTAAGGGTGCCGAACACGGACACATTCATTTTGATGAATCGACATCTTTCCCATGGGCAGTTTGGTTCAGCTTATGCCTACATTCATTTATAGAAGGCGTTCCCATACATCATCAAGAACATATGGTCTGGGGGATTTTCTTTCATAAATTGCCCATAGCAATGCTACTGAGCTTCTACTTAATGAAAAGCAATCAACATTTCTTAAAAAGTATGTTGTTGTTTTTACTCTTCGCACTTGCAACTCCACTTGGCTCCTACCTGACTACTCAAACAAAAATTTTGAGCGATTCTTTTACAGAGTTAAGTGCACTTGTGGCAGGTATGTTTTTACATGTTTCGACTACAATTTTATTTGAAAGTTCAGAAGGTCACAGTTTTAATGCTTCCAAGATTGGTGCAATCATTCTCGGGATTTGTATTGCAGGACTATTGATCCACTAAATAGTGAAAACATAATAAATTGGTTTTTAAGACGTTCAGATGTTAATCCCAAATCATGAAACAATTTTTTGTCCTTTTCATTTTATGCTTTGGAATACAAGCCCAGTCTCCACTCATTGATGGCATTGTTCATTTAAACGAATGGAGCAGTGCAGAAAATTTTTCGATAGATTATGAAGTTGACCCTGCCAATAACGCTCCTGCGACCTTCAAAACGCAAGTCTATGTCACAAATACACAAACCGATCTGCTGGTTGGTTTTATTGCTATGGCGGACATGAAAAACATTCGGTCATCAATACGAAATCGTGATGAACTAGATATGGATGAGATCGTTGCTATTGGAATCGACACCTATGGCGATGGAAGATCCATGATTGTTTTGGGTGCAAATCCCGAAGGTAGCCAGTTTGATTTGAAAATTCTCCCTGATGGAAGTGAGAATGATTACAATCTTCAGTTTGAAACGAAATCATCGAAATATGAGGATCGTTATCATGTAGAATTTAAAATTCCCATTCGAAATTTTTCCTTTTCTGAAAAAGACATTCATCACTGGAAAGTTGTTTTTGGTCGAAATACCTATGTCAACAGTGTTCGAAAACAACTTTTAAGTCTGCCTATTGATCGATCAAACCCTTGTGTTATATGCCAAAGTAATGACGAAATTGTCCTTACCAATCTAGTAAGTGAAAAGAGAATAAATATTCTTCCCTTTTTATATGGTGGGCAATCAGGTTCTCAAAACGACGATGGAGAGTTTAAGCAGGGTTCTTTTCGAGAAGATATTGGGATGAGTGGATTATTTGACTTGTCAAACACAACAATTTTAGAATTTGCTCTCAATCCAGAATTTTCTCAAGTTGAGGCAGATGTGACTCAGATCGATGCAAATGAAACTTTTGCTTTATTTTATCCCGAACAACGCCCTTATTTCAACGAAGGAAATGACATTATTCGCTCCAATCAAGATGCTGTGTATACCAGATCTATTAACGATCCTCTTGCATCGACAAAACTAATTCATCAAGGGCAAAAACAACGAATCTATTGGCTTGCGGCCTATGACCAAAATGCACCGTATTTAGTCGCTGGTGAAAACAAATCGTATAGTGGAGAAGGTAACGAGGCATGGGCTAACATCTTCAGTTATCAACGCATCCTTAATCAGGGAAATCATCTTGGTATTATGACAACAAATCGCTTTTTCGTTGATGGCGGAAATGGTCAATTGGCAGGGCTGAATGGACTTATTGGCATCGGAAACAATATCGATCTGAATTTTGAATTCAATTATACTTCAATTGAAGAACCAACAAAAGACTGGATAGACTCAACTGAAAAACAAGGGGGTAAGACAGTTGCATTAGACGGTGAAACAAAGACTGGGAATGGACTCGATATACGGCTTAGTCGAGCAAATGACAATTGGTCTAGCACTCTAATCTATACTCAATACAGTCCGCTATTTGAAGCACCTCTTGGATTTATTACCCAAAACGATCTGCGATCTTTTGTTTTCCATCAAAAGCATGTTCGTTATCCAAAAAGCACATCCTCTTTAATCCAAAATTTTAGTGCAAATCTAGAAGGAGTACTCAATTACAACATAATTGGAACCCAAAAATTTGCTGGAATTGAGGCGAGTTCACGGATCGTGTGGCGTAAAAATTTTCGTACTGGAGTGGAACTCGACCACACTTTCATGGAAAACTATGAAGGCTTTATCGGGAAAAGTTTTACTGAATTTTCGATGTGGAATAACTACAACCCATCAGAAGCAGTCAGTATTGGTGCGTTCTTTTCTGTGGGAGAAGAATTGTGGTATGACGAGGATGACCCAGCGATTGGTGATAGCTTTTATGCTGGAAGCTTTAGCACTTTCCAGCCAAATTCAAATTTACGCATTCGCACTACGATACGATATGGACAGTTACGTAACAAAAATGACCAGAGTTTATACTTCAAAGGATATCTTGCGCGGTCAACAATAAATTATCAATTTAACAATAACCTTTCTTTTCGACTTATAAGCGAATACAATGCCTTTGATGACGAACTTTTTATGCAGCCTCTACTCAAATGGAGTCCCAATGCATTTACCGTTTTCTTTGTTGGAGGAAATAACGGCTATTCACGTTCTAATACAAAAGAACAACTGCTTCTCAACGATAGTCAAGTATATTTAAAATTTCAATATTTATTTGGAATTTAAAAGCTGTACTTAAAAATAGGGTCCAAAAAAAATTCTATTAATCTTTAAAAAATTATAGCTGATACAATTCAGACAATTGTGAACATAGCTGAACAGTCAGGATTATTCATTTCAAGAAGTCATTCAAAGGATGCTTAACAATAGCTGTAATACAGGAGTATTTAACTTTTTTCCAAATATATGTTGTCAATGTGTACATCAAAGGGAGCAAAAGCACCACTTTCATCTACTAGATTCCAAAAAGAAAAAGGAATGGTAAATTCAGAAAAATCAACATCAGGGAAATCAGCTAATGGAATAGTGTACTCTACAAAGCCTTTATCAACAGCTTCAGAGTTGTAATCCGCCAGAAAAACTGAAGTGTTTGCAGAAACAGATTCCAATTTAATTTCTGCATCGGCCAAATCATCTGGAAGCTGCACAGAAAAAACAAGATTTCCATTGACATAATCGGTAAAATCAATAGGAGGATCAATCTTAAAATAGGCCCCACCCCAGTTCTCGCCTGGATAACTAAAAAGCAATGATTTTTGACCATCAACAGCAGTAGCAGAATCAACCACGTCAGGTTCGCCGCCAGCTCCATATATCGTTAATTCAATGTCTGGAAACTGATTAAGATTAGAGTTAAAAGCTTCTTGAATGATTTCGGGAGCAACAAAAGACCCTACAGTTTCTTCATCCAAATTCAGCACAGGAGGCTCAGAGATTTCGAGACCATCTTTGCTATAATAACGGATGTAATCGACATACATTTTTTGTGGAAAAGTGGTTGTTTCATCAGGGCTGCCAGGCCAGTTGCCGCCAACAGCAACGTTCAGAATCAAATAGAAAGATCGTTTAAATTCATTCATATCACTTTCAATAAACGTGGTTTTAAAAACATTACCATCAAGACTAAAATAAATTTCAGTCGGTGTCCACTCTAAGCTAAAGTTGTGAAAATTTGCATTAAAATTCTCCTCCAATATGATAGGAGACCCTTCATCATCTCTATATCGTTTTTCAAAATTGGTGTAATGAACATTGGACTGCACGCGGTTTGGGGTGTGTCCTACCAATTCAAGTATATCAATTTCACCACAACCAGGCCAATCAATTTCAGATCTGTTTTCACCAAGCAACCATAAAGCCGGCCACATTCCTTGTGCTGTTGGTAATTTGATACGAGCATCAATTTTTCCATAACGAAAACTTTGAAGGCCATAAGTAGTCATTTTGGCAGACCTATAGGAAGCAGGAATGTCCTCTGTAGCTGCAATAACCAAAAACGATTCGTCTTCTTCGTTCTTCTCAATATAGGAATTGGAACTGGTGTCAGTATATAATTGGAGTTCGTCATTCCCCCACCCAACAGGAAGTCCAAAATCAACACCATTTCCTGTTTCGTATGTCCAATTACTACGATTAATTGTTTCATCGTTGAACTCATCACTCCATACAAGAGTGTATCCTTCAAAATCGGGAACTTGAGTTGGTTTGTCATCCGAATCACAGCTAGCGAAAAGGAAAAAGGAAAAAAGAGATAAAAGTTGAATGTTCTTCATTAGTGTGTTATAAATACACAGTAAATATAAAGTATCCTAAGTAAATTAATAATCTTAAAATAAAAAAAGAGATGAAAAATATTGAAGTGAAAATGCAAGAAATGGATTATAAAACTTCAAAAACTGTACAAACTTTACTATAAACAGAAACATTTATTTCGAGGTTCATTTTGATAAGTCACAAAATAAGGATGAATAATCATGAATAAAGTGCAAAAAAAAACCCCTTCACTAATGTGAAGGGGTTCGAAGAAGGCGGCGACATACTCTCCCACCAATGGCAGTACCATCTGCGCTATTGGGCTTAACTTCTCTGTTCGGGATGGGAAGAGGTGAGCCCCAATGCAATAGCCACCTTATCGATGTACGAATTTCTTGGGGTTGGTCAAGAAATTCGAATCACGGGGGTGCCATTGGGGGCACCATCCGTGTAATACGATCATATTGAAAATTAAATACAAACAAATTTGCTTTTAGCAACAACGTGTAAAAGAAACGTGTTACAATAGGTTTATGGGTAATTAGTATCACTCGGCTATGACATTACTGCCTTTACACCTGTGACCTATCAACGTAGTCATCTCCTACGACCCTTAAAAGAAATCTCATCTTGTGGTGGGTTTCGTGCTTATATGCTTTCAGCGCTTATCCCTTCCCGACATAGCTACTCTGCGATGCTCCTGGCGGAACAACAGATACACCAGCGGTCAGTCCAACTCGGTCCTCTCGTACTAGAGTCAGATCCACTCAAATTTCTTGCGCCCACTACAGATAGAGACCGAACTGTCTCACGACGTTCTGAACCCAGCTCGCGTGCCACTTTAATGGGCGAACAGCCCAACCCTTGGGACCTTCTCCAGCCCCAGGATGTGACGAGCCGACATCGAGGTGCCAAA
>Ga0209653_1000079_pt1 | contig 80101 bp, 79 predicted proteins | sample SaaInl6LU_22_DNA_FD_184644 | JGI IMG/M metagenome (GOLD analysis project Ga0209653, IMG submission 184644) | Marine microbial communities from expanding oxygen minimum zones in the Saanich Inlet - ESP_116LU_22_DNA (SPAdes) (version 2) | ecosystem: Environmental > Aquatic > Marine > Intertidal... | reverse complement strand
CTTTCCTCTCAAATCTCTGATTCTAGGTTTTTGCTACTTATTTCAATAGGCTGGATAATAACAGCTTTAATCTCAAAATTTTACGAAGTTCATCGTTATTCTAGTGTTGTTCGTGTATTCAATTTAATTATACGACAAGTACTGTTTTTCACATTGTTAATGTTTGCCTATGCAGGCATTTTTCCTCAATACAATATCAACCCAACACAAGTCCTAAAATATATTCTTGTTTGTTTTACCCTTATTTCTTTTTTTAAATACACACTATTTTTTCTTTTAAAGCACTACCGAGCATACCTAAAAGGCAATACACGAAAAACAATAATACTTGGAGATAGTAAACAAGCAAAAAACCTTGAAGAATTTTTTAATAGTACTCCAGAATCTGGTTTTATCAACACCAAAGTTGTTTCTTTTAAAAACAGAGCATCAGTAGATTTAACTGTTCTTTTTGAATATATAAAAAACGAGGGTATTGATGAGATCTATTGCTCACTTTCAGAATTGGACTCCAAGGACGTCAAAGGCATTACAAAATTTGCAGATAATAATTTAAAAGTGGTCAAATTTGTCCCAGAGCAAAACACTGTTTTAAATAAAGACTTAAAACGTGATTTTTATGGTCTTGTTCCTATATTAGAATTTAGATCTATTCCTTTGGATGATTCTTTTAACTTGGCGTTAAAACGAATTTTTGATCTTATTTTTTCACTATTGGTCATTGTCTTTATCATGTCTTGGTTGACCCCCTTAATCGCTATTCTAATCAAGTTGGAATCCAAAGGCCCTGTGTTTTTTACACAACAACGAAATGGTTACAATTACAAAACATTCAATTGTTTTAAATTTCGATCGATGGTGCCCAATAAAAAAGCAAATATCATACAAGTCTCAAAAGAAGACCATCGTATTACTAAAATTGGAAAAATTATCAGGCAAACAAGTATCGACGAACTTCCACAGTTTTTTAATGTTTTTATTGGTGATATGTCTGTTGTTGGCCCTCGCCCTCATATGCTGAGTCATACAGAAATGTATGCCAACAAGGTTGATAAATTTATGGTGCGTCACTTTGTAAAACCAGGGATTACAGGACTGGCGCAAGTGAGCGGATATAGAGGTGAAGTGGAGACGGATAAGGATATTATTGGCCGCGTAAAATATGACATTTTTTATATTGAAAATTGGTCCTTACTTTTGGATCTCAAAATTATTATTCAAACCATAATTAAGGCCATCAAGGGCGACGAAAAAGCATATTAACCAATGAACGTTTTAGTATTAGGATCAGGAGGAAGAGAACATACATTTGCATGGAAAATTGTACAAAGCCCATTGTGTAACAATTTGTATGTAGCTCCAGGCAACTCAGGCACTTCGTCTGTTGCCACAAATTTAGATATTTCAGTCACTGATTTTGAAGGCATAAAATCTGCAGTTTTAAACCATAACATAGAAATGGTTGTTGTGGGTCCAGAAGACCCTTTGGTGAATGGTGTGCATGATTTTTTTTTAAATGATGATGCTTTGAAACATGTTGCTGTGATTGGCCCTCAAAAAGCTGCTGCTACATTAGAAGGGAGCAAAGAGTTTGCTAAAGAATTTTTATTTCGCCACAATATTCCCACAGCTGCCTATCAAAGTTTTACAGCCAATGATCTTGAAAAAGGGTTTTCTTTTTTAGAAACACTTTCACCACCTTATGTTTTAAAGGCCGACGGGCTTGCCGCAGGAAAAGGCGTTCTTATTATTGATGATCTTGAAGAAGCAAAAGCTGAACTAAAAAATATGTTAGTTGATTCCAAGTTTGGCGCCGCAAGCACCAAAGTTGTTATCGAAGAATTTTTGGATGGGATTGAATTGAGTTGCTTTGTGCTCACAGACGGATTACACTATAAAATTTTGCCCACAGCAAAAGATTATAAACGTATTGGAGAGGGGGATACAGGGCTTAACACAGGCGGTATGGGTGCTATTTCTCCAGTGCCTTTTGCTGATGAAATATTATTATCCAAAATTGAAGAGCGTATTGTAAAACCAACAGTTGAAGGCCTAAAAAAAGACAATACACCATACAAAGGGTTTATATTTATTGGACTCATTGTGGTCAACAACGAGCCATTTGTTATAGAATATAATGTACGTATGGGCGATCCCGAAACAGAAGCTGTTTTACCAAGAATTAACACAGATTTGATGGAGATTTTTATAGCTATAAAAAATCAAACTTTGAATACAATTAATTTAGAAATCAATCCGCAAACAGCAACTACTGTTATGCTTGTTTCAGGGGGTTATCCAGAAGCCTATGAAAAGGGCAAAATAATATTTGGGCTTGAGAATGTCAAAGATGCGCTCGTTTTTCATGCTGGCGCAAAACATAACAATGATGAGGTTGTGACGTCTGGAGGTCGGGTCATGGCTGTTACAGCGTTTGGAGCTGATTATAAAAATGCTTTAGAAAAAGCCTACACTGAGGTTTCAAAAATAAATTTTGAAGGCATGAATTTTAGAAAAGATCTAGGATTTGATCTATAAAAATGAATGTGAGGAAATACTTTTATCCTCTTCATTATTGTCATTAAATGACTTAAGTTGTAGCATCCAGTAGGTAAAGCTTACTATAAGAATAACCAAGAATATCCACGTCACAAGATTGGCAATCCACCAATTTTCGAGTTCTGTTTCTCTTAAGACATTAAAAGGAACGAACAATACTGTTTCAAAAAATTCCTGGATACCTGCAAAAAAATCTTTCATGATGTGTTTTTAAAAAATTTATCATTTTGTGCTTCCGCACAGAATAATATTATATTTACGTTGCAAATATAAGCAACACAACAAATGATTACAAGCTTTTTTAAAACATCTAAACCATCGCACTATATCATCTTTTTATTTTTGCTTGTGAGTGTTTTTGTTTTTCAACGCTTTGATACGTATCAAACAGACGCATTACCAGTAAGTTATCTTAAAGAATTCTTTGCTTTTATTATATTTTTTATAGCATTATTTGTCTTTGTCTTTGTCATCACAAAAAATGATTTAATTCAAAATAATAGCTTTGCGGCATTTTATTTGTGTTTGTTTTTCGTGTTGCTGCCAAAATCGCTTTCAAATCATTCTATTTTACTTTCAAACCTTTTTATTTTATTGAGTTTTAGACGCATTTTTAGCTTGAAAAGCAACACTAACATTAAACGTAAATTATTTGATTCAGGATTTTGGATTGCGTTAGCCACAATTTTTTATCCTTTAGCGGGACTGTATTTTATTCCCTTAATTTTTTCAATTTTCCTTTTATCTTCAGGCGTTTTAAAGAATATTTTTACTGTTTTTTTTGGGATTATTTCTATTGGGCTTTTGGCATCGTTTCACAATATTATTTTTTATGATGAATTAAAGTTTTTACATAGATTATTACCCCATATAAGTTTAGATTTTTCAGCTTTTAATGATGTATTGCTAGTGCTTTCTGTAGCTTTGCTAATCACCTTGGCATTTTGGGCAACGTTTAGTCTTTTCAACATCATGATGCTTAAAGTCAGCAAAACACGTTTTACTTTTATCATGTTGTTTTTTGCAATTCTTCTTGGAATTATAATTCCTATTTTTTCCCCAACTAAAACAGAGGCACCCTTTGTTTTTTTACTTTTCCCATTAGCAATCCTAATGGCAAATTTTACAGAACACGAAAATTCTCAATGGATGTCAAATCTTATGGTTATTGTGATTTTGGGTCTTGCCCTAACCAAAATAGGATTCAATATTCAGAGCTACCTTCAACTATAACAAAAGAATTGCATTATATTTGCAGCATAAATAATATAACTATGTTTTCGAATAAAGCCAATTCAATTTTTCAAGACGTTATTGCTACATACAAGGTCAAAAATACTGTAGCCCAACCTTTTGAAAATAAGTATGATAAAAATGAAGATTTAATAGCGCATTTGCTCTATAGAAAATGTTGGATTGACACCGTACAATGGGCATACGAAGACATTATTCGTGACCCCAATATTGACCCTGTAGCGGCTTTAAAATTGAAGCGTATGATTGATGCCTCAAATCAAGATCGTACCGATACGGTTGAATACATCGATAGTTATTTCTTGGACCTTCACAAAAATGTACATCCAAAAAGCAATGCCAAAATCAATTCTGAAAGCCCCGCATGGGCCATAGATCGTCTTTCTATTTTAGCTTTAAAAATTTACCATATGCATTTGGAAACCGTTCGTGATGATGCAACTGATACACATAAAGTAGCATGTCAAAAGAAGTTAGACACATTGCTAGAACAAAGAGAAGACCTTTCTACAGCCATAGACGATCTTTTAAAAGATATTGCAAATGGCGATAAATACATGAAAGTGTACAAACAAATGAAAATGTACAACGACGACGAATTGAACCCTGTTCTAAGAGGCGTAAAATAAAACAGTTATTTGCAAGGCACTGCAAAACATATACTCATCATTCGATTTTCGTCTCTAGGAGATGTTGCAATGATAGTGCCTGTTGTAGCCGCATATACAAAAGCCTATCCAAAGCATAAAGTTTCTGTACTCACCAAAAAACAATTTGCTCCTCTTTTTGCTCACCTGAGCAGTGTTGAGGTTATCCCTGTTGATTTCAACATTGATTATAAAGGAGTTTTTGGACTCATACGCCTTTCAAAAATAATTAAAACATTAAAAATAGATGCCATTGCAGATCTGCACAATGTGTTGAGAACCAAAGTATTGCACTTTTTGCTATCAACGCATAAATGGAGTGTTTTAGACAAAGGGCGTACAGAAAAAAAACAATTAATAACAGGCACAATTTTTAGACCATTACGTCCAATGGTCGAACGCTATGCCGATGTGATTCGTAAATTAGGATTTGACTTTTCTTTAGAAAATCCTAGTTTCCCAAAAACCAATTCACTTTCAAAAAATATAGAAAAAGTATTAAAAAACAGTGCTCAACCCTATATTGGATTTGCACCGTTTGCAGCATATGCTTCAAAAACATATCCATTTAAAAATATAAAAAATTTAGTAAAAATTCTTTCTGAAAAAAGTGGAACTGTAATTTTATTTGGAGGCGGTCAAGAAGAGATCAAAAAGCTCAATGTTTTGGCTGAGGCATATGATAATGTGATATCTGTTGCTGGACAACTCTCAATCGATGAAGAATTGCAATTGATGTCGCACCTAAAAGTTATGTTGGCGATGGATTCAGGGAATGCACATATGGCTGCCATGATGGGCATCAAAGTGCTGACATTGTGGGGAGTTACTCACCCCTATTCTGGGTTTAAACCTTTTAATCAACCCCTAGAAAATTGTTTGTTAGCTGATAAAGAGCAATTTCCAAAAATCCCAACTTCAGTGTATGGAAATCATTATCCGAAGGGCTATGAAAAAGCAATTGCATCAATTTCAGAAGAATCTATTGTAGAAGCGGTTAAAAAAGCGCTTTAAATATCATCAAAATCAATAAAAATTTTAGAGGATGTTGGCACCGCTTGACAGCTTAGCACCAATCCTTCTGCTACTTCACTATCGGTAAGTACACTATTTTGACGCATTTCTGCAGACCCTTCAGTTATTCTACAAATACAGCTACTACATACACCACCTTGGCAGGAGTATGGGACATCTAAATTTTGCTTCAAGGCCGCTTCCAAAATAGTATGATCAGGGTTCATGGTGAAAACCTCAGTTTCATCGTCAACAAGAATGGTGGTTTCAACCTGTCCATTATTAGAAATAATTTTCTCATCATTTAATGGTGTGGTTGCCGCTGTAAAAAGTTCAAACAAAATTTTACTTTCAGCAACACCATTCTCAATGAGAACCTTTTTAACAGTTTGAATCATAGCCTCTGGACCACATAAATAATAGGCAGAAGATGTTTCTAAATCATTCAGATTTTTTAGAATATAGTTTGTATTTCCTTTGTCAATTCTACCGAAAAGAGCATCATCACTTTGCGTTTGACTGTATACATATTGTAGCAATAATCTATTGGGATACTGCGCTTTAAGCTCTAAAAATGTTTGTAAGAAAATAGTGTCTTGCGGTGTTTTATTTCCATATACAAGAATAAATTTCTGTGTATCACCAGATTCTAAAACAGTTTTAAGAATGCTCATTATTGGAGTTATTCCACTACCAGCAGCAAAAGCAACCACAGTGTTTTTATGGTCTGAATTTGGATTAAATGTAAAGCGACCATTTGGAGGAGCAACCTCTAAAACATCTCCAACTTTTAGGTCCTGATTTGCAAAAGTAGAAAACAAACCTTTTTCAATTTCTTTAATTGTAACTGTCAAATCGCCACTAAAAGGACTTGAACTTATAGAATAATCACGACGTACCTCTTGGCCGTCAATTTTAGTTTTTAGTGTAAGGTATTGACCTGCTACAAAACTAAAAGTAGTTTTTAAATTTTCAGTGACATCAAAACTTATGCTTACAGCTTTTGAAGTTTCGCGATGTATTGATTTTATGGTTAGAGAATAAAATGTTGCCATTTGCTAATTTTAAAAGACAAAAATACTAAAGTTTAGAATGGAAATTTTGTTAATATACCGCCAAAATTTATATTTTCATTTAAATCATCCATGCTGAAATTATACTAAATCCAGATAAAAAATTAGGTTTATTCAAAAAGATGAGTATTTTTACAAACTTTGTATACAATTTACAGAGCATTTTAAGTTATAAATAAACAAAAAAACGTCCCACAATTGAGATGCACATTTAAACATATTCTGAGTTTTGTAATCTTTATTTCGATTTTTTCTAGTTGCTCCCGCAAAAAAGATAAATTCCTCAATCGTAATTGGCATTCTTTAAATACAAAATATAATGTGTTGTATAATGGAAATTTAGCGCTTAAAGCTGGTCTAAAAGAAATAGAAGAATCATACAAAGATAATTATTGGAAGATTTTACCTGTTGAGCGCCTTAGTATTTTTGATGAATTTTCAACAGAAAGAGAAAAGCAAAATCCAAATTTTGATCGTGCAGAAGAAAAAGCGGTCAAGGCCGTTCAGACTCACGGAATGAACATTAAAGGAAAAGAAAAAAACTCTCAAATTGATGAGGCCTATATTCTCTTAGGACAGACACGTTATTTTAGTGGGCGCTTTATTCCAGCTCTTGAAGCTTTTAATTATATTTTATTTAAATACCCTGCAAGCGATAATGTAAATTTAGCCAAAATTTGGCGTGCCAAAACAAACTTACGTTTACAAAACGAGGTGATTGCCATCGAAAATTTGAAAGATATAATTGAAAAAAACGACTTATCTAAAAACGACCAAGCTGAAGCCCAATCTACTTTAGCACAGGCATACATAAATACAGACAAATTGGACTCGGCACTTGTTCATTTAAAAAATGCATATGCAGTTGAAAAAAACAAATTTTTTAAAGGTCGATTGTATTTTATTGAAGGACAAATTTATAACCGCTTAGGCAAAAAAGACAGTGCCAGCATGGCTTTCCAGCAGGTGATTAAACTCAACCGAAATGTTCCAATGGCATATAGAGTTAATGCTTTCTTAGAACAAATACATAATTTTGATTATGACAACGAAGACCTAGAGACTCTAAGTGAATTATTATCAGATATTGAAGAAAACAGAGAACACAGGCCGTATTTAGACCGTATATACCATACGATTGCAAAACACCAATTGAAACTAAATTCTGATTCACTTGCCATTACTTATTTCAATAATTCTTTAAGAACAAATTCTGAAGATAATTATCTTAATGCTTTGAATTATCATAGTATTGCGGATCTTTATTTTGACAAATCTCAATATTCTGTGGCTGGGGTTTATTATGACAGCACACTTCTGAATTATAAACCAAATTCTAAGCCTTATAGAGCAGTAAAAAAGCGGTTAGACAATCTTCAAGATGTTATTCACTACGAATCCATTGCGCAAACCAACGACAGTGTATTGAATCTTGTTGCAATGACAAAGGATGAACAAGAACAATATTTTAATGAACTCATACAAGAATTAAAAGCACAACAAGAGAAAAAATTGGCACAGCAGCAAAAATTTGTCAACTCAACACCTGGTTTTTCAACTGATAAAGTCAAAAATGCGGGCACGTTTTATTTTTATGAAACCGCAACGGTTGCTTATGGCAAAAGTGAATTTGTAAATATTTGGGGAAATCGTCCATTGGAAGATAATTGGCGCTGGTCTAAAAAAACACTTGCTAATGTTGCTCAAAATGATGCAACTACAGAAGCAACCACAGAAAAGATTACAAACACTCTAACAGCTGAGTACTACATTATTCAAATTCCAAAAGAGACCAGTAAAATTGATAGCTTAGCTAAAGATCGAAATTTTGCTTACTATCAACTAGGATTGATTTATAAAAATAAATTTAAAGACTATAAGAGGTCAAAGGAAAAATTAGAAGCCCTTTTACATCAAAATCCAGAAGAGCGCTTGGTTTTGCCTGCTAAATATAACCTGTATAAAGTGTACACTTTACTTTCAAACGAATCATTAGCAACCTCAATGAAAACGAGTATTATTCAAGATTATCCAACGTCTAGATATGCTCAAATACTGAAAAATCCAGCGGCGGTGTTAGAAAATGACGCTCAAGGACCCGAAGCAAAATACAAATCCCTTTTTGAAAAGTTTGAAGCGAGCAAATATCAAGAGGTCATTGATTTATGTAAAGATGAAATCATCCGATTTGAAGGCGATGAAATAGTACCAAAACTCGAATTGTTGAAAGCAAGTGCAAGGGGACGTCTATATGGATTCAAAGACTACAAAGATGGTCTAAATTACATCGCATTAAATTATCCAAACTCACCTGAAGGAAAGCAAACACAAAATATTATAGATCATGTTTTATCAAGTTTAGAGAATGATTCTTTTGAAGAGTTTTCTGCAGGAAATCATTTCAAAACGATTTTTAGGTTTAACAAAGAAGAAAAAGAGCTTATAAAAGACTTTAAAAAAGAATTAACAAACTTGGTTGAGAATGAAGATGTTCTTCAATTAAGTGTCTCCGAGGATATATACAATATAAATACTACATTTGTAGTTGTTCATGGACTAAAGAGTATAAATGGAGCTAAAGGCCTAACAGCTTTAATTGATGAACAGGAAAATGAAATTTTTAAAAGACCATTTTTTGCAATTTCATCGGAAAATTATAAAACCCTTCAAATCCATAAAAACTTAGAACGTTATTTAGAAGAGTACAAAAATTAAAATACAGGATTATGTTTACAGATGCTAAAAAACCCAGATCTCAGCAAGGCTTATTATCACAGCAAAATACAATTGCACAAGAGACTACTTTTGAAGGAGACCTCAAGAGTGAAGGCGACTTTAGAATTGAAGGTGCTATAATTGGGACACTAACTACAAAGGGTAAAGTAGTCATTGGAAGCACAGGAAAAATTAATGGAAGTCTATCTTGTAAAAATGCAGATATTGAAGGTAGTTTTAAGGGGGAGTTAGTTGTTTCTGAAACACTAAGCTTGCGCGCTACTGCTCGTGTTCAAGGTGAGGTTCAAACAGGAAAACTTGCTGTAGAACCTGGTGCATCTTTCAATGCAAATTGTCAAATGAAAGACTCTGTTAAAGAGCTCAAAACACAGCCAAAACCAACCATAGAAACAAGTGCCAAATCAGGACAATCCGCTTAAAAATCTTGCAGCACTTTCTGGGCTAGGAATTCAAATGGGGGTAATTGTTTTTGTTTTTGTTCGTTTTGGCAAGTGGCTTGATGTTTATTTCGGGCATACTAAAAAAATATTTGTAGCAGTTGGCGCAATTCTTGGAGTTGCAGTTGGGCTATATGTTGTCTTGAAGCAGCTCAAAAAAATTCAAAACAAGTGAACACAATTACAAAAAAGTTTTCTCAACGCATCTTAGTTTTTTTAAGCATTGTATTTGTAATTCATGTTCTTATTAATATATTTTTGAATTTACCTAAATTTCAACATCTTATTACAGAGGCTTATGTTATTAATGCAATGTTGGCCATAGGAATTTTTTGGGGATTAATAGCTTTAAAAGAAAAATATAACAACCAGATTGGCTTTTTGTTTTTGGCTAGTAGTTTTATTAAATTTTTTGTATTTTTTTTGGTGTTTTATGGGCCCTACAAAGCCGATGATCAAATAACTTTTTCTGAATTTGTTTCATTTTTTATTCCTTACACCATTTGCCTTGTTTTAGAAACATTCTACCTCAGTAAACAGCTCAATCAAATGTAGATTATGTATCGTTTTTTAGAACAGATTTTTGAACTTAAAATAAAGTCCTTAAAATTGTTTTTGTTTTTGATAGAAAACCATAACTTTGCACCGATTTTATACAACTATAAAAATCTGCTAATGCGAAGCAAATTAACTTTGAAAGCGATTACACTGATTTTCTTTTTTGTGCCATTCTTTGTGATGGCTGGAGGAGATGCCCCAAAAACAGACAAAAAAGCTGAGATAAAAGCATATATCCAGCACCACCTTCAAGATTCATACGACTTTAGTTTATTTTCGTACACAACAGATGATGGCGAGCACAAGTACATAGGTGCGCCCCTTCCTGTAATTTTATGGGACGAGGGGTTAAAAGTTTTTGCCTCATCCAAGTTTCATCATGGAGAAACTCTAGCAGAGGTTGATGGTAATTATTACAAACTCTATCACAACAAAATCTATAAAACAGACGCTGCGGGAACCATTAGTTATGACGAACATAATCACCCAACCAATGTCAAGCCATTAGATTTTTCCATTACAAAAAGTGTAGCGATGATTCTAATTACATCACTGCTCATGTTTTTACTTTTCAGAGGATTGGGAAGATCTTATGGAGAAAACAAAGGGGTTGCTAAGGGTATTGGTCGATTTTTTGAGCCTATTGTACTTTACATCAGAGATGATATTGCCATTCCAAATATTGGAGAAAAGAAGTACATGCGCTACATGCCATTTCTACTTACTGTATTTTTCTTCATATGGTTTTTAAATATTTTTGGATTAACCCCACTTGGTGTCAATGTCACAGGAAATATTGCAGTCACTTTCGCTTTGGCATTACTAACCTTCTTAATCACAAATTTAACAGGAACAAAAGACTATTGGAAGCATATATTTGATCCATTAGGAGATTCAATGCCGTGGTATGGCAAAGTTCCTCTATACATCATATTAATCCCTATTGAAGTATTAGGGATATTCATTAAACCATTCTCATTATTGATTCGTTTGTATGCCAACATGCAAGCTGGTCACATTGTATTAATGAGTTTGATTGGTCTAATGTTTTTATTCAAAAGTTGGTTGGGAAGCCCATTATCCTTTGGATTGGCCTTTGCCATCTCACTAATTGAAGTACTTGTAGCATTGTTGCAAGCGTATATTTTCACAATGTTATCGGCTTTATATTTTGGTTTTGCTTCAGAGGAGCACGAGCATCATGATGAAGCACACGCTCACTAGTGTTTGAGCAATTAGAATTGAATGTTTAATTTTTAAATACATATATATGGAAATTCCAGTAATGGTAGGTGCAGGTTTAGTTGTCATCGGAGTAGGATTAGGTATTGGTAAAATCGGTGGTTCCGCAATGGAAGCTATCGCACGTCAGCCAGAAGCTTACGGAAAGATTCAAACAGCTATGCTTATTGCAGCGGCCTTAATTGAAGGTATTGGATTTGCGGCATTATTTGCAGTATAATCTTTATCCAAAAAAACAATCTTGCAACGGTTGGTTGCAAGATTGTTTTAATTAAACTTAAAACATCATCATAATAAAATTATTATGGAAAAATTATTAGAAGAATTCTCACTTGGACTGTTTGTTTGGCAAACATTACTTTTTCTTGGGCTTTTATTACTCTTAAAAAAATATGCATGGGGCCCAATTTTGAACGGTGTTAATGAGCGTGAAGAAGGCATCAAAAACGCACTAAGTGCTGCAGATGATGCAAAAAAAGAGATGGAAAATCTTCAAGCAGATAATCAAAAGCTACTAAAAGAAGCCCGAGCAGAGCGTGAAGCCATGCTTAAAGAAGCGCGCGAACTCAAAAATAAAATGATTGATGACGCCAAAGAAGAAGCCAAGGAAGAAGCCAACAAACTTGTAGCGCAAGCACAAGCTGCCATAGAAACAGAGAAAAAAGCAGCTATTGCAGATTTAAAAGCACAAGTAGCAGACCTTTCAATTTCTATTGCAGAAAAAGTATTGGGAGAAGAATTATCAAACAAAGGAAAGCAAGAAAAATTAGTAGAGTCGATGTTGGACGATGCTAATTTAAATTAAAAATATATGTCAGGGACAAGAGCAGCCATTCGATATGCTAAGGCCATCTTAAGTGTGGCAGAGGACAACAATACATCAGCGAAAATTCATGAAGAAATGAATCAAATTGCTCGTGCTATTGCTTCAAATCCTGAACTGAACGAAGTACTTAAATCACCAGTGGTTAAACTTACAGAAAAAACAGCCGTTTTGGAAAATGTTTTTTCAACCTCTGGAGCAGAAGTTAAGTCTTTATTCAACACTTTAGCACAGAATAAGCGTGTTGATTTATTAGAGCAAATTGCAATTCAATATAATCGATTGTACGATGAGTATAACAATAAAGAACAAGCCACGGTAACAACAGCTGTACCGATGACTGAAGCTTTAGAAAAGAAGGTGATGGCAAAGCTTAAAACCTTATCTAGTAAAGAAGTAACCTTGACAAAAATTGTAGATGAAACCATCCTCGGAGGATTCATCTTACGCGTTGGAGACCAGCAGTACAATGCAAGTGTTTCTAACCAATTGAATGAAATTAAAAATAAATTTATAACAAATTAAAAAGAACTCCTTTTGAGTTCAATGAGTTAAAAATAGATTAAAATGGCAGATGTAAAAGCAGCTGAAATTTCAGCAATTTTAAAGCAACAACTTTCAGGATTTGAAGCCACCGCTTCTTTAGACGAAGTAGGAACTGTACTCACTGTTGGTGATGGAATTGTTCGTGCCTACGGACTTTCTAATGCACAATACGGGGAATTAGTTCAATTTGATGGAGGTCTTGAAGGTATCGTTCTAAACCTAGAAGAAGACAATGTTGGTATTGTACTTTTGGGAGCATCCAAAGTTGTAAGAGAAGGATCCACAGTAAAACGTACAGGACGTATTGCTTCCATCAATGTTGGTGAAGGTATCGTTGGGCGTGTTGTAGATACTCTAGGAGCACCAATTGATGGTAAAGGACCAATTGAAGGTGATGTTTATGAAATGCCATTGGAAAGAAAAGCACCTGGTGTTGTCTTTCGTGAGCCCGTAACTGAGCCACTTCAGACAGGTATCAAATCTATTGACGCCATGATCCCTGTAGGACGTGGACAAAGAGAGCTTGTGATAGGCGACCGTCAAACAGGTAAAACAACCGTTTGTATTGATACCATTCTAAATCAGAAAGAATTTTATGATGCAGGAGAGCCTGTATATTGTATTTATGTTGCTATTGGGCAAAAAGCTTCTACAGTAGCCAACATTGCAAAAACATTAGAAGACAGAGGAGCATTGGCCTACACGACAATTGTTGCAGCCAACGCCTCAGACCCTGCACCAATGCAAGTTTATGCACCATTCGCAGGTGCTGCTATTGGAGAATATTTTAGAGATACTGGTCGACCAGCATTAATTATATACGATGACTTGTCAAAACAAGCGGTAGCTTACCGTGAAGTATCACTTTTGCTTCGTCGTCCACCAGGGCGTGAGGCTTACCCTGGGGATGTGTTCTACTTACACTCTCGTTTATTAGAGCGTTCAGCAAAAGTTATTAATGACGATACAATTGCAAAAGACATGAACGACTTGCCAGATTCTCTCAAACCATTAGTTAAAGGTGGAGGATCCTTAACGGCACTTCCAATTATTGAAACACAAGCAGGGGATGTATCAGCTTATATTCCAACAAATGTAATTTCAATTACAGATGGACAGATTTTCTTGGATGGAGATTTATTTAACTCTGGTGTACGTCCAGCAATTAACGTAGGTATTTCGGTATCTCGTGTAGGTGGTAGTGCGCAAATTAAATCCATGAAAAAAGTATCTGGAACATTAAAATTAGATCAAGCACAATTCCGTGAATTGGAAGCGTTTGCTAAGTTTGGATCTGATCTAGATGCGGTTACACTTAATGTTATTGAAAAAGGGAAACGCAACGTTGAAATATTAAAACAAGCACAAAACGACCCATATACAGTAGAAGATCAAATTGCGATTATTTATGCAGGATCAAAAAACTTGCTGCGTGATGTGCCTGTAAATAAAGTCAAAGAATTTGAAATTGAATTTATAGAATTCTTGAAAGCCAAACATAGTGATGCTTTGACAACACTAAAATCTGGTAAACTTACCGATGAGGTAACCGATACTTTGACGAAAGTTGCAAAAGATTTATCAGCCAAATACAATTAATTTAAATTAAAGAACTAATTTAAAGCATGGCAAACTTAAAAGAAATAAGAAACAGAATTTCGTCCGTATCGTCTACGATGCAGATTACTAGCGCTATGAAAATGGTGTCTGCAGCCAAGCTCAAAAAGGCCCAAGATGCCATTACAGCGATGCGTCCTTATGCTGATAAACTGACAGAACTTCTACAAAACTTAAGTGCAACTTTGGACGCCGACAGCGGAAGTAAATTTGCAGATCAGCGTGAAGTCAAAAATGTTCTTATTGTTGCCATAACCTCTAATAGAGGATTATGTGGTGCTTTCAATTCTAACATCATAAAACAAGCTAATTATTTGGCTAACAGCTATGCAGAGAAAAAGGTTTCGGTTGTCGCAATTGGAAAAAAAGCAAACGACGCCCTTTCAAAAGATTACGAAATTTTAGCCAATGAAAGTCCTGTTTTTGATGACCTAACTTTTGATAATGTAGCACAAATTTCGGAACTATTGATGGAAAAATTTGAGGATGGAAGTATTGATAAAATTGAATTGGTCTACAACAAGTTCAAAAATGCTGCTACTCAAATCTTAACCACAGAGCAATTTTTGCCAATTGTTCCTAGTGCAGATGGTACAGATGCGAATCAGGATTATATTTTTGAGCCGACAAAATCAGAAATTGTTGAAACATTAATTCCAAAGTCCTTAAAAACACAATTGTTTAAAGCGATTCGTGATAGCTTTGCAAGTGAGCATGGTGCACGAATGACCGCCATGCATAAAGCGACCGATAATGCTACTGAGCTTAGAGATCAATTAAAACTGACTTATAATAAAGCACGACAAGCTGCTATTACCAACGAAATTTTAGAAATTGTTGGCGGAGCTGAAGCTTTGAATAACTAAGAAATTCAAAAAACAACTATAAAGCTTCGCATTTGCGGGGCTTTTTTTGTGGAATGAAATTTGATAATATTAAGGATGTGTTTGAAAATTACCTATAAAATTTCACTTCTTTGTTTGTCTTTTATGATTGGCTGTAAAACAACAAAGCCTATGCTTTTCGCCTCCAAGTCTCCAATTTCAATAGAGGTGCCTTACTTCCAATCTTGGGTTGCTGGTGTTCAAGGCGGAGGAAGTGGTATAGATGTGTTTTTGCCTGTAAAAGATTTAAATAACATAACCCCCCTGACAGCATACATTTTCGAGGACAGCATGTTAAAGCAGTGTATAAAAACAAGATGATTGTCGGACACTTTTCGACAACAAAAAATCAGCATCAAGATATCATTTTGAGTAATGAACCCTTAGCAGAAGTCGGTAACCAATTGCTTCCAATTCGAAATAATTTGCCATTTGAATTGCCAGATAACGTTTGTGTTTTGAGTTATATAATTGATGATAAGCGTTTCTATTATAAAATCACAGATTTAATTCAGCTCAAATCTAGTCCTTATCCTTAGGGCCAACCACCTCATTAATTATTATATCTGCTCTAAAAAGTGTATTTTTAAACTCAAATAACAATCCTTGAGTACTCTAAAAACGCTTTACAAACAAACATTCGTCTATGGCCTAGCGACAGTAGTGCCAAAAATGATTAGCTTTTTGTTGGTGCGCTTACACACTGACAAGTCAGTACTTGAAAATGTAGCTGATTACGGCGATGTATCACTTATTTTTGCCTATTTTGTTTTATTCAATGTGCTTTTGGCCTATGGCATGGAAACTGCCTTTTTTAGGTTTTTTAGTAGCGGTGAAAATAAAAAAACGGTTCTCAGTACTTCAGCTATTTCCTTGTTATTGACTTCAACTTTGGTTTTGGTAATAGGGTATGTGTTTAGACAAGATCTTTCAAACCTTATTCATATTGATGCCGACTATATTGTTTTGGTGCTATGGATTCTATTTTTTGATGCGCTGGTGATTATTCCCTTTGCTTATTTGAGGACATTAGGGAAGCCTATTAAATATACCGTAGTGAAGCTTACAAATGTTATTTTGAATTTAGGGCTAAATATTGTCTTGCTTCTATATTTAAAATCATGGGCAGAGTCATCAATATTTTGGGAACAATTCTATCGACCAAATTTTGAAGTCCACTACATATTTTTAGCCAATCTAATAGCTAGTGGTGTTACCCTTTTGCTGCTGATATCTTTTTATTTTAAATTAAACTATTCTTTTAGTACAACGCTTTGGAAAAAAATGTTACGTTATGCTTTTCCTGTCCTCGTGGCAGGCGTTGCCTTTTCAATTAATGAAACCTTCGATCGCATTTTATTAGAGCGTCTACTTCCAGAAAACTTATCAAAAGATGCCATAGGAACTTACTCGGCGTGTTACAAACTTGCGTTGTTTATGATGCTTTTTGCTACAGCTTATCGACTGGGCGTTGAGCCCTTCTTTTTCAACAATGCAAAAGATACAGATGCCAAAACGAATTATGCTAAAATTTTGGAATTCTTTGTTATTTTTGGCGCTCTAATATTATTATTTGTTGTGGTTTTTGTTGATGTTTTAAAACTGATTTTGATTCCAAACGAGGCCTATTGGGAAGCCATGACAGTGGTTCCTATTTTGTTGCTTGCCTATTTATTTTTAGGCATTTACCACAATCTTTCGGTATGGTACAAAATTACTGACCGTACCAAATTTGGCGCATTTATTTCTATTTTTGGAGCACTTATCACACTTTTGATTAATATCATATTTATACCAAAATTTGGATATATGGCTTCTGCAACGGCAACACTTTTTGCCTATGCCACTATGGCCGTGATTTCTTATATTTTGGGCAAAAAACACTACGCCATTCCTTATAATTTAAAAAAAATTGGACTTTATTTAGTGTTGTCTATTGTGTTTTCGGGCCTTTCATTTTATGTTTTTAGAGGACAATATTTTATTGGTATTCTTTTTATTTTAATTTTGACAAGCGTTATATGGGTCAAAGAAAAAAACTTTTTAAAACAACTTGTTAAATCTTAGTTATGAAGATTAATATTATCAATAAATCGTCACACCTTTTGCCACACTATGAAACCATTGCCTCTGCAGGCATGGACCTTCGCGCACATATTGTTGATGCTATAGTTTTAAAGCCTCTGGAACGAAAAATCATTCCCACAGGTCTTTTTATGGAACTTCCCGTGGGGTATGAAGCACAAGTCCGCCCACGAAGTGGACTGGCAGCAAAACATGGTATTTCTGTACTTAATAGCCCTGGAACTATTGATGCCGACTATAGAGGAGAAATAGGGGTCATTTTAGTTAATCTTTCGAATGATATTTTTACCGTCAATAACGGGGATCGAGTGGCTCAAATGGTCATTGCCAAACATGAACGTGCCGAATGGAACGAGGTTTTAAGTCTATCGGAGACAAGCCGTGGAGAAGGCGGATTTGGAAGTACTGGGCGAGAATGATAAACATACGTTTTATACTGTCATTTTTTTTCGGGGTTTTAATTGGCCTAAATAGTAACGCTCAAATTCAAAATGATAGTCTTCCAAAACCCATAAAACCACCAACAGAAATTCAGTTTCAAAATTATTTTTATGAAGGCCTGAAACAAAAAGGTATAGAAAACTACATCAAAGCCATTGATGCTTTTGTGAAATGTGCCGAATTGTTTCCAGACCGTGCTGTTATTTTTTATGAGTTAGGAGATCTTTATTTTAAAACAAAATCCTATCGCCGATCTGAAAGTAATCTGAAAAGAGCCATTGATTTAGAGGCTAATAATTTTTGGTTTAAAGAAAAATTATACCACCTCTATGTGTACCAAAATAATTATGATAAAGCCATTGAAATGGTAAAATCACTGTTGTACAAAGACAAGGATTATGAAGAAGATTTGGTCAATTTGTATGCCAGTGCTGGCCGATTTGACGAAGCTATTGCACAAATAGATGTTATGGATAAACATTATGGGCATCAAGATAAACGTGATCAAACACGAATAGAAATATATAGACGAACACAAAATCAAAACGGACATATCAAGTTCTTAAAAAATCGTTTGAAAGAATTTCCAGAAAATGAACAAAATTTTCTCAACCTTATTTTCACCTTAAGCCAATACAATTTAAAGTTAGAAGCATTTTCTACGGCCAAGTCATTTCTTAAAAATCATCCAAAATCTCATATTGCACATGTGGCGCTTTATAAATTTTATTTGGACGCCAAAGACTATGACAATGCGATTTCATCAATGAAAATAGTTACATTAAGTAATGTTTTAGAGCCCTATTTGAAAGTAAAAGTGCTGAGTGATTTTATGCGTTTTGTTCAAAAAAATCCAGAATTCAAAGAGGTTTTATTGCAAGTTCATCCAGCAGAATCATTAAACACTACTAGCCGTTCCAATTTGGAATGGGGGCAATATTTTCAAGAACAAAACAAGTTCGATAAAGCGCTAGAGTTCTACGAAAAAGTATTGGCGGAAAGCTCAGAAAACTTGACAGTCATCAAAAAAATTGCAAAGCTTTATTTGCAGACAAAACAATACAATCAGGCCGTTGATTTTACCACAGATCAATTGGAATTGTTCCCTACTCAACTGGAGTTATATTTAGTTTATGGCGCATCTAAAATGGCTTTAAATGAAGACAATCAGGCTTTAGAGATGCTCGAAATAGGTCTAGATTATATTTTTGAAGTCAATGAAGTTGCAGTACATTATTACAACGTATTGGCTAAACTCTACAAAAATCAAAACAATATTAAAAAATCAAAGGCGTTTAGTGATAAAGCCAAATCAATGCAATTGAAATTATGAGAAATTTTTTATTCTATCTAACAATTAGTTTCATTTTTGGCTGCAAAAGCACCCAAACCTTAACGTCTTCATCATCACTCAATCCAAAGCTTAAAGCAAAGCAAATTATAAAAACTCATAATAAACAAAGGTCCGATTTTACAACTTTACAATCGCGACTAAAAATTGAACTTATTGAGGGCGATAGGTCACAAATTCACACTGTTACGTTGCGTATGGAACGCAATCGAACAATTTGGATTAATGCATTTTTGAATATGGTTCGACTGAAAATTACTCCCGAAAAAGTCCAAATGTATAATAAGCTAGATCGCACCTATTTTGAAGGAGATTTTACTTTGATTAAGGATTTTTTGGGTGTAGAGCTTAATTATTCTCATATCGAAAATTTACTTTTAGGGCATACGATATTTACCTATAAACCATCTGATTTAAAAAAGGAACTTCATCCAAAATCTTATGCACTTTCACCAAAGCAGAAAAATGCTTTATTTCAGGTTTTATATCTCATTAATCCTGGGTATTTTAAGTTGGATGGGCAAATGATCAGTCAACCAAATCAAAATAGAAAATTGAATGTACACTATCATACATTTCAAGAGGTTGAACAAGACATATTTCCCCAACAAATGACCATTACAGTTGTTGAAAATCAAAAGGAAACTACCTTGAAAATGAATTTAAAATCCGTAAGTTTGAATCAGCCATTACGTTTTCCATTTAAAACACCAACAGGATACAAACCGATTGAACTCTAATGCAATATAAAACTCAATATCTTCCCTTTATTTTCCTTGCACTATTGATGTTTAACCATTTTGGGGGTTACGCTCAAAGCAAAAGACAATTGCATCTGGAAGAACGTCGCCGAGAGTTACAGCAGGAAATAAGACAAATTACAAATTTGCTGTTTGCTGGAAAGCAAGAGAAAAAATCGGTGGTTAGTATTGTAGAGGATTTGAACTATAAAATTAGTGTACGAAAAAATTTAATTCGCATCACAAATCAGCAAGCCAATTTATTGACAAGAGAAATCAACTCCAACCAAAATGAAATTTCTAAGCGCCGTGATAAATTAAAAATTTTAAAAGATGACTACGCCAGTATGATTGTAAAATCGTACAAAAATAGAGCAAACCAAACCCAGCTTATGTTTTTGTTGTCATCTTCCAATTTTCAACAAGCCTACAGACGTTTGCAATACATTAAACAGTATGCAGATTATCAAAAACAACAAGCAGAAATAATAAAAGTAGAAACAGAGAAACTACAAGTTTTGAATAAGGATTTACTGCGTCAAAAGAAGGAAAAACAAACTCTTGTAGCAGAAAACAAATCTGCGAAAGCGGTTTTAGATAAAGAGCTTCAAGATCAACAATCGCTTATAAAATCAATACAGAAAAATTTATCCCAATTTTCTGCTCAAATTAAAGCTAAACAAAAAGAGTCGGATAAGCTAGATCGAGAAATCCAAAAGTTGATTCGAGAAGCTATTGCGGCCTCCAATAAAAAAGCGGGGAAATCTGTAAAATCGGCTACTTTTTCTTTAACTCCCGAACAAAAAATTCTTGCGGCGAACTTTACGTCGAACAAAGGGAAATTGCCTTGGCCGGTGGCTAGCGGCGTGGTAAAATTACGTTTCGGAACTAATCCATCGCCAATTGACCCTACTATTAAAATTAAGAGTAATGGCGTGCGTATTGCAACTAATAAAGGCGAACCAGTTCGTGCTGTTTTTGAGGGTACTGTGCAAGGAATTATGACTCCAAAAAATGGCAATAATGCTATTATGGTTCGTCATGGAAACTACATTACGGTGTACAAAAACCTTTCTAAATTTTATGTTAGTAAAGGCGATAAAGTCAGTACAAAACAAGTGATTGGAGAGGTCATCACAAGCAAGTCCACAGGGGAATCTATTTTAAGTTTTGGAATTTACAAAGACAGTTCTATTCAGAACCCCTCACATTGGATTTATAAACTCTAGTGAGTTATTTTTTTTTAAAAAGTGCTTTAAGCTCACTTGCATCTTCGGCATCCATTTTCCCAGCTAAAACTAAGCTCAATTGACGACGTCTTAGCGCCCCATCAAAGCGCTTTTTCTCCAGTTCACTCTCAGGAATAAGTTCTGGAATTTGTACAGGCTTACCGTTTTCGTCGACGGCGACAAATGTAAAAATAGCTTCGTTGGCTTTGATTGGGGCATTAAAATTATTGTCGGTATACCATACATCCAAATACACTTCCATAGAACTTTTGAATGCACGTGAGACTTTTGCTTCAATAGTCACAATACTACCTAGCGGTATCGCGTGGTTGAATGCCACATGATTTACAGAAGCGGTTACAACAATGCGTTCTGAATGGCGCTGAGCTGTAATGCTTGCCGCACGATCCATACGCGCTAAAAGCTCACCTCCAAAAAGGGTGTGAATAGCATTGGTTTCACTGGGTAAAACCAAATCTGTAACAGTAGTTTTTGAATCCGAAGGATATTTTGCGTTCATAATACTTTAATCTATTAACAAAGGTACAATTATTAGTTTTTAATTTTTAGAAACACAATGATTGAAATTGAAATGCCTAACAATAGAATTCCAATACTTTTTAACAGCAAATCATTGAGATAAAAATAAACACATAAATATATAGCTGCTGAAAGTAAAAGTAATGATTTAATAATTTTAGGTTTCATGTTGTAGATTTAATAGGGGTAAATCATCTGTAATGTTTTAAAAATAATCAAAAAATTAAGCTTAAACAAATAAAAGCAGCAATGCTATTTCTAATGCATTGATAATCATTAGATTTATATAAAATGGATAAAATAAATCTTACGGTAATGCCTTAATAAGAAGCCAGGCAGTAGCGTCTTGTGTGCGCTTAATGTTGAAAAGTGCACGTTGGGCTTCTTGTCGTGTTTGGTAGCTATCGTATACGACTTGATGCAACCCATAGCGATTTTGACCAATCTTTCGAGCATTGTACCCAAGACGTTTTAGTTGACGTAGCTTACGATCACAATTGGCTTCAATTCTAAAAGCACCTGCTACAATATGGAAGTTTCCATATGACTTATTCACATCCAAAGTAATGGCTGGCAAAGGAGTGCTTACTACAAAAGTAGCTTCTTGTATTTTATTGTCTAAAGCAATATTAGCTTTTTCTTGTGCCAAAATATTTTGCTGCTCGATATGTTGCATATATGCATTTGACCCAAAAACTCCACCAAGCCCTAGCATGATAACAGCAATAGCAGCATATTTAAAAACAGATTGTGTTTTTTGTTTTCTTGGGGATAAAGCAATAGGCGCTTTGCCCTCAATGTCTTCAACTACTTTTAGATGTTTAGCTCTAGAAATCGCTGGTGAAACAAATTGTGTTAATCCAAAAGCTTCTGTCAAATAATTTAAATGGTAAGAGGGTTCAAAAAGTAACTGACCATCTTTAGTGTTTTGTAATTCACCAAGATTATGAAGTTCTACAGTTTCATTTTTTTCCAAACGCTGTTTAAGAGTTGTCACTTGTTTAGCAATTTTTGCTAATGCATTTTTGTAAGAAATTTGCTCAATTTCTGAAATATGATTTGCTAAAACACCGTCATTAGTTTGCAGCTGAGCATTGAATGACAATCGTTTTGATGGAGGATAAAATGAATTCTTGTTTTCTTGAATTTTAGCAGGAATTTTATGCGCCAAAAACGCTCCAAATTCTGGCACTACTACACAGTCGTAGCGATATAGAAGATTGCTTATGTATTGGCTTAGTTGCATGAAATCAAATGTATAAATTTTTTTTGAATTTCCATAAAAGCCAAAAGAAGAAGTTTATCTAACAGTTTTTATATATTTACATACAAATTTTTCCCAAATGAATCCTACACAATTGCATTATGCTTTGGCTTTACAGGCCGTTCCAAATATTGGTGATATTACCGCCAAAAAACTCATTTAACATTGCGGAAGTCCTGAAGCTGTTTTTAAAACATCAAAACAAGCACTACAGTCCATAGACGGAATTGGCACCGTGATTATCAAAGCATTACAACATTCAAATACCTTAAAAATTGCAGAAAAAGAACTTGAGTTTGTTCAAAAAAATGACATTAAAGCCTATTGTTTTGATAATTAGGATTATCCATATCGATTAAAACATTGTATTGATGGTCCAATCGTTTTGTTCCAAAAAGGAAACATCAAATGGGATACATCTCCAGTAATTAGTATAGTTGGAACTCGAAAACTTACGTCTTATGGCAAAAAGCAGTGCGAGGAGTTAGTGAATTCACTTTCTGTATTTAATTCAATTATAGTATCAGGTTTTGCTTATGGTACAGATATTACGGCTCACAAATCGGCACTAAATCTTAATTTACAAACGGTTGGTTGTATGGCACAAGGACTACAAAATACCTACCCGTCTTTGCATGAGGAATACCGTAGTGCCGTAGAAAAAAATGGAGGATTTGTTACAGACTTTTGGAGCACTGCTGTGTTTGACCCTTTAAATTTTTTAAAAAGAAATAGACTAATTGCTGGCCTAAGTGAAGCGACTATTGTTATTGAATCTGGAGCAAAAGGAGGGAGCTTAGTTACGGCTAATATTGCTTTTGGGTATAATCGTGAAGTTTTTGCTATTCCTGGACGTATTGGCGATTCGCAAAGCGTTGGCTGCAATACATTAATTAAAACTAAAAGTGCTCATTTGTTATCTACTCCAGCAGATGTGCCATACATTCTTAATTGGAACTTAGAAACAAAACCCAAACCCATTCAAAAAGTACTATTTATAGACCTAGAACCGGCCGAACAAATTGTGTATGATTTTTTAAAAAAAGAAGGAAAAACTCTTTTAGATTTAATTGCCTTGAATTGTGAAATACCAACTTCAAAAGCAGCCTATTTACTTTTAAATTTAGAACTCAAAGGAGTGGTACGTCCTTTGCCTGGAAAAGAATTTGAATTGATTTAGTACCCTAACTTTTTACGAACACGATTCAAAACATTATTTGCAACTGCAGTTGCTTTTTTTGCCCCAACGGCTAACGCTTTTTCTACTTCTTCGGGCTGTGACATATAGTGGCTGTAGCGACTGCGTTCTTCAGAAAAAGTCTTACATATCAGATCAAATAACGCTTGTTTGGCATGACCATAACCATAGCCTCCAGCTTTATAGTTTGATTTCATAATTTTCACCTCTTCTTCTGAAGCAAGAAGGGAATAAATTGCAAAACAGTTGCATGTTTTCCAATCTTTAGGTGCTTCTAATGGCGTGCTATCTGTTTGAACAGACATAATTTGTTTGCGTAAAGCTTTATCATTTTGAAAAATATTTATAACATTATTTTTGCTTTTACTCATTTTTTGCCCATCAATTCCAGGGATAAGTTTAGTTTGTTCTTGAATTTTAGCTTCAGGTAAAACAAAGGTTTCTCCCATTTTGGCATGAAATCTAGAAGCAACATCTCTGGTCATTTCAATGTGTTGCAATTGGTCCTTTCCAACAGGAATGATATTGGCATCATACAATAAAATATCGGCAGCCATAAGCATAGGATAGGAAAACAACCCTCCATTGACGTCTTCTAATCGACTGGCTTTATCTTTAAAGCTATGGGCTAATTCTAATCTAGAAAAAGGGAAAAAACAACTAAGGTACCACGCAAGTTCTGTTGCTTGAGGCACATCGCTTTGTTTGTAAAAAACAGTTTTTTCGATATCCAATCCAAAAGCAAGCCATGTTGCTGCAGTGGATAATGTATTTTGACGCAGAATTTCTGCGTTTTTAATTTGTGTTAACGAATGTAAATCGGCAATAAATAAAAAAGAATCGTTCTTACTGTCATTACTCATTTTGATTGCAGGTAAGATTGCTCCTAAAATATTCCCCAAATGTGGCGTTCCGGTGCTTTGTACGCCTGTTAAAATTCTGGCCATGTGGCTTTTGTTTCTTTGATTTCTCTACAAAGGTACTTTTTTTGAGCAAAAGGCTCAATATTTTTACTAGTTTTGATGTTGATGAAGCTAATACAATACCCACTTTGGATACTCTATAGAATTTGGTTCTATGTTTTAGTAGGGATTACTATAGTTATTTTATTTCCTTTACTGTTCGTTTCAATTTTAAAGTCATCTTGGTATCCTTTCTTTTTCAAATTGGCACGAGTGTGGGCAAAGTGCATTTTGATAGGAATGGGATTTTATTGGAGCATAAAATGGGCTCAAAAATTAGAAAAAGGTCAGAGCTACATTTTTGTGGCTAACCACACATCAATGACTGACATTATGTTGATGTTTGCCATTATAAAAGACCATCCATTTGTCTTTGTTGGGAAAAAAGAATTAGCACGAATTCCATTATTTGGTTTTTTCTATAAACGCAGCTGTATTTTGGTTGATCGTGGTAATGCCAAAAGTAGACAAGCTGTTTTCAAAAGTGCACAAAAGCGCATTGAAAGTGGGCTCAGTATTTGTATTTTTCCAGAAGGTGGAGTGCCAGAAGAATCCATCACTTTAGATCGTTTTAAAATGGGGGCATTTCGTTTGGCTGTTGACCACAAATTACCATTGGTCCCAATTACTTTTTTTGACAATAAAAAACGCTTATCATATACTTTTTTTAGCGGAAGCCCAGGAAAAATGAGAGCCATTGGGCATTCATTTTTAAATCCTGAAAAGTATAAAAAAGACGCTGCAAAAAAAATGAGCAATGAGGTTTATAACCTATTGCTCAATTCCTTAGAAAGCAGTAAGACTAAATAATCTATTTATTCAGCATTTCCTTTTATCGCTGCTTTAATTTTTTCTTCTAATTCATCCATAAGGTCTGGATTGTCTTTGATCATTTGTTTAACGGCATCACGACCTTGACCAAGTTTTGTTTCGTCATAGCTAAACCAAGAACCACTTTTCTTTACAATATCAAAATCTACAGCAAGATCTAATACTTCTCCAACTTTTGAAACCCCTTCTCCATACATGATGTCAAATTCTGCGAGTTTGAATGGCGGAGCAACTTTGTTTTTCACCACTTTTACTCGAGTTTTATTACCACGAACAGTTCCATCACTATCCTTAATTTGTGTAGAACGTCTGATATCTAATCGAACAGAGGCATAAAATTTTAGAGCATTTCCACCAGTTGTTGTTTCAGGATTTCCAAACATTACTCCAATTTTTTCGCGCAACTGGTTTATAAAAACCATTGTGCAATTTGTTTTGCTAATAGATCCTGTTAGTTTTCTTAGGGCTTGAGACATTAAACGTGCATGTAGTCCCATTTTTGAGTCGCCCATTTCACCTTCAATTTCACTTTTTGGGGTCAATGCCGCAACGGAATCAATCACAATCATATCAATGGCACCAGAACGTACAAGGTTATCAGCAATTTCAAGAGCTTGCTCTCCATTATCGGGCTGAGAGATGATGAGGTTATCAATATCTACGCCTAAGTTTTGGGCATAAAAACGATCAAAAGCATGTTCAGCATCAATAAATGCGGCAATTCCGCCCGCTTTTTGAGTTTCAGCAATAGCATGAAGTGTTAGAGTTGTTTTACCCGAAGATTCAGGGCCATAAATTTCTACAACTCTTCCTTTTGGATACCCCCCGACTCCTAAGGCAAGATCCAATCCAAGAGATCCCGATGAGATGACGTCTACGTCAATAACTGGAGCATCACTCATTTTCATTACTGTACCTTTTCCATAGGCTTTATCTAATTTGTCAAGCGTTAATTTTAAGGCTTTGAGTTTTGCTTCTTTTTCGTTGCTCATTTTATAAATTTTTTAGGATTGATTTAGCCATGCTAAAATACTATTTCTTTCTAAAATCCATACAAATAAAAACCGCTTTTTGTATAATTTTAACGTTCATCAGTCTATTTTTTAAAATTTTATTCTACAAATAAGTTAACGGATTATTCTAAACAATAAAAAATATTACATTTGTAGCTCAAATATTCATTAACTTAACACTAGTATAGCATGCAACTGTACAACAACTTAAGCAATAATGAAAGAGCAGAACTTATAAAAAAAGCCGGCAAAGACCGTCTTACAATCTCTTTCTACAAGTATGCCAAAATAGGCAATCCTGAACTACTCAGAAACCATTTATTTTTGTTTTGGAACGATATTGATGTTCTTGGGCGAATTTATGTTGCTCACGAAGGTATTAATGCACAATTGTCTGTGCCAGCCGAAAATTTTGGTGTTTTTAAAACGCATTTGGACACCATTTCATTTTTAGAAAATGTCCGACTAAATATTGCCATTGAGCAAGACATGTATTCATTTTTAAAACTCAAAGTAAAAGTGAGAGATAAAATTGTTGCAGATGACTTAAACGACGATACTTTTGATGTTACAGATATTGGAACCCACGTCAATGCGGTTAAATTTAATGAACTTATAGAGGACGAAAGCGCTGTTTTGGTTGATATGAGAAATCATTATGAAAGTGAAATAGGGCACTTCAAAAACGCAGTAACACCAGACGTTGATACATTTAGAGATTCTTTAGATTTGATTGAAGATCAACTTAAAGAACACAAAGAAAACAAAAAGCTAGTCATGTATTGTACGGGAGGGATTCGTTGTGAAAAAGCGAGTGCCTATTACAAACACAAAGGATTTAAAAATGTATACCAACTAGAAGGTGGGATTATAAATTATGCCCGACAAGTCAATGCATTAGGCATAGAAAATAAATTTCTGGGCAAAAACTTTGTTTTTGACCAAAGACGTGCAGAAAAAATATCTGATGAAGTTATTGCACAATGTCATCAATGCGGATCTCCTGCAGATATTCATGTCAATTGCGCTAATGAAGCTTGTCATTTGCTTTTTATTCAATGCGATAGTTGTAAAGAAACTATGGAGAACTGTTGCTCCACACAATGTATGGAAATCAATCGTTTACCTTACGAAGAACAAAAAGCTTTGCGTAAAGGACAAGGGAACAGTAATGACATTTTTAAGAAAGGTAGAGCAGACCATTTACCGTACAAAAAAGACCTTAGAAACATTTTTGAAACACTTAAAAAAAAGTCGAAAACTAAGTCAGATGTATCTTTGTAAGTGCTGAATCTTTTTTTAAGTTATTAAATAAGTTTATATTTACGTACAAATTTAATACAAACAATTGCCTGTGTTCTACATAAGCAAATTCAAGAGAAAAGTATGGGGTGTGCAAGTTGTGCAACAAATAAAAGCGGTCAGCCAAAAGGATGCAAAAATAATGGAACTTGTGGTACAGATTCATGCAATAAATTGACTGTTTTTGATTGGTTGTCCAATATGAGCCTACCCAATGATGTTACACCTTTTAATTGGGTGGAGGTGCGCTTTAAAAATGGCCGTAAGTATTATTATGAGAACACAGAAAATCTATCGCTAAGTATAGGAGATATCGTAGCTACTCAAGCGGAATCTGGACACGATATAGGAATGGTTACACTTACAGGGGAGCTTGTAAAGGTTCAGATGAAACGCAAGAAAATCTCCGAAAATCCAGATAAAATTTTTAAGATTTATCGCAAAGCCTCTCAAAGAGATATTGATATATGGATTGAATCTAGAGACAAAGAAGAAGCCATGCAAGTCAAGGCGCGCCAATTTGCAATAGATTTGAGGCTTGATATGAAAATCTCAGATATTGAGTTTCAAGGTGATGGTAGTAAAGCAACCTTTTATTACACTGCTGATAGGCGTGTTGATTTCCGGGAACTCATCAAACTATACGCAAGAGAATTTAGAATTCGTATTGAAATGAAACAAGTTGGATTGCGTCAAGAAGCTGCTCGACTCGGAGGTATTGGTTCTTGTGGGCGAGAATTATGCTGCTCTACATGGCTTACAGATTTTAGATCTGTAAGTACCTCTGCGGCACGCTATCAGCAATTGTCTTTAAATCCATTAAAATTGGCGGGCCAATGTGGAAAACTAAAATGCTGTTTGAATTATGAGTTAGATGCTTATTTGGATGCTCTAAAATCATTTCCAAAAACAAATATTAAACTCAAAACAGAAAAAGGTATTGCCGTATGCCAGAAAACAGACATATTTAAAGGAATAATGTGGTACGCCTACGAGGGTGAATGGATGAATTGGTTTAAGTTAACAACAGAACAATCCAACGCCATTATCGCATTGAATAAGTCTGGAGAAAAAGCAAATAGCTTAGAAGATTATGCTGCTGAACTTTCTGATACAATGGATACTAAAATAGATTTTGAAAACGTTGTGGGACAAGACAGTTTAACGCGTTTTGATAAGCCGAAAAAAAATAAAAGGCAAAGAAATAAAAAGCGCCATTTCAATCGAAAACCCCGAAATGAAAACAACCAAAGCAACAAAAAACCTAAAGTTCAAAAAAATGCAAACTAGATTTGTGTTTGGATTTTTAGTTGTCTTTTTGATGACATCGTGTCATCAAAATAGTTCATTCGATCGCTACACCTCAGTTGATAATGTATGGGATAAAAATCAAATTATTTCATATAATTTTGTAATTGAGGACTCGCTACAAAATCAAAACTTATACATAAAAATAAGAACGTCTGAAGACTATAAATACAGTAATTTATTTCTTATTGTTGATTTAGAATATCCGAATGGGAAAATTGAAAAAGACACTTTAGAATATACCATGGCTCTGCCAAACGGTGCTATGTTAGGTAGAGGGCTTATGTCTATAAAAGAACACAAACTATGGTATAAAGGACATACAACACCTTTTGTGTTTTCGGAAGTTGGAGAATACACCATAACAATAAACCATGCCATGCGTGCACTCGACGAAGTTTCTGGGATAAGTACATTAGAGGGTGTTTTGGACGTGGGGTTTTGCATAGAAGACTTGGAATAGTAAATAATTTATTATGGCTAAGAAAAAAACAACATCAAAAACAGATTTTTCAAAACCAAAACGTTGGTTTTGGATGTCATTTCTATTAGGGATTTTATTTATTCCATTCATTTTACTTTTAGCCTCATTTGGTGCTTTTGGATTTATGCCCGACCATACAGTTTTAGAGAATCCTCGAACAAATTTAGCCACTGAAGTTATTTCATCAGATGGCGAAACTTTAGGCAAGTTTTATTATGAAGACAACCGCACCCCCATAGGGTTTGATAAACTTCCAAAACATTTGGTTGACGCCTTAATTGCCACAGAAGATATTCGTTATTTTGACCACGCAGGCATTGATGCAAGAGGGACATTAAGAGCGCTTTTTAAACTTGGAAAAGGTGGCGGAGCAAGTACTATATCTCAGCAATTGGCGAAACAACTTTTTCATGGTGAAGGCTCTAGAAATACACTTGGCCGAATTACTCAAAAAATAAAAGAGTGGGTGATTGCTACGCGCTTGGAAAAACAATACACTAAAGAAGAAATTATTGCCCAATATTTTAATATCTATGATTTTGGAAATAACGCCGATGGTATCCGAAGTGCAGCGCGTATTTATTTTGGGAAAGAACCTTCTGCTTTAGATCTTAAAGAATCGGCAATGTTAGTAGGGATGTTCAAAAACTCATCCTTATACAATCCAAGACCAAAACGCAATCCGGTGGGGACAAAAAACCGTAGAAATGTAGTGCTAGCACAAATGGCTAAATACGATTTTATTTCAGAACAAGTAAAAGATTCATTACAGCAAACCCCCTTGGATTTAAACTATACTCCAGAGTCCCACAGAGAGGGCATTGCTACATATTTTAGGGCTTATTTAAAAACATTTTTAAAAGAATGGATAAATCAATCAGAAAATAGAAAACCCAATGGCGAAAAGTATAATATCTATAAAGATGGTTTAAAAGTCTATACAACTCTTGATTCACGAATGCAGTCTATTGCAGAAGAAGCAGTTACAGACCACATGAAAGCACTTCAAGTAGAATTTTTTGTTCAAAACACCCCACGAAGAAATCGAACAGCACCATTTTTGGATTTAGAAAAAGAAGAGATAGACCAATTATTAAAAATTGGAATGAAGCGATCGGAGCGTTGGCGAAAAATGCGTTATGATTTAAAGAAGCCCATAGAGGAAATTGTAGCATCATTCAAAACCCCAACCAAAATGAAAATATTTTCTTGGACGGCAGAAAATAATGAAATTGACACTGTAATGACCCCAATGGATTCTATGCGTTATTACAAATCATTTTTAAGATCGGGGATGATGTCTATGGAACCTCAAACTGGTTTTGTAAAAGCCTGGGTTGGCGGTTTTAACTATAAACATTTTCAGTACGATATGGTTAAACAAGGTAAACGACAGGTTGGTTCGACGTTTAAGCCATTTGTATATGCTGCAGCCATAGATCAACTTCATTTGTCGCCATGTGATACTTTTCCAAAAGCACAAATTACAATCCCGGCCAATAAATTTGGGAATGTGAAACCATGGGCACCAAGAAACTCAAATAAAAATTACTCTGGATTTGAAACGCTAAAGTCTGCCTTAGCAAATTCAAGAAATACAATTACTGCTAGATTGATGAATGAAATTGGCCCTCAACCTGTTATCAATTTAGCAAAAAGCTTGGGGGTAGAACAAAATCTTCCTGCTGTTCCATCTATTGCTCTTGGAACACCAGATTTGAGCGTCTATGAAATGGTTGCAGCCTATTCAACTTTTGCTAATAAAGGGGTATATACAAAGCCTGTAATGGTTACTCATATTGAAGACAAAAACGGCACATTATTGTATCAGTTCTCTCCAGAAACCAAAGATGTTTTAAGCGAAGAAATTGCTTATGTGGTTGTTAATTTAATGGAAGGTGTAACCCAATTTGGCTCTGGACAACGTTTACGCCATAGTTTCGCTAAAAATCAAGCCGTATATAAAGAAATCATAACAGGTTATCCCTATGAGTTTGATAATCCCATTGCTGGAAAAACAGGAACAACACAAAACCATAGTGACGGATGGTTTATGGGAATGGTTCCAAATTTGGTCACTGGCGTATGGGTTGGTGGCGAAGATCGGGCAACACATTTTAAAACAATAACTTATGGGCAAGGTGCATCTATGGCACTTCCTATTTGGGCCAATTATATGAAAGGCTGTTATGAAAATGAAGATTTAGAAATTTCAAAAGAAGAATTTGAAAAACCAGAACAACTAACCATAATTACAGAATGTGAAAATATGACATCAAACGATGATGGCAATGTTTTAGAACAACAAGAAATTACACCAGATATTGACTTTTAGATTACAATTAAATTTTTATTAACTTATAATCTCAAAATAGTATTATGATAAATAAACAAGTAGATAATGTACAAGCAGCCTTAAAGGGTGTTGAAAGTGGCATGACTTTACTATTGGGCGGGTTTGGATTGTGTGGTATTCCAGAAAATGCAATCTCCGAACTTGTTGCTATGAATGTCAATAATTTAACATGTATTTCTAACAATGCTGGGGTTGATGATTTTGGACTTGGGCTTTTACTACAAAAGCATCAAATCAAAAAAATGGTGTCATCCTATGTTGGGGAAAATGATGAATTTGAACGTCAAATGCTTTCTGGCGAGTTGGATGTAGAGCTTATTCCTCAGGGGACTTTGGCCGAACGCTGTAGAGCGGCTCAAGCTGGATTTCCAGCAATTTATACACCTGCAGGTTTTGGAACAGAGGTGGCAGAAGGAAAAGAAACTCGAGAGTTTGATGGAAAAATGTATGTTCTTGAACATGCGTTTAAGGCCGACTTTTCATTCGTTAAAGCATGGAAAGGAGATGCTGCTGGGAATTTAATTTTTAAAGGAACCGCAAGAAATTTTAATCCAAATATGTGTGGCGCTGCCAAAATCACTGTAGCAGAAGTGGAGGAGTTGGTACCCGTTGGTGCTTTAGACCCCAATCAAATTCATATCCCAGGAATTTTCGTACAGCGTATTTTTCAAGGGAAAGATTATGAAAAGCGTATTGAACAACGAACCATTACCCCAAAAAACTAAAAACAAAACGCTATGTTAGATAAAAATGGAATTGCAAAACGTATCGCAAAAGAAGTCAAAAACGGATATTATGTCAATCTAGGTATTGGAATACCAACTCTTGTAGCCAATTTTGTTAGAGAAGATATAGAGGTCGAATTTCAAAGTGAAAATGGAATTTTAGGGATGGGACCTTTTCCATATGAGGGCGAGGAAGATGCAGATTTGATCAACGCAGGGAAACAAACCATAACCGCTTTGGACGGTGCAAGTTATTTTGACTCGGCCATGAGTTTTTCTATGATAAGAGGCCAGCATGTCGATTTAACTATTTTGGGCGCTATGGAAGTTGCTGAAAATGGAGACATTGCCAATTGGAAAATACCAGGACGCTTGGTCAAAGGCATGGGTGGCGCAATGGATTTGGTGGCTAGTGCAGACAATATTATTGTGGCTATGATGCATACCAACAAAAAAGGAGCGTCTAAACTTTTGAAGCGCTGTAGTTTACCCCTCACTGGAGTCAATTGTGTCAAAAAAATAGTCACAAATTTAGCCGTTATAGAAGTTACAAATCAAGGGTTTAAATTATTAGAACGTGCACCAGGAGTAACTGTGGAGGAGATTAAAGCAGCAACGGAAGGGGAGCTTATTGTTCAAGGGGATATCCCAGAAATGGTTTTATAAACCTTTTGGAATTGCGTTGATAAGTCGTTTTGTATACGCATTTTTTGGTGCTTTATAAATATCATCAGCTTCACCGCTTTCTACAATTTTTCCTTGATTCATAATCAACAACTGGTCTGCCATATATTTTACGACTGCTAAGTCGTGAGAAATAAAAATATAAGTAAATTTAAATTCCTCTTTTAAAGCATTTAAAAGGTTTAAAACTTGTGCTTGAACCGAAATATCCAGCGCAGAAACAGATTCGTCACATACAATTAGTTTTGGTTGTAAGGCAATAGTTCTTGCAATGCCAATACGCTGACGCTGCCCTCCAGAAAATTCATGAGGGTAACGATCAAAAGAAGAAGTGTCTAAACCCACTTTTTTAAGAAGATCTTTTACTTTTTGTATGCGTTCAGTAGTATTGTTATAAAGGCTATGTACTACCATTGGCTCTAAAATCGCTTCACCAACAGTTAACCTTGGATTGAGTGTTGCAAATGGATCTTGAAAGATGATTTGAATTTCTTTACGCAGTTTTCTAATTTCTCTTTTGGACATTTTTTGCAAGTCATGACCTCTATAAAATATAGTTCCTGAAGTTGCTTTATCAAGTTGTAAAATAGCTTTCCCTAAAGTAGACTTTCCGCACCCCGATTCACCAACTAGTCCTAGTGTTTCTCCTTCATAAAGTTTGAAACTAATATTACTAATGGCTTTAAAATCGTTTTGTTTACTAAAAACACCAACTTTAGAGTAGTAGATTTTTTCTAAATCAATCACTTCTAAAAGTGGCGGATTACAATATAATTCTATATGTTTTTCTTTACGGGTTTTTTTTGAAACTTTTTCTAAAGACATTGTTTTGGATAAAACATCTTCAACTGTTGGGAGCTTTTTCAAGCGCACATTAATAGAGGGTCGCGCAGCAATAAGGGCTTTTGTATAATCGTTTTTAGGAGTTTTGAAAATTGATATTGTGGTACCTTGTTCCACAATTTTGCCTTTGTACATGACCACTGTTCTGTGTGCAATTTCAGAAACTAATGCTAAATCGTGACTGATAAAAATAACACTCATTTGTGTTTCCTTTTGCAACTCTTGAATCAGTTCAATAATTTCATTTTGAACAGTTACATCTAAAGCTGTAGTGGGCTCATCTGCAATCAAGATATCGGGTTTGCAGGCAATCGCCATAGCAATCATTACGCGTTGTTGTTGCCCTCCTGAAAGTTCATGAGGGTATTTATTAAAAGCATGTTCGGGGTTTGGGATTTTTACACTTTTAAACAATCTGAAAATTTCTGAATAGACCTCTTTTTTAGGCACAATATTGTGCTGTAATAGCACCTCTTTAACTTGAACTCCACAACGCATTGAAGGGTTCAAAGCACTCATCGGTTCTTGAAAAATCATACTAATTTTACGGCCCCGAATACGTTCCATTTTTTTTAAAGGTAGGGTGTTTAGATTCATGTCATCATAAATAATTTCCCCCTCAATCTGTGTTGTTTTTAGAAGTCGCATAATGGATAATGCTGTGATGGACTTTCCACTTCCAGACTCTCCTACAACGCCTAATATTTCGTTTTTAAAAACATCAAAACTTATGCTATGAAGTATGCGTTTTATTATCGTATTTTTTTTAAAAGCAACAGATAAGTTTTCTATACGAAGTAGTGGATTATTTTTCATTGCTTAAATATAAGCAATTTCGTTTTTGTTTAACAAGTCATCACCGCGAAGCCTAAGTAGAATTTGCGCCACAGCCAAGGTGTCTTTTTCACAATAAGAAATAATGCGCTCGATATCATTGTCTTCATAAAACACACGATAAATTTCGCTGCCATCAATATCGTCTTTGGGTGAGGGGATGCCCAACACATTGGTCATTAATTTAAGGGATGTGTAGTGTTTATAATCACCAAATTTCCACAATTCGAGGGTGTCTAGATGTGGAACCTCCCATGGTTTTTCCCCAAATAGATTAAGCTTCGAGGGGAGTTTTATGTGGTGAATCAGCATCCTGCGTGCAATGTACGGAAAGTCAAATTCTTTGCCATTGTGTGCACAAAGCAAGTGTTTTGAGTTATTGAAATGTGTTTCGAGTAATGTTTTAAATTGCTTTAAAATAGAGATTTCATCTCCAGAAAATGTGGTAATTCTAAATGCTCTAGCATCTTCTCTCGACGCAAAATAACCGACAGAAATACAGATGATTTTTCCAAATTCGGCCCAAATCCCCGCACGGGGATAAAATTCTTCAGCTGTAAATTCATCTTTACGCTGGTACTGTGATTTTTGCGTCCAAAGTTCTTGCTTATCAGCGCTTAAATCTGTAAAATTTTGAACTTCTGGAACAGTTTCAATATCTAAAAATACAATATGTTCAAGGTTGAGTTTGGAGAGCATTGTTTAACATTTTATAGGCCTCTTCGATGTAGATTGAGATGTCATCCGAAAAAATTTGGCTTGCTTCATCAGGCGATTTTTGATGGCCAAGACGTACAATAATGATATTATCTTCTGGTTCAACAATGACATACTGACCAAGATGGCCTCTCATCATAAAAAAGGATTTTCCATCTCGTTTTTGCATCCAAAAGCCATAACCATATTGTGGACTTTCGGCAAAGCGTGGCGTTGTTGATTTTGCAACAAAAGCGGAGTCTAAAAGTTGTTTGCCGTTCCATTTTCCATGGTCTTTGTAGAGTTTCCCAAAGCGAGAAAAATCTTTGGCATTACTGGCAATACAACAATAGGCCTTTACCAAATCATGGTCTTCGCTATCGACTTGCCAAAGGGCTGGGTTTTCACTGCCGAGGGGTTTCCAAAAATGTTCAGTAAGGTAATCATAAAGTTTTTTCCCTGTTGCTTTTTCAATGACCATGGCCAAGAGTTGTGTGTCGCCACTAGAGTATTTATACGCTTGACCAGGTTCATCGACCACTTTTAGACCAAGAATAACTTTCTCTAAATCATCATCAAAATAGGCACGAGTGGTGATGGACAGAGGCGAGTAATATTTCTCATCCCAATTGGTCCCCGAAGCCATAGAGGACAAATCGCCAACGGTCATTTTTGCGGCTAGTCCTTCGCTAAATTCAGGAAAAAAATCACTTACGGGCTGATCCAAACTTTTTATATATCCCTCTTCGATGGCTTTGCCCATAAGCCCAGACACATAGCTTTTGGCCATTGAAAAAGAGTTGGTTTTTGAATCTTCACCAAAACCATCATAATAATTTTCAAACCAAATGCTGTCATTTTTGATGATCACATAGGCGATGGTGCCATAAGCATCATTGTATTTTTGAAGGCGCTCTGTTTCAGTAATGCTGTTGTAGTCTTTATGAATGGGCCAGGGTTGAGCAGTGTTGTTTTGAATTTCAGCATTGTCAAACTCTTTATAATCCTCAAGAAAAGCGGTGGTATAGCCCTTTGCATAAATGGTCCTAACGGCTTTAAGTAGGTAGTCTGTGTCCGTAATATAAAGGATGGCGATAAGACCAATAACGGTCAGTAGGCCCCATTTTAGCGTACGCTTTAGTGTGTTCATGTTGTTTGTAATTTGGTCTAAAGATAATTAAAAAACAGCCCCTCTTTAAACTTAACCAATTATCTTAACAATATTTTTCGCAAAATAACTCGCAATAAGATCAGCCCCAGCACGTTTAAACGCCATGGTGGTTTCTAGTACCGCTTGGTCGTGGTCTAACCATCCTTTTTCGCTTGCGGCTTTAATCATGGCATACTCGCCACTCACTTGATAGGCCGCTACAGGCACGTCAAATTCATTTTTTACCTCTCTAATGATGTCCAAATAGGGTAAGCCAGGTTTAACCATCACAATATCGGCGCCTTCATCAATATCCATTTCGGTTTCTCGGAGGGCTTCAAAGCGGTTGGCAAAGTCTATTTGGTAGGTTTTTTTGTCTTTCGGAATATTATCTTTTGCTGCTGGTGCAGAATCCAGTGCATCTCTAAACGGGCCATAAAATGAGGAAGCATATTTGGCACTATAACTCATAATGCCAGTGTCTATAAATCCATCGTCTTCCAGCGCTTCTCTTATGCTTAAAATTCGACCATCCATCATGTCGCTAGGGGCAACAAAATTGGCCCCTGCTTCGGCATGAGACAAACTCATTTGTGCCAAAACATCAACGGTAGGGTCGTTGACGATTTTCCCATTTTCTATAATGCCATCATGGCCATAAATGGAATAGGGGTCCAAGGCCACATCGGTCATAACCAACATATCCGGACAGGTATTTTTGATGGTTTTAATAGCGCGTTGCATCAGCCCATTGGGATTTAGCGCCTCTGTTCCACGGTTGTCTTTCAAGTTATCATCAACTTTAACAAACAACAAAACGGCTTTAAGTCCCAAAGACCACAAAAGTTTTACCTCCGCTTGAAGCGTATCCAAACTAAAGCGGAAATAATTGGGCATCGATGGAATTTCGTCTTTAATTCCTTTGCCTTCAACAACAAAAAGAGGGACTAAAAAGTCATTTGGTGTAATGCTGTTTTCACGCACTAAACTTCGAATGGATGCGTTGGCGCGTAAACGTCTGTTTCTTCGTAATGGATACATACACTATTAGTTTTAAGTTTTAAGCTGAAGCAACCCATTCAACAGGGTTTTTTAAGACTTCAATTAACTTTTCTTCTTCGCTCCCTTCTTCAGGGTGATGATCATACACCCACTGCACGTGTGCTGGGAGACTCATCAAAATACTTTCAATTCTACCGTTTGTTTTTAGCCCAAACAAGGTGCCTTTGTCATGCACCAAATTAAATTCTACATAACGCCCTCGTCTGATTTCTTGCCAATCGCGTTGAGCTTCTGTGTATGTTAGGGTTTTTCTTTTCTCGACAATGGGGGTGTAAGCTTCTAAGAAACTATCGCCAACTTCAGTTACAAAATCGTACCACTGTTGCATATTCATACTGTCGTTTGCTTTACAATAATCGAAAAACAATCCGCCAATACCTCGACCTTCATTTCTGTGGCTGTTGTAGAAATACTCGTCGCAACGTTTTTTGTAGTCTTCGTAAAAGTTTTTGTCGTGTTTGTCACATGCATATTTACAGACGCTATGAAAATGCTTGGCGTCTTCTTCAAACAAATAATATGGGGTTAAATCTTGTCCACCGCCAAACCACTGATCTACAATAGCTCCATCTTTATCATACATTTCAAAATAACGCCAATTGGCATGCACTGTGGGGACCATGGGGCTTTTTGGATGAATAACCAGACTCAAACCGCAAGCAAAAAAATCCACTTCACCAACATTAAAATAGCTTTGCATGGCTGGGGGGAGTGGCCCATGGACTTTAGAAATATTTACACCGCCTTTTTCAAAAACGTTTCCGTTTTGAATGACTCGCGTGCGGCCACCACCACCTTCATTGCGTTTCCATAAGTCTTCTTTAAATTTTGCTTTACCATCAATAGCCTCCAATTTGGAGGTAATTTGGTCTTGTAATTGTTCAATGTAATTATAAAATTGATTTTTCATAATATGTAGATTTTAGGGGGTTTATGAATTATATGATTTTACAGCATCAATAAATGCTTTGGCATGATCTACTGGGATGTTGGGGAGTATACCATGGCCAAGATTTACGATGTATTTATCTTTACCAAAAGCATCAATCATTTGATGTACCATTGTTTTGATTTCAGACGGTGGAGAAAGTAATCTTGAAGGGTCAAAATTACCTTGAAGTGTGATGTTTCCACCCGTTAAATATCTTGCATTTCTAGCTGAACAAGTCCAATCGACACCCAAGGCAGACGCATTAGATTTTGCCATTTCACCCAAAGCAAACCAACACCCTTTACCAAAGGCAATCACAGGAGTATCGTCTTTTAGGGCTTCAATAATTTGATTGATATATTGCCATGAAAATTCTTGATAATCTGTAGGGGAAAGCATACCGCCCCATGAATCAAAAATTTGAACTGCATTTACACCAGCGTTTACTTTTTCTTTTAAATATGCAATAGTAGTGTCTGTGATTTTTTGTAGTAGTTGATGTGCGGCAATTGGATTTGAAAAACAAAATGCTTTTGCTTTGTCAAAATTTTTACTGCCTTGGCCTTGTACACAATAACACAAAATGGTCCATGGAGATCCTGCAAAACCAATCAATGGGATTTCATCATTGAGCAATTCTTTGGTGGCCTTTATGGCTTTGTACACATAATCTAATTCAGTTTTTACGTCCGGTACAATTACATTGTCCACATCTTTTTGGGTTCGGACAGGATGCGGTAAATAGGGACCAAAATTTGGTTTCATTTCAACCTCAATATTCATGGCTTGCGGGATGACAAGAATATCACAAAACAAAATCGCAGCGTCCATTCCAAAACGGCGGATGGGCTGAACGGTAATTTCGCTTGCGAGTTCTGGAGTTCGGCATCGTGTAAAAAAATCATATTTTTCTCGAATGGCCATAAATTCTGGCAAGTAGCGCCCCGCTTGACGCATCATCCATACTGGTGGACGTTGTACGGTTTCGCCTTTTAATGCACGTAAAAATAAATCGTTTTTAATCATTGTTTTTGTCTTTAGCAATGTAGTGTTCATTGACCATCTTGATGACGCTTTCTATGGTTGGAATTTTTGCAATACGCACATCTTTAAAGTGTTTTGCGGCTTCTTTGGCTGTGGTTTCGCCAATGCAAAAGGCCACACAATTTGGCGTGTTATTTTTCAAAAAACTCTGCACAGTCGATGGGCTATATAACATTACGCCCTCTATAGATTCAGGTAATTTTGGCGCTTCGAGTTTTGTGCTGTAGGCCGATATTTCGTTTACAGTAATATTATTTTTTGTTAAAATTATTGGGAGGTCGTCCATTCTGATATCACTACAGAAATAGGAAACTTCCGTTCCGACCAGAAACTCAACTAAATGTTCTGCAAGTAGTTTTGCATTTTTAGCGCTATGCTTAACAGGGCCAATTTTTTGTTCAATCAATTTTTTGGTGCGCCGTCCTACACAATAAATCGTTTTGAATTTCAAATCTTCAGCAGCACAATTGTTCAGTAGTGCTTCAACACCATTTTTACTTGTTACGATGACGTTTTCATGAGTCTTTTTCAGAATCGAAGTTTTAATTCTGTTGGGTGTAGTTTTTATGAAATCTGAACTTTCAACTTTGATAGCATCAGCAAACAAATCTTTTTGTCCTTCGCTAAGTGTTTTTGAAGAAAAGATATTGGTTTTTTGTGGCTTTAAGGCTGTTTTACTCACCAAGTTTTTTCCACCTCTTTCAACAATAAATTCCACACACTCATCTACAATCGACGAGTGTTTTCTTAAGGGTGCACTGCGTTTTGCTTCAACTTTTTTTGTGCCGTCTTCACTTAATATGATGCCATGGAAATGAATTTCTTCGTCTTTTATGAAAGCTAAAGCTCCAATGGGTGCACTACATCCACCTTCTAATTTGTTTAGGAAAGCACGCTCCATTTGTGTGCAAATTTCAGTTTCTTCGTGATTTAATGCCGAACAGATTTCCAAGGTTTCTTTATCGGATTCTAAACAGGCAATCATGATAGCGCCTTGTGCTGGTGCAGGAACCATCCACTCTAAATTGACAGCATTTTCAGGTGTAAGGCCAATTCTCCCCAGTCCAGCTGCGGCAAAAACTGCACCATTCCAGTCTTTGTTGTCTTCTAGTTTTTTCAGTCTTGTATTAACGTTTCCTCTAAGACCAACAATCGTGTGTGTTGGATAGCGATTCAGCCATTGTGCTTTTCTTCTGAGACTTCCAGTTGCTACAATTGCATCTTTTTGAGCCAAAAATTCTTCATTATTTTTAAAAACTAGGGTGTCTCTTATGTTTCCACGTTTTAAAACCGCTGATTGTATGATGCCTTTTGGGAGTATTGTAGGAACATCTTTGAAGGAGTGTACGGCAATATCAATCTCCTCGTTAAGCAGAGCGATATCAAGTGTGTGTGTAAAAACTCCTGTGATTCCAAGCTCATAAATTGGTTGATTAAGCACCAAATCTCCAGTTGATTTTACAGGTATAATCTCTGTTTTATACCCTAAATGTTCTAATTGTTCCTGAACAGTTTTTGCTTGCCAAAGCGCAAGTTGACTATCTCTTGTTCCTATGCGAATGGTTTTGGGCATATTTTATTTATTTAATTGAAAAATTTTTTGAATCAATTCTAAACTAGTGTTAATAGAATTGTTTTCTTCTTTGAGGTGGTGTGCAAAATGATTAGTAATTTTTTGAACAATTTGTGCACTCAATAGGTCTGCTTGAGGTTTATTGAAGTTTTCAAGCTTCTTGCGTTGAGTTTCAATTTCTGCTTCTGCAAAAACATTTAATTTTTCTTTTAGCGCTTTAATGGTAGGGGCAAATTTTCTGTAACCTAACCATTCTAAAAACTCACTTTTAATGTCCTTAATTATAGCCTCTGCTACAGGAATAAATTCTTTTCTTTTTTCTAGAGTTTCATCTGTAATATTGGACAATTCATCTAAGTGTGTTAGAGAAACATTGGGTAAACTTCTAACATTTTCATCAACATTTTTTGGAATTGATAAATCAAGGATTAAAAGTTCTTTTTTATTTTGAATAATTTGCTTATCAATAGTAGGGTTTTGTGCGCTAGTGGCTACGATTAAAATATCTGCTTTTTCAATTTCTTCTTGAAGTTGACTGTAATCTTTAACTAAAACTTTAAATTTTCCCGCAATTTTTTCAGCACGTTCTCTAGTTCTATTGATAAGGGTAATGTGTTCATTTTTAGTGTGTTTGATGAGGTTTTCACAAGTATTTCTTCCAATTTTTCCCGTTCCAAAGAGAAGAATATTTTTAGAATTTACATTCTCTATAGAATTAAGAATATACTGCACCGAAGCAAAAGAAACAGAAGTCGCTCCTGTGGAAAGCTTGGTTTCTGTTTTGATGCGTTTACTCGCCTGAATAACTGAATTTATGAGTCGTTCTAAATAGGCATCAAGTAAGTTGTATTTTTTTGAAACACGAGCGCTAGATTTCAATTGACTTATGATTTCAAAGTCGCCAAGAATTTGACTGTCTAGTCCTGCTCCTACGCGAAACATATGCTCAACTGCAGCATTACCTTTTAGAGTGTAGGCTACAGATTTAAAAATATCTACCGTGCCAGTAGTGTTTTCGCAAAGCAGATGAATTAATTCGGAAGGATGTTGCACAAAACCATAAACTTCGGTACGATTACAAGTCGAGGTTGCCACAATACTTTCTATGCCTTTTGTTTTTGCTTGATCGAGTAGTGTGGCTTTTTTAGTAGGACTCAAGTTAAACTCTCCACGTAATTTGGCATCTGCTTTTTTGTGGCTGATACCAATAACATAAAAAGAAGTTTTTTTGTCGCCTTTGTGTTGCTCCATTTATTTGGGATAATAACTGCGGTTGCGTGCAAAAATAGCATGTATGTTAACCAAAAAATAACGCTAGAGGAACTTTATTTGTCGTTTCGGGTTTACTCCCTAATAATTTCTTATTTTTGCAGCTTAAACAAAATTATCAGGTTAAAATTGAAAACTAATTCATTTTTTATTTATAATGAATCTAAATAAGAAAAATTCAAATATTTCAAAAGTTGCAGATAAAAATGTCGCTACAGGAACTTTTTTGGAAACTTCTATCGAATCAGGGTTTTTGGTAATGACTTATCAAAATGAATTTGATACTCCAAAGGTTTTAGAAAAAGCAATTGATAATTCATTTATACAGTTTCACTTTTGTCTAAAAGGGACTACTCAATTTTGTTTCAATAATAACACTTATACTCTAGACATTCCAGAAGAAAATTCTCTTTTGTTGTATAATCCTCAAAGAGATTTACCAATACACATGATTGTTCAACCAAATACTTGGGTGGTTTCTGTTTTGATATCTATCAAAAAATTTCATGCATTATTTTCCCACGAAGCGAATTATATAACTTTTTTGAACGATGATAACAAGTTAAAAAAATATTATAAAGATGGCGTCATTTCACCGTCAATGGCGATTGTTCTCAATCAAATTATCAATTATAATTTGAATTCAAATCTTCGTGAGTTGTATTGCAAAGCAAAAGTCTACGAGTTGCTAAGTTTGTATTTCAATAGAGGAGAAGAGGCCAATGTAGAACAATGTCCTTTCTTGGCCGATGAATCGAATGTTATAAAAATAAAACAAGCCAAAGATATCATCATTAAGCGAATGGCCGAACCTCCAACTTTGGTAGAATTAGCTACCGAAATAGATATTAGTTTGAAAAAACTAAAAGAAGGGTTTAAACAAATATACGGCACCACTGTATATGGTTTTCTGTTCGATTATAAAATGGAGGTTGCTCGAAAATTATTAGAATCAGGGACGAACAATGTCAATGAAGTTGGGCTAAAAGTAGGTTACAGCACAGCGAGCCATTTTATTGCTGCTTTTAAAAAACAATATGGAACAACTCCAAAAAAATATATCCAATCCTTAAATTAATCAATAACTAAAAATGAAAGGTGTTTTATTAGTCAATTTAGGTTCTCCAGATAGTCCAAACCCAAAAGATGTTAAGAAATATCTTGGAGAATTTCTTATGGATGAACGTGTCATTGATGTTCCAAAGTGGGCAAGAACATTATTAGTCAAAGGTATTATTTTGAATACCCGCCCAAAGGCATCAGCAAAAGCATACAAAAAAATTTGGTGGGAAGAAGGCTCGCCACTAATTGTTCTTTCAGAACGATTAAAAGTAAAATTACAAAAAGAAATTGATTTGCCTCTTGCTTTGGCGATGCGTTACGGAAGCATGTCGATAAAAAAAGGGCTTCAAGAATTGAATGACAAAGGCGTTACAGAGGTTTTCATGATTCCTTTATATCCTCAATTTGCGATGGCTACTACCGAAACTATTTTGGTTTTAGCAGATCAATTACAAAAGGAATTTTTTCCAAAAATGACTCTTGAAAGTTTGCCTCCTTTTTATAATAATCTAGAGTACATCAAAGTTCTTTCGGAGTCCATCAAGTCACATTTGAGAGGGAAAGATTATGAGCATTTGCTTTTTTCTTACCATGGTATTCCAGAACGCCACATTCGAAAAAGTGATATTACTAAATCACATTGTAAAATTGACAAATCATGTTGCAACACACCGTCAGAGGCTCATGCATATTGCTACAAGCACCAATGTGTTGAGGTTACAAGACTGGTTGGGGAATATCTCAAACTTGAACCAGGAACTTTTTCTACATCATTTCAATCGCGTTTAGGATTTGATCCTTGGTTGCGTCCCTATACAGATCGCACCATAGAGCGTTTGGGCAAAGAAGGCATAAAAAATATGGCTATTGCAACCCCTGCATTTGTGAGTGATTGTTTAGAAACTTTAGAAGAAATTGCTATGGAAGGTGAGGAAATTTTTCATGAAGCTGGTGGCGATAATTTCACCACAATCCCTTGTTTGAATGACGATCCACAATGGGTTTCGTTGCTTGTAAAATGGATTCGTGAATGGGAAACAAAAGCAATAACTTTAAGCTAGATGACCAAACCATTAGTTTCAGATTTTGGAACAGAACCCATAGGAAAATTACTTGTTCGGCAAGCAGTTCCTGCGGCTATTGGGATTTTAGTGATGTCTCTCAATATTCTTATTGATACAATTTTTGTGGGGCATTGGATTGGTTCTCAGGCTATTGCAGCTATTAATGTTGTTTTACCTGTTTCTTTTTTTATTGCTGCACTTGGGATGTCCATTGGGGTTGGAGGGTCATCAATTATTTCTAGAGCATTGGGCTCAAAATCAAAGTCTAAAGCACTGAAAACTTTTGGTAATCAGATTACACTTACCCTTTCTCTAACACTTACGTTTATTGCTTTTGGCCTATTTTTTATTGATGAAATTATTCCAGTTTTTGGAGGTAAAGGTGCTATTTATGAACCTGCAAAAATCTATTATAGAATTGTTTTGTATGGTGTTCCTCTTTTGGCACTTTGCATGATGGGAAACACTGTTATTCGTGCAGAAGGAAAGCCAAAATTTGCGATGTATGCGATGATGATTCCATCAGTTTCAAATTTAATTTTAGATATTTTTCTTATTAAATTTTTAGATTTAGGGATGACAGGAGCTGCTTGGGCAACGACCTTTTCTTATGCATTTTGCTTTGCTTTTGTTTTTTGGTTTTTTATTTCAAAACATTCTGAAATGAAAATTAATTGGACTCATTTGAAATTAAAGAAAACGATTGTTTCTGAAATCAGTAGTTTGGGTTCGGTTACGCTTACTCGTCAAGCCGTTGTGAGTGTTACATATCTATTTATGAATAATATTTTATTTGATTTTGGAGGCGAAACATCGGTAACGGCCTATGCCATTGTTTCGAGAATGCTGATGTTTGCTTTGTTTCCAATTTTTGGAATTACGCAAGGTTTTATCCCTATTGCAGGGTTTAATTATGGCGCAAAAAACTACAATCGTGTAAAGCAAACTATTGGAATAGCGATTCGATATTCTATTATTTTGGCGACATTAATATTTGTTCTGCTTTTTGGTTTTCCAGAATTGATTACGAAGGCATTTACAACAGATGCTTCTGTAATTGAGAAAACACCAAATGCGATGCGATGGGTTTTTGCTGCAACGCCAATTATTGCTATTCAATTGATTGGAGCAGCGTATTTTCAAGCAGTGGGGAAAGCAACTCCAGCACTATTGCTTACACTTTCTCGACAAGCATTTTTCTTTATTCCTCTAATTTTTATATTACCTTTATGGTATGGAGAGTTGGGGGTTTGGATGGCGTTTCCAGCCTCCGATGTGCTTTCAACATTAGTAACAGCTTATTTTTTACAGAAGGAAATCAAAAATAATTTAAAAGAATCCTAATGGAATATTACAACTATATTAAATCATTTCATTTAATTTTTGTCATTACATGGTTTGCAGGATTATTTTATATCCCCCGTTTGTTTATTTATCATATTGAGGCCAATAGCAAACCTTCTCCAGAAAAAGAAATTCTATCGAAACAACTGAAGTTGATGGCAAAACGATTATGGTATATTATTACATGGCCATCGGCGATTTTGGCTACAATTTTTGCATTATGGCTTTTGCATATTGCTCCCTATTGGCTTGAACAACCTTGGATGCATGCAAAACTCGCTTTTGTTGTTTTGCTTTTTGCGTACCACATTAAAACACACATGATGTTTAAAGCATTTCAACGTGATAAAATTAATTATTCCTCAAACTTTATGCGCATATGGAATGAAGGAGCAACATTAATTTTATTTGCTATTGTATTTTTAGTTATTCTAAAAAATACTTTAAATATGGTTTATGGTCTTATGGGGCTTATTGGGCTAGGTGTTGTTTTGATGCTTGGTATTCGCCTTTATAAGAAGACCAGAAAAAATTAATATCTCGACTCCTACATTTTCATTATATTTATAGAAAAGAAATCCACTATGACAAAACGCAATCTGTCATTAAGCTCCAGAATATTTTTCTACATGATTCTTTTGGTTGTATTGGCCTCAATTTTGATTGCTGCAGTTACGGTGTATCAGTATAATGAGCAATCTCAAGACTATCACCGCAAGCGTTTAGAACGAAAAGAAGCACAACTAATTTCGAGTATAAATTATGTTCTAAAAGAATCAAGTTGGGAAATTAAAACAGAAAATTTAGCACTAATTTTCAAAGACAAAATCTATGAAATAGCTAACATTCATAATGTTACTTTTAACCTTTATGATTTAAAAGGAGATTTGATAAAATCTTCTAAACCAAGGTTAAAAAATGACCCTATTCCAGAACAATTGCCTAATTATATTTTAGACACTTTAAGTCAAATTACTTCTAAACGGTTTGTGGAAAAGAATAAATTATTAGATGGCAATTATAGGTCATCCTATTTGATTTTAAACAATCCGACTTCAAAGCCTCTAGGAATTTTAAACGTCCCATATTTTGATGACGATTCTTTAAACTCAGGAGAATTAAAAGAGTTTTTGATTCGTCTTGGTTATGCCTATATAATAATGATGCTAGTGGCTATAACTTTTGCCTATTTTATGTCAAAATTAATCACTAAATCTATTAAAACAATAAGTGATAAAATGTATGCAACCCGTTTCGAAAAGCAAAATAAAAAAATTGCTTTGGCGGGTGCAACAACAGAAATCAAATTACTTGTAGAGTCCTATAACAATATGATTGATGCATTAGAGGAAAGCGCCCAAAAATTGGCCTCTAGTGAGCGCGAACAAGCATGGCGAGAGATGGCAAAACAAGTTGCTCACGAGGTCAAAAATCCATTAACACCTATGCGTTTAAGTGTTCAAAGTTTCCAGCGCATGTTTGACCCAAAAGACCCTGAAATTCATAAAAAGGTAGACGAGTATAGTAAAACACTTATTCAACAAATTGACACTATGAGTAAAATTGCAGAAGCCTTTTCTAATTTTGCAAAAATGCCTGCACAGAATTTAGAGGAATTAGATATTGTTGAAGTTGTTGAACGCGCATTGGAAATTTTTCCGTCCAACATTGTTAAGTTTAATGCATCACCAAAGGAAATCATTGCAACCGTTGATAAAGATCAATTTATAAGAATTGTAACCAATTTAGTTAAAAATGCAATTCAATCTGTTCCAGAACAGAGAACCCCTAGTGTAAAGGTCAATTTATCAAAAAACTCATACAAAATACATTTACAAGTATCGGATAACGGAAGTGGAATTGATGCTGCCATTGGCGAGAAAATTTTTGAACCAAAGTTTACCACTAAAACTAGTGGAATGGGCTTAGGACTACCTATGATAAAAAATATAATTGAGACCTATAATGGTAGTATAAGTTATGACACAACCAAAGGAGAAGGAACTGTATTTGTAGTCTCTTTTCCAAGAAAATAATAATAACATCATGCGATTTAAAACTCTTTTAGTACACTTAGAAAATGATATTTCAATCATTACAATTGATCGTCCAAAGAAGCTCAATGCACTTAATAAGGAAACAATTTCTGAACTCCATCACGCCATAAAAGAATCTGATGCAAACAAAAATGTAAGAGCTATTATTCTTACAGGGAATGGTGAAAAAGCATTTGTTGCTGGTGCAGATATCAGTGAATTTTCAGATTTTGACGTTCAGCAAGCGGCTCAACTTTCAAGAGAAGGTCAAATGCTTTTATTTGATTTTATAGAAAATTTATCGACACCCGTTATTGCTGCGGTCAATGGATTTGCGTTGGGAGGTGGCTTGGAGCTCGCTATGGCTGCACATTTTAGAGTAGCAAGTGACAATGCTCGTATGGGACTTCCTGAAGTAAGCTTAGGCGTCATACCTGGTTATGGTGGAACTCAACGTTTAGCTCAGTTAATAGGTAAAGGTCGCGCTCTTGAAATGATTATGACGGCTCAAATGATTGATGCTTCAAAGGCCGAACAATGGGGCTTAGTTAATGCAATAACTCCTCAAGAAGAGCTTTTAGCTTATTGTATTTCATTGGCTGAAAAGATGAAACGCAATGGACCATTGGCAATTTCTGCAGCAATCAAGTCAGTTAACGCAAATTTTGATAAAAGCATCAATGGATATGATATAGAAATTTCTGAGTTTGCAAAGTGTTTTGGAAGCAAAGACTTTAAAGAAGGAACAACGGCTTTTCTAGAAAAGCGAAAGGCAAATTTTTTAGGCGAATAACATTTAAAAAACAAAAAACCCTATAACATTTGCTATAGGGTTAATATATTTTTTAAGTTTAAAACTTAATCCGCAAGAACGATAATTTTATTGGCATTCATTTCAATTGTTCCAGAGTTGATAGCAAGCCAGAATCCTTTATCTTTTTGCTCAAACTTAGAAACATTTTCTTTATCAATACTAATGTTACCACTTATTTTCACAAACCCTTCTTTCAAAATAGAAACAATAGGTGCATGATTGTTTAGCATTTCAAAATCTCCATTTACACCTGGAACGGAAACGCTATCAACTTCGCCTTTAAAAAGGGTTGTTTCTGGGGATACAATTTCTAAATACATAACTATTAAACTTAAGCTTCAGCTAACATTTTTTCTCCTGCCTCGATAGCCTCTTCAATGGTTCCTTTAAGGTTGAATGCTGCTTCTGGCAAGTGGTCCAATTCACCATCCATAATCATATTGAATCCTTTGATGGTTTCTTTAATGTCTACAAGTACACCAGGAATTCCTGTAAATTGCTCAGCAACATGGAACGGTTGAGATAAGAAACGTTGTACACGACGTGCACGTCCAACGGCCAACTTATCTTCTTCTGAAAGCTCTTCCATCCCAAGAATTGCAATAATGTCTTGTAGTTCTTTGTAGCGTTGTAATAACTCTTTTACACGTTGTGCACAATCGTAATGCTCTGCACCAAGAATATCTGCAGTCAAAATTCTAGAGGTTGAATCTAGAGGATCCACGGCTGGGTAAATACCAAGTTCTGCAATTTTACGTGACAATACCGTTGTTGCATCCAAGTGTGCAAATGTCGTTGCTGGTGCTGGATCCGTAAGGTCATCTGCAGGGACATACACCGCTTGTACTGAAGTAATCGATCCTTTCTTTGTTGATGTAATACGTTCTTGCATTGCTCCCATTTCTGTGGCCAATGTTGGTTGGTATCCTACTGCTGATGGCATACGTCCTAGAAGTGCCGATACCTCAGAACCTGCTTGTGTAAATCGGAAAATATTATCGACGAAGAATAATACATCTTTTCCTTGACCGTCGCCAGCACCATCTCGGAAATATTCTGCAATGGTAAGTCCAGAAAGTGCAACTCGAGCACGTGCTCCAGGTGGCTCATTCATTTGTCCAAAAACAAAAGTGGCTTTGGATTCTTTCATAGCCGACTTGTCTACTTTCTTAAGATCCCATCCTCCGTCTTCCATAGAGTGCATAAAATCTTCTCCATATTTTATAATTCCTGATTCCAACATTTCACGAAGTAAATCATTTCCTTCACGAGTACGTTCTCCAACACCTGCAAATACTGAAAGGCCACCGTGTCCTTTAGCGATATTGTTAATTAACTCCTGAATCAATACTGTTTTACCTACACCTGCACCTCCAAAGAGTCCAATTTTTCCACCTTTAGCATAAGGCTCAATAAGATCTATAACCTTGATTCCTGTAAAAAGAACTTCGGTTGACGTTGAAAGATCTTCAAATTTTGGTGCTTCCCTGTGGATTGGCAATCCGTCTTTTCCAGCTTTTGGCAAGTTTCCTAGACCATCAATAGCATCTCCAATAACATTAAAAAGACGCCCGTATACATCATCTCCGATAGGCACTTGAATCGGTGCGCCAGTAGCATTGACTTCTGTTCCACGACTTAATCCATCTGATGAGTCCATGGCAATGGTACGTACAGAATTCTCGCCAATATGAGATTGAACTTCGAGTACGAGTGTTGAACCGTCTGGACGATTGATTTCTAGAGAATCATAAATTTTTGGAAGATCTGCACCAGAATCAAATTCTACATCAATAACTGGGCCTACAATTTGAGAAACTTTACCTGTACCTTTTGACATTACTTCTATGAGTTTAATTTTTAGCTAAAATTATGTTTAAAAAACTATTAGTTTTTGCGCTGCAAAGATAATTAATATAATTAAAAAACCCAGAGCAAATGTCTGGGTTTTTTTTAATTTTATAATTGCCTTCTACTATTGTAAAAGTGGGCTATAGTTTGTAGGGTAATCCCCTGCTTTAGCAAGGCTACCAGAAGCTACAAAATTTGACCCATAATGCATGTCAATAGCATTTAAAAATGAATTGGCCATATAGGCATACCCTCTAGCCGTTAAATGAACCCCATCTAAGCTGACTAGGCCACCAAATACCAAGCTTGTATTCATTTGATAATCATCAAACATAATACCTGTCGAAGAGGCTTGTGCAAGGATAGATTGCAAATCAACATAAGCAATTCCAAAACTATTTGCTGCAGCTTGTACACTAGCATTCATTGTATCTGTAGCTGCAATGATTTCAGCAACTTCTGTTTCAGTAACAATCCATTTATCTACCATAGGCAATGTAACGCCAACAGCAGATAATTGACCAGCCAATGTTTCCGAAATTCCTTGAGACATTAAAAACGCAGCATTGTCGTCATCAACTTCTGAGATTTCCGATGCTGCAGGTAAAACAACAAGGTCATTTTCTGTAGCAGGCCTGGATTGACCATAGGTGCTTCCTAGTAAACCTGCAACTAATGGCGCAGCCGCTGCTGGTAAGCCAAATTGAGCAATGAATGCTGGGAAGTCTGGATTAGCCGCTAAAACTCCTGTAATTTGTGCTGATAAATCTGTTAATTCTTCATCTTTAATGACTAAGGGATTTGACGCATCTGTAACAAATACAATATTTCTTTCAGATAAATCTAGTCCTGGCGTAGTAGCTTCTAAGTATGTATAAACTCCATTTATAGCCCCATAAATTTGGTTTAACAGAGGGATTTGCGCTGCTAAATCGGGATTAGATGGGTCTAAAGGATTGTGAGGAACCGTCGTAAAGTATGGTAAATCCGTCACATGTGGTGTTCCAGAAACCACACCTTTTGCATCATTTGCAGTTAATGCTGTCAAGGCACCGTTTAAAGCGGTCTCAAATGTTGTTATTGGTGTGATGGCATCTGTTGTTTGATCTGCACCTCCTGTAGCATAGCCTAAAACATCATTTCCACCGAATAATGAAAGCGTAAAGAAACTTGGATTTTGAGCCGCTGCCAATTCAATAATAGAAGCATCAGGCGTCGATCCTGTTAAACGTGTCGCATATGGATTAGCCAACCCAGCACCCACATTACCAAGGTTCCCATATCCAGAAGTTACAAAGTGAAAACTACGTGCACCAGGCACCCCTAGATTATTAAATGGACCAGTGGGGGGGGTTAAAATATCTGTTTGAACCGTTACTGGCCCAACAACTGATTCTAATGGAACTGGTCCAGCACCACCAAAAACAAGTCTTGGACCAACAATTCGTGTTCCCCCAAGAGCTAAACCACCAAAATTGTCATCCATTGTTGGCTGCTTGAATTCTCCACCACCAACTTTAGCAAATTCCATGGACATGATATTTGGCCAAGAATTATTTTGACTTGCTAAGAAAACAGTTCCATCTGATACTCCTGCGGAAAATGAAGGCCCTACAGCAATATAATTAGAAAAGTCTAATCCAGTGCCTTCAATTGATAATGTCGGAAGAGCTTCTGGCGTGGAAACGCCGTTATCTTCTAATACATCTTCTACTTCGTTACAAGAGTTTAATCCAATAAGAAGAAATGAGAAAAATATATATTTTAAGTTTTTCATTGTATTAATTTTATAAGTTATTAATTGTCCATCCTATGTAGTACATTGATCCAATAAATCCTGTACCAAACGCCGTAAAGTATTCATCACCTAAAAGATTTGTTGCTCCTGCTTTAAATGTAGATTTAAAGCTTGGCACTTTTAAGCTTACCTGTGCATCAAGCACATGATATTCTGGTACGATTCCGTTTCCAAATGTTGCTTCCCAGTAAAAATCATCGCTGTAGCGGTAAGCAATATTAAACCCAAGGTTTTTAACAACTTCTGTATTACCAAAAGAAGCTTTAATCTTATGTTCTGGTGTGTTGAAGTTTGTTGTAAAATCAGGATAGGTATCACGGTCAAAATCTAATTTAGCATAAGTATAACTACCTCCTAAATCATAATTTCCAAAAACTTTGGTTGAAACACCTAAAGATGCACCATACGATTTAACAGGCGCTTTAGAATTAGTGTAGGTGCTATACGCTTGGTAGTCACCGCTAGCAATTGCTAACTGAGAAAGAGTAAGTCCACTAGAAACTACTGTGTTATCAGAAACATTTCCATAAAATGGAGCCAAAACAACTTCCTGAGAAATAAAGTCTTCATAAGTGTTGTGGTATGCACTGAAATCGATAATGGTTTTTCCAAATTTACCACGGTAACCCACTTCAATAGATGTTACTTGCTCTGGTTTTACCACATTTGGATTTCCTATTTGCAAGGCATTAGGATTACTAGTTGCTCCAAAGGCTTCAACTGATGAAAGGGTGTATGAGTTATTATACGCCGCAGCACCTGTTTGTGTGATTGATGAACCTTGACCGAGCGCTTGACCTGTCGCAGAAACATCATAATCTCTCGTCCAACGGTCTAGGTTTGATGGCGCAGAACCTACCAAAATAGCACGTCCAGCATCTAATCCAATAAATAAATCTTGTGTGGTTGGGTTTCTAAACCCAGTCTGAACAGATGCTCTAATGTTATGATCCCTATTGATGGTCAAACCAGCAGATAAACGTGGCGAAAAGAAGCCATCAAAAAATTCGGACTTGTCATAACGTACAGACCCCGTCAATTTTAACTCTAATTCAGATGATAGCTCTAATTCTTTTTGTACTTGAGTATACACCCCATATTCTGAGTAGTCAATAGCACCATCGTAGTCCGTGTAAATTGTTCCAGAAGAATTTAAACTGTATTGTCTATAGGACCCACCAACTTGGATATCTGCAATATCTAACAGATCACTAAAGTTATAATTAAAATCTCCATGATAATACTTAGATTCGTCTTGAAATTTAGAACCTGTAGATAAATCAGGATCATTTACACTTCTATTATATGCAGCTTCATATTCTGGAGTTCCAGGCATAAACATCCCTGTATCAGCAACAGCTCTTGCAGCAGCATGCGCTTGGGCGTTTGTTGCACCTCCTAGTGATTGTTGGACATAAGTTCCGGCGTATTCTCCAAACCAAGTATTGTCATCTTTCCATGCTCTGTTGATGTTAATTCCTGTAAAGACCATATCGTAGGAGTCTCCAGCATTATCACTTACAACATATCCACGGACAAAGAAATTATCATTACGCAATTCTAGTTTATGTTGTTGTTGGAAGAAGTTTTTAATGTTGTAACGGTTTGTTCCTTGATAAATGGTATTACCAGTTCCTACTTTTCCTACGTAAGATATTTCAAAATCATTTTCAAATGGGCGGTAGTATAATCCCCAATCTGCTTTGATGCTTTCTGCATTATAGTTTGTAAGGTGTCTTTCATTATATCCTGTTCTACTGACATCTACACTAGGAAGAAGTGCACTTGCTCCTGCGGGTAAAATAGGTTGTCCTGTGACAGGATCAATAGTGTTTTCTAAAATTTCACCTACGCCTTTGATATTTGTGGAAACCTCATCTCCGTAGACATTAATTCCGTTGTAGTTTGGATTAGTAGCACGAGTACCACCAATCATGTCACTATCAACTTCACTTGTAGCTGCCCAATCCGTTCCTTTTAAGTAACCAAAGTTAACCTTAGCCGCAAATTTTTCACTAAACTTATGTGCCATTCTAATACCAAGGTCTGTGTAGGCATTGTCGCCAGCAGCTTCCTGAGAAGTCATACCGCGTTTAAGATTTACACTTATACCTTCATGGTCAAAAGGGTTTTTACTTCGCATAAATAAAATACCATTAAAGGCATTTGCTCCGTAAAGTGCTGAAGATGCCCCTGGAAGCAATTCTACACTTTGTACATCTGTCTCAATCATACCCACTAAGTTCCCAATAGGGAAGTTAAGTGCTGGTGTTGAGTTGTCCATCCCATCTACCAACTGCATAAAGCGTGTGTTTGCAAATGTAGCAAAACCTCTAGTGTTTACAGATTGAAACGTTAAACTGTTAGTATTCACATCAACACCTTTAAGGTTTTCAAGTCCTCCATAGAAGTCAGCTGATGCTGTATTTTTGATTTCTTTAATCCCGAAACGTTCTACGGTTACTGGAGATTCAAAAATTCGCTCTGGAGTTCTTGAAGCAGAAATCACAACTTCGTCTAAAACACTACCTTCTACTAAAGCAACTGTAATGTCTTGATTGTTAGAGGTAATCTCTTGTGTTGAAGTTTCAAAACCAATACTACTCACTTGAATTGTGAATGGTGGATTTTGACTTACTTTAAGTGTGAATTTTCCATCAAAATCTGAAATGGCTCCAGATGATGTGCCTACAACAATAATATTTGCTCCAGGAAGTGGCAATCCACTTTCGTCATTGACAGTTCCTGTTACGGTTGTCTGAGCAAAAGATAGCACACTAAACAGTAAGGTAAAAATTTTAAAAAATGTTTTCATTTGTAATAATTTTTGGTTTGCTGAGTTTTGTTTATTTAATAATAAATAAATATATACAATAAATTTAATATTTCATATTTTTATGTATGATTAAGTGCTAATAATAACATTAGTTGCAATTATTTTGAACAATTTTTTCTGATTTAGCAATTTGATAAAGAAATCCTGGTGTAGTTTTTTTACTATTCTACCGTGAGGGAATAATCTTGTGGGTTGGAAATTGTAACCCTATAAATTTTTAATTATTATAATTATTAATTATTGATAATGTTTGTTTTATCCAATCACTATTAACATTTAAATAATGTTCTGGTTTTATACCTACATTTTGATATTCTAAATATTGACTAAAATCCATATCGGTAAGATGAATATTGAATCGTTTTGAAGGAGATGTTTTTGAATTCGAGGTATTCCATCCAAATGAAAGTGAACCATTGGTGTCATCTCCCAATACAACAACCTCATTTGTTTTTTTAAGTTTAAGAAGAAATTGTTCTGAATTACTTCTTGTTAAAAAATTTACTAAAACAAATATTTTTCCCTTATGATTTTTTGAGTATCGTTTCAATAGTTTCAAGTATTTTTTTGAGTTTTTTTCACAACCCCCACTATTGTTCCTTAAATCAACTATTAAGTAATCTTTATTAACCTTGTTTTTAATTGAATATGAAAAATCGAAAGAATTGGTTAAAATATTATTTGAACAACTAAAACTACTTAATCTTAAATACTGTGTTTCGGAGTTTAAATCAGAAAACTCATATTTTTGAGAATTTTTCTTTATATCGTAATGATTATCATAGTTCTTTGTTTTAGACCACTTTGTAAATAAAAATCTACCATTATTTATTTTGTCTCTATAAAACAAAAGTTTTTTATCATTAAACCCACCGGTTAATATTTGGAAATAACCATCTTTTTCTACCAGTTTTAAAATCTGTTCTCCCTTTTTCCAAAGTGGTATTTTTGATTTGGTCACAACTCCCTTGTAATCATTTTCTACATCATCTTTGTATATGATTATTTCTATTACATCTTTAATAGAATATTTTCCTTGAACACTTTCTTTAGGTTGGAGTTTAAGTTTTTTCTTTAAAGAATCTAAATCAATCGATTTTTTAGGGAAAATGTTAAACTCCTTTAGACTACTAATTGAGTCCAAGTAGAAGGGTTCTTTAATTCTTTTTTTATCAAAAGAAATCGTATTCCCATAAATTTCAGAGTGATTATCATTTAATGGTTCAAGAACTTTATTCATAAAATAAAAACACTCATAAGTTGATACTTGATTTGAATCAACATCATTTAATACACTATTGAAACTTTTTTTAAAACTTAACTTATCCTCTTTGTCTAAAGTTTTATAAGAAGGAGTTGATTTTATTTCAGTATTTAAAAAAACTAAATCTTCATAACAATCACATTTAAGTTCTTGAGAAAAAATCTGATTGAGAGAAACCAAAACTATTAATAAATTCTTGAGATAAACCATTATAAACAAAAATACAATTACTTAATTACATATATTTCAGGTTGAGAGACCTGTACTATATCTTCTCTATTAACCCTTTCTTCTCTAATCTTACCTTTTTTGTACATAGAATGTACTTTTGAGTTGGAAAAATCCGTATTTCGGGGAGTTTTCAAACCTTCATCATTGAATATTTTAGATATTTTTCTATAACCAATAGGGGTTACATTATTCTCTTTATATTCACAAATTCGATTGAATAAATACTGTTGGTAATCACTATAATTTGATTCCCAAAGTTTGGTGGTAGTAATTGATATTGAGAACTTTACGATTAGGTTGTAGGGGTTACAACTTTGAACACATAACCTTACTCTACTGTGATGGATTATTCTTACTAGTCGGTTATCCTTACCCCTTCCAACAATTGATTTGTTTTTACTTATAAAAATTATTATGTATACTGTGAATTAATCAAAAAATAAAGTATTAAGATGTATTATAAAACTGTTGGTTTTTATGTTACTCTGTGTTACTCGATTTTGGATACGACATAATTTTGTAAATTATGGTTATAAAAAAATGAATGATGAAAACTCAAATTTTACATTTAGTAAAAATTAACAATTCTGATATTTATGATAATATCATTCCTAATACTATGATTCTAATCAAATCGGATTATGATGAAATGAAATTTATTGTTTCATCTAGTTTTCAAAAAGAAGAAATTCATAGTGAAGATATTTTTGATACTATTAATAATCAATTTTTAGATAAATTTTCTAATGAAAATGATATTTCCCCAAAACTATATATATCATTAATTAGATCAATAATAGATGAAGATGAGGATGGAATGTATAATTGGATTGAAGAAAATGGAGGAGAAGTAAGTTTTATATATCCAAATCAAGGACAAAATCATTTAGGAGACACTGATTTTGAGGATAACTACGACTGTATTGGTATAATATGTTTTGACATAGATGATAACAATATTAAAATTGAAGAAGACATGAACTACGATATTGAAATGGAAAAAGTTATTTTATATCAAGATGATTGGTAGGGATTATAACACACTTTAATTTCTTCTCTTATCTAAAATTAGTATAACCTACTGATTAATATATAATTATATGATGTTATTAAAAATAGGTAGGGATACAAACCACCTAAAAAATTACTCCATGGAAATCAAGGAGTTATAAATCCTGAAGTGGTTCCGGTCTGGACGGGACTCGAACCCAATCGTAACTACCTGTTAATCGAACCATTAAAATCAAACTTTAAACACCTTGTGTTCTAAACAAACCCTTTGTGTTTAACGATATATAGAGGTGTGTTCTAAAACAGTTTTAAGAATAAATAAAATAATTTGAAAAAAGATTACAATTTTCCTTTACATTAGAGTTATTATGTAATCCAAGATGAATAATAATTTTTAAAATCTTAAACAATGAGAATATATCTAAAATTAATTTTTGAAGAAAAACAAGAATATGTCTTTAATGGTTTCGTAAACAATTCTAAAGTTGAGAATTTAAATTCTACTATTTCGGAATTGAGTGAAATTTCAAATATTTTATCTACTCCAGGTTACGAGACCGTTAATATGAGAAAAAAATTAAAAGATGGATTAAAATATCCTTTTAACGAGTTTTATTTTAAAATTGGGTTTAAAAACAATTCAAGTGGTTCTAATTGGAATATTAGTACTGGTGTACATGATGTTCAAATAAGTGATAATTTTAAATTAGAACTAAATGAATCAAAAATATATTTTTCTGGGGAATTAATTTTGAAATGTAGTGTGAAAGATGATTGTTTTAATGATCTTTTATTAAACATCAACAATGTTTTTATTGACGAATGTTCAATAAAAAAAATCAACAGTGAGTCTTATAATGACTATAAATCTTTTCGATTTACTTATACAGGAGACTGGAATGAAGATCAAGAAATCACAAAAGATATAATTGAAAACTCTAATAAATCTTCAAGAAAAATAATCATTGAACACTCGAAGAGTTTGAGAAAATCTTGGTTATAAACTAGTCTTATATCAAGTTTTAAAGGTGTCTTACGATTTTACAAGTGATATAATTTTGTGAGTTAGGTTATAACATCAAATGTTTTTTGGATATATTTCTCCATCCTGATTGATTTTTATACTTCACAAAAAATATCTTTAAATCACTTTGATTGGGGTAATCCACAAAGTATATCTTCTTATCAGATTGATTTTGATAATCAACAAAATACCACAATCCCTTATTTCCATCAACTTGGTTTGGATAATCTACTTTAAACACTTTTAAATCAGATTGATTTTCATAATCAACTACATAAACTTTTACATCAGATTGGTTAGAATACTTAACAGAGTAAACCTTCTGAGAGTATGATGTAACAGGTACAAGAAATAAAAGAAATAATATTTTTTTCATGTGGTTAAAGGATTGTCATAAGAATTGATATTTAATCTTTCACAAGATGAAATTAAAATTCAACTCTGTAATGTTTATATGTAAGAGTGTGAAACGATAACACTCTTTGTGAAGATATTATGGAACAAATAGACGAATACAAATCCTAAGTTAAATCCTAATTGGTTTTATAACACTTCAATAACCGGTTGGGAAACCTCAACGATATCTTCACGATTGATTCGTTCTTCTCTAATCTTTCCTTTCTTATAAATGGAGTGAACAAGATGATTATGTTACATCAGTAGAAAAATATTCTGAATTATGATTCAATTTTGATGGTAATGATCACTCTAAAATTTCAATTACTTAGTTTGAATTTATTTTAGAGGGGGTTTTTAAGTTGTTGAAAAATTAAAATTGTGTTTTTTGATATATTATTCCCAATATTTATCACCAGGGTGTTCGTCAAGTAGTTCAACACCGTTCTTATTTGACTTTATTATTTCTTCTAATTCTTGAATCATTTCTTTCTTCGAACCATCGTTTGATTCACAATCAATTTCAAAAACATAATCACCACTTTCGATTGTAATATAATTTCTGTTTATATCCTCTTTGATAATTAGATAGTTTGGGGTTTTGTAACCCAAGTCTTCTAAGGAATAGGGTTTTACAATGATATCATGATACTTGTTTAAAAATTTATTTTGTTGATGATCTTCATCACCTTCAATAATAGAAATGTTTTGTTTAAATTCTAATCCTGAATGTTGAAACATAGTTGATAGTTGAAGAAAAGGTTCAAATTCGTCATCATACTCCTTTGAAGTGTTCCTTTGTTCTAGGGATAAAAAAATTGAAAAATTATGTTTGTCGTTTTTTAACCCTATTGACCAAATTTGAAAAAATCCATCAAAATAATCTCCTTCAAGTGTTACTTCCATTTTTTATTTTTGATATCAAATATAATGAAATCTAAGAAGAATAACTAGAAATTATAACACACTTTAATTTCTCTACTATTCAACTTTCTCCATCAGACCAACACTAATAACCTTGGGAGGAGTTATTTTCTTTAGTCTATCCTCTAGTTTCATCATCTTAGATTCAAACCCCCATACTTGTTGAGAAGTAAACTTATCTGTCCTCTGAGGAGTAAAGTCAGAGTGATTCAACATATCACTAATTTCTTTGTAGATGTAACCTTGTTCTCTCTTCTCTTTGATGAACTCGTATTTATCCTTTTGGGATTGGGAAAGAGGTATCACCCATAACTTGGGAGAAGTAATTTCAACAACAACATTTAGGTAGTGATTTGGAGTTAAGAAATACCCCCTATCATAACTACTCCACCGTGAAAAACATATTACAGGTGGGTACACTCCCTACCTGACTTTCAATGTTCTAATCCAATCAAACATTTTCTCAGTACATCAATACAAACGTGAATATCCCGAGAGATGTGGAGTTAGGGAAAAAGTTTGGAAACTCCACAAAGAAGGTTGGGGATATACTAAAATTCACCGTTACCTGAAAAACAATGGATTTGAGATAGGTAATAGTAGAACTACAGTAGATTCTATGATTAAGAAGATGAAAAAGAGGGAATTCATCACCAAAAGAGAGTTCTCTCTCAGAAAGTATGTAGATTTCAAAATCAAGTTCTTTAGAAGGTAATCTCAATTTTGATAATACAAACAAATTTCTTATAATTGAAATATTAAAAATAGATACTATGAAGTTTACAGTTAAATGGGAAGTTCATTATTACGACCAGGATATAAAACTATATTGTGATATTGACCAGGATGAAGATCATGTTAAGACACTTGACGATATTTTTAAATTCTTAGATGAAGGTTTAGAAGAACCTGACACTTTTACACCCGAAATGGAAGTAGAATTTCATGATGGTGATTTTAATATTGAATATGTTGTAATTTATGATGAGGACGGAAAAGTACTTTTTAAAGACCCTGATTACATCGAATAACAAAATCTCTGAAAATCTTGGTAAATGGTAAAACCTACCACAAATTACTCCACCGTCACAGATTTCGCTAAGTTTCTAGGCTGATCAACGTTTTTGTTTAACAAAACTGCAATGTAATAAGACAGTAGTTGCAATGGAATCGTTGTTAGAAGTGGTGATAACAGCTCCGAAGTTTCAGGAATTTCGATAACATGGTCGGCTATGGCTTTTACTTCTGTATCGCCTTTAGTTACAATACCAATAATCTTTCCTTTTCTAGATTTAATTTCTTGAATGTTACTTACAATTTTTTCGTAATGCCCATATTTTGTAGCAATCACTACGATTGGCATGTTTTCGTCAATTAATGCAATCGGGCCATGTTTCATTTCTGCAGCAGGATAACCTTCGGCATGAATGTATGAGATTTCTTTTAGTTTAAGAGCACCTTCTAAAGCCACTGGAAAATTGAACCCTCGGCCTAAGTATAAAAAGTTTGATACGTCTTTATAAATATCCGCAATTTGTTTACTTAATGTGTCAGATTTTAAGACTTCTTCAACTTTTTCTGGAATCGTTTCGAGTTCTATCAAATAGCGCTTGAAATCAGAGTTTGATATTGATCCTTTTGCTTTTGCAAGCCTTAGGGCAATTAGCGAAAGCAGAGTGATTTGAGTTGTAAATGCTTTGGTTGATGCAACACCAATTTCTGGTCCTGCGTGGGTATATGCTCCTGCGTGTGTTTCTCTTGAAATTGAGGATCCTACCACATTACAAACTCCAAAAACAAATGCGCCTTTTTCTTTTGCCAACTTTATAGCTGCAAGCGTATCAGCTGTTTCTCCAGATTGAGATATAGCAATAACAATATCTTTGTTAGAAATCACAGGGTTTCTGTATCGGAATTCTGAAGCATATTCAACTTCAACAGGGATGCGTGCTAAATTTTCAAAAACATATTCGGCAACCAATCCTGCATGCCAAGAAGTACCGCAAGCAACAATAGTGATTTTTTGAGCATTAAGAAATTTCTCTAAGTTGTCCTCTATGCCAGCCATCTTAATAATGCCTTTATTGACATTCAATCGCCCTCTGTAGGTGTCTTTTATCGCACTAGGTTGTTCAAAAATTTCTTTAAGCATAAAATGCTCATATCCTCCCTTTTCTATTTGCTCAATATTAAGTTTAAGGGTCTGGATATATGGATCAACAAGTTTGTCGTCCTTTATTTTTCGAATTTTAGTATCTTTATGTATACGAATAATAGCCATTTCTTCGTCTTCTAAATAAATAGCATTGTTTGTATATTCAATAAATGGTGAGGCGTCACTAGCAATAAAAAATTCCCCATCACCTACGCCAACAGCTAGCGGACTTCCTAGCCGTGCAGCTACAATTTCGTTTGGCTTTTTGACATCAAAAACAGCAATAGCATAGGCGCCAACAACCTGATTTAGAGCTATTTGAACTGCTTTTCCAAGTTTATAATTTCCATTTTTTTGAACATCTTCAATGAGATTTACTAAGACTTCAGTATCAGTATCCGATTGAAATGTATATCCTCTATTGGACAACTCTTTTTTAATGGACGCATAATTTTCAATGATTCCATTGTGTATAATAACGAGATCCCCTGAATTTGAATAATGTGGGTGTGAGTTAATATCATTTGGCACACCATGTGTTGCCCAGCGTGTGTGTCCAATGCCAATATTCCCAACCGTATTGTGGTCAGAATTTATTTTATCTTGAAGGTCACTTACTTTTCCTTTGGTTTTTGTTACGTTGATGTCTTTTCCATCAAAAAGTGCTATTCCTGCACTATCATAACCTCTATACTCTAGGCGTTGAAGACCCTTTATGATAATGGAGTGAGCATCTCTGTGACCAATATATCCTACAATTCCACACATATATTTAGTTGGTTGGTTCGGTATAATACACCTTAAGCTTCACTTTTTTATGTTCATCACTGGAATTACTACCATGCACTACAACACTCTTTGGGGAAAGAATATTCCCAGATGGGATGCCCTTAACATCTTGGTCATATTGCTGAAGTTCTTTCATATCTACAGCACCTACATTAGAGGATACCAAAAGCCCAAGTTTTACATTTGTAGAATCTTTAGTTACAATGTTATTAAGATGGCCCGTAAGACGAACTTTATATTTTTTGTGTTCAACGCCTTGTTCATCAGTTTCAGAACTTACAGGAACAAGATGTGTGTATTTTGAATCAGATGTTGCCGTGTTAACCGTATTGTCTAAATAATAATCCACAAGAGGAACATTATTGTTCAAATCATATACAAATATACGGTTTGGATGATCTGCATCTGTACCTGTGATTGATTCATCAATGTAAAATTCTAAATAAGCTTCATTGATTAATCTCTTAATTGTGGTCTCTTCTCCATCATTTTCTCTAAAGTCTGTGATAAAATCATCAAAATCATTTCCATCTTCATCTTCTGAAAATAGTTCTACAACAGCCATCGATCCTTCGCCGCCTTTCAAATACAAGTGTTCATCGCCGTCTTGTTCATTGGCGTTTGCAATAGATTGAAGTATGTTAGCATCAAAGGTATTTTCATAAATGCTAATGCGGTTGCCGTTAAATCCCATATCGTAGGTGCTGTTTCTAGTTGTTACTCCACCATCAGATCCAGTGTTATCATATTTATAATGTAATTTTAAATGTGCATTGTTAGATACAAAATTTAATTGAATTAGGTTGCCATTATTTGGATCTACAGCCTCTACTTTGAAGTATAACCCTCGAAAGTGATTATAAAAATTATTACTATTTGATAGCTCATCGCTATCTTCTCTTTCAAGAATCAATTCTTCCCAAAAATTGTTAGGTAATGAGGCTATTTCATCAAGCTTAATACGAAGACTTGGGGTCAACGTTGCTGATGTTTCCATTTCTCCCTCATCATTTTCTTCTGTTAGTACAATTTCTTCATTACTTGGAAAGAATTCAGTCGTGGTATAAAGTAGTTCCCCTTCCATATCCGAAGTATTGAGTTGTTCTGTGCTAGAAAGACTCCCGTCCGAAAAATAGCGTTGACTTTCGTCTAAGTCGCTATTGGGATCAAAATCACGTAATAGAAAATTATTTTTAAAAATAGATAGCTTGACAGGGTGCTCGCCATAAAGCGAATCTATGGTATAGATGTCGTCAGATTTTTTAACGGAATAAGGAATTGTCAAAACGACAGAATCTAGAACAGGGTTGTCGCCAAAGCTTACATTATAATTTTTTGGTGTAAGTTGCGCCAGAAAATGAACAGATGTTGACCCAAATAAAGGATCATTGTAATACCCTAAAAAGTTTTTTGGAAGGCCATTTGATTGAAACGGTGCAATACGTTTATTGTAAGTTTTTGTTGGATAAACTTGGTATTTTATTTCGATATTTGGGTCACCAACAATTCCAGAACCTATCTCAGAAAATTCTTTTTCGCAAGCAAAGAAAAGAGATGTTACTAAACCCAGGGTGAATAATTTTGATAAATTATGCTTCATTTGTTTCATAAAATATTGGGATATTGGGACTAACTTAAAATTTTAGTTGTATAAAAATCGGTGTATGCTTCTGTAAATTCTTCAGGGTACTGGTACTCCAAAACAGGCTTTTCAAAGCCATCAATATATGTTTCTAGTTCTTTAGGAAGATCCTTCGAACCTTTGATAAGTCCATCAGAAAAATCAATAGCAGTTTTCATTAGGTTGATAAAATTTGGGGGATTTAAATTTTCAAGGTGATTGTCTTCAATTTCATCAAACTTAATCTTGTTAATTAATTCATTATTAAGTTCTTCATCAAAGCTTTGCTCGTATATAGAAGTTACAATTTTGCTTTCACTAAAAAGGGGTTCATCTTTGTAATATTCTTTCAAATATATGGGTAATAATGATGCCATCCATCCATGAACATGTATGATATCTGGTGCCCAATTGAGTTTTTTCACGGTTTCAATGACACCCTTTGCGAAGAAAATGGCACGCTCGTCATTGTCTTCAAACAATTTTCCATCTTCATCTGTAAAAGTTGCTTTTCTTTTAAAGTATTCTTCATTGTCAATAAAATAAACTTGAATTCTTTCTTTTGGGATTGATGCAACTTTGATAATAAGTGGCATATCTAAATCATTGACAACTAAATTAATTCCAGACAAACGAATCACCTCATGAAGTTGATGACGGCGTTCATTGATGTTACCATAGCGTGGCATGAATATTCGTATTTGTCCCCCTTGTTTGTTTACCATTCTTGGAGCTTCAAAGGACATAGAAGAAATCTCTGTTTCTGGTAAATAGGGAATTACTTCTGATGATACGTATAATATTCTCTTGTCTTTCATAAATTCTTCTTCTTAGTTATTATCAACAAAAATCATGCAAAAGTACAAAATTTTATGCAGATTAACGCTAATAGCTTAAGTTTGCAAGCCGTTAATTTTCAAAAAATGAAAGTTTTTGCAACAAAACATGCGCTCAATACTATGTTAGCGCCATTTAGAGAAGAACATTTTAGTCTTGGTTTTGTGCCAACTATGGGTGCTTTGCATCAAGGACATTTGTCATTAATACAAAGCGCTTTAAAAGACAATGACTGTGTTGTAGTTAGTATTTTTGTCAATCCAACCCAATTTAATAATGCTTCCGATTTGGATCATTACCCTAGAACTTTAGAAGCAGATTTAGAAAAACTCAAAACATTATCATCATCCAAAATTGTTGTTTATGCTCCTGAACCAAAAGATATTTATGGAGAAACTGTTTCAAAACAATCTTTTAATTTTGATGGCCTAGAACATCAAATGGAAGGAAAATTTAGACCAGGTCATTTTGATGGTGTGGGTACGGTTGTCCAACGTTTATTTGAAATTGTTCAGCCCAATAATGCTTACTTTGGAGAGAAAGATTTTCAGCAATTGGCTATTATCAGAAAATTGGTAGAGCTTACAAAATTTCCAGTAAAAATAGTGGGCTGTCCAATTGCAAGAGAAAAAAATGGTTTAGCAATGAGTTCAAGAAATGTGCGTCTAACAGAAAAAGAACAAGTGCATGTGACCAAAATTTTTAGAACATTGAAAGCTTCTAAAGAAAAATTTGGCACAGAAGATGCCACTAAAATTAAAGAATGGGTTGTTCGACAGTTTGAAAACGATCCAATTTTAACATTAGAATATTTTGAAATATCAAATGAATTGACACTTGAACCAATGGGCCAAAAACAAGACAAAATGAAGTATCGCGCCTTTATAGCAGCCTATGTTCGAGAGGTTCGATTGATTGATAATATCGCATTAAATTAATTACATTTGCAGTATGCTAATACACGTTGTTAAATCAAAAATTCACCGCGTCAAAGTTACTGGCGCTGACTTAAATTATATTGGAAGTATTACTATCGATGAAGATTTGATGGATGCCGCTAATATTGTTCAGGGTGAAAAAATTCAAGTTGTTAATAATAACAATGGCGAACGCTTAGAAACTTATGTTATACCAGGTCCAAGAAAATCTGGAGAAATTACACTTAATGGAGCTGCCGCCCACAAAGTAAATATTGGAGATGTTCTGATTTTAATCACTTATGCAATGATGAGTCAAGAAGAAGCCAAAACATTCAAACCTTCCTTAGTTTTTCCTGATGAAGCTACAAACCTTTTGAAATAATTCTATTGAATACATCCGTTAAGTCCATCCTAAAAACTGTATTACCACTTTTGCTAGGAGGGATTTTGGTATGGTATTCACTTCAAAAAACACCCATTGAAACACTTATAGTATATTTCAAAAATGTCAATTATTTATGGATTGGTTTAGGTGTTTTTCTTGGTATTTTAAGTCATATATCTCGTGCCTATCGTTGGAAGTTTATGATAGAACCCATGGGGTATACCTTGCGTTTTCCAAATAGTTTAATGGCCGTGTTTTCAGCCTATTTGATCAATTATACAATACCTCGCGCAGGTGAGGTCTCTCGGGCTACAATTCTAACAAATTATGAAGGAGTTCCTTTCGAAAAAGGCTTTGGAACTATTGTCGCCGAACGTGTAGCAGATGCTCTTGTAATGTTTTTGATTGTTATTATAACGTTTTTCTTGGAATTTGACTTTATTTACAACTTTCTGTTTGCAGATGTAAACTTTAAAAAGCAATGGTTGTTTTTGATGTTATTTGTCACAATCCTTTTTGGACTTTATGTGTTGTTCAAAAAAGGAGAACATCCACTTATACTCAAATTAAAAGCCTTTTTTATGGGATTTCTGGAGGGCGCTTTAAGCATTTTTAAAATGAAAAAGAAATGGTCATTTATTGCTCACACACTTTTTATTTGGGTAATGTATGTAATGATGTTTTATGTGACCACATTTTCTCTTGATGCAATTTCAAACCTCCCATTTTCGGCAGTTCTAATAGGATTTATTGCAGCAGGGTTTAGTATTGCTCTTACAAACGGAGGCATAGGAGCCTATCCACTAGCTATTTATGCTGCATTTTCAATTTTTGGTGTTGCCGAAGCTCCCAGTCTTGCTTTTGGTTGGATCATGTGGACTTCACAAACTATTATGCTTGTTGTTTTAGGGGGAGTATCTCTAATATTATTGCCTTTTTTTAATAAATTCAACCCAAAGCACTAAGCAAAACAAACTTTTATTTAACTTCTTTTTTTTAACTGATTTCATTAACTTGGCAGTTCAAATTAATGCCAATTTAATGAGACGATTAATCCTTTTTGCAATGTTTTGCACAACATCTTTATTTGCACAAACTCAGTACGAATACATCAAATCAGATCGGCTAGGATCTCGAGAACTAAAGATACAATTGCCAAGAAACTATGAGGAAAACGCTGAAAAGTTTTACCCATTAATATTAGTTTTAGATGGCGATTTTCTCTTTGAAATTGTAGCGGGTAATGTGGATTATACTTCCTATTGGGATGATATGCCAGAAGCGATAGTCGTAGGGGTTAATCAAGATGGGACAAGGTCCGATGATTTGTTTGTTTCCGACGCTACTTTTTTTCCCACCCAAGAGGGGGCAAAATTTTATGAATTTTTAGGTGCAGAGCTAGTACCATTTTTAGAAGAAAATTATCGAGTTGGAGGTTTTAAAGTTGCAGTAGGACATGGTAAATCTGCAAATTTCATTAATTTCTTTAGCTTTCGAAAAGCACCACTATTCCAGGCCTATATCGCTTTAAGCCCAAGCATGTCGCCATATATGGATACAAACCTTACAAAACGATTAAAAGATTTAAAATCTCCTGTTTTTTATTATATGTCAACTGCCAGTGAAGATTTTAGAGAACAACGCAAAGAGATTTCTGAGTTAAACATTAATTTAGAGGCTATTGAATCTGATAATTTATTTTATGAGTTTGATGATTTTGATGGGGCAGATCATTATGGGCTAGTCAATATTTCTTTACCAAAAGCCCTACAACACATCTTTTTAATTTATCAACCAATTTCACGCTCTGAATACAAAAATTATATTCTCACATTGGAAACATCTCCAGTAGATTATTTAATCGAAAAATATGAAAAAATAAAAACCCTTTTTGGTATTGAAAAGCAAATCCTTCTCAATGATTTTCGAGCCATAGCTACTGCCATTAATAAAAATGAACGTTTTGAATATTTTAAGGATTTAGGAAAATTGGCACGCGACTCTTATCCAGAATCCCTTTTACACAATTATTACATGGGGCGCTTCTATGAAGCTACAGGGAATCCAAAAAAAGCCATGAAAACCTATCGAGAAGCCTATATTTATCAAGAAATTGATGGCATTACAAAAGACGATTTATTGGAGAGAGCCGATCGAATACAAGCAGAATTTGGGTACTAATGGCAAAGGTAAAAACAACATTTTTTTGTCAGAATTGTGGCGCTCAATATGCGAAATGGCAGGGGCAATGTACGTCCTGTAAATCGTGGAATTCAATTGTTGAGGAAGTTGTACAAAAACCAAATAAAAGTGACTGGAAATCTTCGACTTCTCTTTCTAAGGAACGCGTGTCAAAACCATTAAAAATTTCTGAAATTGATACGAGTAAAACACCAAGACTAAACACCACAGACAATGAACTCAATAGAGTTTTAGGCGGAGGAATTGTTCCTGGGTCGTTGATACTACTGGGAGGAGAGCCAGGTATTGGGAAAAGCACACTTATGCTTCAGCTATCATTAAAATTACCTTATAAGACTTTATATGTTTCTGGAGAAGAAAGTCAGAAACAAATCAAACTCCGCGCAGAACGTATTCATCCAAATGGCGAACAATGCTATATTTTAACTGAAACCAAAACCCAACATATTTTTAAGCAAATTGAAAGTCTAGAGCCAGATATTTTAGTCATAGATTCTATTCAAACACTACAAAGCGAGTTTATAGAAGCATCAGCCGGTAGTGTTTCTCAAATAAAACAATGCACTTCTGAATTGATGAAATTTGCTAAAGAAACCGCCACACCAGTTATTCTCATTGGTCATATTACAAAAGATGGAAGTATTGCTGGGCCAAAAATTTTAGAGCATATGGTGGATACCGTTTTACAATTTGAAGGCGATAGAAATCATGTCTTTAGAATATTACGAGCACACAAAAACCGTTTTGGATCTACACACGAGTTAGGAATTTATGAAATGCAAGGGAGCGGGCTTAGGGAAGTTCAAAACCCTTCGGAGATTTTAATTTCTAAGAAAGATAGTTCACTTTCTGGCAATGCTATTGCAGTTACATTAGAAGGGATGCGGCCACTCTTAGTTGAGGTGCAAGCCTTGGTGAGTTCTGCAGTTTATGGAACGCCTCAACGAAGTGCAACAGGATTTAATGCCAAACGCCTTAATATGTTGTTGGCAGTATTGGAAAAACGAGCAGGTTTTCGACTTGGCGCAAAAGATGTTTTTCTAAACATTACGGGTGGAATTACTGTTGATGATCCCGCTATAGACTTGGCTGTTGTTGCCGCAATTCTGTCCTCAAATAATGACGATGCGATAACAGAAAATTTTTGTTTTGCAGCAGAAGTAGGTTTATCAGGCGAAATACGTCCTGTGCAACGTGTAGACCAGCGCATTATGGAGGCCGAAAAGCTTGGTTTTGAGACCATTTTTATTGCAAAGCACAACAAGTTTAGTCTAAAATCGACAAAAATTCAAATTCAATTGTTGTCAAAAATAGAAGATTTGTTGAATTTTATCTAACAAATTTTCCCGAATATTACGTCAGATGGCCGTTTATTACGTCAAATGGCCGTTTGTTACATGACACTATTAAAATTCATTTTTTAGTAGTTAATTGCAATCTATTAAGTAAAAGTTTTATGCCTCTAAAATTTTACGTCTACTTTTCGACTATTCTATTTTCATCAGGATTATACTCTCAGGTTGGAATAGGAACACCACAACCTAATCCTTCTTCACAATTGGAAGTTGTTGCTACAGACCGAGGAGTTTTACTTCCACAAGTTCCATTGACAAGTTCTACAGATACACAAACGATTATCAATGGCAATATAGAAAGTTTACTAGTTTATAATACCTCTACTGTTTTAGATATTACGCCAGGATATTATTATTGGGATGGTGCAAAATGGAATCGTCTTGGAAATGAACAAGAAATTTTTACTAGAGCCAGTGATCCTTTTGACAAAAATGTTACTTTCGACAACAATGGAAATGCTGTTGCTACTCCAGACAATCCATATGGACTTACGTTTGATCCAACCTATATTTATGCACCTAACCAAGGAAGACGTTTGTTTTTTGGATTAAGGTACACAATGAGATAATTTTTATAAGCTTTTATTGAGATTAAAACCCCACCTCTTTTTGAAGTTGTTCATAAGCTTCTTGTACCTTTCTGAATTTTTCTTCAGCGCCTTTTTGATGCTCAGGCCCTAGATGTTGAACTTTGTCTGGATGATACTTTTTGGCCATTCGTCTATAGGCTTTTTTAATATCTTGTGGAGTTGCGCCTTTTTCTAGTTCTAGTATTTTATAGGCATTATTACTAGCGCTATAAAACATCGCTTTTATACTCTCATAATCTCTATGATTTATTCGAAGATAATTAGCAATACGCTCTATAACAAAAACTTCGCTCACAGCAACATGGCCATCAGACTTAGCGATTCCAAACAAAAAATGAAGCAATTGTAAACGCGAAGCATGATCCATCATTTGCTGAATTTGTAAACAAACTTGACGTAGGGAAATATTGGACTGTTTATTTATTTCTTTAAACAATCTAAAGGCATGATTAGCGCGGTCTTTACCATACATTTGAACAAATTGACGACGTACAAAATCTAATTCTCGTTGGTCTTGTTTGCCATCCGCTTTGATCACTAATGAAGACAAAATCAGCAAACTCACTTCAAAATCACCAGATTGTGTTGGCGCCTTTGATCTGGTATATCTATTTGTTTTTGATGAAGAACCATCAATTAAGCTTCCCAAAGCTAATCCAATAATTGCCCCTATGGGGCCGCCAAAAGACCACCCTACAGAAGCTCCAATCCATTTTGCAAAACTCATAAATTAAATTAAAAATTCAACATCCAAACCTACGCAAATAAGTTTGTTTTTTAAATTGAATTTAACATTTATATCTCGTTTGAAGCCATACAACTTGAAATGCATTTATGTATCTTTGTGCTTTAAATATTAAAAATAAATTTATGTATCCAGCTGAGTTAGTAAAACCCATGCGTGAACACCTTACGCAAGTAGGATTTGAAGAATTATATAGTGCTGAAGCCGTTGATAATGCTTTGGCAAAACCAGGGACAACACTTGTTGTTGTTAATTCTGTATGTGGATGTGCTGCTGCCAATGCACGCCCAGGAGCTATACAAAGTTTGCAAAATGAAAAACGCCCAACACAAACAGTAACTGTTTTTGCAGGCGTTGATAAAGAAGCGGTGGACAAAGCTCGTGAACATATGATTCCTTTCCCTCCAAGCTCACCATGTATGGCATTATTTAAGGACGGCGAATTGGTGCACATGCTTGAGCGACACCACATCGAAGGGCGCCCAGCAGAACTGATTGCAGAAAATCTGATCAATGCTTATAACGAGTATTGTTAAACTAAAAAAGCCCTGAAATTTCAGGGCTTTTTTAATTCACTGTACTAGTAACTTAGATTTTTGTAATTCCTATATTTATAAAATTTGATTTAATTGAAGAGACTCCTAAAAAATATTTTACATTTATAACATCATTTGCATTTAGTTTGTACATTAATGTCCCCGTTGTACCCCAAAAATCAGTCCTAGTAAACCCCCTTGATAAATATCCTATCCTGCTATTATTTTGATAAACCGCTAAAATAAATTTTATATTACCTCTGGCATATTGCTAGAGAAATATTTATGGTGATGTTTTGGTCAACTATAAGTTGTTTTTTTACAGCTTTGTACCCTGTAATAGAAGCGATTAGAGAATAACTTCCCTTTTGGACACTTTCGATTACAAAAGTTCCATCAATATCAGTCATAACGCCTTTTGAAGCCCCCTTTAGATAAATGCTAGCATAAGGAATGCCATCTCCGTTTTCGCTGGTTACAGTGCCAGAAATAGTAAAAGTGTTTGTGGCATTTGTTATGGCACTAAAAAAAAGGAAAATAAATAATATTTTGTTCATGGTTTGGGATTTAAAACTATAGCACAAACATAATTATTTTTATTAAATCTAAATAAAAATTTTATTTATAAAAAAATACCAAAGAGTGGCGTATTAACAACTAGTTTTTGTAATTATAAATTTAGACATGACTAAAAATTTATTTATATTTGTATAAATTTAGAGATCAATGGTAACTTTTTCTGAAGAAAATTATTTAAAAGCAATTTATCACTTGGCCATGCGCAATGACGCGATTGTAAGCACGAATGCCATCGCCAAAAAAATGCATACCAAAGCCTCTTCTGCAACAGACATGATAAAAAAACTTTCAGAAAAAGGTCTTGTTAATTATCAAAAATATAAAGGTGTTCATTTGACAGAAAAAGGGCGATTGGCTGCTGTATCTGTAATAAGAAAACACCGATTGTGGGAAGTATTTTTGGTTAAAAAACTAAATTTTTCTTGGGATGAGGTTCATGAAGTTGCAGAACAATTGGAGCATATCAAATCGGAAAAGCTGACTCAACAATTGGATGTATTTTTAGAGTATCCAACAAAAGACCCTCATGGTGACCCAATTCCCGATTGTAACGGGAATATGCCCTCTACTCAAAAGTTATTATTATCCAAAATTGAACCCAATAATAGTTGTATTTGTATTGGTGTGAAGGACTCATCATCAAATTTTTTACAATTTTTGGATAAGCATAACATCGCCTTAGGAACAAAAATAATAGTCATCTCAAAAGAAGTTTTTGACGAATCGATGACTATAGAAATTAATAAAATACAATTGGTTATTTCGAAAGAAGTAACCCATAATTTATTTGTAAAAACCAATTAATATGTTAGATGAAATTATTCAATATTTTGAATCTATAGATCCTGTTTTAGCAGCATTTTATGCTTCTCTTTTTACATGGATTTTAACCGCACTTGGGGCATCGCTTGTTTTTTTTCTAAAAAAAATGAAAAGAGGATTACTTGATGGCATGCTAGGATTTACGGGAGGTGTTATGGTAGCAGCAAGCTTTTGGAGTTTGCTTGCGCCAGGAATAGAAATGAGTCCAGGAGAGGGGTTTATAAAAGTTATTCCAGCAGCTGTAGGGTTTGGTCTCGGAGCTCTATTTTTGTTTGGCTTGGATAAAGTACTTCCCCATTTGCATATCAATTTTAAAGAAAGTGAAAAAGAGGGCGTTAAATCGCCATGGCATAGAACAACGCTTTTGGTTTTGGCCATTACCATGCACAATATTCCAGAGGGGTTGGCTGTTGGGGTTTTATTTGGTGGAGTTGCTGCAGGAATTCCTGAAGCTACAATTGGTGGTGCAGTCGCATTAGCATTGGGTATTGGCATTCAAAATTTTCCTGAAGGGATTGCAGTTTCCATGCCACTTAGACGGCAAGGTGTTAGTCGTTTTAAAAGTTTTTGGTATGGTCAATTATCAGCTATTGTGGAGCCCATTGCAGCTGTAGTTGGTGCATTGGCCGTTACATTTTTTACTCCTATTTTACCTTATGCTTTGGCTTTCGCTGCCGGTGCAATGATATTTGTAGTAGTAGAGGAGGTGATTCCTGAAACGCAACGTGATAAATATACTGATGTTGCTACTCTTGGATTTATTGGAGGTTTTATTGTAATGATGACACTCGATGTGGCCTTGGGCTAGCACTTACAGTTACCGCCACCACAATTTTTATCATGATTTTTGGAGCTTATTTTCTTTCGAAAAAGAAAGAAAAAAGCACATAAGACTAATACACTAATAATAATTGTTTCGACAATTGTATTCAAAATATTATTTTAAAACTTGAAAGGCAATAAGTCCACAAATATAAGCAATTGTACTCATGCCAATGAGTTGTAAAATTGGCCATTTCCAACTCTTTGTTTCTCTTTTCACAATCGCTAAGGTACTCATGCACTGCATGGCAAAAGCATAAAAAAGGAGTAGTGAAATACCAGAAGCAAATGTAAATACCTTGCTGCCATCGGCGTAGGTTTCATTAGACATTTTTGTTTTTATGGTATCAATACTTTCATTTTCGTTGGCGCTACCAACACTATAAATGGTGGCCAAAGTCCCAACAAACACTTCTCTTGCAGCAAAAGATGCGACAAGCCCAATCCCAATTTTCCAATCGTAACCAAGAGGCTTAATAACAGGTTCAATTGTTTTTCCAATAATTCCAATATATGAGTGCTCCAAGCGGTATGCAGCAACTTTATCCTCTAATTCAGTTTCTGAACTGTAGACATACTCTTTTGCTACAATTGATTCGGCATTTTTAAATTGTTGACCAGGTCCATAAGATGCTAAAACCCACAAAATTATAGAAATAGCCAAAATAATTTTACCTGCCTCAAAAACAAAAGTTTTAGTTTTTTCAAATACTGTAATGAGGACATTTTTCAACAGAGGTAGTTTATAGTTTGGCATTTCAACCACAAAGAAGGTTTTACGATTTGTTTTCATAATCCTGTCTAAAACATATGCTGAAAATACAGCCATTCCAAACCCAATAAGATACAACAACATAAGGGTTAATGCTTGGTAGCTTAACCCAAAAATATAGCCTTCTGGGATAACCAAGGCAATAATTATAAGGTACACTGGGAGTCGTGCAGAACAGGTTGTAAATGGTGTAACCAAAATAGTAATAAGGCGTTCTTTCCAGTTTTCAATATTTCTGGTGGCCATAACAGCAGGTATTGCACAAGCTGTTCCAGAAATTAATGGGACCAAGCTCTTTCCACTCAATCCAAATCGACGCATTATACGATCCATCAAAAAGACAACACGACTCATATATCCACTTTCTTCTAAAATGGAAATGAATAGAAATAAAAAGGCAATTTGTGGGATAAAAATCACAATGCCACCAATTCCCGATACAATTCCTTCTGCAAACAAATCGGTAACTTTTCCTCCGTTTGGAAAAGTATTTTTAATCCATTCTGCAAGTCCTGCAAAGGTAGTATCAATCAAATCCATGGGGATGGTTGCCCAATCATAAATGGCTTGAAAAATGGTAAGTAATATGACAAAGAAAATGACATATCCCCATATTTTGTGTGTCAAAACTCTGTCGAATTTACTTCTTAAATCACGTGCTTTTGAACGGTCAATATTTTGCCCTTCTTTGAGAACATTATTTATGAATTGATACCGCTTAATGGCTTCTTTTTGTTGGAGTCTTTTAAGTTCTGAAAATGATTTTGTTTTAAACTTCGAAACATCAGGTTCTTGTCGGGTGATTTTGCCAAAATTTACATCTTGAGTAATAACTAGCCAAAGTTTGTATAAATCTTGATTTGGGAATGCTATTTTTAGGCGCTCAAAATAAACAGGATCAATAGTGGAGGCGTCTAAACATTGTTGTGTAGGTAAACTCTTGTAGTTTTCGATGAGTATTTTTAATTCTTTTATCCCTGTATTTTTTCGAGTACTAACCAAAGCAATTTTGGTGTGCAATTGTTTTTCTAAAACTTCAATATCTAAAGATATACCTTTTCGACCCATAACATCACTCATATTGATAACGAGTATGGTTGGAATTTTCAAATCTTTTACTTGTGTAAAAAGGAGGAGATTTCGTTTTAAATTTTCTACATCACTTACAATTACTGCGACATCGGGGTAATCTTTGTCATTTTTGTTGAGTAATAATTCAATTACCACATTTTCATCCAATGAAGAAGCATTTAAGCTGTAGGTTCCAGGAAGATCCAAAACATGTGCTTTAACGCCTCTTGACAATCTGCAAACTCCCTGTTTTTTATCGACAGTAATTCCAGGGTAATTTCCCACTTTTTGATTCAGTCCAGTAAGGGCATTGAATACAGAAGTTTTTCCTGTATTTGGATTTCCAATAAGTGCAACATTTAATTGTTTACTCATTGGTTTTTTCTATAATTATTAGTGCTGCAGTTTCTTTACGAATGGCCAAATAGCTGTCATTTATATTGAGGTACATAGGATCTGAAAATGGCGCCAGCTGAAGAAGTTTTACCTTATTACCGGGCAAGCAACCCATCTCCAAAAGTTTAAGAGGGATGTCTTTTGAAGAACTATCAGTAATAACTCCTTGTTCACCTTTTTTTAAATCGGCAATGGTTGTGCTCATGCTTATTTAGATTCGTTTTAAAGAAGCAAAAGTAAAAAAAGATTAGTTATTGTAGCTTGCTTTTAACACTTTTATATCATCTAAAAGTTTTTTGATGGCCTTTGGATCGGTGCCATCATAAAATCCTCGTATTTGTTTTTTTTTGTCAATAAGCATAAAATTTTCTGTGTGGATCATGTCATAAGGGCCGCCATCCCCATTGGTTTTTACAGCTAAATAGGACGTTCTTGCAAGACTATAAATTTGCTTTTTATCGCCAGTAACCAAATTCCATTTGCTCGAATTTACCAATTTCTTTTTGGCGTAGCGTTTTAATTGTGCAACGCTATCAATTTCTGGTGTAACCGTATGTGATAATAACAAAACTTCTGGATCAGAAATGGTTTGTTTTTGAATCTCATACATATGGTCTGTCATAATGGGACAAATGGTTTGACAGGTTGTAAAAAAGAAATCGGCCACATAAATTTTATTTTTATAAAATTCTTGAGTTATTGTATCTCCATTTTGATTAATCAATTTAAAATTGGCAATGGTATGATACTTTTTTTTGTGTTGAATTGTACTGTCTACCAATTCAAAATTAACTTGTGCAGGCTGATATATTGGAAGTACTTTGTTGGGTTTCAATATGTTGTAAAAAGTGGTGATAATGATTGTCGATAGCACTACCATTGAAGTTACAAAAAGCTTATATTTTTTAAGAAATGAAGTCATACTTTTTAAGTCAATTACAAAGGTACAACAGAATCTGTAAAATGTAATTATAGCCTATCAAAAATGTGATATTGACAAGGTTTTGTTACTAACACGAAAACCGCTACATTTGTTCCCCTAATTATATCATACAACCATGGAATTTGTAATCAAAATCTCTCAGTTTTTATTAAGCCTTTCTTTTCTTATTGTTTTGCATGAATTGGGGCATTTTATCCCTGCTAAATTATTCAAGACTAGAGTTGAAAAATTTTACTTATTCTTTGATGTAAAATATTCATTATTTAAAAAGAAAATAGGCGAGACAGTATATGGAATTGGGTGGTTACCTTTGGGCGGTTATGTCAAAATTGCTGGAATGATAGATGAAAGCATGGACACCGAGCAAATGCAGCAAGAACCTCAACCTTGGGAGTTTCGATCCAAACCCTCTTGGCAACGTTTAATCATTATGTTAGGTGGTGTGACGGTAAATTTTATTTTGGCTGCTGTAATTTATATTTTGATGGCATTTGTTTATGGTTTTGTAGACATAAACGCCAACAGCATACGTGGGGGATATGCAATTTCCAATGATGTTCTTCAAGACATCGGGCTAGAGAATGGCGATAAAATCTTAGCTATAAATGATCATAAAATTGAATATTTTTCTGATATACGAAAATATATTTTGGAGACTCAAACCATGACGATTGAGCGTAACAGTTCTCAGCAAACCATTGATTTTCCAGTCGATTTTTTAGGGCAATTAAGCGCTAGTAAATCAAAAGGGCTTGTAGATTTAAGAGAACCTTTTATTTTTAGCTCATTTCTAGACAATTCAATTAATGTTGGTGCAGATCTTCAAAAAGGTGATGTTTTAAAAACGATTGATGGACAAAAAGCAGAATTTTTTGATGAGTTTGTGCCATTACTAGAAAATTATAAAAATCAAAATGTAAGTGTAGAGTTGGAGCGCAACGGCGTTTTAATATCTCGTGAACTTCTTGTTTTAGACGAAGGTACATTTGGAATAGTTCCTGTTAAATCAATGAAAGCTTACGACTCTGCAGGGTATTTTGATATCATTCAAAAAAAATATGGTTTTGGAGAAAGTATAGGCGTTGGTTTGGATCGCTTTGTATCTCAAATTTCGTCGTATTGGATGCAGTTGAAACTTATTTTTTCACCAAGCACAGGCGCCTACAATGGGGTTGGGGGTTTTAAAGCGATTTTTGACATTTTTCCAGAAACATGGAGTTGGGAGACCTTTTGGAATATTACTGCCTTTTTATCCATTATGTTGGGGGTTTTAAATTTATTGCCTATCCCTGCACTCGATGGAGGTCATGTCATGTTTTTGCTATATGAAATGGTTACTGGGCGTAAGCCAGGCGATAAGTTTATGGAGTATGCCCAGACGGCTGGATTTTTTATCTTAATCGCCTTGGTGTTGTTTGCCAACGGGAATGATATATTTAAGGCGATATTCGGATAATTATTTTTAGTTTTCTATTTGTGTAAACTAAAAAATGCTATATATTTGCGCTCGCGCAAGCGAAAAACAGTCCTCCTTAGCTCAGTTGGTTAGAGCATCTGACTGTTAATCAGAGGGTCCTTGGTTCGAGCCCAAGAGGAGGAGC
>Ga0209653_1000077_pt1 | contig 80330 bp, 68 predicted proteins | sample SaaInl6LU_22_DNA_FD_184644 | JGI IMG/M metagenome (GOLD analysis project Ga0209653, IMG submission 184644) | Marine microbial communities from expanding oxygen minimum zones in the Saanich Inlet - ESP_116LU_22_DNA (SPAdes) (version 2) | ecosystem: Environmental > Aquatic > Marine > Intertidal... | reverse complement strand
ACTATTGTTAACAACAGCAACATAAACATCACCATTAGCTTCCATTACTGCTCTACCATACTTTTGTGCTGGTAAATAGAAATCGAAATCAGCACCTGAAGTAGCTGATGTTATTGCCAATGTAGACAATACTTCGTCAGCGTTTTCCCAGTTAGTTATCGATGAACTAAAGTTCACTTTGATAATTTCTGTTGATTCAACTGCAATATCAGTTCCTGCTTTAGTTACATACCCACTATCAGCAGCTGAGTCAAACGCAAACAAGTTTGCAGTTGTAGCTGTTCCTGATAACGCTATTTCTTTACCTTTAGATTCGTCATAAAGACCATCTTCTCCGTAGAAAGAGTCGTATAGGTTAGGACTAACGTTAGTTCCTTCTGGATTGATACCAGCAGAAGCACCCAAAAATGCAGAGTTCTCCAATTTAGGAATAAAGTAAAACAATTTACCAATTGGTAAGTTCAATGCTTGTACCGAAACGATTTCGTTAGCTAATAATTTTGAGAATACTCTTCTCACGATTGGAAATACCACTGTTTCGAAAGAACCTTCGTTACCTAATGCAACTGATTCATTAAGCATGTAAGATGCTTGGTTTTCGAATAATTGTGCTATATTCTCTTTTTTGTGACCTCCTAGACCTTCTAATAGTCCAAGTCCGTCCCATCTGTTAATTACGTCAGTACGTACCTCTTTTAAGTGATTAAGGTTTACGTTACCAACTTTTCCTGATTCTAATAAATGCTCCCATTTTAGTTTTTTTTTAAGTTTTAATTTTATTTAATTTTACCAATGATATCAAGAATTCTTGATAATTGTGGGTTCTGATAAGCTGTTGATTCGTTTAGTTTTGATGAACCGCTAGACTTAGGAGTCTCCATAATTTTTTCTTCTACCATTTGTTTAGTTGCTATTTTGTTAGAACTGAACTGACTTTGCATACTATTAAAGATCTCTCTAGATTCATTTAAGTTTTCGGCGTTATCAAATCTGTTTAAGATTTCTAACTTCTCGTCCTTAGTTGTAGAGTTCTCAGTAATAAGTTTGATTGCGTAAGTTAAGTTTGATGAAAACAAAGCAACTTCTTGTAACTGCGACTTAAGGTTTTTGATGGCAGATTTGTATTCAGCTTCAGAACCTTTAAATTCTTCCGTTAAATTTTTAAATCCAACCAATTCCTCAGTCTTTTTATTATTTTCAGACACAACTTCTTGGTATTTTTTTCTCATAATAACCAAGCTTTCGCGTAACTCTTGTTCTTTAGTATCAACCATGACCTCTTTTTCTACTATTTCTTCTTCAGCCACTTCTTCTTCAGCCACAACTTCTTCTTCATGAGTTTTTTCTTCCTCTTCGTTAGAATTGATTTCAGCCAAACTAGCAATGTCCTCCTCAGAAATTTCGATTTCGTGTACAGGTTCTTCTTCTTCGATTTTTTCTTCTTCCATATTAACTTCAGGTTCTTCAGAAACTTCGTTAGATTCCTCTAACTCTTCTGGTTCAAACATAACCGTATCATTAGTAGGTTCTTCTTCTGAAGTTTCTAGAGCTTCTTCACTCTCTTCTTCAGCACCTTCTTCTGGGTTAATGTTTATTTGAACACCACCTTCAGGTGTTTGGATGATCTCGATTTCATCAGCTGGATTCATCAGTTCGAAGTGTTTAATAACATCTTCGTCAGATTCATCAGTTAGGTCGATCACTTCTTCAGACTCTTCTTCTTCAGATTCTTCACCTTCTGGTTCTTCACCTTCTGGTTTTTCCTCTTCAGATTCTTCATCTTCTGGTTCGATCGCTAAGACCTCTTCTTCTTCAGCTTTATCTAAATCACCAGGTAAATCAGAACCTGGCATGTCATCTGATAATTCTTCGCTAACAATAACTTCTTCTAAGTTATTTTTAACAATTTCTTCTAACTCTTCTTTGAGTGTACTCTTTAATGCGTGATTAGCATTTTCAGAAACAGCTTTTCTAAGTTCCTGAATTTCTGCAAGAGTTTCCTCTAAAATATTTGTTTTGCTCATATCTTTAAATAATTGAATATTCTTATGATGTATTATCTTAGTTATAAATACTATAAAAAATCGTAAAAAACACAAAACGTATATAAGTGGTGTATTTTTACAAAAAAAACCCACCATTTTATCAACGGCGGGTTTACTTATTTTAATACCTTGTTACTGGGCGTTTACTTCAACACCCTCTGGTATGATAACCTTCACTAACCTAGATTCGTCAATTTTTAATATCCTATACTCTCCCGAGTAACCTTCTAGATCTTTAATGACTGTGGCTTCAGCGTCTGTAACTGAAATAGCTTTAGCTAGATAATTTTCTTTAACTTTTTTAATTTTACCAGTTTGTTCGTCCTCAACGATTAACTGAATAGTTACTGTGTACCAATAATATGTTTTCATCTTAATGTTTTTTTATATCGTAATGATAAGATATATTATCACAAAATAAAGTTACATTCCTAAAAATTTGTTCAAATTATTTATGAACGAGTTTTCTTTATCTACTTCGGTTTTGTTTTCACTAATACTAGAATCATCGTCTAACACTTCGTCGTATTTTTTAAATTCGTTTTGGTCTTTGTATAGATATGAACCTGGTGTTGATGGTGAGGATACTACATCCCAGCAAATTAATTCGAAATCGTCTTGGACAACGTTTTTACCATTAACCTTTTTCAGACTACCTACACCTCTAGATGATATACCTAAAGTCATACCGTAAGAAAGGTACATGGCTGTTAAGTCTCCGTTGCACGAAATGATACCACTTTTTCTAAAACCTTCAGATACTAATATCTCTAATTTACCAATTAAAACATTATCTCTCCAGAACATATCGACTATCCTGTGTGGTGAACCACCTTTTAATGATATAACAGATTCTTGTGGGTGATCTAGTTCGTGAAAACTAGAATTCCTTTTTATAACCTCTCTATACTTCTCAACCTCTCTCTTTAATATAGCTTCTGGGTATACCCTACCGTTTCTGTTTTCCGTACCGTATTTTTGTAAGGTTGCATAGTAGTATATTGGTTGGGTTAAATCTAATTCACCTCTATTGGCTTCTTCATTGATTATATCTCCGTGTATTCCATCTGATACGTAACCAGCATCTCCTTCTACTAGTATACCGAAACCTTCTTCGTTTTCTTTTAAAATTTTTAAACTCATTTCTATAGGATTTATATCTTATAAATATAAGAGAAATGGTGCAAATACTTTTCTAAACTGTATGATGTGTACATACCTTCACTCACACCCTATCTTTTTTGTTAATTTATAGAGTGTTTTCCAGTACCTTACTTTCTTTCTTTTTGGAATAAAATGTTAATTCATTAAGTTCTAATGACTCTATGGCGTTGCTAACTATAGCACTAACATTTTGTTTTATGATGTCAGAATTAAATTCTGTTTTTATTATTGGGTATATAGTTATTTCGATTGACATGAAACTTTTTTTACCCTTACTCATACCTGAGGCTCTAAGATCTAAATCAACTATTATGTTTTTAGATAACACTTCGGTATTTAAATCTTCTTTTATTTTTAAGATAACTCCTTTACGTATAAATCTTATGTAAGATTCGTAGTTATCTATTTCACCAGGTTTTACCCATGAATCGATATTTATGTATATCGCGTTTAATTTTACGGCGTCTATAGTACCGTATTTAACTCTAAATTTTTCGTTTGTGAATAATTTTTTTTCTTTCCCAAATTTGCTTTGCATTCTTTCTAACCATTTTAATCAAAAGTTTATTGTTGTTACTATATAATAATAGTGAAATAAAAGTGATTAACCAAATAAATCACCTATTTATAGGTGTAGATTTTAAATTTTAAAGATTAGTATATGATATTCCGCTTTAGGCGGTGTTTTAGGACCGTTACCGTTTCGGTAACAAAAAAAGCCAGAAGTTCGCTACCTCTGGCTTTTTTATTTTCAATAAGTTTAATTAGTATCTGATACAACTTAATGCAAACCCTAATTAAATGAAGGTTTTCTTTAAATCTAATATGTCGTCTATAGCCTCAAGTGTAGGTTTATTATTAGACATCTCGTTTAATCTAGTATTAACACTTAACAATTTTTTTACGATAATTATATCATTTGACTCGTTAACAGTTTTGTTAACTAGAGCAGAAACTTCATTGATAAGCGTCGCGTAATACTCGTTTATTTTTGATTCATCATTATCGGCAAAAATATTTAACGCTTTAACTTGTTCCTCATTTAACTGAGAGACCTTGTTATTTAACCTTGATGTTATAGAGTCTATAGATTCGTTTAACTCTTCACCATTAACGCTGTTTTTTATCACATTTCTAACCAACTTCGTTTTGTGCTCAACTTTATCGACAATACTTAGATTTTTATTGAAGACTAGTTCGTCTATACTATGGTTAATCGTACCACTTATATCGATAGTTTCTTCGGTAAGTTTACTTAATTTATCTGTAGACGTCCCATCGATCTCTTTTAAACGCTTTATTGATTCGTCAACAAATGCTAAAGCCATTAACTCATCATCAAACTTTAGATCATTTAATAAGTTATAAGTTTCATTAAACTCTCTTAATACATTATCTTCTTTTAAAACCTTAATATATTCAGCAAATTCTGATTTAAAATCTTTTTCGCCTTTATTATTCATAGTACTCTCTAGGCTTGATAGTACACTTTCTTTTAATTTTCCAAACATTTTATTTAATTTTTATATAAATAGTCGTTATTATAATAAGTTATTAATATCATCTATCGTCTTTCTGATAGATTCGTTAATCATCCTGTTCTTATTTTCTATTTTTTTGTTACTTATTTCGGCTAAGGGTTCTTCACCTGGTACTTCTAAAGGTGCTGTGAAATCTGTCCCTAAGTCATCACTCGCCTCATCACCACCTAGGTCAAAACCAGCATCATCAGAGGGTTCGGAATTAAAATCTGTACCTGAACCTGAGTCTGTACTCGCAGGGTTATCTGAGTCATCACCTACCATCATACTATCTGGGTCTATTTTGTATAGTTTGTATATATCTCTAAACACACCAGTTTGTTTTATGGTCTCACCTAAGGATTTAATTTCTTCCCCACCTGCTTTTTCTATTGCTTGTCTTTGTATATCTAGTTTAATCTCATCATCACTCATGTTTAAAATCTCTTTTTTAGCATAAGTCATTGACATAGCACTAAAACCATTACCAGCATCAGAAACAGAGTCACGATATAACATAACTTTCTCTTTCCAGTTTTGTATTTTAAGCATTTCTGCTTGTGTTGATGGACTAGTTAGGCTTAGAGTAAAATTCTCTAGATCATCCTCGTACCCTTTTGAGTGTAGGTGTATTATAGCTATTTTATTTAGTTCTTGTATAAGAGCTTTTTGTATCCTATGGACTGCTCTAGCGAAACGTACATCTAATATAGCTAAGTTTTTACCGTCACCCAATGTTTCTTCAAACCCTATGAAGGCCTTAGGTACTCTAAGTGCCGCTAACATCTTTTTCTGTATATATTCTATATCAGCTATTTCTGATAGGTTTTGCGCACCAGGTAGTGTTTCTATTGGCATAGCTAGACCTGGGTCTCTGACTGGTATGAAGTAATCTTGATCTACGGCTAACGCATTGTACCTAGTATCTTGGTTACCGTTGTCGTTGTCAACCATATTAGTCCTTTTAAAGTTGTTAGCTATTTTATCAACATAAGCGTCAACATCTTTATCATCCATATTACCCACAAATACTTTGTACACACGTCTTTCTGGTGCCCTAGTAACACGGTAGACTAACATAGCATCCTCTGAAAGTAATAACTGTTTCCATATACGTCTAACTTTTTCTAACATAGACGTACCGTAAGGTAACCTCCTGTCATCACCTAATAACCTAAAGTGTGATACTTCAAATGAATTAAATTCAATGTTTTTATCTTTCCAATGGAATGCGGTGTTAACTTCTTTCTGTTGACTATCTAAACTATTAACTTTGGCGAATCCAGGCTCAGACCTAGTCATTTCAATGTTAGGTAACTGAGTAACTCCAACGATACCTTGTCCAGGTACCACTTTATTGTATATGAAGTTATCGCCGTACTTACATAAGTTTCTAGTCCATGGTGTTAGGTTAGCATCTATATCCAACACGTTCATAAATAAACGCTCCAATTCTTTCTTTATTCTAGAACTATCAGAGTATATACTTAATACCCTACCGTTTTCATTTGGTGTGGTAGCTTCTTCAGCAAAAATATCCAACGCAACCGAAATTTCTGGGGTGTATTCCATGGCTTCGTAATCATAATACGATGCTATTCTAGTTGGTTCATAATAAACAGCTTTTTGATAAAGTTCGTTATCTATCTTTTTCCACTGATTTTGTAAAAATACTGTTTGTTGAGCTTCTAATTTCTTTTGATCTAGCGCATCACCTTCTAATCCGTTGAACGAGTTAGGGTCTATAACGTACTTAGGACCGTCAACCTCGTTGCCCAGTACCTTGTTTAATCTTTGAAATATCGTTAAATTCTTTGCCATATTCTTTTTTTTTAATCTACATATTCGCAGTCAACGAATGGAGGGAATTTGTAATTACCTATATCGGATGACCAAACTTTTTCTTGTACGAAAGTTGTTGTACCATCTGATTCTGGTGAACACTTTATCGAGTTTAAATTACCTTCTAATGCAGCACCGCTTATAGGATCACTTTTTTTAATGTTTGTCCTTGCTATGGATGATGATCCAGGTCCTGATGACCTACCTTGTTTAATTAATATATTTCCCATTTGTTTTTTGTTTTTTTTTGTTTTATTTATTTTTTCCTATTAGAACCGAATAACCAACCGTACTCTTGGGTATTGTTAATGGTTTGATTTAAGCTACTACCCTTACTTTTAGTTGAGTTCTCATAATTTGGTTTACTGCTAATACTACCTGATAAATAGTTTGATTCAGATTTTGTTTCATTAGTTCTTACTTTCCAGCTACTTAACATGGCTTTGGTCATGTTTTCTGATTCTTGTAATCTTTTAAAGGCTGTGTTGGCTACGAATAAAGCCATACCTAACGCCATAATCAAATCATCGTGAGCACCCTTCATGTGATTAGGTTTACCGTTTTTGTAGACAAATTTCTTTAATTCGGCGGTTAATCTTTCACTTCTAATCTTAAAACCACCTCTAGCTACCGCTTCTTCTAAAGCAGCAACTATTTGACTCCTTCTGTTTCTAGAGGCAAAGTTTATACCAGGTATAGCGTTATCATCTAACATATGATACATGCTATTATCACCATCTTTATCGTAATGTAGTAATTTTTTAGGGTAATTAAGCTCTTTTAGTTTTTGTGTAGTAGCTACACCCATACCTCCAGTTATATCAAACGTCGATAACGCATCATACATCCTACCGTACTTGTCAACTAATTGTGCTGCTATGTCTGGTGGTACTTTACCATGGTACTCAGCTACTTGTTCGAATGTGTCATAGTCAATAATAGTCATACCAGTAGCATCCTCAGAGTCTCCTCTGGATACGTCTAATGCTAGTATATACCTATGCCCTTTTTGTGGTAACTCCCATATCCACATATTACTATCCCAAGCCTTATCTTTAATGACTGGGTTCTTTACGTTTTCTTGTTCTTGTTTCCTTATTACATCACCTTCAATAACGTTGTCACCTGAACCAATAAACGCACACTCTAACTCTTGGTTTATCATACGCTTATTAAAGTTCATGTCTCTACACATGTTTTCGTACCAAGAAGAGTATGGTTTATAACCATCTTCTATAAGCTTTGCTATTTCTTTAACTTTTAGGTTTATTGCATCACTTATAACTTTTTCGGTTTTTTCTTTATCTGGTTTTTGGAACCAATCGACAACATCTTTAGTTTCTACTAATTTTAAGTCCTTATTAAATCTTGGGTCTCTCCACCATTTTAAATGGGTTACACAGAAACTGTTATCACCCTTAATGGCACCTTCGTATGATGCGTAGTATATAGGATCTAGTCCGTTAGGTGTTGATATTAGTACCGCTTTACCACCTGTACCTATTGAGGCTAAACATGCTGTCCATAACTCTTGTCCACCTTCAACGAAGGCGGCTTCATCAATTAATAGTACTGTAGGTGTGTATCCACGCAGTGCATCTTGTGATGTTGCTACGGCTTTTATTTCAGAACCATTAGATAACCTGACGTGTTTTTGAGAAGATTTTTCGAACCCCACATTTACCCAATTAGGTAGTTGTTTTATAAAATTAATTATTTTGTTCTGGAACTCTATAGCCGTTTCTTGTTTATTGGCTAATATCAATACTTTTTCTGGTCTATCTGGACTAGCGAAAGCGGTTAATACCGCTGAGTATGCGGCTGTTACAGTCGATATACCAGCTTGTCTGTATTTTAATACTAGATTAAACCTGTGTTCTTTGTAATTTGATACTAATTTTTTTTGACCATCAAATAATTCAAATGGTACGTAACCCTCTCTAGTTTTATCGAAGGTTTCGAAATAACTTTCTATAACATACACGGGGTCACCTGAACATTTAGTGTATTCAAGTAGTAATTCCCTCTTGTCAGTTATCTCTTTTCTCATATATATAAATAGTTTATTATAACCCTAAATCGCTAAGGTCTATATCATCCATGGAATTGTTAAATTCGAACTCCATGATCTCAAGCCTCTTATCTTTAATAATCATTTCGATATATTTCTTGGCCATATCTGGTTCATTCTCTAATTTATTCATGAAATTAATAAAATCATCAGCACTTTTTTTAAATAACTCAAGCAAAACTAATTTTTTAAGGTCGTAATCACTTTCGTCAAATAAAGTATTAAGATTACCCCAAATTAAAGGGAATAACCTTATATCCCAAAGCTCACTAGTTATAGTGTCAGTATACTCGATTAGTTCCTTGGATTTATTCTTAGGTAACCCAGCTACAGAGAGTAAGGAAATAACACCCTTTATCATCTCATGTATCATGATCGGTAAATTAATAGCTTTGACTATAATTTTAGGTATTTCACCATCAAAGTCAAGGTCAACATACCCAGCATTGTTATTATTATTTGCTTCTATACTACCCTTAAAATCATCATCATCAACTAGATAATAAATCAAATCATTAGCTATCAAAGCTTTTTGGTATAAGTTAGTAACATCAGGTATTATGTTATTTATCTCTTCTTGATATAGGTGGAATATATAATGCCCTTTTAAAGAGGCCCCTTGAGCGAGAGCATTTATAGTCCTCCTTTTCACTATTTCATTGGGTATCTCCGACTCTATTTCTTTTTTAGACTCGTCATCTAGAGTTGAATCCATGTTCATCTCTTTGGGTAGCTCTATATTTCCTTGTTCAACAAACTCTAAATCAAAAATAACCTCATCCTCACCTAAAAACCACTCTTCTCTTATTATCTTTTCAGCTAAATTACATAAAGCGGGTCTGTTGGCTGATTCTTTATTTATGGCCGCTGCATTTGAGATCATAGCGTTCATAAAAACTGTTGGTTTTACAATACTTTTAGCCTCAACTTTAAATGTATTACAATATGAATCTATTAGTTCGGTATATCTCTCTATAGCGATCTCTTCTTCTCTACAGATGGTTGAGTTTGGGGTTTTTTTATAATAAGGCATTCTACCTAAAGGATGGTTCCTTGAGGATAATTTATTTAAAATATCACTAGTTATCAAATTGGGGTAACCCAATTCTTTAACCCTCTTATCTAACTCTGATTTTATCATAAAAAAAATGTCTCATTATTAATAATGAGACAAATATAGGTAAATTATTGGATATAACCAATTTTTAAGCTTTAGGTTTACCCTTTTCATCTGGTTTAGGGATAACTATTTTAGACGGATCTTTTAATGGTGTTATCACTGGTGTGATAACTGGAGCTATTTTTTCTTCGTTGTATTTCATTCTATTTCCTTTCTTTTATGAAGGTTAGTATATCAGACTTAGTTAATCTAATCTCATTAGATTCTACAATATTACTTAATATTTCTTTACTATCCAAATTTTCTTCATTAACACCCTTTCTCATATCTAATAGATGTCTTAATACTATGTAAGCCTTTTTATCATCACCACTTTCTATAGCACTAATAGCTTTTTTAAGTACCCACCCATTAGATCCCATACCAATAATAATGTCTTTAACTTCAGTATCGGTCATCTTGGATATAACTTTAGAGTACCCTGAATCTTCAATTTTATCGTCTTTTTTAGGGAATAAATCTAGTTGTTTTGTATCTTTTACGTTAATCACTTTACCCAGTTTATGTAACTCCATTTCTGATTTAGCGTCATCTATGGTTGAGATGGTTTTATGTTCACTAGATTCCTCACCATCATGTTTTATTAAATCCTTAACATAATCAATAACTCCTTCATCAGATAAGTTATCAGCTATTCTATCACCCTCTAGGTCTGTTATGTGGTACCTTTCAGATGGAACCATTTCACTTCTATTTTTTTGGTCCGATGATATATCGTAGTATCTATAACCACCACTCAACCTTTCCAATAAGTTATCAATAATTTCTTTGAACCCTTCATCAGAATTAGATTCTTCTATACCCTCAGATTCATTTTGGGTATTTATTTCAGTTTTAGCAGTATTATTAGCATCAACTAAACTTTTAATAGCATTTTCCGCATCTTTTAACGATTCTATCGCTTTATCGGGATTATTTACAATGTTTTTTATTGTCTCGTCTTCCATTATATTTTATGTATTTGTTCTTTGTTAATTATTTTTAATTCTTTATCTCTACTATAAATTTTACTCTTAACGCTATCAGCATCCTCACCATACTTAAAGACTAATCTGTCTTCTACTTCTGGAGACTCTGTTTCCCATGCTAGGGCTATTATACCCTCAACACAATCGTACATAGAGAAGTTGTCTGAATCGATATTCAATGTCAATTCAATATCTAATGACCTAAGTACCCCAACTTCGTCCACCTGTTCTATATTGGGTGGTGTTGGTGATCCACTAGATGCTGGTTCAACATCCCAATCCTCTCCATATTCAACATTGTCAGTTCTTTTAGAGAATATGAACTCATAAGTGTTCTGTCCTTTGAAATCTTTGTTTAAAGGGTTTATATATATTAAATACATTTAAATTAATTTATTTGTTATTTGAAACTCTAACTCATTTTCGTATATGGTGGTCTCACCATTTGTTTCAACCTTAATATCAATAAAATAGTCCTGTGGTACCATCCATGTAGTATCGATAGTAAAGTAATTATTATTTAAATTCCTATTAACTTTTTCCCATTCTGTTATTGGTATAACCGCTGGTCCTTGTTTGGTGTACATTCTATAGTATACGCTATTACTAGATTCATATTCGGAAACCGTATAAGGTTTTCTTAATAATACGTTTACCTTCCTTTTTTCTCCTTGTCGTACTTTTTCTTCTCTTTTTATCCCACTAACCGATACACCATACCTTGTGTCATCCAACGTATCCGTATTGAATGTGTAATATTTGTCGGCGTCTATAGGTACGAACCTAAGTTTTACGTCTGGTCTATCTATACCTAGGTAAGTTATACCACTCCATATGTCATTATATTCGGTATAACTAGTTAATGTATTTTCGTTAGCATAAAGTTCCACATAATAAACACCTTTTGTTTTTTGTTTTACTTCTAACTCTTCACCTTCTACTGTACATTTTGGTATCTTATCTAGATTCTCTAATTTACCACCAATTACTGATGTGAAAAATAATTTATTGTTTTTACCTAAATAAAAGTTATTTCTGTCGTCATCTATATGGTCATCATATCTGGTTTCTATGAATGGTTCGAAGAATGTTTGTGTGTGCCTGGTAAACAAACCTATAGCATATGTTTTATTATCGGGTTCTTTTGGTATATTTTCTATGGCATTACTGTATTTTAAACAAAAACCTGCATATGTTGCACCAGTAGTTATTCCAGTGGTTATCCCAGTAGTTATTCCAGTGGTTATCCCAGTGGTTACTCCAGTGGTTATCCCAGTGGTTATCCCAGTGGTTATTCCAGTAGTTACTCCAGTGGTTATTCCAGTAGTTACTCCAGTGGTTATTCCAGTGGTTATTCCAGTAGTTATTCCAGTTTTAATATAATCATTAACAAATTGCGTTATATCCATAACTATATCCTCATTACCTTTGTCTAAATGTAATGTCGTTATTGGTGTGCTGTTAACACTTATAACACCTGGTGTATCGAACTTATTAACAGTGGTTCTGTTAAACCAATTTGACGGTTCTTGTATAAAATCTCTATTTTGTTCGAAATTATTCAATGATTCTATGAAGTCGTACCCTGTTCCTTCGTCCCAGAATTCGTTTACGGGGTGTAATTCTAAGTCTATAGAGTTTGGTCTATAGCTTTCCCCTAACATTAGGTTGTTATTAACCCCTAGAAAGTCTTTTATATCGAAGCTGGACGTATTCTTTATTTTTAATGTATGTGTAACACCCATCTCTGGGTTTATGATTTTATCGTTAATCATAGATTTTATCTCGTCAAAAGAACAGTAGAATAAGAATCTACTAGTTTCCCCACCGAAATATAGTTCGGATACTTGGTTCCTACCAGTATTTATATTACTGTCTTTAACGACTGTGTTGTTTTTATCGAAGTATGTTCTGTAGATCCCCATGGTTATAAATATTTTAGTTTATACGTAAGTTATGATTAATTATCTTAGTTGGTTGATTTAATTTATTTCCGTTTATCTCTTGATTCAGTTCACTAGTTAAATTTGATAGTAATTTTCTGGCGTCAACGTTAATAGAATCTTCTACCTGACCAATTGAATGACCGTGTGTTAATACTATACTAATTAACCTATTTATTAGCTCTAACATTTTTTCTCCTCTGACCCATCCGTAAGTATTATAGTCCCTAGAACCATCGTTTGATATACCAGATAGAAACTTAGATACAGTATCATTATTCATACCTTTATCACTACTATCTAAATAGTTTGGTGAATTTAGACTACTTAACAATAAGAATTTATCTGCGTACATTACTTGTGTCGTTACACTTTTGTCAATTACTTCCTCTTCCACCGATTTAATAGTGGTAGTTTGTGGTGGTTGTAGGTTTTGGGTACCAGTGAATCTACCTTCACCATACTTCCTTATTTTACGTATAAAATTATTAAACTCACTAAACCTAACGTAGTCAAGTGACAACGTATCCGATGGTTGTGTGTTAGGTATTAACAACTCTTTTTGTAATTGTGAACTCGGTTTCGAATATAGATCTGTGGCTAATGGTGATATTCTAATGACAGCGTTATTTAAATCGGTGACGATGTCTAGCGTACTATTCACCCCACCACCATTATTAGGCATTGCGCTAATTTTGTTTATTAACCTTATATTACCGTTAGCTTCAATTAACTGATTGTTGTTTGGTGTGTCTGGGTTAAAGTATTTTATTTTTTTAGTTTTGTAAGCTGATAATATTTCTTCGATGGTTTTATCCATCGCCTCAACCTCATTGAAGTCTAGTACGTGTCTTACCGTGTATTGATTTCGCGAATTACCTGATAAGTAGTTAGCATGCTTATTATACTTATTTTTAGTTAAACCCTTTTTATTATCATTATCAACGATCGTATTTATAGTGTTGTATATCGATATAACACATTGTATATTTTTATCAGTTAAAGAGTTTTTCTTAGAGTAATTAAACTCTAATTCTATCATATAATCTAAAAACACATCTTTAACTTTAGTTACTGTTTTAGTAACCTCTTTATAATCTAAACTTTTATTTAATTTAGATATTTGGAATATAGGGTATTGTGTTTTTTTAGTCTTATTATTAATATGATCTAATCTAATTAAAGCTCTATTACCACCTAAACTTATCTGCTCATTATTGAAACCTGATATGTTGGTATCCGAAACTCTATTAGCTATATTGCTTGGTACTTCTGATCTATTCTCAGTTAATCTGTCTCTATAGATGGTTTTTAAATCAGTGGGTGTACTAGTTATTGGTCCAACGTATAATTTTTTGTTATCAGAATCAGTTATAAGTCTAACCACCTGACCAACTAAAGGTATCACATTTAAATTATGTGGTAAAAATGGTTCTGCTACGTCTTCATCTGGTAGATTATTAGTATCAACACCATCGGACCATATAGTGTACTTTGTGTTGTTATCACTATTTGAGTCAACGTATTCTTTTATACCGTTAACGGATAAGTAATTTTTATACGCATTATAATTAACAACCCTAATCCTACCGTAGTTATTTGGGTCATTATTATCTATACATATACCTAATGTGTAATCAGTATTCATTATCCTTTAATTTTTAATCTGTTCTGCAATTCGTTGAGGACTTTACTGTGTGTAGACTCAAGCTCTTCTAGTGTAGTCGTTAACCTTATAAGGGTGTCTTTAACACCATCAAAATCGTTTTTAAGTGCTATTAATGTTGTGGCTAAATCTTTATTAGATTTCTTATCAACATTATCGAATATCTCTTTTAATTTAGGGTTATTCATATCTATTGTATTTGGCCAAACCCTGTAGTTAACCCAGCACCTACTGTCGTTACCTCTACTTTAGCGTTTGTTTTTATATTACTCACCATTAATTTTACTGTCTCTTCTAAAGCTATCATTAGGTGATTTGGTGTCCCATCTGGGAATGTTGCGGCGGTTTCTATACCCTTTTCACTTAAATTAGCCTTTAAATCATTAAGCATTGATACTTGATTTAACCCTGGTTTAAGTCCTCCACCTAGTAATACTAGTGGTGGTGGTATTGGTGGCATTGGTACCACATTTAATAATTTTAGTAACCTTAATATTTGTTCTATTATAGATTGACAGCCTTTTATCTTAAAACCCTTTAAAGCTTTTAATAAAGATAATAAACTACCTAATGACGCTGCGTAATCTAAACCTCTTTGTTTTAAGAAATCAGCACTTATTTTCTTAGCTAAACCTATTAAATCCTTTTTAATTAGATTAAATATATTTTGTACTAATAAGTCTGTGACTGAGTTACCTATTTTCTGTATAACTGGTTTTATAAAATCGACAGAACTTTCAGGTGTTTTTTTCTGATCGTCACCCTTTAATACTAGAAATAGTTTTGGTATTACCATAACTTTGGGTGTAACGACCATCTGCATGATTGAGTAAGGTATGGCTTTAAGTATACCTAACTGAACTTCGGCATTTATGTTAGGTAGGTTTATTACTGCGGAAGTTTCACCTTCGTTAACAACTTTATTTATACCGTTATTTAAACTTTTATCTAAAATACTTGCGGCTTCATCTAGGTTAGGTATTAGTTTAGAATTATCTATTATACCACTATTTTCTGGGCTAACTATTTCGTTAGGGTTGTCACCAGGAAACAATAATTTGTTTGGTTGACTATTGGCGAATAATTCTTCTATAGAATTAAGTATATCATCTGGGTTTATAGTTACGTCTAGATTACCACATGATGAGAACCTTAAGAACCCTTTAGATCTTAATTCTGATATATCTTCTATCTCATCTAACTCTTTGTTGTTAAAATTAAATACGTTATCAAAGTCCGCGTTTGAATCCGTGACACCACTACCTTCACCGTTTTTTTGTGCTTGGTTAGCACTGTACTCGTCATTTAAGAAACTTTTGTTTGTTGAATCTGGCTTGGTAGTGTCCTCATCTTCATTACAAAACCCAAACATTTTTTTCAAACCTTTGGTTAATCCACTTTGTTTAAGCACTATTGTTTTACTCAATTGACCTTTTATTGATAACGCACCTGTTAATGTGTCGGTTAGTATAGCCATGAAGTTAGGGAAGTTAAATACTGGTATTACTATATCAATATAATCGTCCAAAAAATCACTGAATAATTTTTTTGAATATGATGGTCCGAATTGGAATACATATGTTGAACTATCTTTAGCGTGTAAGGTAAATAAAACTTTACCTTCTTTTTCTAAAACTAGCGGAGATGATTTTGTAGCGTTTTGAGCCTTGTTAAAGAAGTAATTCACATGCCTTTTTACGTCATTACCTTCGTACATTAGTTTACCTGTACGACTATCTGGATCTATATTTAATAAACCATAGCCGTCTATCTCAGATTTAGACATTTCTATACCAGTAACTGATAAAGTTGTGTATTTTTCTGGTATTATTAAGTTTTCGTCGCAACCAAATTTAGCTATAAAAGAATCTTTTATAACTTTATTTATCGAATCAAACTTCTTTAGTTCAGATAAACTACCTTTTAATATTAAACTTTTAAACTCTTTTTGACCTCTAGTTGACTTAACTAATTCAACCAAAAAATCAATAAACTCTAATTTATTGATTTTCTTTTGTGAGTCAGTAATAAACCCTTTCTGTGTATTTGATGTAGTTAATGATCTATATCTTGAAAATATTTCGCTTTGTGAACTCATACCTATTCATATTTTTTTTCGTTTCCGTTTGAGTTATCCTTAGATTGGTTTTTAAGGAATTCTTCGGCCCACTTTCGATCATCTTCAGTTATAGTCATATTTGAACCAGCACCTTCAATTGGTTTACCAGATTTATACAGTATATCACCTTGTATTTTAATTAACCTAATCTTTTTTTCTATCGAAGAGTCAATTATTTTAAGTAAATCGTTAGTTATTTTACCAACTAAAGCTATATCTGAATTTTCTTGTATGTCTTTACTAAACTTTTTATATGCAGATAACGCCCTGCTTCTTTCGTCAACTATCTCATTATAAGTTTCTTGCATTAGTTCCCTCATGCTTTCTTCAGTAACTTCTACCTTTTTTTTCTTTATTGCCATAATAATATTATTTTATAATAAATATCAGTCATCTAGATAATCGTTCTTAAACATTTTATATAATGATTTAAACCTTTTCATACTATTCCTTATTTCTTTAGTGTTTAAACCTGTCATATTTCTTATGTAAAGTAGAATTAAGTTTTTGTTGAATTTAGTTGAATTTTTACCATCGCTTACATCTGAGAATAATTCCCTCCACTCTTCTAATATTTTGGCTAGTGCGTAACCAACCTTAAACTCATTGTCGGATAGGTTATCATTCTTCAAATCTTCTCTAACACTTATAGCTAAATTTTCTAAGAAAAGTGTAAAGTCTATATCTTCAGTGTCTATATAGTAAGTGTACCCATCTCTTTTTAATACATCACTCTGACTTTTATCAATATCTACTAATGATGTATTCCTTTTGTGCTCCTTGACCATTTCACCAAAGAGATAATTTTTACATATAGTACCGAAATACGAGTACGATTTTTTACCTTTTTCTGGTTTGAATTTGTCGAATTTAGTTATTAGAAACGATAATGTATCAGAATGTAGATCTTCGAACTCATAAGATGGTCTGTAAAGTCTATACGTTCTTATTATGTTTTCTATTAACTTATCTATAGGGGCTCTTAATTCTTCCCTATAGATTTTTTGGCGTTCGTAGTCAGACTCAGCTTCTAAAAACCTAACAACAGCTTCTTCTTGCTCTGGACCATAGTAGGTTTTATTTTTTTTCTTCCTACCCATTAATCAACTGTTTCTACATCCTCATATTTTATATTTCTATCATCATTAAACAAATACTCTTTCTTAGCAGTTTCCATCCAGAATAAACCCTCATTTGGTTCGATCTTATATTCTAAGGCTTCACTATTTTTGTACAACCAGAATAAAGAGTTATCTCTCATGTTTACGTGTTTGTAAGCTATCTTAGGGATGACCATTGATTTATGACCATTACTATGGAATCTTAATAGGAATTCATAATTAAATGTTAGTTTAATTTGTTTTAAACCACCTATATTATTAAACACTTCAGTTTTTATAACCATACCACATAAACTGATGTTAGGGTATTCAAGTAGTACTTCTAGATCAATATTACCAACTGTTTCAGTAAAGTTGTACGCCCATACAGCTTCGTTCGATAACCCAATGAAATTACCTTCTTGGTCAACATCATTTACGATGGGTAAGAATAAATCTACTTCAGGGTAAGACTCTATGTGGTCGTTAACGTTTTTAAACCAAGTTTTAGATAATTCATCATCAAACTCTAGGACACTCATAAATTCAGTGTTAACCTCTTTAGCAGCGAAGTTTATCTGACTTTGGTAATCAGTTTCACCAGTGTTAACTATAACTTCTATGTCTAGTCCATCGTATTTACCAAAATCTACTGATTCTACCTTTTCTTTGACATCGGAACAATCACATATGACTACTAGTACCTTTTCTGGTTTAGTTTCATTTATGTTAATGGATGATAGTGCTATATCGAACATATCATCAAACTTATGTTTACCCGCATCTTCTACTGAATGTACTGGTACTATAATTGTTAAATTACTTTTGCTCATCTTCTTGTAATGTTTCTTTAATATTCTCTTTTATTTTTTCTAATTTACTCACTTTCTTATCGAATAAGTGTTCAAATACCTCTACAGTATTTTTTTCGAAATTATCTTCCGAGTACCTGTCCTTAATAGTTTCCTTAACATTAGTTAAGTTATCAGGTAGCGTGTCGTCTAACCAATTTTTTATAAAACTAGATAATATTTCAGGTATTTGGTTCTCATCGTACATCCATACACCGTTATCGTCAGTCATCCATTCTGGGATAATATTAGGTACTTTACCTATAACGGGTACGTTAGATTTGATTGATTCTACTGGGAATCTACCGAATGACGAGTCATCGTCTATCCAGACTGATACAGCACATTCTTTTAAGTTTGAAGCGAAATCGTCGTGATTCATTGTGTGCATATCTTTAAATGAAACGAATCTATAGATAGGATATTTCATGTAAAAAGCCTTTATCAATTTAGCTGCTTTTCTGGCTTCACGACAATGTATCGCAATAATAGGTTTTTGTGGTTTTTCGCTAGGTTTGAAGCTACCACCTATTTTAGGTTCTATGAATTGTACGTCTTTTACTGGTACAGTACCTTCAATCATATCCTTGAGAGTGTTTGATGTTGTTATACATTCTTCGGCACCAGAATCAAGCCAAGATTTACCAGGTGAGAATGCCTCTAACATATAATCGTAAGATTGTACATAGATTATTTTCTCCATAGGCATGTTAACTATCTGCTCAAAAACGCTTCCGTACACTTCTGGTACTACTATAAAGTCTGAAGGACCTACAACTAAGTTATTATCTTCAATAGACATGTGTTCTATCTCGTCACATTCTGTTGATAACCAACTACCCACTTTTATAAAGTCGTTTTTTTCGTGTAACATTGCTACATTATACCCAGCGTTTTTTAAAGCTAATGCTTGGTCGTACAGGTGAATAACACTTGATTTACCGTTACCTTTAGTGTCTGGTACCATAAATATTATTTTATGTTCTTTATTTTGAATCTTAGCTATAGCAGATTCTAGGTTACTAACCAATTCTTTACCTTTTTCCATTATTTTCTTTTTTTAATTTTCTTAGGAGTTTAAATAATTCCTTTGTGTTAATTATAGCATAATCGGATTTAATGTCAATATTAAAATCGTTTATATGTTTTATCGATATTTTACCTTTTGGTTTAGATTTTAGTAGCTTGGGATTGTCTGTAACGATTACGTCACAGTGCGTCCAGAAGTCTTTCCATTTTTTAGGGAAAATAACTTGTTCTAGATTGTAATAATTCTTACTTAGGAAGAAAAGCGTCGCCGCTTTTGACCTCTGACTTTCGTTATTAAGTAATACTATTTTGATCCTGTTTTTATTGGAGAAATCTGATATATTTTTAATGATACCTTGTTCCGTTTCATCAGTTCTGCCGAATATTTCAAAAGAAGCTTCGTCATACATGAATTTATCTAAATTAAACCCGTTATCTTTAGCGTTTTCAGGGAATTCAATCTCTTTACCATCATCCTTAAATTCTGGTGATTCAATAACAGGATCAATATCAGGGAAATGTTCTGATAACTTAAATGGGTTTATAGGACCCTCTACCTCTTTCTCAAACTCAAATTCGTAAAGGTCTTTCAATTTTGATACGTGGTCACGTAAAATATTGTTTATTGTTATACCAATTATCATGTTCTATTTTTTATTAAAATTAGTAGATAATTGGTATAAAATAAAGTCTACATCTATTTTTCTCTAAATATTTGTTCTATTTTTTTAATCAACGGGTTTCTGACTACGTCACTGTCAGTAAGTACGACAGTACCCACCTCTTCAAAATCAGAAAACTTTTCGATTATAAAGTGTAAGGAACTCTGACCCTTTCTCTTCATGTCTACTTGATTCTCATCACCTAAAAATATCATTTTAGAGTTCTCACCCAATCTTGTCATTATGGTTCTTATGTTATCTATAGAGATATTTTGAGCCTCGTCTATGATTACTATGGAGTTATCTATATTTATACCCCTCATGTACGCTATAGGCATTTCTTCTATCATACCCGCTTCTCTAAGGGTTTGAGTATTATATTTACCGACTATCTTTTCGAAGTTATGCATAAAAGAGTACATAAAAGGTTCCATCTTTTCTTTCATAGTACCTTTTAAAAAGCCTATCTCTTCATCTTTTAATGTTGTAACCGACTTAACTATAACTATTTTTCGATATCTGCCATCATTTTTTATTAAATCTAGTGCGACTGCACAGGACAAGTAAGTTTTACCTGTACCTGGTAATCCAGAGCATATAACCATCTCTTTATCCTTTATTTCTTTAACTAGTTTTTTCTGGTTAACCGTTTTACACTTTATATCAACCTTAATTCTTTTTAAAAAATCGTTCCCTTGATGATCATTACTCATTGATTCTAGGATATCCTGCTGTTCTTCGTATGATAATTTTTTTCTAGCTTTTCTAGCCATATGTATGTTTTGTATTAAAAGTAATCTTCACTGTTTATATTCTTATCGTCGATAAAAATATCGTAAGGAGGTTTGCCGAATTTCAATTCATGGTGTTTGACTCCCCATTCCTTAAATTGCTTCTTGGTTAGTTCCGAATGATCTATACCTGTTACGGAACCCCTTGCCGTCCAATAAACAATAGTGTTCCCTTCGTCGTATAATTTATTTATCTTTTTGATTCTGTCCATCATTGGGGTACTGGTTGTATAGTCGGTACTCCCTGTTTTAAATATAGTATTATCTATATCAACATATATTAACATATAAATTAATTTTATTTCCTTAAACTCTTCATTTTAGATAGTTCACCACCAAATAATTCTCTAGGACCTTCTGGTATTGATAATGATTCTTCTATATCTCTAATACCTTTAACTAATTTAAATAAACCAGATGGTTCAATTGAAGCTGAATGATCGGATCCCCACATACCCCTGTCTAGTGTTATGTGGCGTTCTACCCATTTTACGCCCATTGGTATAGCAGCGAAAGTGGTTACTAGCCCGTACTCATGTCCGCTATAACCTATTTCTTTTTCAGCGTAGTGGTTTTTTAACCATGTTATGTAATTTAAATTTAATTCGTTTACTGGACATGGATATGTTGAGTTTGTGTGCATTATAACGTCTGGGTTACACGCATCTATACATAAAGTAACCTCATCTTCATTACTCATACCTGTTGATATCATTAAGTAATCGGCCTTTTCTCTAGCATACTCACATAATTCAATATCGGTTATCAACGCCGATGGTATTTTCATAGCTACTCCTAGGTCACTTTCGTACTTCATCATAAAATCTACAGATGTTTTATCCCAAACGGATGCGAACCAGTTAATACCAATCTCTTTACAAAACCTATCTATTTCATCGTACTCAGCTTCACCGAACTCAGTTTTCCATTTATATTCTAAGTAAGTTATCTCACCCCAAGGAGTTTGTCTCATCTTACCTTTCTGTTCCTCTGGAACACATATGTCTGGGTTTCTTTTTTGAAACTTAACATAATCACAACCAGCAGCTTTAGCTACTAATATTAATTGTTTTGCTATAGCTATATCCCCGTTATGGTTGATACCTATTTCACCTATAATCTTTGTCTTACTATTCATAATTTACTTTTGTTTATAATATTTTTTATTTAACATAATATAGTCATTCTGTTTGACGTTAATTGCTGTTGATTTAAATATAGGAAAAAATCCTTTACTGTAAAGGTATTCCATAACTTTAGGTTCTAAAGTTTGTCCTGTGAAATATTCAACCTCCTCAGTTTCAATTTGTAGTATTTTTATATCCTCTAAAATACCACCAAAACTTTTTAAGGCTTCTAATGTAGCTCCTTCAACATCTATTTTAACGAGGTCGGGTATATCTAAGGATTTTTCTGTTATGTACGTGTCCATCCTTTTACATTTTAACTCAACTAACCGTTCTTTAGTTTTTGATAAATTTTGTTCAAAAATACTATGTATACCATTTTGTTCTTTTTCGTAAAAATGTGTTACCCCATCGTAATCTCTTATTACGAAATTTTCAAAACTAACTTTTTCGGTATCTTTACCTAGTAGGAATTTTTTGTAATTGTTGGGTAAACCTTCGAACCCTATAACTTTAGCGTCAAATAATTCTGATAGAAGGAAGCTGTCAACTCCGTTTAAACACCCTACGTCATAAATTAATTTTATTTTTGATATATCCAAATTTTCATTTAGTACATCTTTCATTGTTTCCATGTTTAATCTAGCCATTTTTCGTATATTTTAATGTATTCATTTGCGATAGTTTCTGGGTCCCAATGGTTCTCCATCCATAATCTACTTTCGTAACCTTTATCAATTATTTTATTTAAACCAGATTCTATTAAATTAATTAATTCTATTTCTAAGTTTTGGTGATACGTGTTAATAAAAGGGTTTGTTTTAGCGTTTGACGACCTTAGTAAAACTTCTTCTACTTCCTTACTAACAGAACATATGGTTGTTATACCCATGGCCATTGATTCGAGGCCTGATCTGTGATACGAATCGGTCTTAACTTCATCTATAAATATATTACACTCAGATTTTCTTTTGAGACATTCTTCTAGTGGCACCCCAGTAATCACCTCTATCTCCACTTTATCTTTATATATTTTTTTTATTTTATTTAGGATTGGTATAGTTTCTTTGTAACCCTTATCAGCCCATTTAGACGAGGGTGTTGTTGAAGATGGTGAATATCCTATTCTAATTACTTTGTTTTGATATTTGGGGATGTATTTAACATCAAATAAATCTACTGGGTTTCTTACCACTCTACAATGTCTATATTCGGGTAAGGTGGCATGATATTGGGCTATTACTAGTTTTGGTATATCAACATTTAATTCAACTCTAAAAGGTTCACTGTGGTATTGTATAATACTTTTCTTGGTAGTATAGAACTTCTTGTTGTGTTGGTGTACTATATCTGAATTAGGTATAATTAATTTACCTGGGTAAGAATAACCAACAACATATGATTTATGTTCGGTATATTTGTTTATAACCTCACTTATAGCTTCTGGTGCCTCGGCTATGTTGGTGTGTTTAGTATGTGTTACTATCATAAAAAGTTATTATATTATTTTTTTTATCATACTCAAAAGCCATACTCATTATTTCTAATTTCTCTTTCTTATAATTATGTACTTTAGATATCTCGTACTCTAAACCTTTATCTGTCCTTAATAAACTATTTTCACCACCGTCATAGAAGTTAAATCCTATTAGGTCTATCTTTTTAAACCCACCTAGGTGTAATAATAACTTTAGCATGGTATACCCGCTAGTGCTTGGTTGTTCGTCTGTTTTCATACTATTATGATCATTATGGTGGTTATACTTAAGTATTAACCCCTGATGAACCTTGTTTAAACCTTTAACCTTATTGATCCAGTTAGTGAGGTTATTTGATATGATAAATCTTATAGGTACGTATTTATCTAGATTTTCGTCTTGTAGGTATACGCTAACATGTATTGTAGTTTTAGACCCAGTATATACTTCGTTTAATTTAAATGAGTTGAATCTTACGACAATATCATTAGAGTCAATAATATCACCATTTTCTTTTTTAAGTAAGTCTGATGAGTTAGCAACTAATATTATAGTCTTATTTTTTATCATCCTCTTTAAATTATCTAAAGATAATAAAGAGCGTTTTTTTAAAAATTGGTTTAATAATCTGTCAATGGTTTCGTCATATAATTCTTGATTAGACTTATCATTGTTTTTTGTTTTAGTTCCTTTAATAGTGGTGAGTGTAGGTTCAGAAACATTTTTTTGTTCTGTTTTTACAACCCCTTTCTTTAAGTCAACATTTTTTTGTTCTGTTTTTACAACCCCTTTCTTTAAGTCAACATTTTTAGTTTTATTCACTTTAAGACCTTTTTTAGGGTTGTTAGCTGTTACTATTTCAACCACGTTTTCTAAGACCTCATCGACCTGAGAATTAATTTTAATTCTTTGTTTCTGGTTACTCTTAGTAACTATTGATTTACCCTTATTTTTTTTCTTTGCGAAGTAACCCATCAAAATCTTTTTTAGTGTCAACGTCTATAACATCGTATATTTTAAAGAAATATGTATCATCATTATATAAATTATTGTTTAGTTTACCTAATTCACTAACCTTAAATATAGATATGTAATGAGATATTTCAAATATTTCTGGGTAGTCTTGTCTCCTGTATAGATTATGTTTAACTAACTGTCTACCTTTGTTGTTACCTGCGTTTAACATATATAAATATGGGTGTACACCTTTAAAATCCTTTTTACACAACAAACTTTTTTCTTTATTATCTAAAAATAATTTATAGACATTTTTAACCTCTTTAAAAGTTCTTTCTGGGTAAGTTAGGTATAGCATTATAACCACATCGTCGTAATTTAAATCACCGTTTTTAACTAGGTATTCAATGACTTCTTTTGTGCTGGTTGTGTCAATGGCTAACTCATCTGGTCTAATAGAAACTTTTAAACCCATTAATTCACATTTTTCGATCAATACTTCATCATCTGTTGATACAATTATGTATTTGTGGTATTTTTTAGGTATACTATCAACTGTTTCGTTAAAAAGTAACCTATTTTTAAAAGGTAAGCCTTTTGAGTTTCTTCTGGCTGGTATTAATATTTTAAGTTTATCCATTATATAATAATTTAACTTCACCTTTATTAATGAGATTGTTGACCAAAGCCTTTTCTAAGTCTGGTCTATGACCTATCATTTTATTATCGTCTTTATAGTAATGAACTCCATTCTCAAAGAAATCAAAACCATGTATTTTGACATTATAACCTTTTTCTATAAAATAGTATATCATCACTAATCCAGTAGTGGCCCATAGGTTACCAGCGTCTAACAATTTATTTACCTTGTTGTAGAATTTTACAGGGATCACATTAAACCCATCATTAACTAAAATCTTCTTCTCTTCTTCGGTACATCTTATGATGTTTGGGTAAACGTAGAATTTACTTTTGAAGTTTTTGGTTATATGTTTAGATGACATTTTAGTCTTGACCCATACGTCTGTTTTGGTACCAACGTGTTTTTCGTAACCTTTTGTCTCGAAGTCATTGAACCTAATAACTGTTTCATGAGAGTCTATTAGTTCACCCAATTCTTTATCTAAACAAGACGGACCATTACCTATCAATAAAACTTCTTTCATATAACTTTTTTACTTTTATGAGAATCTTTAGTGAAGTCTGTGATATGTTTCTCTCTATCGAAATCGTATTGGTAACCCAGGGATCTATCCCTGTTAAACTTACTTAACCTTTTATGGTAACTACCCATTTTATCTAGAAAGTATTTTAACCCTATTTTTTTATAATGTAATAGTTTAACATCACCATCGAAATACTTTACATTACCAGAGGGGTTAGCGACATGACAGCCGAAATTATAATTAATCTCCTTTATCTCACTTGGCTTGAACATACATAGTTTGTCAAAATGATTGTGTCTTATACCGTATTTAACGTCACTTAATAAATCAACACTTTTAGTGATGTCGAAATCCTCTATTATCATATCATAACCCACTGGTTTTATTATAGTAGCACTACTATCGTTAAAGTTTCGTATTAAAGTTCCTATGTTTTCGGTATATAGAAACTCGTCCATATCACAAACTATTACAATGTCCGCTCTACCTATCGAATTTTTCCATAAATTATTTTTTATCTGTAGGTAGGCATCGTCGCGTATTTCACCACCAGTATCGTAACTAATGATAGTTACTTTAGGGTGTTCAGTTAATATCTTAACACTATTGTCATTAGATTTGTTATCGTAAACTATGATTCTATCAACCCAGTTTTCGTAGTGTTTTAAAAATGAAGGGATTATCTTTTCTTCGTTCCAACATAGTACGTGTAAGTCTACTTTTGGTAATGATTTATCGAATACTATATGTGAGGTGTTTTTATTTAGGTTTATTGGTATGTTTTTAGAATTTCTGGTCTCAAAGATTAATTTATTCTCCTCCCATTGTTTGTTAGTACCACCAACCGATTTATGTATCAATTTAATATTAGACATTAAACCTATTTTAGCCCCATTTATATGATTATCAAAACAAAATGATATGTCATAGAAATGGAACCCTTTATACGATTCATCGAATTTACTTATTAACCTAGTCCTATCTACCGCTAAAAATAAACCATCCAGAACAACCATCTCTTTTAGTTCATTACCGTAACTTTTAGAGAATTTATTCTCCCATACTTTATTACCGTCGGTGTGTTTAACGGTTCCGTGCATAGCGTTCCTTATCTCCCACCACATACCACTGATCATGTGATTCGTGCCAGCAACACCTAGTATGGAATATTCTTCATTTTTATCAAAATGTTTTATTAACTTATTACCCCAATTTTTTGTTTCAAAAATTATATCATCATGACAAAAAACCACTATATCACTAGACGCTTCTTTTAACCCTTTGTTGTATATTTCAGTTAATGAGTATTCTCCGTTATTTAGGTACGGTAATACTTCAACACCTTTATGTAGACATGTTTTTTTTACGTGTTCAACAAATGAATCGTCTATAGCTCTGGTTGAGAAAACGACACTGATCTTAATGTTAGTCTTCATCTTTTTCTTCTATTAATTCTCGTACCGTATCATCGTCTTTAAATTTTAATACAGGTATGATCCCATTAAACATCTGTATGAAACTAAATTTTAAACTAACCTCATTTAGCTCTCTTTGGAGGAAAGTGGCTAACTTATACTCGTCCGATCCTGGTGGATAAACAAATGCGTACAATACTTTATCTCCGACCTCTATCCTTTTACCAGACCAAACTGTTTTGTACTCGACTCTATCTAGTACATCTGGTGTGATAGTTTTGTAAGCCTTTATTTGTTCTTTAAATTCTTCCATAACATTATTTAACTCCTGTTGAACCAAACCCGCCTTCACCTCTTTCTGATGAAGATAGTTTATCTTTTTTTATAAGTTTAGTCCTATCCATTGTTTGTACGGCGGCTATAACTCCTTGGGCTATTCTATCACCATTATTTACGGCAAATGATTCTGAATTATCTGTATTATAAAGTATAACCCCTACTTCGCCTCTGTAACCAGAGTCTACTGTACCAGGACTATTTAATACCATCACACCGTTTTTAAGGGCTAAACCACTTCTAGACCTAACCTGTAATTCATAACCTAACGGTATCTGAAAATATAAACCAGTTTTTATTAATGTTCTATTACCTGGTTTTAGTTCGATCGGTTCATCTATATTGGCTCTAATATCAAAACCACTGTCGCCGTGTTTTTCGTATGATGGGTCAGGGTTGTCAGATTTATTTATAAATGATACTTTTAATTTTATACTCATGGTTTCTTGGTCGTAATCCCAGTCACCCATTAAATCTTGTGTTTGACCTAACACACTTTCTAAGTCTTTCTTAACATCCTCACTAAGAAGTTCGTTTATGTTTATATTATCTAAATGATTTTCCATTCTAAACTAATGATTTGTATAATTCGTCTCTATATTTTGTTACGTTATTTATATCGTAACGATCTTTAACTGTTTCGTATAACTTTTCACCTAAGTCCGTTACCATATTTGGGTTATCCATTAACATTTTAACGTGTTTACCCCATTGTTTATGGTTTTTACTAGTTTCCACTAATAAAGAGTTACCATCACTGTTAATAGTACCACCTTTGTTTACCGCTGATATTAAATCTATTGTATACGGACCGTAGTTTTGTGCAATGATAGGTTTTTTGTGGAAACCAGCCTCAATAACTTTTAACTGAGACTTGTATTTATTAAATTCGTTATCTAACAAAGGTGCTAATGCTACATCGAACTCGTTATAACCTGTAGCATAGTTATTAATATTTTTTGTCCATATCCTTCTGTATGGTTTGTTTAAGTCATCAAATTTAACTTCTGGGTCAAACTTCATTAGATGACTTAGATACTCGGTATCACCCTCTAATAATCTAAAATTGTTAGTTATAAACACCTCATACATGAACCATGTAGTTTCTAGTGGTTGCATATCTCTTTCCATCCACTTTTTAGTTTCTGGGTTGAACATTTTAACCTTACCTCTTTTATCGAAACCGCATAAAACAAATTGTATTTCATCTTTTCGTTTTGCTGTGGTCTGAGCTATATCTTTAATTAATTCGATATCTTTAATATGGGAAGACCCGCCAAGCCAACCGAACCTTAATCTATCAGATTCTGTAGGTTTTGGTGTAAATTGTTGTTCTTTTGGGTTAATCGCGTTTGGTAATACGAAACAGTTTTTGTTGTACTTAAATACTTCATCTCTTAGTATTTCTGTTGTAACAGTTACCATATCAGCACTTTTAACTAGATTGATAATAGTTCTACTGTATCCACCTTCTTTAGCCTGTAAATACATACCGTGAGATTTATCCAATCTCCAGTAGTCATCTAAATCAAGAACTATTTTACCACCTAAAGATTTTATCTTAGCGAAAATCTCTTCGGCTTGTTGGTAATTACCCCCAGGTACCCTATTAAAAAAGAATATATTAAACTTTTTTAGGTAGTTAGTGTCGTTAAAATCTATATTTTGGTTTATCTCTACAAAATATTCTTCACTGTGGTTATTTTGTAGGGTTACGTGTGGGTCTATACACCTGTATTTACCAGATCCAGACCTATCATTAGGGTTAACTAGTATGTTTATCTTACTCATTAAATTTATTATTTGTGTAATAATAGTAAATTTAATGCATAAATTAAAGTAAATCTGTTTATTTATTTGGGTGTTACTACCCCTCTTCTACTTACGACGTTGGAAGCGTTTTCATTAGCTTTTATTATAGCTTCTGAAATATCTGAGGTTATATAGTAGGTAGTTATGAATGAAGCGGTAAAAGTATCACCAGCACCGCTTACGTCTATGGTTTCTTGAGGGTTTAGTGATGGGTATAATTTACTACCATGTCTAGCACCTTTAGATCCTAGTGTTACTATAATACCGTTATGTGTTAAATGTTTATTGTTACCATATTCTGATTCATTCAATTTTATAAACGTATAACTATTTATAATATCATTATTTAATTTACGCTTAGAATCTAATATAGATAACTCACTTAACTCTCCTATTCTTTTTACATCAGAATCCTTTAAAAAACCTTTGTTGTAATCACTTACAACGACTATATCAGCCTGTTTTATAGATTCTATGATATCGTTAGTCCATTCTATAGGTGTTAAACTGTCCTCACCTTTATCTACCCTTAAGAACATATGGTTAGATTTATTCTCGATATAACGTGTTTTAGTTATATTTTCAGTTTGTATCACTGAAGTAATCTGAGAGTTTGGTAATATAGACTTTAAATTTGTTGTTGTGTTACCAGACATACCTCTATTTTTAACAGTTTTTATTGGGTTTAAAACTGGTACTGGGGCTTCTGGTGATAATCTATCCGATTTACAATAAATAAACTCGTCAGTGCAACTCTCACCTATAACTAGAATTCTAATCTTATTCATATAATAAAAATTTACCTTTATTAATTAAAGTTATTTAGTGAATGCGTTGACAAATTGTAACCCCCAAGGTTCTTGTTTGTAGATCACTAATCCGAAAGAAATATCTTTTGTTTTCCAGGAAACATCTTTTTTTACTGTAAAGTCTAGGTTAATTGTGTGGCCTCTTTCAGCACCATTTGTTGTTAATTGGTACCCAAAGTTTTCTACTGAACTAACCGTTGTTGGTTTTGCGACTCTAGCAACATAGTTGTGATGAACTGTGTTGTTCCCGTCAACATGCCCATTTTGGTAACCAACGATGTTGTCAACTATCATGTATGGGGCTATATAGTACACACCTTCCACATTAGCAAAAAACTTTGTTGTGGTTTTTAACAACACATTTTGACCTGATACTTCCATGTCGTAATTAGCGCTAGCAACAACGTAATCAGATTCAACGTGCTTCGTAATCACTGAATCATCAGCGTTTGGAATAAAATTGTAAAAAAATGTTGGTACTGAACCCCCTAAGTTAAAAGTTGGTCCTACTTCATCAAACAAAGTTGAACCTTCGGTAGTTGTAAAGGCGTCTTTCCAAGCCATAAATAGGGCTTTTCCTTTGTAAGTTTCTTTCAATGTTTCAAATTGAGGAAACCCCCAACTTCCACAAGGCCCGCACCAAGTTGCAGTTCTCTTTCCGATAACAGCCATGTTTGCTTCTGTTACTTCCAATGTGTTTTCTGATTCTTCCATTGGTGATGTTTTTCGACAAGCGAATAGTGCTGTTGTGATTAACAGGCTTAAGATTATTTGTTTCATAGTTAGTAGATTTATTGCAATATAGTGAATTTAATTAAAAACCCAATTAATATATTGCATTTAATTGGGTTTTTGAGTTTTTAACTTTCTTGTTTGTTGGTGGTTATATCGTCGAACTTACCCGACTTGGCCGCCTCAACAAAATCAGAAAACTGTGATTTAGTCCATGTGGTTATACCTTCTGGACCTTCTTTATCGCCAAGTACTATCGTGGATTCTTTCACCTCTATTACTGGACAACATTTGTTTTTACAAAATTTTATTACAGACATATCATACTTTTTTAGTATCCTTGATTTTATCTAAGATTGACCATATACCACCTATTAGTGTTGTACCACCACCGATTAATTCTAATACAAGAGCTTCGTCAGCAAACCCTTTTGCGACAACAATACCACCAACAAATGTTAGTACGTGTCTAATAATTCCCATTAATTGTTCTTTGTTCATAATTTTTATTTATTTATTTATTTTTATTATTCTCTTTTAATGACATTAATTTACCACCAAAAGTCTTTTCACCTATTTTTATTTGTATAGTCTCATCAATAGACGTATTTTTACTCATCTTGTCTATCGTTTCTTCAACAGTTTTTTTTATGATATATTCTATCAAATTAGTGTCCATAACTGGAGCTTTAGATTCTACTACAACCTCTTTAGTTATTTCGGGTCCTGTTGATTGATATACGTTATTGTAACTGTTTTGAGTCTCGTTAACCTTACTTACAACGTTGTCTAAACCAACTGGTACTGTTGGGTCGTTAATAGGGTTGTTTAAGAAAGATTCTAATATTTCTTTAGGCATTTTAGATGACTCTAGGTTTTTCATAGTCTTTTTAGGTCCAGTGTTCTTAGACGCTACCCTTGCTTTCATTTCAGCCTCAGATATGTACTCTGGTTCCCTTTCATTATAGTTAGGTTGTGGTGGGTATGATGTGCTAATACCATTATTTGTGTTTTGGTTGCTATTAGAGATACCACCTTCTACTTTCTGCATTACTTTTCTTGCGTTAGCTATACCTTGAGCTAATTTATTCGCTTTTTCTTCACTATTCATATGTACTATATATCCATTTTAGAAAACCAGAGCTGTAAGATTCATTAATAGTTAAATCGACATTTTCTCCTTCTTCATTTTTATTTACCATTTCTGGTTCTTTATAATTGGGATCTTTAGGTCCAGCTGGTTTATTAACATCTAAATAATTTATAGACTTATCATTAGCCATCTTTTTGTCTGATCCATCCGTTTTGTAATCGCTTTTAGGTTCGAAAGTTTTTAGATTCTTACCCGTGTTATCATACATCACTTTAATCGTATTATCTTTAATTTCATCAACAATGAAAGTTTTCCATTTTTGGTTTTCTGTGTTAGTCACACCTGTAGTTTGGTAGGCCCTAAGCATCCATTTACCAGTACCCTTACTTTTACCTAGTGCTACTGGTTGTACGCGTCTATAGTTTTGTTTAGTGTACTTTTTATTGTCAGGGTCACTAACTTTAACACCTCTGTACCAGAACGAAACCTCGTATTTATTTTCAATTGCGTATCTAATAACATCTAACTTATCATCACCGATATTTTCAATTATAAGCATAATATTATAAAATTAAAGTACAGATTCGTCTGGATATGTATTAGTATTCTTGTAGTTATTAACAGCTAATAATTTAGATCTTTCAGCTACATCAGTGTCGTTACCGATAGTACCTTTCCCTAAATCACCTTTTCCTTTACTGTCACCGTCACTTACAGCATTAGGGTTTGTAGCCCCATACTCGAATGAATCTGGTTTATATTCGTTAGTTGGTATTAATTTACCTTCTCTTTCATCGCTAGCTACCTGTCTAAGTTGTTGTGAAGCAGGTACTTTTAAAATATTGTTAGCCATAATCTTTAAATTTTATTTATTAATTTTTTTATTTTATCTATATCCTCTAATAAAGCACTATTCGTCATTAGGTCTGGTACATCCATAACTCTATCACCTATACTAGTGTCGAAGTCATTATCTTTATCATCTTGTCTAAATTGTTGACTCATACCAGCATTAGTTTTTGCGACTTTTTGACTCTTAACCCTTTCTCTTTCACTTTTTATTAAACCCTGAACCCATTTATTCATAGCATCACCACCATTTAACTCGTATTCTATTGGGTTTAAGTTGTCTTTATCTAGCGTATCAAAGTAATGTTTTATCATAACTAAGTTAACAAAGGGTTGGTTAGTGTTTTTTATTAAATGGTTGGCTCTTTTATAACCCTTTACTGTCTTATGTTCAGAGTGTTTTTTAATCGCACTTTTTAATAAATCAATTAACTCTTCTGGTAAGTCATAGGATTTACTCTTTAATATAGAATTTTCTTCGTTTATGTTCTCAAATAACTCACTCATTATCTAAAGATTTCTTAAAGTAGTCTAGTAAAACCTTTTTTTCGGATTCATCCATATTTTTATTAAAGAATTCAATAAGTCTATCTAATTTACCTAAAATTAGGCTTTCTTTACCTCTTATTTCTTCTATGGTGGTAGGTACTACTTTGTTTATTATGCTACTGTCTTTACCTCTAGATAATAAATCTTCTAACATTTTAAACGCCTTTTCTTTAGAAGTAGTTTTAGTTAGTTCCTCTGGGTTGGCTGGTTTAACATCTTTTTTATCCTTTATTTCTAGGAAGTAATCTTCAAAAGTGTTCTCTAAACCCTTTTTATATAGGAATTCATAAAACTTTTCTGGTGAGTCTTTTAGTTTATCTGCTTCTTCGTTGAACGGTAGTGTTGATTCTCCGTAGTATCTCCTGTAGTTTTGGAATAAAAAAGGTTGTCTAGTTTTTAATACCGAAGCGTCAGTAGTGTCATGTGACGTGTTCTTGTAATCGACATGTTTTAGATCACCACTTATGATATTACCTTCATCGTCAATAAACTCTTTGATGTTTTTATTATTTTCCATAGAATATTTTATTATAAATATCTTTGAGTTTAGTAATATTCATATCACACTGGAATTTCTTCTTCGAAACCAGGTATTTTAAATATTATATCATCATTAAACCAAAAATCAGGTTCATATGATAGTTTATTCCAGAACTCTTTTTCTGTTGGTGATGGGGTGTAAAACTCTAATAAGGTATCTTGGTCACCTATATCGTTAGGTTGATTATTCAACAATTTTAATTCCGACCTTAGGAACATTTTCTTGTCTTCTGGTTTATTTATCAATATATCACCCCTAACATTTAAAGAGTACGAAACTAATAATGGTTTTATTTTCTTGTTAAAAGCGTCTAGATATTTAGGTACGTTATATTCACCTATCTCATTAGGTTTGTTTTCTATTATATCCATAGGTACTAAAGAAGCATACATTTCACCTTCTTTATTATATTGCGAATCACCGTGAGACTTTACCTTACCATTATTTACATAATATATTGTATCACCTAAGTTAACATCTAAGTTATTTATAACCGCTAATTCCATATGAGCCTGTTTAGGTAGGTCTCTACCATTTTTATCAGTGCCTCTATTTTTATAATCCTCAATACTCTTCTTAACTCTTGATTTAGTTGCTATCATAGCTAATGGTATTTCTTTGTTATATATCTTTTCAGCATATTCATGATAATAACTAACAAATTCATAACCCTTATTCTCTAACAACATTTTAATCCCTTTTTTAAGGAATTCTTCTATATACATAGGTAGTTTTTTGGATTTAATACTGTTACCAGTTAAACTAATACTACCATCATATTCTAGGAGAGCATAATTTTTTCTAGATAGGTTTATAGTTGATGGCCATACCCCATCTAAACTCAACCCCATTTCTTTACGCATATATAAGTCGTTGAATTCCGCAACCGTAGCGTCTACACCAGTGTACTCTCTGCCTTTTTCAACGCTGTTACTTAAACCTTTACCTATATAAATAAAATCTTCACCACTCTCTGGCGCTGTGAAGTTTACACCATCGGTATCTAATACTGAAGGGTCGTAACCTTTCTTTATAAAGAATTTAACTAATAATCTAAGGTATTGCCTAGCTGTACATGTTATTTGCTCACTAACATCTATCTCAGCCCATTGAAAGGCTAGAGGAGCACCCAGGGCACCGAACATTGAGTTTATAAATATCTTAAGTGGTAGTTGTTTTCTTTTGTATTTATCCGCTAATTGATAGTTACCCTCTTTTTTATACTTACTGGCTAGGTTTTTAGCTTTAAACCTCTCTGTGTGAAAGTATTTTAACATGGATTTCATAGCCCCATTAACATCAGAACTAGGGAATATATCGTGAGCTAATTGTATGGCTGGGTATAATGAGTCGTAATCCATTTTCCTTAATTCTTCAGAATAACCGACCTTAAAAAGTCTAGATAACCCACCAGTAAAACTACGTCTCTCTTCTGGGGTTGGTACGGCTAAACCATTCTCGAAGGAATAGGTCATCATTAAAAGCTTCCATAACCCAGCGGTACCCATTGTGGATACTCTTTGGTAAGTTGTTGGTACTAGCTTAGCTAATAAAAATGAAGACTGGTTGTAAACCTCATCTACTTCCATGGTTTCCCATAAATCATCAATAAGATATCTCTCAACAATATATTTACCATCAACAGGTTTTATTGTTTCTATGTAAGAACGCAACGCTTTTAGCGTTTGTATTAAAAAGTTGTAGGTATTAGGTGCTCTTAATTGTAGTTGAGAAGAATCTGTACCTATACCACTTTTAGGGAAATTAACTTTCTTACCCTCATCAATAAATCTGATTATCTCCTTGATACCCTTATTTATTTTAACTTTATTATCCTCTAATTCTAGGTCGTTAAAGAATGAATCATCGGTATTACCTGGTTTTTTCTTAGTAAGGATAGGTATTGCGTTGCTTTCGCCACGCATCTCTTTAGATTGTTCACCAAAACCTTCTAAAGACTCATTCTCACTATAAACAAATATCTCTTCTGGGTTTGATTGTACGTACTCTCTTGTTATGTTATCGATAAAATCTATGGAACCTTTAGCTTTGTTGTAGGTACCGTTCCTGTCATTAAAATAAAAAGTATCTTTTGAATACCACGTATCACCTATTTTATCACCAGTGATATAAACACGATTTTTCTTATTTATTTTATTGTATTTACAAACGTATTTAAGACCTGCTGACTTCATACTGGAATCGATAGCTTGAGCTCTTCTGGCTGAGTGTATAATGTCTATAATACTATAACCAAACATATTAGTTTGTTCGAAATGTTCGACTTCACTACCTAGTTTAAGCATTCCTGATCTATTATTGATTAACTCACCTTTCTTAAGGGTGATTGCTATTTTTTCTATATCTAACCCTAGTATTTCACATCTTTTAAAGAAAAATGGCCAGTCAAAGTTAGCACTATTGTATCCCGCTATAATAGCTGGTTTTATTTCGTTTATTTTATCAAAGAATTTTATGATACCTTGTCTTTCTGACTCGTCATTGTCTTCGATTGGTATTATTTCTTCCACACCTTTATTTGTGTACATACCAATCATAAATATCCTACTATAACTAGGGTCTAAACCAGTTGTTTCTAAATCGAATACTAGTTTGTGTATTTCAGAATATTCATCGAAACCCTTAAAAAGTCGTTTACCAGTATGTATTAAATATTGTTCTACTGGTGATATCATTAAGAAATTAGATCTTATATCATTTCTTTTATCATAAACATATAAACCACCTTCTTTAAAGAACTGTAACATTCTTTGGTGTCCCTGAGTACAGGTTAGTAAATACCTATAACCTTCAATTAATTTAGGGTGATTACTGTGTTCTAACGATTTTATTTCTATACCGAATTTTTCTCTAGCAGATCTTATCCTAGCATCGCTATTACCGTAGAAGTTTATTAATTCCTTAACTTTGTTAAGGTTTTTAATCCACATAAAAGCGAGTAGAGGCTCCTTTTCGGTATAGAGGCCTTTTTCTGGATGCTGTTTTATTTTGTGAATAAGATTTGTTTCTTTGTCGTATTCTATATTAACAATATACTTCTCATCATCATGTCCATTTAAAAACTTTTCTATTTGATCTAAAGGTATCTTGTATCCAGCCATCGTTAATTTTATTTTAATTTAGGACAAATATAGATAAATTTACATGATAAACAAAAAAGATTACATTCTTTTTTCTAATATTGATTAAATACACGTGGTTTAAAACCTTGATTCACTAATATAGAGTATGGTACTATTATACGATATCTGTTTTAACAAAAGAATCCAGTATGTGTATATATAATTGTTCTTGTATTGGGGTTATCAACTCTCCGTATACTTTAGTTGGGTCGGTTAAATCGAATAATGTGATTTTAAACTCACCTAAAAATATACCTGGTTTATTAGTATCCTCAGATGAAAACTGGTAAGTGACAATATAATTTTTTTCTGAAGTTTCTTCGCATGGTTTTTCTAAAACTATTTTAGCTTCTTTGTTGGCTACTTTATAAACACCATTCTCTTCATCTTTCATGGCGAAAGTAGCAACAGAATTCTCTAGAAGTTCTTCAAAGTGTCTGAAGTCGTTTCTACCATCTTTTAAAACTTTCATTTTTAATACGGGTAGCGTTGAGTTTTGTCTTATACTGAATATCATTAGAATAATTTATTTATAAATATCTTTCTCCCACCATTTATTGTCTTTAAATCGTATTTATCTTTAATATTAGATACAATTTCTTTTATTTCCATGGTGTATAGTGGGGTACATAACATTTGAAAATCTTTAATACCACCTAGAAAAGTACCAGTAAAAAATTTGTCTAAAACTGTGTTTATTTCCTTAGTATTGTCTAAATATGTTGCTTCAACTAGGTTTTGAGTACCCCCACCAAAAGATATGTTGTATGGTACGGTCTCTTGTAGATCAGCTTTTTCGTCTAAATCGTGTGTAATTATCTCAATAAATTCTTTATTTCTTAAGACTAGGAAACCATTTATGTAAATAGATAAGACACCTTTTTTATAGTCACCGTATTTAAGTTCACACCCTTCTCCATAAGGGAAGTCTCTCTCGAAAACGGCGCTAATATGTAGATACTTTTCTTCATTAACATCAATTAATGGTTTTTTTGTGTAACACTCTTCTATAGTAAAATACTTAGTTATTATTCTGCTAACAGTATGGTTTGAACATGGGTTATCTTCTTCCTCTACGAATGAATTGCTGGTTATACCAGATACATCTTGTGTTTCTCCACTATAACAAACGTCTGTTGGATATATGGTTCTGTAACCTATTTTACCATCTGGTGTGATTCTAACACCTATGGAATTATAATATAAATCTTTGTATTCTTGGTGATACACTAGTTTCTTGGATTCATCAGTATAGTTTCTTCCTGTGTACATAGAACCTTGATAGTAGTTATAATAACCGTCGTATTTATTAACCCCATCTAATGTTACTAAATCATTGTACGTATATATATTTTCACCTGTTTTGGGTGATATTGAGTAGCCAGATTCTAATTTTTCTATTTCGATCTGAGTTAAGTCAGAGAATTTATTTTCTGCTCTAGTACCCATATAGAATATAAAACCAGTATTACCCGAGTAATTGTCGTTTAAAATGTTTTTTGTCGACCCTGTACTTTGCTCATATAAAGGAAAGTGTATAACTTTGTTTGAGGTCCACCCTAATCTGGCTCTTGTGGGGAACCATTCTACTGGTTGATTAACTATTTTGTAAAAACCTTGGTAGAAACCTCCCTTTAGTTGGTCGTAATATTGACCTTTATCTAGTTTATCGTATTCTATATCATAACTATACGTACCCGTGTAACCAGATACTTGATGAAAGCAAAATGTATCACCACTCTCTATTACATAACTTAATTTAGGGTTTGAAATAATTTGAACACCGTTTTTAGTGTTTTGTATTATATTGTCTCCTATAAGATCTTCTTTTTCTGCTAAGAATTGATTGTCGTAACCCGTTAGCGTTATATTCTCTAAAACAACGTCTTCACCCGTATATGAGTTTTTAATTGAGCATAAGTTTTTAGTTATGTCAATATTAATTAAATCACAATCACTATAATCTCGATAGAAATCACGAGAGTCATTACTTAACGTTAGATCGAAATAATCATTCTTATACGATTCGTTATACCTCATTATATTATTTTTATTGGCGTTGGGAAAGCTCTATATTTTAAGGCTTTATTAATCTCTTCAGCTTCAGTTGACATTCTCTTCAACATTTCAACAGGGTTGAATCTAACCATTCTATCTTCCAATTCCTTTTTAAGTGTTAATACTTCGTCTTTACCTTCTGATAAAAGTGATTGGTATTCCATCTCCATAGCAGCATCTGGAATTGGTATTTTACCACCAAAGGTACCTCTAACCCTACCCAGAGTTTCTTTACAAAGTGCAGTGAAATATCTTCTTATCCATATTTTTGCTGGGTCGTTTAAATCATCAAAAGCAACGTTATCCAAAGGTACATCCATTGGCGATTTAATGATATCTTTGTTTTTTGTTAAACAATCCTCTTTAATTTCTGGATTAATATCATAATACCAATACCAACATTTACCTGCGTCCATCATTGATCCTCTATAATCAAAACGACCGCCAGGAGTGTTCATTAAGTGAACGTACTTCTTACCGTCTGGTGCGTTGGTTATTTTATATATCATCTCCCCTCGGATCATTCTATTCTTTAAATTCCTATCATTTTGTCTCAGCATCATATCGGACGCTGGTAATATATAATAACTACCTAATCCCATATATTCAGCACCAAATGCATTATTCCATACACCTAAGAATGGATCTATAACCGATTGATCTAAAGAGGCTGGTGTAAACCAAAGCACTTCATTGATTTCTCTGTTAGCTGGTATTTCATACATTTGTTGACCCTTTACTAATTCAAAGAAATCTCTTTTCATGACATAACCCCCTTCACCAGCACCTAGACCAACTATTTTGGAGTATGAGTAGGTGTATTGTGTTACTAAATCGTGTGTTCTGTATAGAAATGCTCTGGTTAAGTCCGCTTCATTAACGTTTAAACCGACTAGACTGGGCCACTGGTGTTCTATTAACCAGTTGTGTATAAACTCAACGTAATCTTCTGTAGCTAATTCAAGTAACGAATCTAATTGTTCATCCTCTAGTTGTATTTTTCTGATCGGTGCACCAAGTCTATGTTTAGCTTGTTTGTATATCTTCTCTTTCTCAGCTGGATTTATTCTCATTTTGTATGTATTTATAATAAATAGTTTAATATAGCTAAAAACGTCATCATATTAGTTGTGTAACTATATAATAATTTAAAAGAATGGGTAAGAAAAATATAAGAGAGTCTTTAGTTAGATTAAAAGAGTTGTCTAATTATAGATTAAAAGAACATAATAGCATTAACGAGGTTGATTGGGATAAAGAGTTTTCAGATGTTAAGAAAACCTGTATGGCTCCAGAAGATGTGGTTAATATGCTAAACGGTCAATTAGATAGACTTAACTCTAAATCTAAAGATAGGGGTAAGATAAGCGCTAACGAACCTATAATTAGTAGGGGTAATATACCGCTTAAAGACGGTGATATTGATGTGGAGCATTTTATTAGAGAAATCACTTCTAAACCTAAACTAATTTTCGATAGGAATCCTAAAATGGAAAAAGGTGATAAGGGTGCGCTACAATATACCGTTAATACTGGTTTACCTGCTTTGAGGAGTATATTATATGATAAGGATAATAATAAATTTTATACTATAAATACTTGTCCTGGTGCGGGTGCTTGTGCTGTTAACTGTTATGCTCGTAAGGGGTTTTATATAATGAATGATGGTAAGAACTTAAAGTATACCCAAAGATTAAACCTACTATTAAACGATCCAGAAGAGTATGAGAATATAATTATGGATGAATTAGACCCTTTAGCTTATAAGATTAAAAGAGAGTCTAGAAAACTAGGGGAAGATATTAAATTAATAATCAGGTGGAATGACGCTGGTGATTTTTTCTCTAAAAAATATTATGATATCGCTAGGAGTGTTACTAATCAATTAATTAGTAGTGGCTTTAATATCGAATCTTACGCCTATACTAAAATGGGGGATATAGCAAATATATCTGATGATAACTTTATCATGAACTTTTCAGATGACGCTAACAAAAGAGAAACGGAAAAAGTGGATACTGACTCTGTTAAAGTTTCTAAGATAGTACCTAAAGAACTATTTAAAGATATTTTCGTTAAAAAGGGGCCGCACTTTGTTAAAGATGAAAATGGTAAACCTACCTTTAATGAGGGTGGTGAAGAGAATCTTAAGAAATTAATTGTTTCAAAGTACAATGTACCTTATGAGTCATTAGTTTACACTAGTGAATTACCTTCTACTCAGGAGGAGCCATTAAAGTATAATGTTATTGTATTACCTACTGGTGATAGTGATGTGGGTGCTCAAAGAAGAGATGTTAAGATTAGCTTTTTATGTGAACATTAAAGAGATAGGGTATTTATAACCTCTTTAGTCATAGAGATATGGTCTTCTTTTGGGTCATCACCCATTATAGTACTTATAATCTCCATTTTTGATTGTAGTGTTTTATACATTATAAGATCTAACGTGTCTTTAACTAGGGGGTATATTATATGTACCTTATTTTCTTGTCCTATTCTGTGTGCTCTATCTTCAGCTTGCATGTGATTTGCTGGCGTCCAATCCAAATCATTGAATATTACAACACTACCTTCGGTTAATGTTAATCCAACTCCAGCAGCAACTATATTCCCTATGAAGACTTTTATTTTATCGTTGTTTTGAAAACTTTCAACTGCGTGTTGTCTTCTTATAGAGGATACCGAACCGTCAATAGTGACACATTTGTTACCAAAATGGGATTCTAATTCTTTTATAGTGTTTGTAAAACAACTGAATATAATAACTTTATGACCGTTATCTATCATCTCTTCAGCCATATTAATAGTCGTTCCAATTTTATCTGAGGATAACAATTGTCTAACTTTTACTAATTGGGTTAAGTGGTCTGTTACTTTTGGTTTTTCACCATTGGTTATCATTTCTTCTTGCCACTCCTCGTATTCTTTAATATAGGTGTTATAGTTTTTAGACATTTCTATTGGTAGATATACTGGTTTTACAGTTTTTTGTGGTAGATCTATAGATTCATCCTTTGTTCTTCTCAATATAACATCAGATGAAAATTCGTTTAATTCTTCCAGGTTTGAGGCTCCAGAACATACCCAGTATTTTTTGTTGGTACCTTTTCTGTTAAATTGTCTACCAGCACAATACCTTTTTACATAACCAACCCAACTGTCCGCTACTGGTGATTCGCATAGGAATAACAAATTATAGAAGTCGATAGGTTTATTGGTTATAGGTGTCCCTGTTAATAACCATCTAACGGGTATCTTCATAGCGAAGTCATTAAATATTTTAGTTCTATTTGAATTAGAGTTCTTTAGGTAATGAGCTTCATCAGCAATAACTAAATCAAACTCATTATAGTCTATTGGTGATACTGGTAAGTCTTCAGTGTTGACACCTCTTTTGGGTAGGTGATGAAAATTTTTGAGTATGTCGTAATTAACTATAGTCCATTTCTTAGCATTAAAGTTATTGCCATTAACAACACTTATATTTTCCACCGAATCATAATTAGATATCTCCACCTCCCAATTTAATTTAAGAGAAGCGGGACATACGATTAGTATTTTTTCATACCCAGCCTCAACAGCTGATATGATAGCAGAGGTTGTTTTACCCAGACCCATTTCGTCAGCTAATATAAACTTGTCGTTACTTAATAACTTCTTTATAGCGGTAACTTGATGCGGTTTTGGTGGTCTAGAGTATTTTGTTATGTCTATCTCTGGTTCTTCTTTATTGGATTTTAAGCATGATTTAGATAAATAAAAATTGAAATATTTGTCACATCCCTCTTCAAAACAACCGTTTATATGTAACATATCATTTTTTCTTGATAATAATTTACTGACGAACACTTCTTCTGGTATGAAGTCTAACATTAGTTGTTCGGATATAAAAGTTCTACAAGATGGGTTTAAAGTAAATAACTTGTTTACGATTACAGGGTTTACATTACCATTCCTAATTATATAATTACTTTGAGCCTTTGTTGGTACAAATCCCTTAGTTTTATTATAATCATTTTTTATTTTAAGTATGTGGTCATTAAGCCCTTCATAAACTTTTAGTATATCTAAAGCTCTTTTTTCTATCGGTAGTTTCATTATATGAATACATGTATTTCAAACCTTTATTCTTTATTAATAATAGGACTTGTTAAAATAAAAGTCAATTCATTAATAAATGAAACTATTTATATGTAATAGATAACTATATTAATATGAATAGAAAGACTAGGATACCTAATACTAGATTAAATAAATTTTATGACGAAGAAGACTTCAGATTAGAATTAGACATGGCGACAGAACTCATTGAGGGAGATATGAATTTTACCGTTGTTTTATTTAGGATAGATAGGGTTAATACTCAGGTTGATGATGTTTATCAGGAAGGTAATGCTTCTGATATTAGATTTAAGGCTCCTGTTGAACTGAAGGTTATACTTAATTTATCTACTAGTGAAAATAAATCTTATTTACCAGATGGTAATATGAGGTATCAAGATTACGGTAATTTAGAGTTCACTCTTTTAAAGAAACAATTGGAGGAGAAGGGTATTGATATATCGTATGGTGATATGGTTGGTTACTCGGATTATGAAGATAATTTTAAGTATTTTACCGTGTTTGATGATGGTAAAATCACTAGTGATAACCCTAGTTCTCATTTCGGTTATAAGGGTTACTTCAGAAGAATAAAATGTACTAGCGTTGACCCTAACGTTTTTAATGGATTGTAATTATGGCTTTACCTGGTTCTTTTAAAAAGAAAATAAACATAACGAGAGATCGTTCTAATATTACTTACCCTTACTCTATGCAGAGTGGTGCGGCTGAGAATATGAAGGATATGATTGTTGATAAGGATACTTATTTACCTAAAGGTGTTTTACATATTGATTTAGATAGGGGTTTTAAGGAATTCGTTAATAATGAATTGTCATTAACACTTAATGGAGAAAAAACTCCAGTTTTTATGATGGGTATACAGGCTTGGAATGAATTTTCTCAGACTTGGAAGTTTTCTGATGAATATAAAAACACTAAAATACCTTTTATTAATATAGTTAGAAGTCCTGATACAAAGTATGGTACCAACCCTTCTATGAGATATAATATACCTACTGGTAGACATTACACTTACGCTGAGGTTCCTACATGGGATGGTAATAATAGGGGTGTTGATGTGTATCAAATACCTCAACCTATACCTGTAGATATAAATTATTCTGTGAGGATATTCTCATATAGACAACAGGAACTGAATAAGTTTAACGCTATAGTTTTAAAGAATTTTCAAAGTAGACAGGCTTATACCGCTGTTAATGGTCATTATATACCAATTGTGTTGGAAGATACATCAGATGAGAGTCAAGTAACTGATTTAAATAATAAAAGATTTTATGTTCAATTATACACTTTTAACTTACAGGGTTTCATATTGGATCCAGAAGATTTCATTGTAACTCCTTCAGTAAGTAGGACAATAACTATAACAGAAAATAATTAAAAATAAAGTAACTTTTTATGAAATGCTGAAAGTTTCTGGTTTTTTGATAAAAAGTTTAATATTTATCAATAAGTAAAATTAAAAGATTAATAAATTTATAAGATATGGCAAATAAAGTATATGCATCTCCAGGTGTTTACACAACCGAAAAAGACTTATCCTTCACAACAGAAACTGTTGGTGTTACTACACTAGGTAGTGTAGGTGAAACGTTGAAGGGACCTGCGTTCCAACCGATGTTTATTAGAAACTTTGACGAGTTTCAAACAACTTTTGGGGGAACTGACCCACAAAAATTTAAAAACACACAAATAGTTAAATATGAGTTACCTTATATTGCTAAACAGTATTTAACTCAATCAAACCAATTGTATGTAACTAGAGTGTTAGGTTTGTCTGGGTACGAGGCTGGTATGGCATGGAGTATTAAGACTATGGGGGCTGTTGATGAATCAACTTTGTCAACTACTGGTGTCACTAAACAATCAATTGCTTTTGAATTTGATACCGCTACTAACTCTTTTTATACGACTAGTGTTTCAGGTAATACAGATTTATTAACTTACATATCTGATATTGTTGGTGTTGATGCGACTGAATTCACCACCACTTTTGAAAGTTATTTCACTACAATAGGTGGTTATCAGAACGCACGTTTTTATGATAAAAAACACTCTATGTATTGGGGGTTATTAACCTCTCAATTAGAGACAGATATAGATAATGATGCTAATACTGTTAATGGTGTAATACCTACTTATATAGATGCTTACGAATTACCTTCGTCTGTACCTGTAAGTGATAGAGATTCGTATATACTTAATAACGAATTAGTTTATAATTCTTCTAACGAGGAATATGTGGGTACTAGTTTTGGTTTATTTTGTCATAGTTTCACACCTAGTGGTATTACTACTATAGCTGGTGAATTAGAATTATATACAACTGTTTTAAGTGCTTCACCTTATAATGAAGGTCATAATAAAACTGTAGCTACTATTAGAAGTAGAGGTGGGTATGTTTCTGATGTACTTAAATATAACGCAGCTACTTTAAGTATGAATGCTCAGGACGATATGGTTAATAACCCTTTCTTGTCTTTCGAGTTAACTGGTACTACGGGTAACCCTACTGGTAGCGATTTTTCTTATACTGTATCTTTAGATCAAACTAAAGCGAATTACATTAAGAAGGTTATCGGTTCTACACCTGATGATGGTGACGCTATGATATTTGTTGAAGAAGTTTATGATAACTCTTTAAAAATGGGTAGATTAAACGGTAAGATAAAAGGTTTACACACTGAGTTAGTTTCTGAGAATAGCTGGGATCATTATAAATTCCAATTTCAATCTCCAGTAACACCTTTTATTGTATCTGAATTACGAGGTGGTTTACCACAAAGAATGTTTAGATTAATTTCTATATCTGACGGTACTAACGCTAATTATGAAATAAAATTATCTATCGCTAATGTAGATCTATCTAAAAGAACTTTCGATTTATATATTAGATCTTTTAATGATAGTGATAAGTCTCCTGTTATTCTAGAGAAATTTGTTGATTGTACAATGGACGAGTCTTTAGATAATTACATAGGTAGAAAAATAGGTACTATCGATAATAAATACCCTTTAAAGAGTAGTTATGTTATTTTAGAAATGGCAGATAACGCACCTAGCGATGGTGTTGCTTCTGGTTTCGAAGGTTATGAATTTAGAGTTGATGACTTAGGTTCTCTTTCTGTACCTGAAGTACCTTACAAGTTAGAGTATTATTCACCTGGTGATGTTGTTTTTGACCCACCTTTTGATAACGCTACAATTTCTTCTGGAGATGTTGTTCGTAAACACTACCTAGGCTTTTCTAGTCAATTTGGTTATGATAAAGATTTATTACTATTCAAAGGTAAGAAAAGTATTTTAGGTGATAACGCTTACAATACTGGTGATGATTATATAACAAAAACTAAAGGTTTCCATATGGATACTAACGCTTCGGCTATTATTGACTCTATGACAAATGAAGAGGTATTTGCTGTAGGTGTTGGGACTTTTAACGATGCTACTATCGTTGATGGTACTACAACCCACCCTTATAACAGTATGAGAACTAGAAAATTCACTTGTTTATTTTCAGGTGGTTTTGATGGTTGGGATGCTTATAGAGTTAATAGAACTAATACAGATGATTATAAAATAGGTAGAACTGGTTTCGTTAATAGTTCTTTCGATACATTCACAAATGTGGAGTACGCTGAATTGTTTGGTACTTCTGATTACTACTCTACTCTATACGGATTGAGAAGTATGCAGAATCCTGAGGAAATAGCTATAAACATATTAACTACCCCTGGTATTGATGTGTTGAATAACACTGATTTGGTAAGAGATGCTATCGAGATTGTTGAAGAGAAAAGATTAGACACTATCTACTTACCTACTTTACCAGATATAAAGTTATTGAATAACAGTAACCCTTCTGATTCAGAAAACTGGTATTACGCTGAGGATATTGTTGATGAACTTGAAGGTACTGAAATAGATTCTAGTTACACTGCTCTATATTACCCATGGATTCAAATTAACGACACGACTAATAACGCTAATTTATTTATACCACCTACCGCTGAAGTAGTTAGGAATTTAGCTTACACTGATAACGTTTCTTTCCCATGGTTTGCGACAGCTGGTTATAACAGAGGTCTGGTTAAATGTAATAGAGCTCGTATAGCGCTAGATCAAGAGTCTAGAGATGTACTTTACCCAGGTAGAATTAACCCATTAGCAACATATTCAGACGTTGGAGTTGTTATCTGGGGTAACAGAAACTTACAGATTAAATCAAGTGCTCTTGATAGACTTAACATTAGAAGATTGTTATTACAAGCTAGAAGATTAATAATGAGTGTATCTAAAAGATTATTATTTGATCCGAATGATACTACGGTTAGAAATCAATTCTTATCATTAGTTAACCCTATATTGGATAACATAAGAAAAGAAAGAGGTTTAACAGACTTTAGAGTTTCAGTTGAAATGGATATTGAAGATGGAGATAGAAATACGTTGAGAGGTAAGATATTTATCAAACCCACACCAACGTTAGAGTTCATAGAGCTTGAGTTCACAGTTACTCCTCAGAACGTATCTTTTGATAACATCTAAAAATAAATAATGTATTAAGAAGGGTATTAAGTTACCCTTCTTTTTTTTGTATTATTATAGTACATATATTATTATAGTACATATATTATATATATTATTATAGTACAATATATTATTATATTATTATATTATTATATTATTATAATATGTACTATATATATATTAATTATAATGGGGGTTGGGATAATAGCCTTATCAAAAATAAGGATCTCAAACCAAAAAGTCAAGTTATTGGTGAATTATTTTTTATTTAACCATTATTTTGATAAAAATGGTCTTTAGACTATTTATAATAAAACAGTACGCGATCACTATATCGTTACACTTTTACAAATATAGTTAATTATATTAACTTTTTTTTAAAATAAGGTGTACAAAGGTAAAAGTGAGGGTATTTATAAGAAAGAATAATTAAAAACTAAATATATAAAATATGGCTAACTTATTAATGAAAATGCCTGTTCCTTACGAACCAAAGAAGAAGAACAGATTTATTTTAAGATTTCCAAGTTCACTAGGTATTAACGAGTGGTTTGTGATCTCTACATCTAGACCAAAGGTTACAATAAACGAAGTAGAAATACCTTTTTTAAATACATCAACATATGTTGCTGGTAGATTTAACTGGGAGTCTATTGATGTTACATTTAAAGACCCTATTGGACCTTCAGCTGCTCAAGCATTGATGGAGTGGGTTCGTTTACACGCTGAATCTGTAACAGGACGTATGGGTTATGCCGCAGGTTATAAAAAAGATATAGAATTAGAAATGTTAGACCCAACTGGTGTTGTTGTTGAGAAATGGATTCTTCAAGGAACTTTCTTAACTAACGTTGATTTCGGTTCTCTAGAATATAGCGACGATGAGATCGCAGATATATCTGCAACATTAAGAATGGATCGTTGTATATTAGTTTACTAATAAAAAAACTATTATCATTAATATAAGGGGGGTGTGTATATCATATCCCCTTTTTTTTATTCTCAATCGTTTAGTAACTTACTGTGTTTGGTAATAAATTTATTAACCCGCTCAACTAACAACTTATTCTCACTCATTTCATGTTCCCAAACAACCAGTAAAGTATAGTTGTGATCAAACTTGACTAGCTTAACCTTGTGTTTATCGTTTTTTAAATTAGACCTCTGAAAACTATATTTAGCCTCTGGGTTATGTGCTTTACAACAATGGTAGAAACAACCGTGAGTTTCAACTATAATATTATGGTCCGTAAGTAAAAAATCAAATTCCCTATCCTTAAACATATAATGTTGTTTAAATTTTATGTCTAAAGATTCCAATATTTCAGCAAAAGAAGTCTCTAGTTTAGAAGTACCATTCATTTTTTTTCTAACAGACCTCATTTTATTTTTCTTTTTAACTTTCTTTTTAGCCATATAGTGTTACTTTTAAGTAAATACTAGTATTTTAAGAAAAAAAAATATACAGTATTTATAAAAACATTAATAAAACACATTTAAATAAAATTATGGAAAATTCGGAACAAGTATACTTTGAACCAGCACATGATGTAATTACATTACCTTCAAAAGGGTTGTTTTACAAAAACAAGAAAGACACCGTTAAAGTTGCTTACATGACAGCTTCAGACGAAAACATATTAACATCACCAAACTTATTACAGAGCGGTAAAGTGTTAGATGTATTATTAGAGAAAAAAATCTTAGACAAAGACATTAAGGCTGGGGATTTATTACCTGGAGATAGAAACGCTATTATTTTCTTCCTTAGGTCTACTGGTTATGGTGAGATATACCCAGTAGAATTAACAGACCCTAAAACAGATGAGACTTTTGTAGAGGATATTGATATTAGTCAGTTTCCTATAAAAGAAGTTGATTTAACTCCTGATGATAACGGCGAGTGTTCTTTCTTACTACCAAAATCTGGTAAAACCGTAAAATTTAAATTCCTAACTGCTTATGAAGATGAGAAGTTGATTAAAGACGATCAGATTAGAAGTAAGAAACTAGGTTCAAGCGCTATATCACAAGTAATGACACTTAGATTACAAAATCAAATAACAGAAGTTGATGGGATTAGGGATAAAGCAGCTATTGTTCAATTCGTAGACGCTATGTCTCCAATGGATTCCTCGAAATTCAGAAAGTACCTAAACGACAACGAACCTGGGCTAGACTTAACGATTAATATACAAGCTCCAAGTGGAGAGTTTTTTTTTGGTGAACTTCCCATTACATCCAAATTTCTTTGGCCTTACGTTTGATTATAGATCTCAAATGATGTACGAATCCTATGTGTTAGTTAAACACGGGAATTTTACATACCGTGACGTTATTACTATGCCAGTATTCGAGAGAAGAAAGTTTATTGAAATACTAATGGAAGAGAACGACAAAATTAAAGAATCTAGAGAAAGAGAGATACAAAAATCTAAATCTAAAAGAAATTAAAAAAAAACCCACTTAATCGTGGGTTTTTTGTTTTAAAGGTATTTATAAATAAAAGAATTATGAAGAAATATATTTTAACGGAATCGCAAGTTAGTTTAATACTGAAAGAATTAAACGAATCTAATGATAAACCAAAGAATTTCGATGATTTCTTATCTAATGCTGACGCAGAAGTATCTTCAGCCATGGCGTCTAGAGCTAATAAAAATACGGATGACGCTATGAAGAATTATTTAGGGCATCATTATCAGTATCGATATTTTTTAGATAATGATGATTTAGTTGAATTAAATAAATTAACTACTATAGTATTCTCTTTACTATTTTATCTACAAAAAGAAGGTGTTATAAAAAGTGTTAAAATACCTAAGATAGGTGTAGACCTTGGTTCTAATTACGATTACCTTAAAAAAAATCAATCAGATAAATTAACGAACCTTAAACCACTACTAAGTAATAGGTTTAGATTAGAAGTTAATATTGATGATAGTTTCAAAGATGAAAAGTACGCTAAAATAGTATCTACTAACAAAAGTATTGAAGCTATAGTGGAAAGAGATACTAAAAAAGTTAAGAGTATAACATATAGTTTCTTAGACGGCGTATCACTAGACACGTTCTACAAACTAATCGCTAAAGGGGATAATTTAAAAGCCTTGATTGATGCGATACAGTTTTCTGTAAAACCAGATGTATCGGGTAAAAAACTAATATTTAATTTTAATTAATTAATTAAATGGCTCAAGGAGATATAACATCAGCTTTTGTAAAAGCTCAAGAGAGAATAAACGAACTAAATAAAAAAGGTAGTATAAGTAATTACACTAGAAACAACTTTTTAAAAGATTCGTTGGATGATGCTATAGATTCAGTTAACAGAAGGAAAGAATATTACAAACTTGACTTAAAAGAGGAGACTTTACTTAAATACTTTAAAAAGGTTTATAAAAATTTATCAAAAGAACGTGAGAAAAAAAATAGGTACAAAAAAGAGCAATCCGAGTTAACTAAAAAAATAAGCGATTACAGAGAAGAAGAAAAAGAAGCTAATAAAAAAGGTGATAAAGATTTAGCTAAATTATTAAAAAAAAGAAGGACTGAGCTAGAGACTACAAAAGAACTTAACGAGGTTGATGAAAAAATAGCTAAAGAGACAGCTAAATCTGCTGGTGGTATAGGTAAATCATTAAAAGGAGGTCACCCACTAGTTATTATAGCTATGGTGGCAGGTGAAGCAATAGTAGGTGCCGCAAAAGCTATATTTGGTGTTACTAAGGATATACTTAAGAAATTAGGTATGGCTAGACTTAATCTTATTAAAGGAGCTTATAATTTTTTCTTAAAGATACAAAGTTTATCTGGTAATATAGCTGCTGATTCTGGGTTAATAGCCTCCGAGTCAAAAAAAATGTTAGAAGACCTACCTTCAATCATGCTAAACGTTTTAAATGTTGGTGGTAGCCTGGAAGATATAGGTAAAGTTTTTACTAAATTTAGTGACGTAACTAACAGAAATAGGTTATTTACTGGTAAAGAGTACGAAAGTATATTAGAACTAGGTTTAGGTACGTCACTAGGTGCAGAAGGTGCTGCTGAACTAGTTGGTAATTTTAACAACTTAGGTTATTCATTAGATGAAACTTTAGATTTTACTAAATACGTTAGAGGTAAAGCTATGAGCTTAAACCTAAACCAATCAAAGGTATTAAAAAGTATAGATAAAACAACAGTAGCGTTAACTGGTTTTGGTATAAGTATAGGACTTAAAGGAATGACCAGCTTAGTATTAAAAGCCGAAAAAATGAGGTTAGACGTGGGTAATTCGGTTAAAAATTTTGCTGATGCGTTTAGAAACCCAGAAATAGCTGTAGATATAGCAGCTAAAGCTAGACTACTAGGTGGTAAATTCGGGTTTTATTTTGGGCACCCCTTTACTTTAATGGCTAAAAGTATATTAGAACCAGAACAATTAACCGCAGACCTTATAGAATCATTAAAAGGTAAAGCGTTTAAAGGTAAAAACGGTTTCGATATAGCTCCAGAAGATCGTGAGATCATAAGAAATATGGCTAGTATATTAGGACACGACTCAGAAGAATTATTTAATGTTGCGATAGAACAAGGTAAGGACCTAGATAAACTAAAAGCTCTAGAGAATAGAGGTATATTAGAACTTAATATAGGTGAAGACAAAGCTGAATTACTTAAAAATCTAATGACTTTAAACGAGGACGGATCTTACAGTATGAGATTATCTAACGGAATGACAAAAAAATTATCAGAAATACCTAGTAATGTAAGTATATTAAAAACCATAAACCAGGACAGGGTAAACAAAGAATCGGCCTTAATGAGGAAAAACTTATCGGAAAGGATAGGTATAGCATCGGATAGGTTTATGATAGGGTTCTCCAAAATATTCGTTGCGTTAAACAGACACTTCACAGAAAACGATACTATAAATAACCTAGACAAAACAGTTAAAGCTATATCATCAGAAATGATTAAATTCATTAACGATGGTTTTTCTAACGAACTCGGTTCAACGGTAAGAGATATACTAAAAACTTTTAATTCTATCATAACTGATTTAATCATGGTATGGCAAGACCCAGATAAAGGGTTTTCAAAAATATTAATAGATAGTAAAGATATTATAACCGATAATTTAATTAAATACCTAGTAGGACCCTTAGAGTATTACTCAGGTATAGCCATACAGAAATTAGGTATAGGTATAGAGAAAGGTACGAAAGGTGCGGTTAAAAGTAGAAGTTTAATGAAGGGTGGTGTAGAGCTACAAAAAAAAGGTCTAGAAAAATCAAAAGGTACCAAGTTTTATGAAAACAATTTAGAAACACTTAAAAAAACTATAGAAAAACACAACGAATTATATGGTGAGGCAGACTTGACATCTAACGCGGTCGGAGCAGGGGTTAGAGCTTCTGGTAAAAAAATTAGTAAATCATTAGCAAAAACGGGTGCTAAAAATATAGCTAAAAGAATACCATTAGTAGGTCTTGCTATAGGCCTTTGGGATACCTTTAGTTATGCTATAGAGGGTAACTTTGGTCAAGCAGGTATGGCTTTAGCTTCTGGTGTATTATCCACATTACCAGGAGCAGGTACAGCAGGGAGTATGGCTCTAGACGCAGTAAATGCTGGTATAGATTCGCAGAAGGATTATTCGGTAGAAACAGCCCAAGATCTTGTCATTAGACCAGACGGCTCTGCCTATAAAGGTAAAAAAGGTGACGCACTAAACTATATTAACAGTTTGTCTAACGGATTTAATGCTAGCGGACACAGAAAAGTTAATATAGTATTAAGTGGTAGGATACTAAATAAATATAATAACTTGTCAGTAGACAGTAAAACCGTTGATGACACCGTTATTATGTCATCTAAAATGGTACTACAACAAATGATAAATAATTTAAGTTAATGATAACTATAAAACAATTTCTTTTGTATTTATACTTAAGAGATATACACTAAATTTAATATATGGCACAAGGTGATTTCATGAAAGACATACTCAACGCTTCAAAGGCTCTAAACGAGGCTAGGAAAGAGGGTATAATAGACGGAGCTAAACAAGAAGAGCAAATGAACCGCATGTTAAACATGCATGAAGCTATTATTTCTAAAAAAGAGGAATCGTTTAAATGGGATTTAAAATCTGAAACTATAGGTAAAAATATTAAAAGATGGGCTAAAGGTAAAATAGATGATGCTAATAATCTAAAAAAGGTTAAGAAAGATCTAGCTAAACAAGATAAAGCCATCAAAAGAATGGGTGATATTGAAAAAAAGTTATCTAAAGAACTATCTAAAGAACAGAAAATACACCTATCTAATAAAATTAAACAAGCTAAAGTAGAAAAAGAAATAGCTGACGTTAATTACAAAATGGCCAAGAAAGCTAGTAGTAAACTAGGTGGTGTTATGGCTGGTGTTAGTAATATAGGTAATATAGCTGGAAACCTATTAAGTCCATTAAGTGGTATATTTAAAATGGCGCTATCAATAGGTACCGCTATATTTAAAACCATATTCCCTATAGAGAAAGCCTGGAAAATGTTCTTAAACATGCAGTCAGCCGTTGGAGGCCTCTCTGCTGATATAGGGTTAACCAACAAAGAGTATAGGGGTTTAATGAATAACATGCCCCAACTATACAACGATATAGCTGGTTACGGAGGTAAAATAGAGGACATAGCAAACATCATAAACGAGTTCAGTAATAACACTGGTAAAAATCGTTTATTTAGTAATAGTGAGATAGAAGACATAGTTAAACTAGGGTACAGTACTGGCTTAGGTGTTAAAGGTGTTACTGAAATGGTTAGTGAATTTGATAACTTAGGTTATTCAATGAAAACTACAATGAAAACGGCTGATAAAGGCAGGAATGTAGCAGCTAAGTTTAATATAAACCAAACTAAGTTATTAAAAACAACTACAGACGTAGTTAAAAATCTAACTGGTAGTGCTTTTGGTAGAAGTGTTGAGGATTTAACTAAATTAGCAGCAAAATCACAATCTTTAAGGTTTAATCTAGCCGAATCAATTAAATCGTTTAAAGACGCATTCTTCAGTCCAGAAAAGGCTGTTGAGGCGGCTGCAAAAATACAAGTATTAGGTGGTGAGATGGCCCAACAATTTGGAGACCCAGCCTCGTTAATGTACGACTCAATGAACAATGCCGATGGTATGGCTGAAAAATTAATAGATAGTGCAAGAAACTTAGCTGTTAAGAACAAAAACAATCAATTCATCATACCACCAGCCCAACGTCAGATATTAAAAGAGCAGGCTGAAGCTCTAGGTCAAAATTTTGATCAAATAGCTAATGCTGTTATAGAACAGGCTAAAACATCTGACAAATTAATGAGTTTAAGTGAATCATCTGGTTCACTAATAAATTTTAGTGAAGATGATAAACAATCATTATCCAACCTAATAACAATGAACAAGGGTGGGAAATATGAAATAAAAATGCCTAACGGTGTTAGTAAATTAGTTAGCAGTATAACTAACGAAGATCAATTACAAAATATATTATCAGCTAGAAGAGCAAACGAAAATGCCGCCCAAGAAAGATTAAATTTAAGTCAAAGGTTTGCTATTGTTTTAGATAGATTCGCCATAGGATTAACACCATTATTCACAAATTTAACTAGATTCTTAGAAGACGAAGGTACTTTAAAGAAGATAGAGGATTTAGGTTCAGCAATATCTGACCAGATGATACCCTTTATAGATTCAGCTTTTGCACCAGGAGGTGTTTTATCCACAGGTTTAAATTTCTTCCTAAATGATTTTAATGAATTCTTAGACAGCTCAAAAAAAATGATGGATGGAGAAGGTCCGTTCTTCACAAAAATACAAAATGTGATGCAAAGTATGATTAAGTTCATGGCTAACACGATACTACCATACGTACAATACATCTTCGGAAACATATTTACCTCATTAAAAGACCTACCTTTAGTTGGTGATTCCCTAAACAGCGCTGGTCAACAATTAATAGGTCAATCGTTCAGAGATTCCGACGGTAACGTAGTAAAGGGAACTGTAGCAATGGCTGGTGGTAGAGAATCGGCCAACAAACTAATGGACCAGGCAGCAAAAAGCTTAAGTCAATCTGAAAGCAGTAATAATTTTTTTACAAGAACTGCTTCTGGGGTTTTAAATATGCTCGAAGGTACAGCTTACAGTCTTATGTCTGGGGTAGGTTATTTAGTAGGTGCGGATACCGAAGATTGGCAAAGACAAGCTAGGATATCACTACAATTATCTGGGGCACAAATGACCGATGCCATAACAGGGCTTGTTTCAACTAACGCAGATAACAACTCATACGAGATGGAACTAAGAGATAAACTTAGAACGAAAGAGGGTTATAACGCAGAATCTTTATCGGACCTCCGACACATACCTGAAGAACCCGTAAAGGATGCTATGGTCTACTCAAACGGTAGGTTAATAAAAGGTTCCCCAGGCGATGCGGTAGCTTTTATAGACGAAATGGCGGCAAGAAACACCTATTCATCTAATAATAACAGTACGTCAACAATGACCGTAAACGTATCAGGTACAATAGAACATGATACACCAAACGGAATTAAAAATATAACAGCTAAACAACTTTATGACGCTGATCCACAAATGTTCGGTAAATATATAGAGGCTACAATGGCCAAAACCGAATTTGGTAGTGCTAATTATGTAGTTGATTTTGGTGTAGCACCAATTAACGACATATAAAGTTATTAGAATTAAAGACAATTAAAGATATAAATAAGATATGGGTCTTAAAAACACTTCAGCAGAATTCAGAGATGAAATTCTAAAGTTTAATTTAAAATCAACACCTGATGTTGTAACTGGTTTAGCGAACCTAACAAATTCAGTAACGGTTAACGCATACCTAAGCTCCTTAGGTCAATATGCACTTATAAACGATTATAAAGTATTAAATCCAGGTGACGTAGACACTGACGGTATATCCGCCAGAAAATCTAACTTAAGTAGGACACTTAATACACCTAATGATATAACAACTGGTTTAGATGATTTAAATAGTAACCAACAGTACACCGCTAATATGTTAAATAGCAAAGGTGAATTAACGATTATAAATGATTTTACTAACTTAAACCCTGGTGATGTATTAACCGATGCGGTATCACCTAGAACTACAGACATAGGTAAAAACCTAAACACACCATCGGATATAACTTCTGGTGTAAATAATTTATCACCAAATACAACATTAGCATCACAATATCTATCTGGAAGAGGTGCGTTTAGCGTCATAAATGATTTTAATGTCGTAAACCCTGGGGATGTATTAACTGATGCAGTATCACCTAGAAATTTAGATTTAGCTAAAAACCTAAACACACCATCGGATATAACTTCTGGTGTAAATAATTTATCACCAAATACAACATTAGCGTCACAATATTTATCTGGAAGAGGTTCATTTAGTATTATAAACGACTTTAATGTTTTAAACCCTGGTGATGTATTAACCGATGCGGTATCACCCAGAAATTTAGATTTAGCTAGAAACTTAAACACCCCATCAGATATAACAGCTGGGGTTAACGACTTATCACCAACTTCAGCTATAGCCTCTCAGTATCTATCTGGAAGAGGTTCGTTTAGTGTTATAAATGACTTTATAGTTAATAATCCTGGAGACGTTTTAACAGACGCTATATCACCTAGAACATTAAATTTTGCACAAACATTAAATACACCATCAGATATAACCAGTGGGGTAGGGACGTTAAGTGGGTCTTTAGCAGCACAATATTTAGCTGGCAGAGGAACTATCGCCCCTATAAACACGGTACCAAATACAAACCCTGGTGACGTATTAACCGATGCGGTTACTCCAAGAGCAATGAACTTTGCCAGAGCCTTAAACACACCATCGGACATATCAAGCGGAGTAGGGACATTAAGTGGTGCTTTTGCGGCTCAGTACTTATCAGGTAGAGGCGCATTTAGTGTTATAAACGACTATATAAACACAAACCCTGGTGATGTGGTTACAGACTCATTATCACCAAGAACAGCCAATTTCAATAGAACATTAAACACTCCATTGGATATAACGGCTGGCGTTACTAGTTTAAGCGGTTCTTTAGCAGCACAATATTTAGCTGGTAGAGGTTTAGATACCGTAATTAATGACTACCTAAACGCTAACCCAGGTAATGTATTAACAGACGCGTTAACACCTAGAACATTAAATTTAAATAAGAGTTTAAACACACCTTTAGATATAACAAGTGGTGTATTAAACCTTAGTGGTACATTTGCAGCACAATATTTAGCTGGTAGAGGTACACCGACAGTAGTTAACGATTTTAATGTAATAAACCCTGGAGATGTAGATACAGAAGCTGTAATCCCAAGAACCATGAACTTAAATATGTCTTTGGCAACCCCAACAGATATAACTACTGGTATAGGTACATTAACAGCTAATGCTACATTAACAGCTCAGTATTTAGCGGGTAGAGGTACAAACACAACCATTAACACATTCACTAACTTAAACCCTGGAGACGTTCAAACTGACGCAGCTCCATTAAGAATAAGTTTATTAGGTTTAAATATGGTTAAAGACCCTAACGATGCTACTGATTCATATACATTATCCAACCCAGGTACTATACCTGTAGGTGCAGACACTATAGTTAACAACTACATAGTACAAAACCAAAACGAATTAACCCCTTTACAACTACAATACATAAATGCTAACGCTAAAAACCTATATCAACCAGAATCTACGGTTGTGTACGATATATTAGCTGACTTAATTTTAAATCAATCACCAAACACACCTCAAAACCCTTATTTAACGGAGGACAAATTAAATAATGCGGACCCAACAGAATTAGTATTAGGTGATTTTTTAAATACACCAACCGCATCAACACCTTTAAGTGCTTTATTAGGAGAAGATCTAAATATCGCAAATCTATTAACAGAACCAGGTTTAAAAAATGATACATTACTAGCACAGATAGGTGCTATTGAATTAAAATTCCATTTAGAAGCTAGATTAGCATCTAAATTAGCTGCCGAAGCATTAGGGTTAGTAACATTCGACGAAATGTTAACAAACCCATTAAAAATAGCCGAAGCGTTAAAAAACCCTTCATCTATATTAGAAAGAGGTAATTCCGACATAACAACATTTAAAGGTGGTTTAGGTAAACTAGCTAGTTTCGTTTCAGACGTTAGTGGTCTAGGGGGATTAGCTTCAGCTTTCTTCTCAGATGATTCAGTTTTATTATTACCGACAGGACAAAGCGATTATGATTCAGATAATAAACTAGACTCTAGAGATGAAGAAAGGTTAAGGAGTACTGGTTTAGGACAAAGGTTCATGACTTTCTCTAACCTAACTTTAAACAAGTACAGCCCAGACTACATACCTGAACTATCTGTAGGTAGCGGTAAACTAACATACAACAGATTAAGAAAAAGTAATGATTACGACCCCTCAAATGACCAAACCTATATGGGTACGGCTACTGAAAAGATTTTTAAGTTACTTACAGACACTAACGGTAACCAAGTAACAAGTGCGGCCAGATTAACCACAGAAATAACAACTAAAAATGGTACTGTAGGTTTTTATTCAGAACCAGGCGTTGAAGACGTCTCTAAATACGGGTCAAAACAAACCTCTTTTATATGGAGAGGTACAACAAGAGAAAAATATTGGGACCCTACACTAGGTGGATTCTTTGATGGCGGATCTAGCGGTGCGGGTAGTCAAGATTTTAACTGGGATGAAAGTTTAGAAAACGAAAATTTATCAAAATTTAAACAATTCAGAGGATCCTCTATAATGGCTAAAACCCAAGAGCTACTAAACAACAGTGATGTAAACGTTGTTTCAAGATCCATAGACCAAACTAAAACGAAGTTTTATGACGGGTATAATTTCTCGGCAAAAGGTAGTGGTGTTATATCACCATTTAAGACACCTAGACTCAATAAAAATGAAGAGGTTATAGGTTACGACTATTTAGTACCAGGGTTAGACGCTGCTGGTAACAGGGTTGATAAAAAACTATACGATGAAGTTGAGTTATGTAGAACATGGACGAAAGCAAAACCATTTTCAAAAGTAACCGACCTAATCAGATGGAAAGAATTGAATAGAAAAGAAAGGAATTCAGTACTGGATAGATATGGTAACCTAAACATACACCCTTCAGCACTAAACGTAAATGAAGGTTACGGTAGACTAGGTGATGGATTAGGTGATGCTGTAGTAGAAGGATTTGGGGAAAAGAGAGCCAGAAAATACATGTTTTCTTTAGAGAATTTAGCTTGGCGAGACTCACAACCATTCACAGACTTACCACCATGCGAAAAAGGTTCAAACGGAGGTAGAATAATGTGGTTCCCACCTTACAATATGCGTTTTACGGATGATACTAATACAAACTGGACATCACACCAGTTCTTAGGTAGACCAGAACCAATATATACATACAATAACACCGAAAGAAGTGGTACGTTATCATGGGATATTGTTGTCGATCACCCATCAATACTAAACCTATTAGTATCAAAAGAATTTGCTTCTATAACAGATGGAGAGGTAGACGAATTATTAGCAGCTTTTTGGGCTGGTTGTTTGGAGTACGATATATTTGAATTAGCCAGAATATGGGGTGTGTTCACAGACTCTGACATAGAATACTTTAAGAAAGTTATTAGTGACCTAGACGTTAGGTTACCTAATGATAAAATAAGGAAATCAGTTGAAAGTAGTGGTTCATTCCAAAGCACCGCAGTAGACATAGAAGGTACAGAAGTTGAAACCCCTATAGTACCTAAATATAACCTTTTCTTTGAAAATGACATACCTTTAAGAAAATATAAGGAGGAAACTTTCGAGGTTAAAGGTTATGACGAGTATTTCGAAGTGTATAGTGGTTTAGCTAAAATGAAAGATACTACAGACCCTATCTACCAACAAAATCATAGGTACGAAAGAGCTAAAGCGGGTGGATCACAAGTAATCGCAAAAGAAGAAAATTGGGTTAGATACGACCAAACTATAGGTTTAAAAGCGATAGAAGGATCAAAATATTTTTTCGAAAAAGATAGAGAGACATACAGAAAGATATCTTACGGTTATCAAGAACAATATGAGTCGATAAAAAGTGAAAACTCTAACCTAGCAGCAGAATCATTTGATAATGTTAAAGATTATAACATGCAAATAAATGTAGTAGCTCACGCATCACCTTCAGCACCAGGTCAATCAATAACTAAAATAAAGGATTATAACGATAAATTAGCTTCTAGAAGATTCGTTTCTGTAATAAAATGGTTTATAACAGACGTGTTAAGTAACGAAAGAATAATATGTAGTAATAGCGAAGGGGTGAAAATAACCAAATCTAATGTAGATAGTTTATTTACCGAAATAGAAAGTACTAACTACGTTATAATATACAGGCAAGACACAAACCAATTAGTATCAAAACAAGAAATAATTTTCTTCCTAGACACAAGTAATTCAGGTTTAGGTTTAACCGCGGAAGACGTATTTACAGGTGAAGAATTTATCTCTAATTTCGGTAAACCAAGCACATACAACGGCGTACCATACTACAAAGTTGCTTACGGTTCTAACGACACTTATTATATGGTTGGTACCTATGATGACTATGACAAAATAACAGAGGGTGGGTTTAAAGTAGAAGGTGTAACTATAGATAAGCAATTTATTGGTACTTTACTTAATATAAAAAACGGTGCTAACGGTAAACAAATAAGGGTACCACTTACAGAAGCTGACCTTATATGTGGTAATTTATCACCACAAGCATCTTTTTGTAGAAGAGTGGGTATCAGTACTGAGTTACGAAAACGAAATATTAAAATAGAAAGAACTCTACCCTCAAAAGAAAAACCACCACTGGTTACTGAGGCTAAAAATGTACAAACTAACGTAACTAAAAGAGAAATAGCTCAAAGAATATTAGGTAAACTATTAACGGAATGTGATTATTTCGAATTCTTATCAGAAGAAGCGCCTATTGTATACGATAGTTTAAAACAAAAATTAAAATACTTCACACCAGCATTTCACTCTATGACACCAGAAGGGTTAAATGCTAGGTTAACGTTCTTACAACAATGTATGAGGCCAGGAGAAACTATACAAAAACCTAAAGGTAACTACAGTTGTGACGCTAAAAACACTAGTTTCGGTAGACCACCAGTCTGTGTCTTAAGAATAGGTGATTTCTACCATACTAAAATAATACTAAACAATTTAAACATAAGCTACGACCCTTTAGTATTCGACTTAAATCCAGAAGGTATAGGTGTACAACCAATGATCGCCAAAGTAAGCGTTAATTTCAAATACATAGGTGGACAAGGGTTAAGGAGATATGTTGATGAATTACAAACAGCACTATCTTTCAACTATTACGCCAATACAGATGTATACGATGAAAGAACATTCGCTAACACAGACCAAAGAGAAAGAGACTTAATTAATTTAGAGGAGGATTTCTTCGCTCAAAATAGTTTAGATTTAATACCTATAGTTAAAAAAGCTGAATTAATAACACCATCTACTGAAAACTTAGAAATACCAGTAGGTACTATAGGTGTTATAAGTAAAAGATTACTACCTAAATTAGCTGGTGGTACATATTATAATGATTTAATTAGGGCTCAAGCATATGACCCTTCAGTAACTTCTTATAACGAAGAGTCTTGTGTTATATGGCAAGGTCAATACTACGTTAGAAATAACATAAAAATAGTTGATAGTACCGAACCAAGTAATCCTGACCCAACAAACACTAAATATTGGACTGAAATAGATCACTCTAATTTCGGTGAATTCTCTTTTAGAGAAGAGTACGGTAGAAACTACATGCAAAGGTACGAGATAAAGTACGATGGTCTATTCTCAGAGCTATACCAAACATTCGGTGAATATACTAATTCACTAGTTTTAGGCTCTGCGACAGAACTAACCGTAAAAGAAGATGGCTTCTCTTTAGTTGATTTTAAACAGGAATCACCTATTTCCTCTGAAAGTAAACCTTACAGAGTATTAGTAGATATGTTAAACGGTAAAAATTACCAATCAAAAATATCTGAAAATAAAGAGGATATAATTAACTCTATTATTTATAGCTCAAGTACTTCAGAAGAAGATAGTACATCAGATTCAATTAATAGGGTTAGTGGTGATACTTTAAATGACGGGGTTACTTATGCTGAAATATTTAACAATATAGCGAAGAGCAAAAGGTATATTGAATTAGGTAACCTATTCAACAAACAAAAAGATAATTACTTTAAGGGCGTCTATAAATTCGAGGCGTTGAAACTACATTTACACCCACAAGAATACATGTTTAAGGTGGGTGATGGTTTAGGTTTACCTTACAATTTTACAGCAAAAAGTTCTGAAGCATTAGGTGACAACGGTTCTAGCACCAAATTCCACCCAGGAAACCTAACTAATGGTTACACAAACAATAGGTCAGATGCATATTCTGAAACTGGAGGGATATACTTTAAAGAAACTACGATATCCAATAAAATATATAAAGATATAATGGATAATTTCGCTAAAGAGTTTAAGACAAAAATAGCGTTAAATACTTTAGCTATATGGGACAAAAATTTGGAACCATCATTAAATACTTTTAATAACTTCTATACGGATCTAGATGATAGCCATCGTATAGCGTTTAGAAGTTACTTGAATAATGAGTTTAATAATTACTACTCTATGTTAACAAAACACATAGAAGAGAATAATAAGTATGTAAAGGATAAAGTTGCTAAAATGGGGGTAATAATAGCTGGTCTATCACTACCAACATACGGGTATGATGTAAGAAAAACCAAAGACGGTAGAAACCAGCTATATGAAGTTATACCAAACGGAAAGGAACTAAACACTGGGTCAGAAGAAATATTTGGTTACGACCCTTACACAGAATACAAAACGCTAGGTTATTTTGGTGCCGAAAAACTTAAATTCTACGAAGTGGATAACCTATACAAAAGAGCTGCTGAACTAAATTGGAATAGCGGATCAACACTAAGATTAGAGGATTATTTATCACTAGGTAACGGGCTATACTTCTTTAAACAACAAGTAAATAGTTACTCATCATCAGATTACTTTGATGATTATACGTGGACCGAAGTCGAGTACGAAAGGAATATGGATCGTATATCTAAAGAGTTTGGTTACGATGATAGATTTTCTTTACCATACCAATACAATTTTGAGAACTACTTACCTAAATCAATAGAACTATCTAGCAGAACTGATATAAAGAATAGTGGTAAAAGTTATTTTTTCGACACACCATTTTCTTTTAACCCTGGTCAATACGGTACTAGCACAACTAAAGAAACTACAGCTAACGACTTAGTAATGAGAAACCCACAAGGTGATGTAATTAGCGTTAGTGATAATTCGTTTAAAACTGGTGACTATAAAATGAAATACGTTTGGGAGAAACTAAATTACGAATTATTTGACTTCAGTAATAAAACGATAGACTTAATGATGTCTGACGAGTTAGAATCCAGACTTAAAGACCTAGATTTAACATATACACCAGAATACGAATTTAACGAACAATTAAATGATTTTACTATTACTGGTGCAACATCTGGTGCAACATCTGGTACAACATCTGGTACAACATCTGGTACAACAGAAATGAGTAAACTACTATTCTATTACGGTGATAACAAAAAACCTAGTGAAAGATTAACGGATTTAAATTATTATATGTTTAACGATGTTAGTTCAGAATTAGGGGATACATTAGATTCTTTAAATAAAAAGATAGTTTATGAATTTGTTGTAAACGATGCCTTCGTATCCGCATTACCAGAAGCCAATAAAAAAGAAATATACTTAAATATCGTTGGTGAAATAGGGTCAGGTAACACAATTAAAATGTCTGCAATGCTAGAAACTGTATTCTTAGAATTCATACACGAGCTATTTAAAAACAAAGCTAGACACACAGAAGCGTTAGACGCCATATTTAGCGACCCATCAGTACCAACGAACATAAAAAGTAATGTTAAGAAAAGCAGAACTTATATAGAACGAAAAAAGAAGAGGATTAGAAAGACATTGGACGATACGTTTAACCTATTCGGTAAATTCATAGATGCTAGTAAAGAAGATATGACAAACTTATTTAACTACAACAATGAGTCAATAGAAAAAACATGTAAAAACATAAATGAAAACCTATTCGAAAATACTTCAACAACACTAATTACGGCAGGTGAGATTAATAATAAACTAACTAAAGGTGGTACCGAAGACTATACACTTCTAATGAGAGAAACTAGTAAACTAGATCCGACCATAGTTAAAAACTTAGATATCTTTACAAATCACAAAGAAAAGCTTATTATTAACTCAACTTCTACTTTAGAACCTAAGGAAGAAATAAAAGAAAAGACAACGAAATTAAATCAGTTGGTAGAGAAATACCCCGAAGTGTATAAAAAACCTGAGGAAGATGAATCAGAGGGGTAATAAATTAATATATAGTACTCATGGCATTAAATTATTTCAATAGATACAAGACGCTAATCTCAGACGAGAAAAGGGTGTCAACACCGTTCATAAAATTAACTGAAAAATCTACGGATCTTTTTACGGTATATGAAAGTGGTAAATCACGTCTAGATAAACTAAGTCAAGAATATTACTCAGCACCATATTATGGTTGGTTAATATTAATGGCCAACACAGACGTGGCATCATCAGAATGGGAGATACCTAATAACACAACAATAAGAATACCTTACCCTTTATCTCAAACACTAAACGAGTACGAGACCAAGCTACAAAATAGGATAGATTATTATGGCGAGTAATTACGATGAAAAAATATTATCCAGTTTCGGTAAGAGGGATAAAAAGTCTATAAACCCAAGTGAACCTGACGAAAAAGTTAACGGTATATTTGTTGTAGACCCTAACAGGTTAGTAGATTCAGAAAACGCTATTAAACCTAGGTATGTAAAACAAGAGGACCTAGTGATGTATGCGAATATTACAGCTAGACTAAACCCAGATAGTTCGATAATAGATAACGATGGTGCAAACCAAGAAACGATAACTATAGGTAAGGTAGGGGTTAATTTCCTCAACCCATTACAAACTTCCAAAAAAGGTCCAAATGGAGATATTAACTTTGATGGGTTTAAAAACAAATTTACCACTGGATGGTCAGAGTATTTCACCTCAAACGAAAACAAAGATAGTTTCTATGATCCAGAAACTTTTGGTATATCAAACATAGATGTAACCCACAACGCTAGCTTAGTACCCATAATAAAAGTCGAGTTTATTGATGTGCAAGGTCGTACCCTTTTAGAAAGGGGTGATGATGATACTAACCCTTATAACATATTTTACAGATTCCCGTACCCTATTTTTACGTTAACTATTAAAGGGTATTACGGTAAAGCGATAGAGTACCCTCTATCAATGACAAAAACTTCAACAACATTTGACTCAACCAGCGGTAATTATGTAATAAAAGCCGAATTCTTATCCAGAACTTTTTCTGTATATAACAATTTCTTAATGGCTTATGCTCAGGTAGCACCATATATGTACCTTAAAAATGGGACTAATAACGATTACCTGGGTAAAAGGATACTCAAAGGACTTTATCAAAAACAAAACAAAAATTATGAAAAACTGTATGGTAAAGATAGTCTTGAGTATAAAAAATACGAATTTACTAAATACCCTTCAATACAGGATTTATCTAGAGCTAAAGATGCTTTAGATTATAATTCATTAAGCTTAGCTAACGAATTAAGTGTAATAAAAGAAAATTCAATTAAAAGTACATCTCTATCCTTAGCTTTAAGCGAACAGTTTAGTTATCTAAGAATTAAAGATATAGAGTCTGGGGATTATGGTGGTAATACTGAAGAATACACCATAAAACCAAACACAGAAGACAACGAATCACCACTTTTTTATTTAAGATTAGACTTCATAAACGAAATAATTGGTGGGGGGGATACACTACACACCATATATGATTTAAACGGTATTTTTTCTGAGATATATAACTATATACAAGCTATAAGTAGTATAGAAAATGATTTAGATCAAGAGGTTAAAGAATCTATTTTAGATAAAGTGTTAAAAAATGAAAATGCTATATTCCCATCAAAGTACATCAACGAGGTAACACAAAGAAAAAATGGTACCGATTCACTTGGTTATACGTTAATTAATGACGAGTTATTTGGTTACAACCTAACAACCACAAAAACAGAGGAATCTTTACGTAAAGTATATTATACATTTAAACACTTCAAAGAACTACATAATTTACTAACAAAGACTCTAAATGAATTTTACCAAAAATTAGAAACAACAAAGGTCGATAACTTCACACTTAATTTAAAAGAAAAGATAGGTTATGTACCTAATATGTCAAATGTCATTAGAATACTAATGAACAACATGCAAGCGTTTTTATCTATGTTAAATTTGGTTGGTCTAAACTCGGCCAAACAACTAGAAGACGATTATTACAGAAGAGAGTTACAAAACAAATTTGGTGAAACTATAAACGGTGGGTATTATCCGTTCCCAAATTTTTACGAGAAAAAATACAATACCGAAACAGAAGATACCTTAATACAAAAAAGGTATCCTGGTAATACCGACACAAAGGAATGGTTCGAAGTCCAATTCGTAGAAGAAATATTCAGAGCACTAGATAGATTAAAAGAGATATCAGGAATGGATAGCGATTCTTTAGATAGCTACGAATATAAAGATAGTATACCTAAAGTCACAAATGTAGAGTCTGATAGAAAATTCGGGTTATTATCGACACTGTTAGTTGAAAACAATCTAGACTACTATAACATAAAACAAACAGGGTCGGAATCCTATTACGAGATGTTCCAAAAGATAACAATGTTTTCAAACCTAGGTTTTCTAAACACAAATGTTAGTGATGTTGATATAGATGGTATAAGTAAGATAATGGTTGATCACGAGTACGATCTTATAGAAAGGAGAGTAGCTATCGCGTCTAAAGAAAGTCGTGAACAATACCTTAACGATATATATTCGATAAATGATGCAGATAGTGAGGAAGGATATAAATATTTTTGTAAAATCCGTGTGACTAAAAGAGGTAATAACAATAACTACATCGGAATAATAAATCAATCTAACGAACACATAAAAGCTATTAAAGAATCCATAAAACCTTACACAACTTACGATACTGAAGAAATTAGAACACTATATAATAAGATAGAAGGTAGAATAGGTGAGGCTGTTAATTTAAACGAATTTAAAAGGTTATACGATTACGAACCACTTAATTACAAAAACTTAAAAAGTAGTAGTGGTTTATCTGGGATAAACTCTTTATTTTTTAAAGGATTAGATTATCATGATGAGTACGAGGGTTACTCCGTTTCACTCAATAAACTTAACGACAAATTAAAGAACTCAGTTAGCAAGGTGACACCATTAGGTTATTATAGAGACCAACCAAAAAAATATCCGAAGTTTTTTGAGGTTACAGGAAATTATACTATAAATAATAAAGTTGCTTCTAATGATAAAAACTCAAATGCGTTAGCGTTATCAATAAAAACAGACAACATGTTAGGATTGGACCAATCTAAAAAAAATAATAGTGGGGTTAGATACAGTAAAATAAATTTATAATGAGTAGTATTTTAGAGACATATTTAGCTGACAGATATTTAAATTTAAATCACGATAATATTAGTGATTTAATGGATCTTAGTTACACAGAAGCCCAAAGCGGTAAATTACTTAAAACCTTTACTGATTACGCACAGGCCTTCAAAGACGAATCCCTTCTAATAAACGGTGTACATCCTGGTGCCACCCCACTATATCTACTATATCGGCGTATAAATAACCCTACGGTAAATCACGCAACATTCACTCAAAACTTAGTGAATGAATACAAGACTGGGTCTTTTGAAAAAAGTGCTCAAATATTAATACAATCACTACACACTAGATCTAACCCAAACTCAATAAACTATGGAGTTATTAACGATCTAATTAATTTATTCAAGACAACACAAGGTCTTGTCGAACTACCCATAAGTATGGTATTAAAAATAGGTGCCCTGTACGATTCTTATTATTATAAAGAGCCTGACCAACCAATAAATTTTAAAACAATAAATGGGTTAACTGGTATTAACGGTTCTGACATACTAGACAATGACGATGTGTCATTAAGACATTACGGTTCTTACGCTTACAACGATCTAGGGTTATCTGCTTCAACTATACCATTCATAAGACCATTAACACCCAAATCTATAGAAGATAAGATGGTTAATGGTCCTGATAGGTATCAAACAACCAATAAACCAAAAAATCATAGAAGTGAGTTCTACAATTACGATTCATCAAGGATGGATAGTGTTAGTAATAACATATCCTCACATATACCAGTATCTGGTTACGGAGTCCTTAATAACTACCTAAATACAATGTCATACATTCTATTTGACGAGGGTTTAGATGGGAGTCCCAAAGAGTCGATAGAAAGTAACAACCCTAATACCGATAATATACCCTACCATATAATAGGTAACTATAATGGTAGACTAAAAACCATGAAAACATATAACGATCAAAACGTTAATTTCATGACATCATATGTTAGCCACGCACCTAACTTTAACTTCGACTTATCTAATTTAAGTGAGTCGTTTGGTAATCTAACCAGCTCAATAAAATTAGACGATGATTTTTTATTTACCGATAAAGAAAGTACGAAGAAAATAGAATTCTTCTTAATATTATCTAAAATAAAAGTGAATTACCTAAGTGGTAAAACATCTCAGACAGAAGTTTACGACCTATTAAAAATTTTATGCGAAGTAAATAACCTGAACGCTAAGGAGACAGCTATAAACACCGAAGAGAGTTACGATTTACCAGATTTCGTTGCCTTATTACTATACTCTATTTATCCCCCAGACGGACCAGAGCCAAGCGAAGGTTTTAATAGACCAAACAAAGAATATAGGATACTATCAAAGTATTTGGTTGACGAAAGTTCTTTTATAGGGATCTCAACAGAAACACCTAGTATAAACAACTTAGGTTTGTCTTTACAAAAACAGATAATAGGTTTATCTGGTGATTATACTGATATAAGTAGAATAGTAACCACATTCCTAACCGATATGTGGAACACGGAGAGTAACACATTAAAATCAAGAAAGTTAAGTAAGGTTGATGACAAAGGTGTGTTCGTTTTATACCCTGGAGCTGGAGGTGGGTTAGAAGTTAATAATTTATTTACGGCAAGTGGTACAGAAACAAAGTTAAATGATAGTACCACTAAAGATGATTACGAATATAAAAAGACAAATGTTGTAAGTACGATTATAAGTGATAATGATAAAAGTTTGTCTACCTACATTAAAGGGTTAAATTACGAGGACTCGAACTTCATTGAATACGAACCTACTATATTAAATGATATGTTATTGTATGGTAACACAAGGGAGTTTTACCAAAGATACGAAAACATAGATACAGAAATAAATAGACCTAGAATACCTAGCGAAACTATTAATAAGTTCACGAAAAAAAGAACTATCCCAGCTAACATCAACGCGAACGACAAAGCATTCTTAGTAGATCTAAATCCTTACGATCCAGTATATTACGAACCAAAAACACCTTTCAGTAACCCTACTACTGTCAAAAAGATAAATTATTTAGATAGATACGATGATGTACATATTGTAGCTAACACGACAGACCCAGACGCAATACATAGACTTAAGTTCGATAATAGAACTCTAATACTGAATAGCAGTAGGTTATTATGGTTTGACCAACCTACACATACAGGTAGATTAACACCGTCACATATCAAATACTTAATAAAGAGTAATGAAATTAATGGGGGTGGTTCTTACATAACCCTAGCAGACACAATTGAAACGACTAACTACTTGTACGATATAGATATATACGGAGATGAGTTCAAGAATAGATTTACTGAAAACGGGTTTTATAACGACCTAGGGAATGATTTAACCTTTAAGAATTTCCCCAAAGGGAAAGGTTTGTACATACCAAAAACATTTAAATTTGTATGGAGAGAATATAATTGGGATAAGGGTACTAATCCTCTGATTAACTTTAGTGACAAAGCAGAGTATTACGAAACGTCATCTATTAAAAGTATGATTGATATATTTGATATAGATAAATTAGAAGATTTTAGAACTTTATATAAACAATTTAGTAGCAATAACACTAGTGAATACTTCACCAAAACATTTAATAGCTTTAATTTTAAATCGCTATTAAAACATTTGTGTATTATAGGTCACGAAAACCTACCTAGTATTTTAACACTACATGGTAGAACATACGAAAAAAATGAAATATCGGCTCTATTATATGGTTATACGGGTCACTTCATACAATTCGCTTCAACAACTGGGTTAAGCAGGTTACTAAACACAAGTTTAACAATTGCACAAGAAAGCAAAGCTTCTGTAGTTATAGATGAGTTTCTTAATGATAAAATAACAGTAAATAATTATTCAACAATGGGTCCCTTAAATGTTGAAAACACTAGAGGTAACCCAACACATATAAAAATAAATTCATTCGCATTTAACCCGATAATAGCTTACTCATCAGAAGAAAAGAGTTACAACAGTATCGTAAAAGAGGTTGGAGACCAATTATTATTTAGAACCATATTGTTTGGTGATCAAGATATACAACCATACAACCAAGATACACAAGATCCTTCAATTATAGAAAATTTGATAGATAAATACGTCTATCTTGATCTATATTATAGTAAATTCATAAACCCTTCACTAGGTACCAAAAACGTTATAACTCAGTTAACCAAAAACTTCTTTACTTTATTAAACATAGAATTAAATGAAGGTAACTTAAAGTTACTATTATCCTACTTAAGAGATTATATAGGGTACACCATACCAACTTCAGAATATAATGTAACAAGAGTATACTCTTTATTACGCGAATTTAAAGAAGTGAGACAAAAACTAATGGCCAGTTTCAGAGGCAACGAAGGTGATCAAGATACCGACATTGATGATGATTATAATCGATTGGTATTAGGTGAGATAGTAAACGGTGTTTACGAAACCGTATCGACTAAGAGCTACCTAATAAACGCGGTTAGCGACTTAGATATGGGTGATAAGTTCGATGAATGGATTAAGACCTTCAATGAAAAAACAGTAAATAATACAATAAAGTTATTTGATTCATCGATGAGTCATTTACATGATACGTTAACTAAAATAGACCAATTTGTGGATTCAGGGGAAAACACTTATAGTGATTTTAAATCTGGGGACGAAGATGTAAAGGCTGGTACATACTATCGAATAAAAACCCTATACGATAAAAACGTATCTTTTAAAAACATAGACTTAAAGAACACTAACCTAATAAAAAATGGAAGCGCTGAGTTAGCTAATATAGATGTTAACGAAATATTAAACCAACCACTATTCTACAACTTCAATGTACAATCAAGTGATTTTTGTGATGAAGATTCTTTTGGTAAATACGATGAAGATAGAGACATAAAGACTAAACGCCTAAAGGATTTATTTGATTATACTAGTGTTCTAGATAGAGGGAATAATGATTATGGTTCCAAAGTTCTAGTGGATATAAGTGGCTTATCAGCGATACTAGGTACAAACATTAACTCAAGCATGGATGTAAAAAAATCTACAGACAAATCCATGTGGAGCGTTTTATCTATGCTAGCCTCAGAACACGAATTTTTATTACTACCGTTAACATCATATATAAACCTTAACGGAACAAATAAAAATGATGAATCACCTTATGATTTAGCTCACGACATGTTTGGGGTATTTAGGGACTTAGAAATGTGGGACTCAAATCCATCATTCGTATTTCAACTAGGTTCATTAACCTCAGAGATATCAAGAAAAGGTCAGAAAAAGAAAGGTATGAAACAAACTTTCGACCCTAGTAACACATTTTGTTTAGATATAGACCCTAGTCAATTGGACGTAGATGGTAACGGTAGGTTATTAAATGAAGATGTACCATCAGACATAAGTAACTCAAACATAACATCTTTTATTGTTGATTTCGCTAATCAAAACCAAAACATGTTTAAAAATATACAGATATCAACAGACGAATTTGTGAATACTGAAGAAAGTATCAAAACAACAGTATCTTTATCAGATAAATCGTCTGGTGTTGTACTTTCTTCAGGTAAGTTATTTAGTGCGATGGAGAGTAGGTCGTATTCGTGTACCGTAACTAGTTTAGGTAATGCGACCATACAACCTTTATCATATTTCTATTTAAGGAACGTACCTTTATTTTACGGTACTTACTGGATAACAAATGTGAGTCATAAAATAACTCCGAATAGTATGGTCACAACATTTAAAGGGGTTAGACAACCTATCGCAAGGAAACCAAATGCAAACAATGTTGTTATAAAAAAATTAATAAACAGCGCCTTTAGATCATCACAAGCAACTGGGTTCACCAACAGAAGTGACATAACCCCTTTACCAACTACAGGGATAATATACTCAGACAGAGGTTTATAATATATAAAAGCATGAATATAAATGAAAAAGACCCTTTCGGGACACTATACCAAGGGATAGACGCAGATCTTAACCCAGACTCAGAAGGTAAATTTGTACCCTACAGAGCATCATGGGTTATCGTAGCCTATATTAACTTTATGACATCTAATGATGATACTGATACGGTTAAAATAAAAACCATAATATCTTACCTACACAACAACGCGTGCAAATTAAATAATGTTAGTGGTTGGAATTTAAAAAATTCAGCGCCATATTGGGCTGATATTTTAGTTTTTGATTTATACCATAAGATAGAGCCTTTAGAAAATATATCATTAAGTCAACTAATAGACGGTTATTACAGAAAAGGTTGTTTAGCCGAAACCATGCTGAATGAAGCTTACAGATTAGGTGACAACCCTTCCCAACTATTAAACTATCTGTCGATAACGGAGAATGAGTTTTACAAACCCAAAACAGTGTTAATGACCCCCAGTTCTGGTAACGGATACTTAACTAACGACTCAACAAACCCTAAGATAACATTCGAAGACGATTTACCAGCTAATTGGGCCGATTATAAAACTAGTACAACTAGGGCTAACATGTGGTTTAACGAAAAGCCAAACAATAATGAGTACCTTGGTCAGGGTGTATCTATCTATGATTTAAACACACACTGGTTTCTACCAGGTGGGTTACCAGAAAACTATAAATACATAAATCAACATAAAGCAGATGAGATTGATTACCAAAAGACTAAGGCAGACGGTACACCACCAAATCCTCAAACATCATCCATATTATTTTTTAATGTGATAAGAAAAGCAGAACAAAGTAATAAATGGGCTGACATAAATTCAGACGGTAGTTTAGGTCCTTTGAATGAAGATGTTGCATTTAATAATGAGTTGGCCAAAGTAAAGGCCGACGATGATATAGGTGATCAGTTCCTTAACGGTAGACCAGTTGAGGGTTATAGAGATGGAATCCAAACTAATATATTATACGGTACTGTTTATGACTACTTCATAGGTAGTGATAGGAAATACATATACGTTAGAAAAAGCACCACAGCACCAAATATTTTGAATAATGGTGGTATTACAACCACAAACGTTTACAAAGAAATACCCACCAAATGGGTTATAACGGAATATTATTCTGAAGAATTTGATGTTTATGATAATTACATAAATTACGAATCAAACGCAACTATAGGTCACGACAAAAATGGGCCTTTTGAGTGGATCAAGGCTAGAAGTAATACTAGACCCCCATATTCTTTACCAAATTCGGGTGAAACACACCAGGATCACTACATAGTGTCACTTGGTGGTATAGGTAAGACTAAAACCGATGCTTTCTACAGTATAGTTAGGTCGGACGAAACAACCCCTGATGATACACTTACATTAAAAGAACACAGTTTTTTGAGTAAATTTAACTACGGTGAAGATACGGGTGATAGTGATGATATACTAAGAGACTGGACTATTCGTGACGCAACTATAGAACTAACTAGCGGTGATGATATTTATATAGCACCACAGGCTAATTCTAGTAACAACAATAACTCATCAACAGCTTTACCTCATGTCGAATTAGCTAAAAAACTATATGAAGACTATAAAGGTATTAAAGGAACCGACCCAAGACTTAGACCAATATTAACTAAAATGTGGGAGTCAGTAGGTGTAACAGGCACTAAGGCCGAAGAATTCATAGACACAAAGAAATTTTGGAGCTCAGCTTTCATTGGTTACGTTATGAAAACATCTGGGTATTCTAGCTTCCCAGAATCAACTTTCCATAACACATCTTTAGTTGATATAAGAGACAACAACTTAAATGAATTTAAGGCTTACAAAGCTAATGAGGCTATACTAAGTGTTGGTGACATAGTATATAAAAATAGAGGTACCAACCATAGGTTAAGCACTGTAGTAAAAGGCAGCGATGGTCACAGTGATATAGTGGTTAGAATTGAAAACAATAAAGCTTACACTATTGGAGGTAATTTGAGTGAAAAAATAGGGAGTACTGCAATAAACCTAGAAAACGGTAAAATAAAAGATACTAAGTATTTTGCTGTAGTAAGAGTCAAACCAAAAACTACTAACACAACAACAGGTAGCAATGTAGCAACACCTGGGTCAATCCAAACTGGCAATACTGCCGATTTTTGGTCGCTATTAGCTATATGTGCACTTGAAGATGGTTATCCACAAGGCAGAGCTGATGTCGCACAATCAATATACAATAGAGTTGGTTCACCAATGTATAAACCCACAATTTCCGAAGTAATCAAATCTAAAGGTTCATACGCACCAGCATTCGCTAATAGAACAGGTGAGATTTCACAAAATTTTGCTAATATTAAAGATAAAGCTACTGCCATAAAAGCGTTAGCTGAAAAAAAATACAAACAATCCTCAGACCCAATAGCTACCGCAACTAAGGTACTTAAAGAAACATGGGAAGCGCTTAAAGACACCACTAACCAAAATAAGGCTAAACAATTAATCGAAGGTAGAACCGATTTCAAGGCAGAAAGTGAAGGAAGTGTTACCTCTAGAAATGCTAATTTAAATCCAGATGGACGAGGTAAATTCGTTCAGAGAAAATCAAGGGATAACGTATATGGGTGGTCGTATAATTATACAGATAATATAACTTATGGGCCACCACTACAAACATTTTGGGACTTAGGTAGTAATAGTTTTTAATATTAAATTACTATACAACACTTTAATAAAATTCGTTATATTTATAAGAAATAACAATTATGGATAATATTGGAAATAAATTAGATAATTTTCTGGGTAATCAAAATAACCCACAGATAGGTGAAGAAGTTTGTGATTTAAATGGTGTTTGTTATATTAAAACTAAAGATGGTTTAATAGAAAAAACTTTGATAGAAAAAAAATTAGTACTAGAAGACGGTAGGGAATTATTAAGAGAAGAAACCCCTATAAGTAATTCAAACAAAAGATTTTTAAGATGAACATAAAAAAAGAGAAAGTTTTATCAGAAGAAGTATCGAGATATAACGATATTTTATCATATACATTAGAAGAAGGTAAACATTACAAATTTTACGAAGCTGAAGAAGAAATGGTAGATGATACTGAAGGTGTTGTTGAACCAGAAGAAGAAATGGTAGATGATGCTGAAGATATTGTTGAACCAGAAGAAGAAATGGTAGACGATACCGAAAGCGTTGATGAACCAGAAGAAGAAATGGTAGATGATGCTGAATCAACAAATGAAGATGGTGATATAGAGGTTGATGTAACTGATTTAGTCACATCAGCAAAAGAGATGAATACCAAAACTGACGATGTTATAGAAAAAATAACTAATGCCTCTTCTAAGATAGAAGACATGATAAACAAGGTTAGTAATGTTGAAAAGAATTTAGAAAAAATGGATTCTTTAGTACAACAAATGCAAAAATTATCTAAAGAAGTTGAGTTAATGAGACCACAAACTGAAGAAGAAAGAAGAGCAGCTTTAGCTAAAGACTCTTACCCATTTAGCGTGACTCAAGATGAATACCTAGAAGATATGGGACCAAAAACTCAAACCGATTTAGAGGGTAGACCAGATAAACTTTCAATGATGGACAACCTGGTTAACGATTACAATGAGGTTGATATAAAACACAGTTTTAACAACGTTGGGGATAAACAATAAATAAAAGTAAGTAACTATTGATATGAGAAATAACGGATTACAACAAGAGGTAGTGACTACCTATATAACAGCTGGTGACCCACCATTAACAGAAATTGATAACGATGATTACAATATTAGGTATTATTCTATACTACCTTGTGGTAATGTTAATGATACAGTAACAGTGGAAATAAACGGAGTTTCTAATGTCGTATTATCGATGATAGGGTTAACTGAAATGCCTATAACATCCATACAGGTGACGTCCGTAGAGGACTCTAGTTCTACTGGGGTTCAAAAAGGATTGTTAGTATACGGAGTAAAGGTGTATAAATCTATTTTCTAAACAACGATAGAAATAAGTGAATTTAAAAACCTCTAATACGGAGGTTTTTTTTTGTTCCAAATATTTTTTAAGTGTATTCTTGTTTATTGTAGTTTTTTTGTTTAGGTTTGTACCATAACATTAAAAAATATAATTATGATTGATTACAAAAAGATTGATTGGAGCAAGGCCGCAACAGATACTCTGGCCGATTACGAACAAGCTAAAGCTCAAGCAGCTGAAAAATCTACACGCAGAACTGGCGTTGATTTAAAAAAGTATTTCACTATCGCATTACAAGACGGTGAAAATCAAGGAGAAAAATCTATTAGGATACTACCTAACCAAGATGATCCCACAAAATGGTACAAAGTTGGATATTTCCACAACTTAAAAATCGGAAAACGTTATTCTAAACTTTACGACCCAGCACAAGATAACGAACCATCACCTCTTAATGATGCGTACAAATATCTTATGAACACTGGTGATTCTGACGACAGAAAAACAGCTAACAGTTATAGATCTAGACAATACTTCATAGTTCGATGTATTGAAAGAGGTAAAGAAGATGAAGGTGTTAAGTTCTGGAGATTCCCAGCCGTACAAGATGGTTCAGGTATCATGGACAAAATCGCACCTCTAGTTAAGAAATACGGAGCTTTCTGGAACCCATTTGAAGGTTTCGATATCTCAATCTCTATCATTAGGGATAAATCTAGAGATAATAAAGTTGGTTATAGTAAAGTTTCTTCTATCATACCAGATAGAGAGTCTAAGTTAAGTGAAGATGAGAATCAAGCGGTACAGATCCTAGAAGATCCTATGGTTTGGACAGACGTATTTAGAAAAAAACCACAAGATTACTTATTATTAGTAGCAGAAGGTGCTGAACCTATGTGGGATGCTGAGGCTAAAAAATTCGTTAAAAAATCTGAAGAAGGTATCACTAGTTATCAATCAGCTCAGGCACCAGTAGAAAAAACAACTTACGAAACGCCTGCACCATCAGTGACAGCAGAATCTACAACAACAGCAGAATCTACAACAACGGCCACTCAAACAGAACCAGCTAATCAAGCTGAATTAAATATAAGTGACTTACCGTTCTAGTAGCTTTAATAACACAATGTGTGGGTACCTAAATGGTAGTTGTATACCTTTATATACCCACACATTTTTTTTAACAAATTAATATATAAAAAATGGCAGTAAAAAAGAAAGAATTCTCATTCGATGATATGAGAAACAAATATAGTTCCTCAACAACATACAAACCAGACTCGTTTTTAAATTGTGGTCCAGCATTCTTAGAAATGACAGGAACACCAGGACCCGCAACTGGTCATATAAACATGTTCTTAGGTCATTCAGATACTGGAAAAACAACAGCTCTAATCTTAGCCGCTATCGATGCTCAGAAAAGGGGTGCCGTACCAGTATTCTTAGTTACAGAAAAAAAGTGGGATTTCAGTCACGCGAAACTAATGGGCTTAGATGTTGATCAAGACCCTACAACTGGAGAATGGGGTGGTAAGTTCTTTTATAGAGATGACTTCTTCTATATAGAACAAATAACGGACTACATTAACAAGTTGTTAGATGACCAAGCTAAAGGGGATATACCTTTTGACTTAGTATTTTTCTGGGATTCAGTAGGTTCCGTACCTTGTAAAATGACTTTTGATGGCAAAGGTGGTAAACAACATACAGCTGGGGTATTAGCAGAGAAGATAGGTATGGGTATAAACCAAAGAATCAACAGTACTAGAAAAGAAACTTCCGAATACACTAACACTATGGTGGTAATTAACCAACCATGGGTAGAACTACCCGACAACCCTTTCGGTCAACCTAGAGTTAAAGCTAAAGGTGGGGAAGCGTTATGGCTAAACTCTACAATGATATATTTATTTGGTAATCAGAAAAATTCTGGTACCAGCAAGATAGACGCAACTAAAAACGGGCGTAAAGTTAAATTCGCTACCAGAACTAAGATAGGTGTGTTAAAAAATCATGTTAATGGTTTAGGGTACGGTGACGGTAGGATAATAGCAACACCACATGGATTTATAGTGGATACAAAAGAATCTATCGCTGAATATAAAAAAGAGTATTCTGACTACTGGGCAGAGACATTAGGGTCAAACGATTACGATTTACAAACGGATGAAAATTAATAAACCCACAAGAAATAGGCGTACCACCATTAATTCATTACTTATTGATGGTGAGTACTTACTAAAGCAGGGATTTCACGGAGCTAAACATACGCAAGGTAAACATGGTAGTGTTGGCGCTATATATCATTTTATAAACACTATAAAACGATTTTATCAAGACTATGCCGTAACTAAGGTAGTTGTATTTTGGGAAGGTGAAGGTTCTAAAGATTATAGAAAAGGTTATTATCCTTACTATAAGATGAACCGAAATGATAAGTATGATGACGGCGAAAGGTTCGACCTAGATAGACAGAGAATCAGAATCAAACAATACTTAGAAGAATTATCGATAAGACAAGTAGAGGTAGATGGGTGCGAAGCTGACGATGGTATAGCTCATTATTGTATGAACTCACCAGGTGAGAACAAAGTTATATACACTAACGACAGAGACTTGTTGCAACTTTTAGATGACGACACTAAGGTTCAGTTAACCATTAGTAAAGCTAGAGTCATGATTAATAAAGATAATTTTAAGTCTTACTTTGATTATCACCACATGAATGTAGGTATTATTAAGATGATTGCTGGTGACAGTAGTGATAACATTTCTGGTGTTAAGAATATTGGTGAGAAAAAGGTACTTAAATACTTCCCAGAAATAAAAGACGTACCAGTCGATTATAATTGGGTTATAAATAGGACCAAAGAGTTGTTAGAGGAGAAACCAAACGACAACGGGTTAAAAGCTATATTAAATGGTGAAACCAAATGGGGTACTTACGGTGACGATTATTTTTCT
>Ga0209653_1000074_pt1 | contig 81965 bp, 89 predicted proteins | sample SaaInl6LU_22_DNA_FD_184644 | JGI IMG/M metagenome (GOLD analysis project Ga0209653, IMG submission 184644) | Marine microbial communities from expanding oxygen minimum zones in the Saanich Inlet - ESP_116LU_22_DNA (SPAdes) (version 2) | ecosystem: Environmental > Aquatic > Marine > Intertidal... | reverse complement strand
ACCCAAGTCAGAACCGAAGAGGTTGACGGATACAATGCGTTACAACTTGGTTTCGATGACAAAAAGGCGAAGAGTTCTAACAAAGCGTTAGACGGTCACTTTAAAAAAGCTGGCACCACTGCTAAAAGAAAAGTCGTTGAATTCCAAGGGTTTGAAAAAGAGTACACATTAGGTGACTCAATTACAGTTGAACATTTTGAAGAAGGCGAGTTTGTCGATGTTTCTGGTGTTTCTAAAGGTAAAGGTTTCCAAGGAGTAGTAAAACGTCATGGTTTTGCTGGAGTTGGACAAGCGACACACGGTCAACATAACCGTTTAAGAGCTCCAGGTTCTATTGGTGCTGCATCATATCCTGCGAGAGTTTTCAAAGGAATGAGAATGGCCGGAAGAATGGGTGGAGAAAAAGTGAAAGTTCAAAACTTAAGAGTTTTAAAAGTAGTTGCTGAAAAGAATCTACTTGTTGTAAAAGGAGCAATTCCTGGTCACAAAAACGCTTATATAACTATTCAGAAATAATGAAAGTAGCAGTTTTAGACATTAATGGTAAAGATACCGGAAGAAAGGTTGAGCTTTCTCAAGAAGTATTCGGAATAGAACCTAACGATCATGCAATTTATTTAGATGTAAAGCAGTACTTGGCGAATCAAAGACAAGGAACACACAAATCTAAAGAAAGAGCTGAGATATCAGGAAGTACAAGAAAGATTAAGAAACAAAAAGGAACTGGTACTGCAAGAGCAGGTTCTATCAAATCCGGAGTTTTTAGAGGTGGAGGACGTATGTTCGGACCAAGACCTAGAAGTTATTCTTTCAAACTAAACAAAAACTTAAAGCAATTAGCACGAAAGTCTGCTTTAAGTATTCAAGCTAAAGACAATAATTTAGTAGTAATCGAAGACTTTAATTTTGATACACCGAAGACTAAAAACTTCACCAATGTATTGAAAGCATTAGAGTTAGATTCTAAAAAGTCATTGTTTGTGTTGGCGGAGTCAAATAATAACGTATATTTGTCGTCGCGTAATTTAAAAACCTCTAAAGTTGTAAACAATTCAGGATTAAACACTTACAGTATATTAAATGCAGGTAAAGTAGTGATCTCAGAAAGCTCTTTAGAAGGAATTAAAAACAATTTAAGTAAATAGGATGAGCATTTTAATTAAACCTATTATTACGGAAAAAGCTACCAACGATAGTGAGTTATTTAACCGCTATACATTTGTAGTAGATAAGAAGGCTAACAAAATAGAAATTAAGAATGCAGTTGAATCTGCTTACGGAGTTTCTATCTCTAGCGTAAAAACTTTAAATTATCCAGTAAAGAAAAATACTAAATTCACTAAAAAAGGTTTAGTAACTGGAATGAAAGGTGCTTACAAGAAAGCTATAGTTCAGTTAGGAGAAGGAGAAAGCATTGATTTTTATAACAATCTTTAAGAAAAGACGAAATGTCAGTTAGAAAATTAAAACCAATAACACCAGGTCAGCGTTTTAGAGTTGTAAATGGGTTCGACACCATTACAACTGATAAGCCGGAGAAAAGTTTACTTGCTCCGAAAAAAAGATCTGGAGGTCGAAACAATCAAGGAAGAATGACAACACGTAATATTGGTGGTGGTCATAAACAAAGATATCGTATTATCGATTTTAAAAGAGATAAAAACGGTGTTCCTGCAACAGTTAAAACTATCGAGTACGATCCAAATCGTACAGCATTTATTGCATTAGTTAGTTATACTGATGGTGAAAAACGTTATGTGATAGCACAAAACGGTTTAAAAGTAGGTCAAACTATTGTATCTGGTCCTGGTGTTGCACCAGAAATCGGAAATACAATGCCTTTAAGTGATATTCCTTTAGGAACAACAATCTCTTGCATAGAGCTACGTCCAGGGCAAGGAGCTGTGATGGCTCGTTCTGCTGGTTCATTTGCTCAGTTAATGGCAAGAGAAGGTAAATACGCTACAGTTAAATTGCCTTCTGGAGAAACAAGATTAATCTTGTTAACCTGTATCGCAACTATTGGAGTTGTATCTAATTCAGATCATCAATTACTTGTTTCAGGTAAAGCTGGTAGATCTAGATGGTTAGGTAAGAGACCAAGAACTAGAGCTGTTGTTATGAATCCAGTTGATCACCCAATGGGTGGTGGTGAAGGTAAATCTTCAGGTGGACATCCAAGATCTAGAAATGGGATTCCTGCTAAAGGATTTAAGACAAGATCTAAGACCAAAGCAAGTAATAAGTATATCCTAGAACGTAGAAAGAAATAAGACATGGCAAGATCATTAAAAAAAGGACCTTATATTCACTATAAGTTAGAGAAAAAAGTAATGGCTAATGTTGAAGCAGGAAAGAAATCTGTAATAAAAACTTGGTCTAGAGCAAGTATGATTTCACCTGATTTCGTTGGTCAAACTATAGCAGTACACAACGGACGTCAATTCGTTCCAGTATATGTAACTGAAAATATGGTAGGACATAAATTAGGAGAATTTTCACCAACACGTTCATTTAGAGGACATGCAGGTGCAAAAAATAAAGGTAAAAAATAGTAGGAAATGGGAGTTCGTAAACACAATATGGCACAGCAGTTAAAAGAGGCTAGGAAAAGCAAAGCTTTTGCTAAACTTACTAACTGTCCTACGTCACCGAGAAAAATGCGTTTAGTTGCAGATCAAGTAAGAGGTGTAGAAGTTGAAAAAGCTTTACAAATCTTAAAATTCAGCCCAAAAGAAGCGTCTATAAACTTAGAAAAATTGTTACTGTCTGCAATCGCAAACTGGCAAGCTAAGAATGAAGATGCAAGTATTGAGGATGCCGGATTATTTGTAAAATCTATATGTGTAGATAGCGCAGGAATGTTAAAAAGATTAAGACCAGCTCCACAGGGGCGTGCTCATAGAATTCGTAAGCGTTCTAATCACGTTACTTTAGAGTTAGGTGCTAAAAATATCAGTAATTAATCATAGTAGAAATGGGACAAAAAACTAATCCAATAGGAAATCGTTTAGGAATTATCAGAGGATGGGAATCTAACTGGTATGGTGGAAAGAACTACGGTGATAAAATCGCTGAAGATGACAAGATAAGAAAGTATGTAAATGCTAGATTATCTAAAGCAAGTGTTTCTCGTGTAATTATCGAGCGTACTTTAAAACTTGTAACCGTTACTATCACTACAGCTAGACCTGGAATTATTATCGGAAAAGGTGGACAAGAGGTAGACAAGTTAAAAGAAGAGCTTAAGAAAATTACAGGTAAAGAAGTTCAAATTAATATTTTTGAAATTAAACGTCCAGAATTAGATGCAAAATTAGTTGCAGCTAGTGTTGCTCGTCAAATTGAAAATAGAATTTCTTACAAGAGAGCAATTAAAATGGCAATCGCTGCTTCTATGAGAATGAATGCGGAAGGAATCAAAATCCAAATCTCGGGTCGTTTAAACGGTGCAGAAATGGCACGTTCTGAGCATTATAAAGAAGGTAGAATTCCTCTGTCTACTTTTAGAGCAGATATTGATTATGCACTTGTTGAATCTCATACTACATATGGAAGAATCGGTGTGAAAGTATGGATTATGAAAGGTGAGGTATATGGTAAGAGAGAATTATCTCCATTAGTTGGACTGTCTAAAAAACAAGGCGGAGCAAGTAAAGGTGGTGGTAATCAGAAACGTCAACCTCGTAGAAGAAAATAATTTTTAAAATTTAGAAATTAACAATGTTACAGCCAAAAAGAGTAAAATACCGTAAGGTACAGAAGGCGAAAGGAAATATGAATGGTATATCTGGTAGAGGTAATCAACTTTCTAATGGAATGTTTGGTATCAAATCTATCGACCAAAACTTATTAACCTCTCGTCAAATTGAAGCAGCTCGTATCGCGGCAACTCGTCATATGAAAAGAGAAGGACAGCTTTGGATTAAAATATTTCCAGATAAGCCTATTACAAAGAAACCTCTAGAGGTTCGTATGGGTAAAGGAAAAGGAGCTCCAGATCATTTCGTTGCAGTTATTAAGCCAGGTAGAATTTTGTTTGAAGTTGGTGGAGTACCGATGGATGTTGCAAAAGAAGCTTTACGTTTAGCAGCTCAGAAACTTCCAGTAAGAACGAAGTTCGTAGTAGCAAGAGATTTTGATTTTAACGCTTAATTCTATAAGAACATGAAACAATCAGAAATTAAAGAATTATCAGCTACTGATTTACAAGAGAAGTTGGGAGCGTTGCAAAAAAATTATAACGATCTTAAGATGGCTCACGCCATAACTCCATTGGAAAACCCAATGCAGTTAAGAAGCTTAAGAAGAACTGTAGCAAAACTTGCAACAGAAATAACAAAAAGAGAATTACAATAATTCTAAGTCAGTTTTAAAGATGGAAAATAGAAATCTTAGAAAAGAAAGAATAGGTGTTGTTTCTAGTAACAAAATGGAGAAGTCTATTGTTGTTTCAGAAGTAAAGAGAGTAAAACACCCAATGTACGGTAAATTCGTATTGAAGACGAAAAAGTATGTTGCTCACGACGAACAGAATGATTGCAACGAAGGAGACACCGTTAAGATTATGGAAACGCGTCCTATGAGTAAATCAAAACGTTGGAGATTAGTAGAAATCCTAGAAAGAGCTAAATAATATGTTACAGACAGAATCAAGATTAAAAGTAGCAGACAATACTGGAGCAAAAGAAGTTTTAGTAATTAGAGTTCTAGGAGGAACCAGAAAACGTTATGCTAGAGTTGGAGATAAAATTGTAGTAACTGTTAAGTCTGCAACTCCAAACGGAACCGTTAAAAAAGGTCAGGTATCTAGAGCCGTTGTTGTTCGTACTAAAAAAGAAGTACGTCGTAAAGATGGATCTTATATCAGATTTGATGATAATGCATGTGTGCTTTTAAATCCTACAGAGGAAATGAGAGGAACTCGTGTATTTGGTCCTGTTGCACGTGAATTACGTGAGAAACAGTTTATGAAGATAGTATCATTAGCACCTGAAGTGCTTTAAACCCGTAGACAAGATGAAGAAGTTTAAAATAAAATCAGGAGATACTGTAAGAGTAATTGCAGGAGATCATAAAGGATCTGAAGGAAAGATTTTACAAATCATTAAGGATAAAGATAGAGCAATTGTAGAAGGTGTTAACTTAATTTCTAAGCACACAAAACCAAGTGCTCAAAGTCCACAAGGAGGTATTGTAAAAAAAGAAGCTTCACTTCATATTTCTAACTTATTATTAGTTGAAGAAGGAGTTGTAGTTAGAGTTGGTTATAAAGTTGATGGAGGTACTAAAACAAGAATCTCTAAAAAAACTAAAAAATAAATATAATCATGAGTTATATACCAAGATTAAAAGAAGAATATAAGAGCAGAGTAGTAAAAGCTCTTACTGAAGAATTTAGCTATAGCAACGTTATGCAAGTCCCTAAACTACAGAAAATTGTAGTAAGTAAGGGTGTTGGAGCAGCTATTGCTGATAAGAAATTAATTGATTATGCTTTAGAAGAGTTAGCTACCATTACTGGTCAGAAAGCTGTTTCTACTATTTCTAAAAAAGATGTTGCCTCTTTTAAATTACGTAAAGGAATGCCAATTGGTGTTAAAGTTACTTTACGTGGTGATAAAATGTACGAATTTTTAGATCGTTTAGTTACTGCTTCTTTACCACGTGTAAGAGACTTTAACGGAATTAAAGCTAATGGATTTGATGGAAGAGGGAATTACAATTTAGGAATTACTGAACAAATCATTTATCCAGAAATCAACATAGACCAAGTGAAAAAAATTAACGGTATGGATATTACTTTTGTAACATCTGCAAATACTGATAAAGAAGCGAAGTCATTATTAGGAGAATTAGGTTTACCATTCAAAAAAAATTAAGAGATGGCTAAAGAATCAATGAAAGCCCGTGAGGTTAAAAGAGCAAAAGTGGTTGCTAAGTATGCAGAAAAAAGAAAAGCTTTAAAAGAAGCTGGAGATTATGATGCATTACAAAAGTTACCTAAAAATGCTTCTCCAGTTAGAATGCACAATAGATGTAAGCTAACAGGAAGACCAAAAGGGTATATGCGTCAATTTGGAATATCACGTGTGACGTTCCGAGAAATGGCAAATCAAGGGTTAATACCAGGTGTTAAAAAAGCAAGCTGGTAGAAATTTAAGATTAATCTCAAAAATAGAAATAGAATGTGTACTTTTGCATGCTCTATTTTTTTGAGTAAAAAAAAAATTAACTGATTATAGGTTCGATTATCACAGAGAAATCTGTAGGTAAATAGAGGTAGTTGAAAACCGTAATCGCAATTTAAATAAATATGTATACAGATCCAATCGCAGATTATCTAACGAGAGTTAGAAATGCAATTTCTGCAGGACACAGAGTGGTAGAAATTCCAGCTTCAAACTTGAAGAAGGAAATCACAAAAATTTTGTTTGATCAAGGGTATGTTTTAAGTTACCAATTTAATGATAGCTCTGTACAAGGAACTATCAAAATTGCCTTAAAATATGACAAGGACACAAAAGAGTCAGTAATCAGAAAGATTCAAAGAATTAGTACACCAGGTTTACGTAAATACGTTGGTTCTAAAGAGATGCCAAGAGTATTAAACGGACTTGGAATTGCTATTGTTTCAACTTCTAGAGGTGTGATGACTAACAAGAAAGCACGCTTAGAGAATGTTGGAGGAGAAGTTTTATGTTACGTTTATTAAACCTTAGAAGATGAGTAGAATAGGAAAAAATCCAGTTAGCATTCCACAAGGTGTAGATGTAAACATAAACGAAAACGTAGTTACAGTAAAAGGAAAATTAGGTGAGTTAACTCAAACTATTTCTGACGGAATTACTGTAAAGATAGAAGATGGTGAAATCGTATTAGATAGAGCCTCAGAAAGTAAAGATCATAAAGCGCAACACGGTTTAATGAGAGCTTTAATTTTTAACATGATTGAAGGAGTAAGTAAAGGATGGACTAAAGAATTAGAATTAGTCGGTGTAGGTTATAGAGCTTCAAATCAAGGTCAAAAACTAGATTTAGCATTAGGATATTCTCACAATATTGTTTTAGAATTAGCTCCAGAAGTTAAATTAGAAACTATTTCAGAGAAAGGAAAAAATCCAATCGTTAAATTAACTTCTTATGATAAGCAGTTGGTAGGACAAGTTGCCGCGAAAATTCGTGGTTTCCGTAGCCCTGAACCATACAAAGGTAAAGGAGTTAAGTTTGTAGGTGAAGTATTAAGAAGAAAAGCAGGTAAATCTGCATAATTTATAAGAGTTATGGCATTATCAAAGCTTCAAAGAAGAACTAGAATTAAGTATAGAATTAGAAAAATTATTTCTGGAACAGCAACTAAACCAAGATTGTCTGTATATAGAAGTAATAAAGAAATTTATGCTCAATTAGTTAACGATGTAAACGGAGTAACAATTGCTTCAGTTTCATCTAGAAATAAAGATATTAAAGCAAGTACTAAACAAGAAGCTGCTGCTGCTGTTGGAAAGTCAATTGCAGAATTAGCAACTAAAGCTGGAGTAGAAACTGTTGCTTTTGACAGAAACGGATATTTATATCACGGTAGAGTAAAAGTATTAGCAGAAGCTGCTAGAGAAGCTGGTTTAAAATTTTAATAAGTCTATATATGTATCATAAATATAAAAACGTAGAAAGAGTTAAGCCAAGCGGATTAGAGCTTGTTGATAGACTTGTAGGAGTACAACGTGTAACTAAAGTAACAAAAGGTGGTAGAGCATTTGGTTTTTCTGCTATTGTAGTTGTTGGTGATGGAAACGGTGTTGTAGGACATGGATTAGGAAAATCTAAAGATGTATCGTCTGCTATTGCTAAAGCAGTAGAAGATGCAAAGAAAAATTTGGTAAGAATTCCAATATTAAACGGAACATTACCTCACGAACAAAAAGGTAAGTTTGGTGGAGCGAAAGTTTTTATTAAGCCTGCTTCAAATGGTACCGGAGTTATTGCTGGTGGTGCTGTACGTGCGGTATTAGAGTCTGTAGGTATACACGATGTATTATCAAAGTCACAAGGATCTTCAAATCCTCACAACGTTGTAAAAGCATCATTTGATGCCTTATTACAATTACGTAGTGCTGCAGCGATTGCAAAACAAAGAGGAGTTTCTTTAGAGAAAGTATTTAACGGATAAACCTTAGAACGATGGCAAAAATTAAAGTTACACAAGTAAAAAGTCAAATCGGTCGCCTTCAAAATCAGAAGAGAACTTTAGAGGCATTAGGTTTACGTAAAATGAACCAAACTGTAGAACATGAGGCAACTCCTACAATTATCGGTATGGTAAATAAAATTAAACACTTAGTTTCCGTAGAGGAAATTTAATATAAGATAATACGATGAGTTTACACAACTTAAAACCTGCTGAAGGATCAATCAAAAGCGGGAAGAGAATTGCAAGAGGTGAAGGATCTGGTAAAGGTGGTACTTCTACTAGAGGTCATAATGGTCAGAAATCTCGTTCAGGTTATTCTAAGAAAATTGGATTTGAAGGTGGTCAGATGCCACTTCAAAGACGTGTGCCTAAGTTTGGTTTCACAAACATAAACCGTAAGGAATATGCAGGAATCAATTTAGACAAACTTCAAGAATTAGTTGACAATAAAAAAATAACTGATACAGTTAATTTAGAAATTTTAGTTGCTAACGGTGTCGTTGGTAAAAATGACTTAGTAAAAATCTTAGGTCGTGGAGAATTAAAAGCTAAATTAAATATTACTGTACATAAATTTACTGCTACTGCTAAAGCTGCTATTGAAGCTGCTGGAGGAGAAGCGGTTGCTTTATAAGATTACCTAAATGATGAATTTTATAAATACGTTAAAAGATATTTGGAAAATTGAAGAATTAAAGAATAAAATTCTTCTAACTCTTGGTTTAATTGCTGTATATCGTTTTATGGCTGGAGTTCCATTACCTGGAATCGATCCATTACAATTGTCAGCATTAAAAGATAGTACTTCCTCAGGTCTTTTAGGATTATTAAACGCATTTACGGGTGGAGCATTTTCTAGAGCCTCTATTATGGCACTAGGGATTATGCCTTATATTTCTGCATCTATTGTTGTGCAATTAATGGGAATCGCGGTTCCTTATTTGCAAAAACTACAAAAAGATGGAGAAAGTGGTAGAAAGAAAATTACGCAAATAACAAGATGGTTAACCATATTAATTACAATGGTTCAAGGTCCAACTTATATAGCGGCTATTCAGAATACATTTGGTTTACCACCAGAAGCTTTCTTAGTAACCGGTCCTACATTTTGGATTTCATCTATGATATTGCTAACTGCAGGAACAGTATTTGCTATGTGGTTAGGAGAGCGTATTACAGACAAAGGAGTTGGTAATGGTATTTCATTATTGATTACTGTTGGTATTATCGCAAATTTTCCAGCATCTTTCTTACAAGAATATGTTGCAAAAACTACCAATGCAGGAGCAGGTGGTATTATGATGATTTTAATTGAAATTATCATTTGGTTTGTTGTAATCCTATTGAGTGTTTATTTGGTAACAGCCGTTCGTAAAATTGCAGTACAATATGCAAGAAGAACAGTTGCAGGTAATATTCAGAATGTTGCTGGATCTAGAGATTATATTCCTTTAAAGTTAAATGCTGCAGGTGTAATGCCGATCATTTTTGCTCAAGCAATTATGTTTTTACCAGCTGCTTTAGGAAGAAAGTTTCCAGCGCTAGCAGAATTACAAGATATTAATGGATTGTGGTATAACCTATTATTCGCCTTTTTAATTATCATCTTTAGTTTCTTCTATACAGCGATTACTATTCCAACGAATAAAATGGCAGAAGACTTAAAGAAGAGTGGAGGATTTATACCAGGAATCAGACCAGGAAAAGATACAGCAGAAAGATTAGATTCTGTGCTGTCTAGAATTACTTTTCCAGGATCATTATTCTTGGCAGGTTTATCAATACTTCCGGCAATCGTTGTTCAATTTGGAGTACAACAAAGTTGGGCATTGTTTTATGGAGGTACGTCATTAATCATTATGGTAGGAGTTGCAATAGATACGATTCAACAAATTAATTCTTATTTATTGAATCGTCACTACGATGGTTTAATGAAATCAGGAAGTAGTAATAGAAAATCATCAAAGTAAAATGGCTAAACAATCAGCAATTCAACAAGACGGAACTATTACAGAAGCATTATCAAATGCTATGTTTCGTGTAGAATTAGAAAATGGACATATTGTAACAGCTCATATCTCTGGGAAAATGAGAATGCATTATATTAAATTATTACCAGGAGATAAAGTTAAATTAGAAATGAGCCCTTATGATTTATCAAAGGCTAGAATTACTTATAGATATTAAAAAATAGAACTAATGAAAGTTAGAGCATCAGTAAAGAAAAGAAGTGCCGACTGCAAAATAGTACGCAGAAAAGGTAGATTATATGTAATTAATAAACAAAATCCTAGATTTAAACAAAGACAAGGGTAATGGCAAGAATAGCAGGTATTGATATTCCAAAGAATAAAAGAGGAGTTATTGCTTTAACTTACATCTTTGGTATAGGAAACAGCAGAGCTAAAGAAGTTTTAGCTAATGCAAAAGTAGACGAGAGTATTAAGGTTCAAGATTGGACTGATGATCAAATCGCTGCAATTAGAGAACAAGTTGGAACTTTTACTATAGAAGGTGAATTACGTTCTGAGGTACAATTAAGTATCAAACGTCTAATGGATATTGGATGTCAGAGAGGTATTCGTCATAGAGTTGGTCTTCCTTTAAGAGGGCAAAGAACAAAAAACAATTCTAGAACCAGAAAAGGTAAGAGAAAAACAGTAGCTAACAAGAAAAAATAAGTTACAAATAGCTTTATACTCCTAGTGTGCCGTGTTTTAAAACACAATTTACTAGCTAGTTATAGCTAAAACCAAATTATTATGGCAAAAACAAATACAAAAAAACGTAAAGTTATCATCGAGTCAATCGGAGAAGCTCATGTTACAGCATCTTTTAATAATATCATTATTTCTTTGACAAATAAGAAAGGGGATGTTATTTCTTGGTCATCTGCAGGAAAAATGGGATTTAGAGGTTCTAAAAAGAACACTCCTTATGCTGCTCAATTGGCTGCAGAAGATTGTTCAAAAGTTGCTCATGAAGCAGGTTTGCGTAAAGTAAAAGTATATGTGAAGGGACCTGGAAATGGTAGAGAATCTGCTATCAGATCTATTCACAATGCAGGAATTGAAGTAACAGAAATTATTGATGTTACACCTATTCCTCACAATGGTTGTCGTCCACCAAAAAGAAGACGAGTATAATTAAATTTTAATTGATAGGAACCAGATTATCGAAGGAGAAAGCCTTAATTCATAATCCCTATTCTAACAAAAAAAGAAATGGCAAGATATACAGGACCAAAAACTAAAATTGCTCGTAAGTTTGGCGAAGCAATCTTCGGAGCAGACAAGAACTTCGAAAAAAGAAATTACCCTCCAGGACAGCATGGAAATGCTAAAAGAAGAGGAAAAAAATCTGAATATGCTGTCCAGTTAATGGAAAAGCAAAAAGCAAAATATACTTACGGTATTTTAGAGCGTCAATTCAGTAACTTATTTAAGAAAGCACAAAGTGCTGGTGGTATTACTGGTGAAGTTTTACTTCAATTATGTGAATCTCGTTTAGACAATGTTGTATACCGTTTCGGTATCTCTAACTCTAGAAGCGGAGCACGTCAGTTAGTATCTCACAGACATATTACTGTAAACGGAGAGATTGTAAATATCCCTTCATACTCTTTAAAAGAAGGTGATGTTGTTGCTGTAAGAGAAAAATCAAAGTCTTTAATAGCTATTGAAAATTCATTAGCTTCTAGTAGTACTGTTTACGAATGGTTAAGCTGGAACTCTGATAAAAAAGAAGGAACTTTTGTAAAAACTCCACAGAGAATACAAATTCCTGAAAACTTCAAAGAGCAATTAATCGTAGAATTATATTCTAAATAATAAATTAATCCTATTGGGATTTAGCCAAAGGGTTTATATGTACTTCTTCACACTTATAAACCGCGCAACTAAATAACAATTAAAACGAAGAAAAAATATGGCAATTTTAAATTTTCAAAAGCCTGATAAGGTAATAATGATTGAATCTACAGATTTTTCTGGAAGATTCGAATTCAGACCTCTAGAGCAAGGTTTCGGTTTAACAGTCGGAAATGCTTTAAGAAGAGTATTGTTATCTTCTTTAGAAGGTTTTGCAATTACTTCATTAAGAGTTGATGGTGTAGAGCATGAATTCTCAACAATTACAGGAATTGTTGAAGACGTTACGGAAATCATATTAAATCTTAAACAAGTTCGTTTTAAGAAACAAATAGAAGAAACTGACAGAGAAACTGTTTCTATCGCTTTATCTGGTCAAGACCAATTAACTGCTGGTGATTTACAGAAATTCATTTCTGGATTTCAAGTATTAAATCCAGATTTAATCATCTGTAATATGGATAAGTCTGTGAAATTAAACATGGAACTTACCATAGAAAAAGGAAGAGGTTTTGTACCTGCTGAAGAGAACAAAAAATCTGGAGCTCCAATAGGAACTATTTTTACAGATTCTATCTACACGCCAATCAAGAATGTAAAATATGCAATCGAGAATTTCCGTGTAGAGCAAAAGACTGATTATGAAAAGTTAATTTTTGATATTGAAACTGATGGTTCAATCAATCCTAAAGATGCTTTAACAGAAGCAGCTAAAATCTTAATTCACCACTTTATGTTATTCTCTGATGAGAGAATTACTCTGGAGGCAGATGAGATTGCTCAAACTGAAACATATGATGAAGAATCATTACATATGCGTCAGTTATTAAAAACTAGATTGATTGATATGGATCTTTCTGTAAGAGCTTTAAATTGTTTAAAAGCAGCAGAAGTAGATACATTAGGAGATTTAGTTTCTTTTAATAAAAGTGATTTAATGAAATTCAGAAATTTTGGTAAAAAATCATTAACAGAACTAGAAGAACTAGTAAACGTTAAAGGATTAAATTTCGGAATGGATTTAGCAAAATATAAATTAGATAGAGATTAACCTTTCATAATTTGCTCCTCAAAATGAGTTGAGCAAGATGAAAGTAAAAAACAAAACGTAATGAGACACGGAAAGAAATTTAATCATTTAGGAAGACAGACAGCGCACAGAAAAGCAATGTTAGCGAATATGGCATGTTCTTTAATAGAGCACAAGCGTATCAATACAACAGTTGCAAAAGCGAAGGCGTTAAGAGTTTTTGTTGAGCCTTTAATCACTAAATCTAAAGCAGATACTACGCACAACAGAAGAGTTGTATTTAGTTATCTTAGAGATAAATATGCAGTTACAGAATTATTCAAAGAAATTTCTGTAAAAATTGCAGATAGACCAGGGGGTTATGTTCGTATCATCAAATTAGGAAACCGTCAGGGAGATAATGCTCCAATGGCAATGGTAGAATTAGTTGATTATAATGAACTTTACAATCCTAAAGGATCTAGTGCTAAGAAGACTACTCGTAGAGGTAGAAGAAAGAAAACTGATGACGCTGCAACAGCAACAGCAATAGAAACAATAGAAATAAAAAAAGAAGAAAAATCTGAAGAGTAAAAATGAAGATTTTTTAATTCATATCAAAAAAGGATAAACATTTTAGTTTATCCTTTTTTTTATTGTCAATAAAATCTAATAACTCTTTATCAATAAAAAATCATTAATCATTATTTTTGTGAAACCTTTTTTTTAAAATTCAATGAAATATCAACAACGCAAGAAAGCATTAGTCTTATTAGCAGATGGAACTATTTTTCATGGTAAATCTGTTGGAATAGAAGGAACAGTTACAGGTGAAATCTGTTTTAATACAGGAATGACAGGATATCAAGAGATTTTTACAGATCCTTCTTATTTTGGTCAAATTATGGTTACAACAAACGCTCATATAGGAAATTATGGAGTAAATGACAATGAGGTAGAATCTGATGGAATTAAAATTTCAGGATTAATTGTAAGAAACTTTAGTTTCGAGCATTCAAGAGTTGATTCTGACGGAAACCTAAAAGACTGGTTCGTAAAACATAATTTGGTTGCCATTTCTGATGTGGACACCAGAGCACTAGTTTCTTATATCAGAGATCATGGTGCTATGAATGCAATCATTACCACTGAAACCGATAATATTGAAGATCTGAAAGCTCAATTATCTAAAGTACCTAGCATGGAAGGGTTAGAGTTAGCTTCTAAAGTATCAACTAAAGAACCGTATTTTGTTGGTGATGAAAATGCAAAATATAAAATAGCAGCTTTAGATATTGGTATTAAGAAGAATATCATAAGAAATTTTGTAAAAAGAGGAGCTTATGTAAAAGTATATCCTTACAATTCAAGTTTCGAAGACTTACAATCTTGGAATCCAGACGGTTATTTTATATCCAATGGACCTGGAGATCCAGAACCTTTAGTAGATGCTCAGGCTGTTGCTAAAGAAATTATCAAAAGAGATTTACCTTTGTTTGGAATTTGTTTAGGACATCAAGTAATTGCTTTAGCAAACGGAATCTCTACTTATAAAATGCATAATGGACATCGAGGGATTAACCATCCGGTTAAAAATTTATTGACAGGAAAAGGTGAAATCACTTCTCAAAACCATGGATTTGCAATTAATAGAGAAGAAACAGAAGCGAACAAAGATGTTGAAATCACTCATTTACATTTAAATGATCAAACAGTAGCTGGTATTCGATTGAAAGATAAAAATTGTTTTTCTGTGCAATATCACCCAGAAGCAAACCCTGGACCACATGATTCTGAATATTTATTTGATCAATTTATAGAGAACATTAAAAAAACAACCATATAATAATTTTTTCTGAATTATTTATAGGTAAAAATACCTGTTTAAATAAAATTTTTATATTTTGTTGTTGTTAATTTAATAATAAGTGTTACTTTTACTATAGTGATGTTTATCATCACTTTCTTTTTCATAGCAATTTTTTCCCACTCTTAGGAGTGGGTTTTTTTATGAAATAAATTCATCTTAATTTTCTAGTATTAAATAGAATTAAGATGAAATCGTTTTCGTAATAAAATGATGCTTATGCTACTAAAAACAGTTCATATTGTGTAATTTAGCTAACATTATTTCATAACAAACAAATTTAAATTTTAGTAAAATGAGTATTATAATAAACATTCATGCAAGGCAAATTTTTGATTCTAGAGGAAACCCTACTGTAGAAGTAGATGTAACTACTGAAAACGGTATTCAGGGAAGAGCAGCGGTTCCTTCTGGTGCCTCAACTGGTGAACATGAAGCAGTAGAGTTAAGAGACGGGGGGAAAGCTTACATGGGTAAAGGAGTCTTAAAGGCAGTTGAAAATGTGAATACTCTAATCGCTGAAGAATTATTAGGAGTCTCTGTTTTTGAACAAAATCATATAGATCAATTGATGATTGATTTAGATGGAACACCCAATAAATCAAAATTAGGAGCCAATGCTATATTAGGAGTTTCGCTTGCTGCAGCCAAAGCTGCTGCTAATGAATTAGGAATGCCTTTGTATAGATATATTGGAGGAGTTTCAGCAAATACTTTGCCGGTTCCTATGATGAATATAATTAACGGTGGATCTCATTCCGATGCACCAATCGCTTTTCAAGAGTTTATGGTGATGCCTGTGAAAGCAAACAACTTTTCTCATGCTATGCAAATGGGTTCTGAGATTTTTCACAATCTAAAAAAAGTTTTACACGACAGAAACTTATCTACTGCAGTTGGAGATGAAGGAGGTTTTGCACCAACATTAGATGGAACGGAAGATGCATTAGACACCATTGCTTTAGCAGTTAGAAATGCAGGATACAAACTAGGAGATGAAATCATGATAGCTTTAGATTGTGCAGCTGCTGAATTTTATGTTGATGGAAAATATGACTATTCAAAATTTGAAGGATCAACAGGAAAGATAAGAACTAGTCAAGAACAAGCAGATTATTTAGCTGAATTAGCCGCTAATTACCCGATTATTTCTATAGAAGATGGGATGGATGAAAATGACTGGGAAGGATGGAAATATTTGACTGATAAAATTGGAGATAAAGTTCAATTAGTAGGTGATGATTTATTTGTTACCAATGTAGAGCGTTTAGGCAGAGGAATTGATAACGGAATTGCAAATTCTATTTTAATCAAAGTAAACCAAATTGGAACTTTGACAGAAACAATTTCTGCTGTAAATATGGCAAAAAATGCTGGATATACTTCAGTGATGAGCCATCGTTCTGGAGAAACAGAAGATAATACAATAGCAGATTTAGCTGTTGCATTAAATTGTGGGCAAATTAAAACTGGTTCTGCTTCGCGTTCAGATCGTATGGCAAAATATAATCAATTATTAAGAATAGAAGAAGATCTTGGTGAAGTAGCTTATTTTCCAAAAGAGAAAGCTTTTAAAATCTAAGATATTCTTGTACAATTATTAAAAACCTCATAATTCAAATTATGAGGTTTTTTTATTAGTTAATAATCAGTTAAAGTTATTTTTTCATATTCAAAAACTATCATAGCTTATTTTAAAAATCCTTTAAAAAAGCTATCTTTGTGTGACTTCAAAAAAAATAAAATTATATAGAATATGGAAGATATAGCAAAACTGCAGATTGGGGAAAATTCTTATGAATTTCCATTAGTGAAAGGTACTGAAAATGAAGTTGCAATTGATGTAAAAACATTAAGAGGTGCAACAAATGGTGTAATAACTATTGATCCAGGATACAAAAATACAGGAGCTTGTCTAAGTGCTATTACATTTTTAGATGGAGAAAAAGGAATCTTAAGATACAGAGGATATTCTATTGAAGAATTAGCTGAAAAAGCAGAATTTTTAGAAGTAGCTTTTTTGTTAATTTTCGGAGAATTACCAACAACTGATCAATTAGCACAATTTCATGCTGACATTAAAGATAAAGCAATCGTAGATGATGACGTAAGAAAAATAATTGATGCTTTTCCTAAGACAGCACACCCTATGGGTATCTTATCTTCTTTAACAAGTGCTTTAACAGCATTTAACCCATCATCTGTAAATGTAGATTCTGAAGAAGATATGTACAGAGCTATTGTAAAGATTATGGGTAAATTTCCTGTATTGGCTGCTTGGGCAATGCGCAAAATACAAGGAATGCCTCTAAATTATGGTTCAAACTCTTTAGGGTATGTAGAGAACGTGATGACAATGATGTTTGCAAAACCAAACGAAGATTATGTCATCAATCCAATTGTAAAAGATGCGCTAGATAAATTATTGATTTTACATGCAGATCATGAACAGAATTGTTCTACTTCTACAGTAAGAATTGTTGGTTCTTCTCATGCAGGACTATTTGCTTCTTTATCTGCTGGTATTTCAGCTCTTTGGGGGCCATTGCACGGTGGAGCAAATCAAGCGGTGCTAGAAATGTTAGAAGCAATCAAACAAGATGGAGGAGACACTAAGAAATACATGGCAAAAGCTAAAGATAAAAGTGATCCTTTCCGTTTAATGGGATTTGGACATCGAGTTTATAAGAATTTTGATCCAAGAGCAAAGATTATTAAAAAAGCAGCAGATCAAGTGTTAAATGACTTAGGTGTTGAAGACCCCATTTTAGATGTTGCAAAAGGACTAGAAAGAGAAGCATTAAGTGATCCTTATTTTGTTGACAGAAAATTATATCCAAACGTAGATTTCTATTCAGGAATCATCTATAGAGCAATGGGAATACCTGTTGAAATGTTTACAGTAATGTTTGCTCTAGGTCGCTTGCCAGGTTGGATTGCACAATGGAGAGAAATGCGTTTAGGAAAAGAACCAATTGGTCGACCACGTCAAATCTATATAGGTGAAAACTACAGAGAATTTAAAAATATTTCTCAAAGATAGAATGCAATAATATTTAACAAAACTTCATAAATTTTATGAAGTTTTTTTATGCTCTTTTATGTTACACTTAAATATTAAAAACGAAACATCTCGATTGAGAGCTGTTGTTTTAGGAACTGCACTAGATAATGGACCAATTCCAATACCAGAAGAATGCTATGATCCTAAAAGCAGGCAGCATGTTTTAGCAGGTACATATCCAAAAGAAGAAGATATGATACTGGAAATGGAATCTGTCTGTCAAGTATTTGAGAAATATGATGTAAAAGTTTATAGACCAGAAGTAATAAAAGATTACAATCAGATTTTTACAAGAGATATTGGTTTCGTTATAGAAGATAAATTTATTATTGCTAATATTCTTCCAGATAGAGATCGTGAAATATTAGCAATTGAACATATCTGGAGTCAAGTAGCAAAAGAAAATAGAATTAATTTACCAGAAGATTGTCACGTTGAAGGTGGTGATGTAATGCCTTGGAATGATTATATTTTTGTTGGAACTTATTCTGGTGAAGATTACTCGGATTATATTACAGCAAGAACAAATACAGCTGCTGTAATCGCACTTAAAGAATTGTTTCCAAATAAAATTGTAAAACCTTTTGAATTAAGAAAATCTAACCTAGATCCTAAAGAAAACGCACTGCATTTAGATTGTTGTTTTCAACCTATTGGAAAAGATAAAGCGATTCTTCATAAAAATGGTTTTTTAAAAGAAAGTGAGTACAATTGGTTGGTTAACTTTTTTGGAAAAGAAAACATTTTTGAAATCACCAAAGAAGAAATGTACAATATGAACAGTAATGTTTTTTCTATTTCTGAAGATGTTATTATATCAGAAAAAGGTTTCACAAGACTAAATAAATGGCTTCTAGAAAATCGATTTATCGTAGAGGAAGTTTCCTATACAGAGATAGCCAAACAAGAGGGTTTGTTACGTTGTTCTACGTTGCCTTTGATAAGAGATTAGTCTCTACATTTATAAAGTTATTTTCCATTTAGATTAGAACAATAATATTGAAGACTTAAAAGCAACTTTAACACGTTAAAAAGTGATAATTTTGCAAATGAAATAAAATCAGATGCAACAAACAACCAATTCAATTCTAATGATTCGCCCTATAAATTTTAGGATGAATGAACAAACAGCAGTAAATAATTATTATCAAAAATTGCCTCAGCATACTTTACCAGCAGCTGTTAATGCAAACGCTCAAAAAGAATTTGATGCCTATGTAGAGAAATTAGAATCTCATGGTATAGAAGTAATTGTAATATCTGATATTGAAGGTTCAGATACGCCAGATTCAATCTTTCCTAATAATTGGGTTTCTTTTCATGAAAACGGTACCGTTGGTTTATATCCGATGTTTGCTGAAAATAGAAGATTTGAAAGAAGAGAAGATATTTTAGAAACCCTTGAAGAAAGGGGTTTTATTATTGAAAACGTAATAGATTATACAGAAGCAGAAGAGGAAGGTTATTTTTTAGAAGGAACCGGAAGTTTAGCTCTTGATCGAGTGAATAGAAAAGCTTATTGTGCATTATCGCCCAGAGCTGATGAAGATTTATTTATAGAATTCTGTGAAGACTTTGAGTACACACCTGTTTATTTTACTGCTTATCAAACTGTTAATGATGTCAGAAAACCCATCTATCACACCAATGTAATGATGTGTTTAGCAGAAACATTTGCTATTATTTGTTTGGACTCCATTGATGATAAAAAAGAACGTAAAAATGTCTTAAAACATTTAAAAGAAGACGGTAAAAAGGTAATTTCTATTTCTGAAGAACAAGTCAATAATTTTGCAGGAAACATGCTTCAAGTAAGAGGTAAAAATGATGAATTATTCTTAGTCATGAGCCAAGCGGCATACGATTCGTTAAATAAATCTCAAATAGCTCAAATAGAAAATCATTGTAGCATTATATCTAGTTCTTTAGAAACCATTGAATTTTGTGGAGGAGGTAGCGCTCGTTGTATGATGGCAGAGGTTTTTTTACCAAAGGAAACTAGTTTGTAATATCTAAAAATTACTATGTTTTCAAGCATGAATTTATTTTTGCTTGCTGTAGCACCCGCTATGGTGATTATCGTATATATCTATTTTAAAGATAAGTTTGAAAAAGAACCATGGAAGTTGCTTCTTAAGAACTTTATGTTAGGAGCTACTTTATCAGTAATACTAGCCTTCTTTTTAAGTTATTTAGTGTCTATTTTTTTGCCAGAATTAGACAATAAAAGTGTTTTTGACATGTTTATCAAAGCGTTTATTTTAGTTGCCTCGGTTGAAGAAACTTCAAAATATATTATTGTAAGAGCAGCTCAAAATAACAAAGCTTTCAATGAGCCTTTTGATGGAATTGTTTATGCTGTCTTTGTTTCAATGGGATTTGCAACCTTGGAAAATGTATTATATGTTTACAATTATGGTTTTTCAACGGGTGTCTTACGAGCTTTCACTGCAGTGCCTGCTCATGCAACTTTTGCAATTTTAATGGGTTATTTTATGGGTAAAGCTAAATTTTCTAAACATAAAATTCTATACAACTTTGCAGGCTTGATAGTTGCGGTCCTATTTCATGGTGCTTATGATTTCTTTTTGTTTTTAGATTATATTCCTGGTATTACAATCGGAGCTTTCATATCTTTAGTTATTGGCCTTTTGCTATCCAGAAAAGCAATGAAAAAGCATCAAAACAATTCTGTTTTTAAAATTTGACTCCTCTTTACTTTGTATTCAAAATTAAAGAAGTACAAAGATTTTGGTTTCCTAGTTATTAATCTTCATAAGATTCATGATATTTATTACTTTAGCACAAATAAAAAAAGAGAATGACTTACCTAGGACATGCTGGTAAATATTTTATAATGCTTGGGCAGGTTTTTAAAAGACCTCAAAAAGGAAGGGTGTTTAGAGAGGCACTTTTTAAAGAGTTTGATGAACTTGGATTAAAATCTTTGGGAATTGTAGCTTTTATATCTTTTTTTATTGGTGGGGTTATCGCCTTACAAACAGCTTTAAATATTGAAAACCCTTTTATTCCTCAATATTTAATTGGATTTGCAACCAAACGTTCTGTTATTTTAGAATTTGCGCCTACATTTTGTTCCATTATTTTGGCAGGAAAAGTAGGGTCTTATATTACCTCTAGTATTGGAACTATGAGAGTTACTGAACAAATTGATGCCTTGGAGGTTATGGGAATTAATTCCTTAAATCACTTAGTACTTCCTAAAGTATTAGCAACCATTTTTTTCTATCCTTTTTTAATAGTTTTAGCAATGTTTCTTGGAATTTTTGGAGGATGGGTTGCCGGTTTAACATCAACGATGTTTTCAGAAATTGATTATATGCAAGGGGTTCAATTAGAATTCAATCCATTTTTAGTTAAATATGCACTTATTAAAACATTAGTATTTGCATTTTTAATTGCCACAGTACCATCTTATCATGGTTATTATGTAAAAGGAGGCTCAATTGCAGTAGGAAAAGCAAGTACGCAAGCTGTAGTTTGGACAATCATTTTAATTGTGATTGCTAATTATTTCTTAACTCAAATGTTACTTACCTAATGATTATTGTAGATAAATTACATAAAGGCTTTGGAGATGTAAAAGTTTTGAAAGGTATTTCAACAAGTTTTGAGCCGGGCAAAACAAGTTTAATAATTGGACAAAGTGGTTCTGGGAAAACAGTATTTTTAAAGACATTAATTGGCTTACATACACCAGAATCAGGTTCAATTTCTTTTGATGGTAGAATAAACACAAAATTTACGACAGAAGAAAAAAGGCAGTGGAGACAAGAAATAGGGATGGTTTTTCAAGGTAGTGCCTTGTTTGATTCACAAACTGTAGAAGAAAATGTAATGTTCCCACTCAAGATGTTTAAGAAGCAAACTGCGGAGGAAATGTTAGAACGGGTTAATTTTGTACTTAAAAGAGTAAACTTAGAAAACTCTAATCATAAATTTCCAGCAGAACTCTCAGGTGGTATGCAAAAAAGAGTAGCAATTGCTAGAGCGATTGTAATGAATCCTAAATACTTGTTTTGTGATGAACCTAATTCAGGTTTAGACCCAAATACAGCGATCTTAATTGACAATTTAATCCAAGAAATTACCGATGAATATCAAATTACGACCGTAATTAATACCCATGATATGAATTCTGTAATGGAAATTGGAGAAAAAATTGTATTTCTTAAAGATGGTAAAAAAGCATGGGAAGGAACCAAAAATGAGATCTTTAAAACTGATAATGAAGCTGTTGTGAAATTTGTTTATAGCTCTGAATTATTCAAAAAAGTGCGACTTGCATATTTAAATGAAACAAAGTAAAATTTTAGTTTGAAAATTAAATTTTTGCTTTTATATTTGCACCCGCTAAGGAAAGGATGACCTGGTAGCTCAGTTGGTAGAGCATCTCCCTTTTAAGGAGAGGGTCCTGGGTTGAGCCCCAGCCCGGTCACTTTTAAAAACTCCAAACTTTGTTTGGAGTTTTTAATTTAAAAAGGTTTTGGGCGAGAAGTTTATACCGAGCGTAAGTCGAGGTAAGCCCCAGCCCGGTCACAAAAAAAAGCTTCTCATTCGAGAAGCTTTTTTCTTTTTTGTATATTCCCATCTTTAATTATTATCATGGAAGAAAATTCATTAAATGACGAATCTGTAGAACAATCCAAACAAAATGTTCAAAAGGATGCAAAAGGATTATTGGTTAGTATTAAAAAATTTCTAATTGAATTATTAGATTTTAGAGATGATACGGATCATGCAGCTACTATAGAAGCTATAAAAGCAGATATTCCATTTAAAGGAGCAACAGCATGGATTTTAATTTTTGCGGTCTTTGTTGCCTCCATAGGATTAAATGCAGGTTCTACTGCTGTTGTTATTGGAGCCATGTTAATATCTCCTTTAATGGGCCCTATTTTAGGAATTGGAATGTCTATAGCAATCAACGATATTGATACATTACGTAAGTCGCTAATTAATTTAGCGACCATGATTGTTTTAAGTTTATTGACCGCTTTTTTATTCTTTTATATATTTCCATTAAGTGAAGATAATTCAGAATTATTAGGAAGAGTTCGTCCAGATATTCGTGATGTGTTAATCGCTTTCTTTGGTGGTTTAGCTTTGATGGTTGCTAGAACAAAAAAAGGTACCGTAGCTACCGTAATTTTTGGAGTAGCTATTGCCACTGCATTAATGCCTCCTTTGTGTACAGCGGGTTATGGATTAGCAAAAGGTAACTGGAACTACTTTTTAGGTGCCATGTATCTATTTACCATTAATACTATTTTTATTGCTTTAGCAGCTTTTTTAGTTCTTAAACTATTAAAGTTTTCTATGATTAGATATGCTAATTCTGCTAAAAGAAGAAGAATAGCTCAGTTAGCTTCTTTACTTGCAGTAGTAGTTATGATTCCTGCTATTTTTACATTCATCAATGTTTATAAAGAAAATAAAGTTAGCACAGAGATCTCTGCTTTTATTAAGAATGAAATTAAGTCTAATAGACTATATCAATTAATGGATGATAGTTTTGATGAAGAAAAGAAAATATTAAGTTTAAACTTTTTTAATGAAGTTAGTGAGGCTGAGAAAAATTCGCTTCAAAATAGATTACTTACAGATCCAAGGTATGCCAATTGTAAAGATATTGTAATAGATATTAAAGGTAGTGATACGAAGACTTTTGAGTTAATTACAACTGCTTATAAAGATAAAAAGCAAGAATTAGAAGACAGTAAAAGAATCAATGATGCTTTACGAACAGAAATTGAAGATTTAAAAACTACTATTACTAGTTTGAATCAAAGTATTGAACAGAAATATGCCTTAAATAACCAAAAAGCAGTTGCTTTTAGTAGGATTTCAAAAGATGCTAAAATTCGCTATAATGAGATTCTACAAATTGGATTTGCGAATGTTTTGTCTTCTAAAGATTTTATAAAAATAGATACCATTCCTACTGTTACAATTCAGTGGAGTGCTACTCTAAATGATAGTTTAATATCTATCAAAGAAAGAGAATTAAGATCTTGGCTACAAAATGAAATGCAATTAGACACCTTATTTATCAAGAGAGAAAAATAGCATTATGTTGATTAAACAAATTTGTCACCAAAGGTGTTTTTTACATCAGAAACTATTTGTTTGATATCTTGTTCGTCTTTTCGAGGGCAGATCAATAATACATCGTCTTTTTCTACAACGATAAAATCATGAAGCCCTTGAATTACGACTCTTTTTCCATCTTGAGTACGAATCATATTTCCATTGGCATCTCTAAAAATAGTTTCAGATCCAACAGTTGCATTGTCATGTTTGTCTTTATCTAATTTATTATAAAGAGATCCCCAAGTTCCTAAATCATTCCACCCAAATTCTACAGGTAAAACATGAACGTTTGGTGCTTTTTCCATAATCCCAAAGTCAATTGAAATATTTTCAGCATTCTTATAATTAGATTGTATAAAAGAAGTTTCCTTTTCTGTGTTGTAGGTGTTTTTAACATCAAACAAGGAAATCATCTCTGGTAATGAAGATTCGAATGCATTGATAATACTTTTTGCAGACCAAACAAATATCCCAGCATTCCATAGATAATCACCACTATCTAAAAATTGTTGAGCTGTCTCTAAATTTGGTTTTTCAGTAAAGTTTTTTACTTTTTTTACTTCATTTTTCGAGGCTTTAAACTGAATATAACCATATCCAGTATTAGGAGAATCAGGTTGTATTCCTAAGGTCATTAGAATATCCTTTTTTGAACATTCTTCAAATGAAGTTTCAATGTTTCTAGAGAATTCTTTTTCATTATCAATCCAGTGATCAGAAGGTGCAATTAACATTACAGCGGCTGGATTTTGATTGTATACTTTTAAAGCAGCATATAAAATACACGGAGCTGTGTTTCTCATTGTAGGTTCTAATAAAAGCTGACTTTTGGTGGTTTTTGGAAGTTGAGTTAATACCAACTCTTCATATTGCTCGTTGGTGGCTATTAAAATATTTTTAGAAGGAACCAGTTCATTAATTCGATCAAATGTTCTTTGAATTAAAGATTGACCTTTTCCTAACATATCGTGAAACTGTTTTGGAAATTCTTGTGTACTCATTGGCCAAAATCTTGATCCAACTCCACCTGCCATAATCACGGCATAATAATTACTGTTCTTCATATTTTTTTATTCTTCAATTTAATCCTCTTTAAGGATTACTTCTGCATTCTGATTAAAAAGGTAGCTGCGATTTGTTGCTAATTGTAAGCATTCGTATCTAGTTTTCCTCTTATTTCCTTTTCTATATAATTTGTTTTTAAAAACAAAAACACTGTTTAATTCGAGCTCAAAGATAAAACTCTTTCCGCTTTCTGCAGTATTTTCTTTTAAGGCTAATGATAACTTAACATCGGTATCGGTGCTTGCTTTTGGATTTTTTAAATAATGTGCCAAAGGAGCTAACATCTCTATTGGATAAATATTAGGACTTAGAAAAGGCAACATTAAGTGTTGAAATGTTTGTTTCCATTCTTTTCCGTGGGGTTGAACCCGTCCATATTTCATGAATGTTACATGATGTGCAATCTCATGAACTAAGGTTAATAAAAACTGATAAGGATTTAAATTGTTATTAATCGTAATCTGAAATTTACCATTTGGAAGTTTTCTAAAATCGCCATGTTTGGAATGACGTTGGTTTACGATTTTTAGCTGAAAGTTGTTAGAGTCAATTAGTTTTTCTATTTGTGATATAGCTTCTAGGGGTAAAAAAGTTTGATAATCTATCAATTTTTTCATCTTGTAAAAATAATAGTATTTTTTCAGTTTTACTTTTATGGAAACTTAAATTTTGAATTATTTAGGGGTATTTATTCAATATTAGTAGAAGTGATTTTTTCTCGATATCTTTACCTAATTAACTTTTTTATTATGAGAAAAATTTTATCCCTATTTCTTTTTTTATCCATTACAGGTCAATTGTTTGGGCAACAATTTTGGAGTAAAAAAGAAAATATAAATTTTAAATATTCAAATGAAGATATATATGTTAGAAAATCAAATCCAGAAAAATTAGATATTTACACTCTTAATCTAGAGAGTTTTACATCTTATTTATCTAGTCGGAATAACGACTTAGAAATTAGTCTACCAATTAATTCAAATGAATTTCAAAAATTTAGAATAAGAGAATCTTCAAATTTAGCCCCAGAATTATCCGCTAAATTTCCAATGATTAAATCCTATACAGGTTATGGAATAGAAGATCCAACTGCGATTGTAAAAATTGATATTGGAACTAACGGAATTCATGCCATTGTTTTTTCTGGGAATCATAGTACTTTGTATATAGATCCTTATACTAAAGATAACAAAGAGTATATAGTTTATCAAAGAAAAGATATAACGAAAAATGAAAAAGATTTTATATGTGAGTTGGATTCTAGCCTAACTAATAATAAAGATCAAACTAAAGAGATTCAGAAGAACGCAGATGATGGATTGCTAAGAACCTTTCGTTTGGCATTAGCTTGTACTGGAGAATACGCTCAATATCATTTAAATCAACAAGGAGTTGACCCAGGTGCAACAGATGCTGTAAAAAAAGCAGCAGTTTTATCAGCAATGAATACTACCATGAATCGTGTAAACGGTGTGTTTGAAATAGATTTAGGTGTTAGAATGGAAATAGTAGCAAATAATGATGCTATTATTTTTTTAGATGCTGCTACCGATGGTTTTTCTAATACTAATGGTAATGCTTTACTTAGTCAAAATCAATCTAAATGTGATGCAGAAATTGGATCTGAAAATTATGACATTGGTCATGTTTTTACTACAGGCGGTGGTGGAGTTGCATTTTTAGGTGTTGTTTGTAAAAATGATTCAAAAGCTGGAGGTGTTACTGGTAGAGGTACCCCTATTAATGATCCCTTTGATGTCGATTATGTTGCCCATGAAATGGGTCACCAATTTGGGGCAAATCACACCCAGAATAATTCTTGTCAAAGAAACTCATCTACTGCAGTAGAACCCGGTAGCGCTTCAACAATTATGGGTTATGCTGGTATTTGTTCTCCAAACGTACAAAGTAATAGTGACGATCATTTTCATATAATTAGTATTGATGAAATGTGGAATAGAATAGAAACCACAGCTACTTGTGGAGTTGAAACAGTCACAGGAAATGCAACTCCGACAGCTGATGCAGGATCAGATGTAGCTATTCCAAAATCTACGCCGTTTGTTTTAAGAGGAACTGGAAATGATGCAGATGGAACTTCTAGTTTAACTTACAATTGGGAGCAAGTTGATGCTGAAATTGCTTCAATGCCACCATTGTCTTCTAATACAGGCGGGCCAATGTTTCGATCGTTGTCTTCAAAAACATCATCAGATAGATATATGCCAGATTTATCTACTGTAATAGAAGGTAATACTTCTTCAACTTGGGAGGTACTACCATCGGTAGCTAGAGAACTAGATTTTGCTCTAACTGTTAGAGATAACAATCCTGGAGGTAGTGCTAGCGCAAGAGATGATATTAGAGTAATTGTAACTGATGCAGATCCGTTTACTGTAGAATTACCAAATACTGCGGTAGTTTGGGAAGGACTTACCACACAAACGGTTACTTGGAAGAAAGGAACAACAGATATAGCTCCTATCAATTGCAGTTTTGTTACGATAAAATTGTCTACAGATGGTGGTTTAACATTTCCCATAACCATTTTATCGAATACACCAAATGATGGATCACAAGATATTGTTGTGCCAGATAATCCAACAACAGAAGCGCGTATTATGATAGAAGCAGTTGATAATCTTTTCTATAATGTAAATGCAATAGACTTTACAATTAACGGAGCAACAGCATCAATTGATGATACTATTTTACAGGATTTTAAATTATTTCCTAATCCAGCGAAGGATGTTCTGAATCTTCATTTTAGAATGAATGACTCAAATGATGTAGAAATTCTCTTATATGATTTACAAGGGCGAACAGTAAGAAGAGTTTTATACAACAATCAATCACAAAAATTTGAACAATCTATTTCAACAAAAGATGTAGCATCAGGTATTTATTTGATTAAAGTAAATAGCGGAAATAAAAGTATGACCAAGAAGTTAATTATAGAGTAGAAACCTACGGATTAGTCATGGCTACTGGTAAAATTTTACCATTATAGAACTGATTGCCACTTAAAGAGAAATCATAGATATAATTTGCCATATCAATAGCATTTATAGGTGCTTGATACCCGGGGAAAGCTTCTTCTAACATTTCGGTCTGAACAGCGCCAAGCGCTAAAACATTAAAAGCAATTTCTTGTTCTTTATATTCTTCTGCTAATAACTCAGATAAGGTAATTACCGCGCCTTTTGCAGAACTGTACGCAGCTAAACCAGGAAACTTCAAACTCCCTTGAATTCCACCCATACTACTAATCGTAACCACATGACTTCCATGTTTTAGATAAGGAATGCATACTTGGGTCAAAGCAGCAACCCCAAAAACATTTACATCAAAGACTCTGAAAAAATCATCTTTAGTTAAGTTTTCAAAAGGTTTATTGATTAAAAAACCAGCATTATGAATAAGAATATCTACTTCATTCCATTCAGAAGCTATATAGGTTTTTACTTTTTCTAAATCCTCTTGTTTACAGACATCAACAGATAAAGTTGTGATATTTTTTAATTGCAATTCTTCTAAAGGTTTTTGATTTCTTGATAAAGCTAAAACTTGAAAGTTGTTTTCAGCAAATTGTTTTGCTAATTCAAATCCAATTCCCCTACTGGTACCCGTAATAATTACTTTTTTCATGTGTAATTGTTTAATAAATGCCAATCTAGGTATTTTTTTAATACATTTATAAGCAACTTAAATAAATTATATTGGCTAAAGCAAAATTCAACATTTTCAATTAAAAATCAAGCTTTAAAATCTAACATTTTTAAATTTATTCATTATGAAAAAACTTCTTTTAGTATGTGTTGTTCTTTTTACGATACAAGGATTAATTGCACAAAACACATACATTCTTGCAGGAAAATTATTGAATGTAGCAACAGGGAAAATTGAATCTAAGAAAACAATCGTTGTTCATGAAAATAAGATCATAGAAGTTTTTGATGGATATGTTCAGCCAAGAAACAAAATTGATAAAGTCATTAATTTAAAAGACAAGGTGGTAATGCCTGGATTAATTGATATGCATGTTCATATAGAGCAAGAATTTAATCCTAGAACTCGTTTAGAAAGATATATCTTAAATGAAGCAGATATTGCATTCAATTCTACGGTATATGCAAGAGAAACATTGATGTCTGGTTTTACAACAGTAAGAGATTTAGGAGGAACTGGAGTTAATATTTCAGTAAAAAAAGCAATTGCTTCAGGCAAAGTTGTTGGACCACGGGTTTTTACAGCCGGAAAATCCTTAGCAACAACAGGTGGTCATGCAGATCCAACAAATGGTAGTAGTAGAAAAATTATTGGAAATCCAGGTCCAAAAGAAGGCGTTGTCAATAGTGTGGATGATGCTAAAAAAGCAGTAAGACAACGTTATAAAAATGGAGCAGATTGTATTAAAATAACGGCAACTGGAGGTGTATTAAGTGTTGCTAAAAGTGGAGATAATCCTCAGTTTACTATTGAAGAAATAAAAGCAATTTGTGAAACGGCAAAAGATTACGGAATGCATGTTGCTGCTCACGCACATGGTGATGAAGGAATGAAGCGTGCGATTTTAGGAGGCGTTAAAACTATTGAACATGGTACTTATATGAGTGATGAGACTATGGAGTTAATGAAAAAGTATGATGCTTATTTAGTACCAACAATAACAGCAGGAAAAGAAGTAGAAGAGAAAGCGAAAATTAAAGGATTTTATCCAGCGATTGTAGTTCCGAAAGCCTTGGCTGTAGGTCCTCAAATTCAAGGAACTTTTGCAAGAGCGTATAAAAAAGGAGTAGGAATTGCTTTTGGTACCGATGCAGGTGTGTTTAAACATGGTGATAGTGGAAAAGAATTTGGTTATATGGTAGAAGCTGGTATGCCAGCAATGGAAGCAATTCAATCGGCTACTATTACCAATGCAAAAATCTTATTAATGCAGAAAGAAATAGGCCAAATTAAGAAAGGTTTTTTAGCAGATATTATTGCTGTAAATGACGATCCTACTAAAGAAATTTCAACCATGGAAAATGTAATTTTTGTGATGAAAGATGGTAAAGTATATAAGAAATAACTCCTAATTTTTTGTAACAAAAATATTAACAAAAGCACTAATAGTAGAAGGGTTTACTAACTATTTATTATGAAAAATAAGACAAAGAGTTTTCCTAAAATTATTCCTTTTACGATCCCATTATTAATGGCTGTAAGCTTGATTTTAATTTTAAAGTCAAGCTTCTTTATGCAGCATGCAGAAATTTTATCTTCTGCAATCACAATCGATTTTTTAGTGATTATACCCTTTATTTATTTTCTGTTAATTAGAAAAAAAGAGATTCCTAAGATTACTGTTTTAACAAGCTTTATAATTGGGTTAGTTGTACTAAGTTTCATGTTGCCTAGCGAACATCAATCATTATTGTCTCTTGTAAAAACTTACTTTTTACCTTTGATAGAATTAGGGATCATAAGCTTTGTTATTTACAATGTTATCAAACTTAGAAAACGATATAGGTCTCAAAAAAATCAAGGAGATTTTTATACCGTATTAAATAAAGTAACTAAAGAAATTTTACCTAAAACTCCTGCTTTAATTCTAACTACTGAAATCTCTTTAATTTATTATGCATTCATAAAGTGGAGATCAGATAAAAGATCAAAGAATCAATTTACCTATCATAAAAGTAATGGCTTAGTGTCAATAATTGCTGGGTTTACGTTCGTTATTTGTATTGAAACAGTTGCTTTGCACTCAATTTTAACTAAATGGAATCTAATTTTTGGTTGGATAATTACATTTTTAAGTGCTTATACTGCACTACAGTTTTTTGCTCTAGCGAAGTCAGTTATATTTAGACCACATCAGATTGATGATGAAAATAAAAATATTGATTTAAAGTTTGGTTACTTTACTGAACTTACGATTCCTATTCACCTTATTCAGTCATTAGAAGTTAATTCTAAAGATTTGCCAGAAGATAAAAGGGTTACTTATTTTTCTCCTTTAGGAATACTTGGCGGACATAACATGATACTTCATTTAAAAGAAGAAATCAAATTTTCGGGAGTTTACGGAATCAAAAGAAAAGCGAAATCTTTAGCGATTCATGTAGATGAAAAAGGAGTTTTTTATAAAACTGTTTTAGAAAATCTTTAAAAATCAATGTGCTGATATGCTCCCGCATCAGGATTCATCGTTCTCATTACTCCTAAAATATCTAAAGGAACTAAATTAGCTCCTGTAGCATTTCCAAGGTTAATAGCATCACTATCTTGACCGATGATATAATCGTTTAGCAATCGATTTCTAAAATGCGGAAAACCGTTTAAAATAATGTTTTGATATAGATTAGTGTCAGTAAAATCTACTTCACTAACTCCAGCAAACGCATTATTTACATCGATAAACTTAACCAAAGAATTTGCTACATTAAAATTGAAAAGACTTCCATCAACACTATCTGGAAGGAATTCAATATTATTATTTCCGTCAATAATACAGTTAGTAAAATTTGCAGCTGTTAAGTCTCTGGTTTCTACAATTTCCTGTCCGCTACTATTCGTAAAAGAGAAAAAATTATTGACCAAAACTGCAGGTAGAGGTCTAATACTGTTGTTCCAATAATTGGCAAAAGTACTGTGAGTAAAATTGTAAGAACCACCAATGATACAAGCCAAGGATGCTTCTCCAGCATTTCCAATTACTAGATTTTCTCCATCAATACTAGTTTCTCTAGCTAAAACACCAAAGTTAGCATGATTATAGATTTCAGTATTTTTTATTGTTAAGGTTGGAGTAGCAGTAGAGGTTATGGAATCCACTAAAATTCCAATAATTCCATTTTTTATAACAGCATGTTCAATTTCATTTTCTACACTTCCGGCACGTAACCATATTGTACCCCATTGTCCAGGCACATTACTAAAAGTATTTTCTAATCGATCTCCTTCAAAAATAACTTTTCTATCTGTAGAGCCTGTAACTTTTAAGCTAGCATCTTTATCTACGATTAAACCCGAATCATCATGAAAATAAATTTTTGCTCCCGGCGCAATTGTTAAAACACGATTTGCTGGAACGGCTGCATACCCATAAATAACATACGGTTTTACATCGGTAAAAGTCAATTCAGCATTGGTTAAAAAACGCCCTCTAATGGTTGTGGGTTGTCCGTCTAAACTTAATGAATCAATCGTCATTGTAATTGGATCTCTTCCCGGATATACAAATATTGCATCTTGAACTAAGGTGACTAAATCTACATCTTGTTGATTCATGCCAGTATCAAACAAAATTCTATCGGTGTATAAAGGACTTGGAACTGAAGAAATATCAATCGTAGTTTCAACAAAAATGAAAATACTGTCTTTGGCAAGAATGTCGATGTTCTGAAAACCTTTACCCGGAATTCCGTCTACATTTAATCGATAATTTGAACCCAAGCCTCTTTCTAAAGCAATATTAGGAATTGTGATATCATCATTTCCTCTATTGTATACTTTAAGATTGTAGGTCGCAGAACCTATGTTGCTAAAAATAGTATCTAAAAAAACAGTGTCTTTAGAAAACTCTAATTGACCAAAACTAGGAATTGTACTAAAGTCTTTTCGGCAAGAAGTAATTGAAACCGCAAGAATTATAAAAAAAAGAAAAACTAAATTTCTCATCCACAAAATTTATTTAAAAGTATAACTTTAAAATGAGTTGATTATTGTTTTTTAATAAGTTCTATTTCAAAGAGTTTTTGCCAGTTTTTACCGGTTACAAACAAACGATTATTTTCTTCATCAAATGCGATTCCATTTAATACATCATTTTCTTTTAATAATTTTTGACTTTTCTCCATTTCTTGAACCAATCTAGTAAGGTTTATAAGCCCTTCTACAATTCCATTTTCAGGATTGATAATAGCTATTAATGGTTTTTGCCAATAATTGGCATAAATTTTCTCATTGATATATTCTAACTCATTAAGTTGATTAAGGCTTTGCTGGTCTGTGTAAGCTTCAATATACCTTTTCTCTTTTTGTGTTGATGGATCTAAAAACCAGATTTTACTTGTTCCATCAGATTTTATTAATTCTGTATCAGAATGTGTTAATCCCCAACCCTCTTTACTTCTGTTATATGGAAATTCACTTTCAAGTTTAAATGTTTCTAAGTCGTAAACAAAACCTTTGTTTGCTTTCCAAGTCAAGAAAAATATTTTGTTATCTACGATGGTCATTCCTTCGCCAAAATACCTTCTATCGAGATCGATTTTTTGAATTACTTTTCCAGTTGTTAACTCTACCTTTCTTAAAGATGATTTTCCAAGTTGACCCGTAGTTTCATATAAGAATCCATTATAATATTCCAATCCTTGTGTATAGGCAGTTCCATCATGTGGATAGGTATTAATAATTTTAAAATCATAGGAAGCAAAAGGCGTATTAGAAAAAACTTCCACAGAATTATTAACTCTTCTGCTTCTTTGATCTCCATAAGCTACCATGGCAGAAATTAAATGTTTCCCAGTTCCGTATTCTTTTGTATCTAATGTAAATGAATTATTTGTAGAAGTAACTTCTTTTCCATTGATAAAAAAAGTAACTTCTTCTATAGGATTATTGTTTTCTTCAACTAAACTTACTTCTACTTTGTCGCCTAATACCGCCTTATTTGGAACTTTAATAGAGATTGTGTAGTCGGTCTCACAAGAAGCTAATGTAATGATAGTCAATAGTAAAAGAGAAAATTTATAAACAGTTTTCATTCAGGTTATTTTTATACAAATAAAACAATTTATTTGTTTGTAGATTAAAAAATATGGTTAAATTTGCATCCTCAAAAGGCTAAATTTAGTTTTTTGTGAATTATAAGGAAAAAGCTTTACCAACTTTATTCTTAACAAAAGAAAAGTATTAGAATATTTAAAGATAGTAAACATGAGAAAAGGAATACATCCAGAAAATTACAGAATGGTAGCATTTAAAGATATGTCTAACGAAGACGTTTTTTTAACACGTTCTACTGCTAACACAAAAGAAACTCTAGAAGTTGATGGTGTTGAGTATCCTTTAATAAAATTAGAGATTTCAAGAACATCTCATCCATTTTATACTGGTAAATCTAAATTAGTAGATACTGCAGGACGTATTGACAAGTTCAAAACGAAATATGCAAAATTCAAGAAGTAATTTTTGAAACACATAAAAATTTAAAGCCTCGACATTGTCGAGGCTTTTTTTATGCATTAAAAATTATCAATAAAAAAACCGTTCTAGTAGCTAGAACGGTTTTACAAATAAACGAATCATCGTTTATAAATATTTTACGCTTCCATATAATCCTCAATTGGATTACAAGAACAGATTAAGTTTCTGTCACCAAAAGCTTCATCAACTCTTCTCACTGTTGGCCAGAATTTATTGTCATACACAAACTCTAGAGGAAATGCTGCTTCTTGTCTAGAATAAGGGAAATCCCATTCATCAACAGTAATCATTGCCATAGTATGTGGTGCATTTTTTAGCACATTGTTAGGCTCATCTTTTATAGCAAAGGCAACTTCTTTTCTGATAGCAATCATGGCATCACAAAAACGATCTAATTCTGCTATATTTTCAGATTCTGTTGGTTCTATCATCATGGTTCCTGCCACAGGGAAAGAAACTGTAGGTGCATGGAATCCATAATCCATCAGACGTTTTGCAATATCTACAACTTCAATACCATTTTCTTTAAAGTCACGACAATCGATAATCATTTCATGAGCTGCTCTTCCCATTTCTCCAGTATATAATGTTGGATAATGTCCGTCTAAACGTTCTTTAATATAATTGGCATTCAAGATGGCTAATTTTGTTGAATCTGTAACTCCTTCAGAACCTAACATCACTATATATCCATAAGAAATCAAACAAGCTAAGGCGCTTCCCCAAGGAGCTGCTGAAATTGCAGTAATTGCTTTTTCTCCTCCAGTTGGAATTACAGGATTACTTGGTAAAAAAGGAACCAGTTGTGGAGCAACACAAATTGGGCCAACCCCAGGTCCACCGCCACCATGAGGAATGGCAAATGTTTTATGTAAATTTAAGTGACAAACATCGGCACCAATGGTTGCCGGATTTGTTAATCCAACTTGTGCATTCATATTAGCACCATCCATATAAACTTGACCACCATGATCATGGATAATCTGTGTAATTTCTTTAATAGCACTTTCAAAAACACCATGTGTAGATGGATAGGTTACCATTAAAGCAGCTAAATTATCTGAATGCAATTCTGCTTTTTCGCGTAAATCATCGACATCTATATTTCCATTTTCAGCAGTTTTAGTAACAATCACTTTCATTCCTGCCATGACAGCAGAAGCAGGATTTGTTCCATGTGCCGAAGCAGGAATTATACAAATATTTCTATGATGATCTCCGTTGTTTTGGTGATAGGCTCTAATGGTCATTAAACCTGCAAATTCACCTTGAGCACCAGAATTTGGTTGTAATGAAGTACCAGCAAAGCCAGTAATTTCGTTTAACTGCTCTTCAAGTTTTGTAAGAACTTCTTGGTATCCTTGTGCTTGATTTAAAGGAACAAAAGGGTGAATATTCCCCCAATTCGCTAAACTTAAAGGCAACATTTCTGATGCTGCATTTAATTTCATGGTACAAGATCCTAAGGAAATCATAGAATGATTTAAGGCTAAATCTTTGCGTTCTAAACGTTTGATGTAGCGCATCATTTCAGTTTCTGATTGAAACGAATTGAATATTTCGTTGTCTAAGAAAGAAGTGTTTCTTTTTGCTAAATCAGGAATTGTGTCTGTATCTGTAAAAGAAGTAATTTCAACAGTTTCTAAATTAAAAGCTTCTGTAAACGTATTTACAATTGCATTGATTTGTTGTAATCCAACTGTTTCATTTACTGAGATTGAAATAGTATCGTTATCGATATAATTGAAGTTGATTTCGTTTGCTTCTGCTACAGGTTTTAAAACAGTTGCCTCAACTTTAATTTGAATGGTATCAAAATAATGAGAGTTTACTTGTTCAAAACCTAAATCTGTTAAAGCCTTTGCTAGGGTAGTTGTACTTCTGTTAACTGAATCAGCAATATATTGAATTCCGTCTTTTCCATGATATACAGCATACATACCTGCCATAACCGCTAATAATACTTGAGCTGTACAAATATTGGAAGTTGCCTTTTCACGCTTAATATGTTGTTCGCGAGTTTGCAATGCCATACGCAATGCACGGTTTCCGTTTCTATCTTTAGTAACTCCAATAATTCTTCCTGGAATACTTCTTTTGTATGCTTGTTTTGTTGCAAAATAACCTGCATGAGGTCCACCGTAACCCAAAGGAATTCCAAAACGTTGAGTAGTTCCTACTACTACATCAGCTCCAAATTCAGCAGGAGCTTTAAGTTTTACTAAGGATAAAATATCGGCCGCAACAGCAACCTTAATATCGTTTGCATTTGCTTTTCCTATGAAGTTAGTATAGTCATAAACTTGTCCATATTTACCTGGATATTGAACAATAGCTCCAAAAAATTCATTTGAAAAATCAAATTCTTCATGATTTCCAACAACCAATTCAACTCCAATTGGAATTGCTCTCGTTTTTAAAACTGATAAAGTTTGTGGTAAAATTTCTTCAGAAACGAAGAATTTATTTACATCAGCTTTTTTTTGTGCTCTTTCGCGAACATCAAATAATAAAGCCATCGCTTCAGCAGCTGCAGTAGATTCGTCTAACAAAGAAGCATTTGCTAATTCCATTCCGGTTAAATCACAAATCATTGTTTGATAATTTAGTAAAGCCTCTAATCTCCCTTGTGCAATTTCAGCTTGATAAGGAGTATAAGCGGTATACCATCCCGGATTTTCAAGAATGTTTCTCTTGATGACACTCGGTACAATGGCTTCATGATAACCTAGCCCAATATAACTTCTAAAAACCTTGTTTTTTTTAGAAAGCTCTTCGATATGATTTAAATATTCATATTCGCTCATTGGAGCTTCTAATTCTAATGATCCTTTTAAACGAATATCGTTTGGAACGGTCTCATTAATTAACTGATCTAAACTATCAACCCCAATAGCATCAAGCATTTGTTTTTGCTCATTTTTATTAGGTCCAATATGTCTTCTTTGAAATGAATTAGTGTTCATCAATATGGTGTTTAATTTGCACAACAAAAATAATGAAAAATTGATTGTTATTTCTTTAAATAAAAGCTAAAAAATCAATCAAATAATCAACAGTGTTTTGTTCATAAAAGAATTCCTATTTTTGTTTGATGACTTTTTTAAAATCAATCTTTAATTTTTACATCAACGCTAGTATTCACGTAGCTTTAGCTGTGTACGCTTTCGTGCGGATTACAGAATTGTATTTTGACTTACCCTACAATGAAAATTTAGATTATTTTATTTTTTATGCTACCATCACTGGGTATAACTTTATCAAGTATGCTGGAGTTGCTAAATTCTATCATATGAGTTTGACAAAAAGCATGCGATTAATTCAGATTTTTTCTTTTATTTCTTTTTGTTTGCTGATTTATTATGGAACCAAATTACCATTACAAACACTTTATTATTTTGCTCCATTTGGGTTGATTACACTTTTATATATTGTTCCTTTTTTAGGAGGATTTCAAAAGAATCTGAGAAAGGTTAGTTATCTAAAGATTTTTGCTGTTGCGGGTGTTTGGGCAGGTGTTACTTCGATTATTCCATTACTTGCAGTTGAACATGAAATAGATGCTAATTTAATAGTACTATTTTTTCAGCGTTTACTTTTTGTGCTAGTTTTGATTTTGCCTTTTGAAATTAGAGATGTAGAGTTAGATTTTGAGCACATTAAAACTTTGCCACAAAAAATTGGAATTGAGCAAACAAAAAAACTTGGTTTTGTTTTATTACTTTTCTCGTTAACATTAGAGTTTTTAATTACTAATATTTTAACGAATAAAAATATTTTCTTAGTAATTTGTTTTGTACTCTTATTCTTCTTAATGCGTTCTAAAGAAAAACAATCGAAATTTTACAGCTCCTTTTGGGTAGAATCTTTGCCTATTTTTTGGTGGATTTTACTTTTAGGATTTCATAATTAAACCCCTCTTTTTTAAGATTAAAATAGTGAAAACCTTTATTCATTGAAGGATGTAAAATAGTGAAAACGTTTTAGTAAAAAGTTCTACAAATAATAAATTATTAGCGCCTTCTTTTGTAAATTTATATCCTACAAACGATATCATGATTCAAACGAAAAGAAACTTTGTATTTGATTTTGACAGTACTCTAACTAGAGTAGAAGCTCTAGATGTGCTTGCCGAAATTACTTTGGTTAATAATCTAAATAAAGATGAAATCATCGAAGAGATTATTGAGATTACCAATTTAGGAATTGACGGAAAGATTTCATTTACAGAGTCCTTAGAAAGAAGAATTAAGCTTTTGAACGCGAAAAAATCTGATTTACCAATCTTAATTAATGAATTGCGTAAAAAAGTATCGCTTTCAATAGAAAGAAATAAAGAGTTTTTTGAGAAATTTTCTGATGATATTTATGTGATTTCATGTGGTTTTAAAGAATTTATAGATGATATTGTAAAAGATTATAACATTCCAACTGAAAGAGTGTATGCAAATACATTTGTATATGATGAAAATGACATTATTGTAGGTTTTGATACTGATAATGTGTTGTCTTTACACAATGGAAAAATTCAATGTTTAAAAGACCTTGATTTAGTAGGAGAAATACAAGTGATCGGAGACGGTTATAGCGATTATGTTACAAAAGAAGCCGGTGTCGCTGATACCTTTTTCGCCTATACAGAAAATGTGTCAAGAGAAAAAACGATTGAAAACGCGGATCATATTACCCCAAATTTTGACGAGTTTTTATATGTCAATAAACTTCCAAGAAATATATCGTATCCGAAAAATAGAATTAAAATTTTATTGTTAGAAAATGTGCATCCAGATGCTTTTGAAAAATTATCAAGTGATGGATTTACAGTAGAAACCGTAAAAACAAGTTTGTCAGAAGACGAATTAATTAAAAGATTAGATGGAGTACATGTCTTAGGAATTCGTTCTAAAACTCAGGTTACTAAAAAAGTAATTGATTCTGCTAACAAATTAATGAGTGTTGGTGCTTTTTGTATCGGAACTAAACAAATAGATCTAGAAGCCTGTAAAGTAAACGGAATTACTGTTTTTAATGCACCTTACAGCAATACACGTTCTGTGGTAGAATTAGCCATTGGTGAAATCATTATGTTGATGCGATCTGTATTTCAAAGAAGTACAGAATTACATAACGGACAATGGAATAAAACTGCTGATGGATCTCGTGAAGTTAGAGGAAAAAAACTAGGAATTGTAGGCTATGGAAACATCGGAAAACAACTCTCTGTTTTGGCAGAAGCTTTAGGAATGGATGTCTATTATTATGATGTTGAAGATAAATTAGCGCTTGGAAATGCTACTCGTTTAGAGAAGTTAGAAGACTTATTGTCTATTTCAGATGTGGTTACTTTACATATAGATGACAATGCTGCTAATAAAAATTTTTTAGGAGCAGAAGAATTTTCTCTAATGAAAGACGGCGCTTATTTAGTAAATCTTTCTCGAGGATTTGTGGTTGATATTATGGCGCTAAAAGAGGCTTTGAAATCCGGAAAATTAGCAGGAGCAGCAGTGGATGTATATCCAGAAGAACCAAGAGCAAACGGAGATTACGAGACAGAATTACGTGGTTTAGACAATGTAATCTTAACACCTCATGTTGGTGGGAGCACAGAAGAAGCACAACGCGATATTGCAGATTTTGTTCCTGGAAAAATTATGGCGTATATCAATTCTGGAAATACAGTTGATGCTGTTAACTTCCCAAACATTAGATTGCCAAGACAAATAAAAGCACACCGATTTTTACATATTCACAAAAATGTTCCGGGTGTGATGGCAAATATCAACAGAGTCTTGGCTGAGTTTGAATTAAATATCACGGGACAATTTTTATCTACCGATGCAAAAGTTGGATATGTGATTACAGATATTGATAAAGAATATAATAAGAAGGTAATTAAAGCTTTAAAAAATGTAGAAGGCACAATAAAGTTTAGAGTTCTATATTAATTTTAATAATCCTAATCTTGTTTTAGGAACCCATCAAAAATTCTTCAAAAATTATTTTCTAAAAAATGATTGTTCTATCTTTGAGAACAATCGTTTTTTTTTATTGATGAACTATCAAAATTCACTTGACTACGCCAAGCAATTAGATCAAGAAGATTCGCTTTCTTACCTCAGAAAAGAATTCCATATTCCAAAGGATAAACAAGGCAACGAATGGCTTTATTTTACGGGGAATTCTTTAGGATTACAACCTAAAAACACACAAAAATATATTCAACAAGAGCTAGATGATTGGGCCAATTTTGGCGTAGAAGGTCATTTTGAAGCTCAAAACCCGTGGTTGTCTTATCATGAATTTTTGACAGATAATATGGCGAAAATTGTTGGAGCAAAACCAATTGAAGTTGTGGTAATGAATACACTTACGACAAACCTTCATTTATTGATGGCGTCCTTTTATCAGCCCACTAAAACAAAATACAAGATTGTTATTGAAAGCGATGCATTTCCTTCAGATCGATATGCAGTCCAATCACAACTAGAGTTCCATGGATATGATGCAAATGATGGTTTGGTAGAATGGAAACCAAGAACAGGAGAAAAATTATTGAGAATAGAAGACTTAGAAAAAATTCTTGATGAGCAAGGTGATGATATTGCGTTGCTACTCATTGGAGGTGTGAATTACTATACAGGGCAATATTTAGATATAAGAAAAATAGGGAAATTAGGACATGCAAAGAATTGTATGGTTGGAATAGATCTCGCTCATGGAGCAGGAAATATTCAGCCTAATTTACATGATAGTAATGTAGATTTTGCAGCTTGGTGTACTTACAAATATCTAAACTCAGGACCCGGAAGTCTAGCAGGATTATTTGTGCATGAAAGACATGCAAATAGAAAAGATTTACCGCGTTTTGCAGGATGGTGGAATCATAACAAAGAAACACGTTTTAATATGCGTCAACCTTTTGATGTGATGTCTGGAGCAGAAGGTTGGCAATTAAGTAATCCGCCCATTTTATCCATGGCAGCAATTAGAGCTTCTTTAGACATGTTTGCGAAAGTTGGAATGAAAGCATTGCGAGAAAAATCTGAAAAACTGACTGGATTTTTCGAATATTTAATCAATCAGATTGATTCTGATCAGATTCAAATTATCACACCAAGTAATCCAAAAGAAAGAGGATGTCAATTATCTATCCAAGTGAAAAATGCAGATAAGAGTTTGCATAAAAAATTGACTGAAAATAATATTATTACAGATTGGAGAGAGCCCGATGTGATTCGTTGCGCTCCTGTACCGATGTATACTAATTTTGAAGATGTTCATAGAATGGTGGAAGTTTTAAAGAGTTTATTGTAAATGAATAAAAAAGAAAACATATTAATAGTTGGAGCCGGATTGTGTGGTTCTTTATTAGCGCTTCGTTTGGCGCAAAGAGGCTATCATGTAGATATTTACGAAAGTCGTTCTGATTTACGAAAAACGGATATCTCAGCAGGAAGGTCTATCAACTTAGCATTGTCAGATCGTGGATTAAAAGCGCTTCGTTTGGCAGGCTTAGAAGAGAAAGCAAGAGAAATTTGCATTCCGATGAAAGGACGATTAATGCATGATACAGCGTCCAATACATTTGAGTCTAATTATTCGGGAAGAAATGGAGAGTTTATCAATTCAATTTCTAGGGGAGATTTAAATGGAATTCTATTGACGGAAGCAGAAAGTCATGAGAATGTTACCATTCATTTTAACAATAAATGTTTAGGAATCGACATTGAGGAAAAAATTGCTACGTTTGAATCTTATCAAACCAAAGAGCAATTTACAGTAAAAGCTGAGGTGATTTTTGGAACAGACGGAGCGGGATCATCTCTCAGAAAAAGTTATGAAAAACAATTCCCTGAATTTAAAGTATCACAAGAGTTTTTGACTCATGGATATAAAGAATTAGAAATTTCTGCCGATGCAAACGGAAATCATCTGATCAGTAAAGATCATTTACATATTTGGCCTCGAGGTGATTATATGTTAATTGCATTGCCAAATATGGATGGAAGTTTTACAGTTACCTTATTTTTGAGTTATTCAGATGGGGAATATAATTTTGATAATCTAATCACAAAAGAGAAAATAACTGAGTTTTTCGAGAAAGATTTTCCAGATACTTTACAGTTAATTCCAGATATCTTAAAAGAATTTGAAATCAATCCAACCGGTAAACTAGGAACCGTAAAATGTGAACCTTGGGCTTACAAAGGAAATACCACGTTAATGGGAGATTCGGCACACGCAATTGTTCCGTTTTATGGACAAGGAATGAATGCTTCTTTTGAAGATGTTGTCGTTTTTGATGAAGTTTTAAATGAATTTGAGGGAAACTGGGAGCAAGTGTTTTCAGAATTTCATAAACGAAGAAAAATAGATGCAGATGCGATTGCAGATTTAGCCATTGATAATTATTATGAAATGCGTGATCATGTTGCAAATCCGTTATTTAAAGTAAAACGTACAATAGAAATGGACTTGGAAAAAAACTTTCCAACGGAATATTTCTCTAAATACTCATTAGTTACTTTTAATGAGCATATTGGCTATCATGAAGCCATGACCAAAGGAAGAGCACAAGACAAAGCTTTGTTAGCTATGGTTCAAGGAAATGAGGTTTCTACATCATTAGAGATGTCTAAAGAAGCATTAAAAATTGTATTAAAAAAGGTTCAAGAAGAAACGAATAAGATGTTGAAATAAATAAAAATGACACGATATATCGTCTTACTAAGAGGAATCAACGTATCCGGAAAAAATAGACTTCCGATGCAAGATTTACGAGATATATTACATCAATTGGCTTATCAAAATGTTCAAACCTACATTCAGAGCGGTAATATTATTTTAGATACGCTAGAAAAGAAATCAGAGATTATTTTTAAGATTCAAAAAGCGATTCTTCAAAAATTTGGATATGAAGTTCCTGTCATTATAAGAACAATTTTAGAATGGAAAAAAGCGATTGCTAATTATCCTTTTTCAACTGAAAACCCTAAAATAGTTGCTTTTGTTTTTTTGAATCAAACCCCTACGGAGAAAACAATAGAAATCAAAGGAATTCAGGATGATGAATATCAAGTAGAAAATGATATGATTTACCTTCATTGTCCTACTGGTTTTGCCAAAACGAAACTATCTAACAACTTGTTTGAAAGAAAGTTAAAAGTTATTGCAATAACTCTTAACTTTAGAACTGTTCAAAAATTATTAGCTTTATCGGAATGAAATACATTTGCTTACTTTTTATTTTCCTTATAAGTACATCTTCGTATGCTTGTTCATGTATGAGCACTGAGTTTGGTAGAAACACCTACAAACAAGCAGCTTGTATTGTCAAAGGAGAAGCAATTAATGTAGAAATTGATGAAGAAAAATACCAAAGGATTATCACTTTTAGAGTCGATGAATCCTACAAGAAAACTACAGAGAAAACAATTACAATTAGAACTGCTATAAGCGGAGCAGCCTGTGGGTTGGGAGTAAATAAAAATGACGAATGGTTGTTCTTTGTATATGAATATGAAGGTGAGAAATTTGTAGGGTTGTGTGGCAAACATGTTCGTTTTAATAGAAGACCTAATGAAGCTAAAGCGCGTTACAAAGCAAATTGTAAATTGATGAAAAGTTATACTAAAAAATTAAAAAAATATCAGAATGAGTAGTAAAGTATCAACAAGAGGAGCCTACCCACATGTAAAAGTAGTAGGAGATTTTATTTTTGTTTCAGGAACCAGTTCAAGAAGACCAGACAATAGTATTGCCGGTGTAGAAATTATTGATGCTATGGGAACCAAACGATTAAATATTGAAGAACAAACCAGAGAAGTTTTACGCAATATTGAAAAGAATTTACAAACTGTTGGAGCAAGTTTAAAAGACGTGGTTGATGTTTCTTCTTTTTTAGTAAACATGAATGATTTTGCAGGTTACAATAAAGCATATGGTGAGTTTTTTGAAAAAGAAACCGGACCAACAAGAACAACCGTTGCTGTACATCAATTACCGCATCCAGATTTGGTAGTAGAAATTAAAGTAACGGCGTATAAGAAACAAGAATAAAGAATCAAGAAGCTAGATGTGAGAACTTTTTCTCTTTCATCTTTTTCTCATATCTGTCAATGAAATGAACATCAAAAACTACATCAACGGAGAATTTACGAATCCTATTACTAACAATTGGGTCGATAATTACAACCCATCAAATGGAGAAGTTTACGGGCAAATTCCAAACTCATCTAAAGAGGATGTGGAATATGCATATCAAGCTGCAAAAGAAGCATTTCCCACTTGGTCCAATACTACTCTAGAAGTAAGATCTCAAATTCTTTCTAAAATTGCACAACTAATTTCTGATAGATTACCACAGTTGGCAGCAGCAGAATCTAAAGACAACGGGAAACCTTTAAAATTAGCTACAGCTATCGATATTCCTAGAGCATCGGCTAATTTTCAATTCTTTGCCAATGCGATCACACAATTTGCTTCTGAAGCTCATGAGAGCGTGGGAATGAATGCTATGAATTTTACATTACGTCAACCGATTGGTGTTGTGGGTTGTATTTCACCCTGGAATTTACCTTTGTATTTATTTACTTGGAAAATTGCTCCAGCCATCGCAGCAGGTAATTGTGTGGTTGCAAAACCAAGTGAAGTGACACCAATGACTGCTTTTTTATTGGGAGAAATTTGTAATGAAGCAGGTTTGCCAAAAGGTGTTTTAAATATCGTTCATGGATTAGGAACCACAACAGGACAAGCGATTGTAGAACATCCCAATATCAAAGCCATTTCTTTTACAGGAGGAACTCAAACAGGAGCTCATATTGCTAGAGTCGCTGCCCCAATGTTTAAAAAATTATCGTTAGAATTAGGTGGAAAAAACCCAAACATCATTTTTGCAGATTGCGATTATGATGATATGCTAAAAACTACAGTCCGTTCTTCATTTGCCAATCAAGGACAGATTTGTTTATGTGGCAGTAGAATTTTTGTGGAAGCATCAATTTATGAAAGATTTAAAACTGATTTTGTTGCTGCAGTTGCTAATTTAAAAGTCGGAAATCCATTTGATGAAACAACGAATATAGGAGCTTTGGTTTCAAAACAGCATTTAGAAAAAGTAACATCTTTTATTGATAATTCAGAACAATTTGGAGGAAAGGTCATTTTTGGAGGAAAAAGAGTAACTGTTCAGAATTCGGAAGAAGGGTATTATTTAGAACCAACAGTTATAGAAGTAACAGATAATCAATGTCAATTGAACCAAGAAGAAATTTTTGGTCCTGTAGTCACTATCATGTCATTCAAAACGGATGAAGAAGCGTTGCAATTAGCCAATGATGTTTCTTTCGGATTGTCAGCTACCTTATGGACTCAGAATTTAAACAGAACCATGAGAATTTCTAAACAAATTCAAGCTGGAATTGTTTGGGTAAACACTTGGTTATTAAGAGATTTAAGAACTCCGTTTGGCGGAATGAAAGCATCCGGTGTTGGAAGGGAAGGCGGATTTGAAGCGCTTCGATTCTTTACAGAACCAAAAAATGTATGTATTAGGTATTCGTAAATTTAAACTAAATTGTCCTCTAGAGTGCAGTCGAGAGGTTATTATGAAAACGTATTTTGTTTGTATATTGAAATGTTCTGATAAACTATTGTATGTTGGGATTACAAATAATCTTCAAAGAAGATTTGAAGAACATCAAAAAGGAGAAAATGCAAATTGTTTTACCTTTAAAAGAAGACCATTAGAACTAATATTTAGTCAAGTTTTTAATAATTTAGAGGAAGCAATTTACTTTGAGAAGAAAATTAAAAAGTGGAGTGCAAAGAAAAAGTTAGCCTTGACAAATGATAACTTTGATATGTTAGAAATCTTATCAGAATCTAGAAATGCCACTCATCATAAATATAGACCAAATTGATAATTAGGTCTCGACTGCGCTCGAACTGACAAAAATAAGAAAAAAATGAATTTAGGATTACAAAATAAAAACGCCTTAGTCTGCGGAAGTACACAAGGAATTGGAAAAGCAAGCGCTATAGCTTTAGCAAAAGAAGGAGTAAATGTTACTTTATTGGCTAGAAATGAAAATGCATTACAAGAAGTTTTAAAAGACCTTCCTCAAAATGGAAACCAACATCATAGTTATTTAGTAGCCGATTTTTCTAAACCCAGTAGTGTAAAAAAGATTATTTTGACAAATAACAACTTCCATATTTTAATCAATAACACTGGAGGCCCTAAAAGTGGTTCCATTTTAGAAGCAACACCAGAACAGTTTTCAGATGCATTTCAAATGCATGTAATAGTCAATCAAATTTTAGTTCAGGCAGTTGTGCCATTTATGAAAACTCAATATTTTGGAAGAATTATAAATATTATATCTACTTCGGTAAAAGAACCCATTCCTGGTTTAGGTGTCAGTAATACCATTAGAAATGCTGTAGCAAATTGGTCAAAAACCATGGCAGAAGAAGTTGCTGAATTTGGAATAACCGTTAACAATGTGCTTCCTGGTTTTACAGATACAGCTCGTTTAGATCAAATTATTAACATAAAAGCTACACGTGCTCATACTTCTATAGAACAAATGACAGAGATTATGAAAGGATATGTACCTGCAAAACGATTTGCAAAACCTGAAGAAACGGCTAATGCAGTTACCTTTCTAGCAAGTAGTGCAGCAAGCTATATTACAGGAATTAATTTACCAGTTGATGGTGGAAGAACAAAATCGTTGTAACTTTATAGAGTAAAATATTTTATTATGAGCAAACTTGTACAGCCCTTAAATTTTAAAAATTGGATCGATGAACACCGTCATTTATTAAAACCACCCGTTGGAAATAAATGTGTTTGGGACAATGGAGAATATATTGTGATGGTTGTTGGTGGACCAAACTCTAGAAAAGATTATCATTATAATGAAACTCCAGAATTTTTCTATCAAGTGGAAGGTGACATGATTTTAAAAATTATTGACGATGGAAAACAAGTAGATGTTGCCATAAATGAAGGTGATATTTATTTATTACCAGCAAAAGTTCCGCATTCACCGCAAAGAAAAAAGAATACAGTAGGTTTGGTGATAGAATATCCAAGATCTGAAGGAATGAAAGACGCTTTAGAATGGTATTGTGAAAGCTGTGATGACCAATTGTACAGGGAAGAATTTGCCTTGGATAATATAGAAACAGATATGCCAAAAATATTTGATGCATATTACTCTGATGAAAAAAAATGTAGCTGTTCTAATTGTGGAACAAAAATGGAAGCCCCTAAAAAAATATCATAATGAAACGGAAACTACGTATCAACGGACATTCACATTTACTTCCGTATCCAGAAGAGATTCCTCAATATATGAAAGACAAAGGAATTTTTTGGGTAGATAAAGACAGGAAGTTTATGTTGCAAAAGGATTGGAGTAGGCCAGTAACAGATTCGAGTTTCTTCTTAAATGAAAAATTAGCTTGGATGGAGAAATTCAAGATTGATCATGCGGTGGTATTAAACCTTTCTCAATTATACGGAAACGGTTTGCGAGTAGAGGAAATGAAGCAAGCTTTAAAATTTCAAAACGATTTTAATGCTAGAATACAACAAGAAAATCCTTCAAAATTTACATGTGGATTTGTAGTTCATCCTGGATTTGTTCAAGGAGCTTGTTGGGAAATTGAGCGTTGTGTAGAACAATTAGGAATGCGGCTTTTATGTTTGCCAACTCATTATATGGATACAATTGGAACTTGGCGATGCATTTTTGACGAAGAAAATGAGCGCATTTTTGAATTGGCAGATAAATACAATTTAGCAATTGAGATTCATCCCTATGATGGAGAAAAATTTATCAAATTACAAAATACTTCTTGGCGGTTTCATTTGATTTGGATGCTGGCACAATGTGCCGATGCATATCATTTTTTAACCTTAAATGGGTATTATGAAAAATATCCAAATATGCGTGTTTGTTTTGCTCATGGAGGTCAATTAGCGCAAATGAATCTAGGAAGAAGGATTCAAGGTTTTGATGGGAGACCCGATTTGTTTGAAGGGAAAGAACACCCAAGAAAGGCAGTTGGACATAAAAACATTTTCTTTGACACCTTGGTTCATGATACAGGTTCTCTAGAATTATTGGTAAAAAATCAAGGCTCCAGTCAAGTGCTAATGGGATTGGATGACCCCTATCCTTTAGGAGAAATGGAAAGTGAAATTCAATCTTCTTATCCAGGAAAAATTTTGGATTTAGCATTAGAAAGAGAAATTATTAATTCTCAACAATATGATGAAATTTGGGAAGACAATACTTTGCGTTGGTTGTTTGGAAATGATGAAAAAGCGAAACAAGACTTAATTGATAAGATTTTACAGTAACTAATTAGTTGTCTTTACTGAATAACTTTTCTATACGTATTTGATTTTTAAAATTTTAATTGATACTTGTAAATGTTGTTTCTTACTTAATAAGTACCTTGATAGTTTCGTTTTTAGTAATACTAAATTGTACTTTTTCAAATTTTGGAGGACCAAAACGACCTTTTTCCCCATTAGAAAAACCATAAGGTTCTATGGGAATTCCTAGAAAATTAGTATCAAGTTTTTCATTTTCATTTAGGTCATGAAATAACGAAAATGCATACACTCCTTTTGAGATATCTTTCAAAAGAATCGTTGCTTTATTATTGATCACTCTTACTTTAGCAGTTTTATAAGTGTCCTCCATATAATTTTCTTCAGAATTATACAAAGCTAAGAGAATAGCCCCCTTATTATATTTTGTGATAGTAACGTCAAGAGTAACTGTTACAGTTTCATTTTCTTGAGCAAATAATGTTGAAATTCCACTACATAATATTATAAGTGTTATAAATATTGTTTTCATTTTCAGTGTGTGATACTTCAAATATCTTATGATTTTTTTTATTTGCATTATAAAATATTCCTAATTTTTGCTTGCAAAAGGATTCTAATTATATTTTTAGCTGCTTATATATTACATGATTTAATAAAACGATCATAAATTTATTTTTATCTGTTTTAAAGATGCATCAGAATTAATATATTCTGAAATAATTTTCAGACGAATTTCATCTAAAGAACCCTCAAAATAAGTAGCCCATTTCTCTTCTTTAAATAGATGTTTAATTTTCTTAACCCTCTTTTGAGCTTCTATATAAGTAAAAAGATAATTCTCTTTAGATGTTTTATCTGGTTGAATTTTAACTGTTTTTTTATTAAAATTGACACTGATGTAGAATAATTTTTCAGTTTCATTCAAAGAGAAAAAATCGTCCCATTTCGCAAAAGCAATTACAGTTTGTTGATTTTTATAACTCTTATTTGAAATTAATTTCCATCTACAATTAGCAACTCTTCCCCAATGATTCGATTTTCTATAAACACCTTCTTTTGTATAGTAATACAAACTATTTGATTTACTTATAAAATATTTCTCTTTTGGTATTTCAAAGTCATTTACTTGCTGAAATTCACAAAAGGTATGTTTAAAGAAGTTTGTTTGATCGTAAGTTTTCAAATGGAAACAAATTGAATTAAAAAACGCAACCAAATTAATGATTGCGTTTTAATTTTATAAAACAAAAGATGTTTTTTTGCTTATTTGACTTCTTCGAAATCTACGTCTTCTACATTATCACCTTCTGCATTTGCATCAGCTTGAGGTTGACCTTGGTCAGCTCCAGTATTAGCTCCAGCTTCTTGCTCTGCTTTGTACATTTCTTCAGAAGCAACTTTCCAAGCTTCATTAATGGTTGACATTGCAGCATCAATTTGTGCAAGATCTTTAGATTCATGAGCGGCTTTTAATTCAACTAAAGCAGCTTCAATTGGACCTTTCTTATCGTCAGATAATTTATCTCCAAATTCTTTTAGTTGCTTTTCAGTTTGGAAAATCATTCCATCAGCAGCGTTTATTTTCTCAGCAGTTTCCTTAGCTAGTTTGTCTGCATCGGCATTAGCTTCAGCTTCTTGTCTCATTTTCTCGATTTCTTCTTCTGATAATCCTGAAGAAGCCTCGATTCTAATTTCATGAGATTTGTTAGTTCCTTTGTCTAATGCGGAAACTTTAATAATTCCGTTGGCATCAATATCAAAAGTTACTTCAATTTGAGGAACTCCCCTTTGTGCTGGAGGTAAGCCATCTAAATGGAAACGTCCAATCGTATTATTGTCAGCAGCCATGGCTCTTTCACCTTGTAAAACATGAATTTCTACAGATGGCTGATTGTCTACAGCTGTTGAGAATACTTGAGATTTCTTTGTTGGAATGGTTGTATTTGCATCAATTAACTTCGTGAAAACATTCCCCATAGTTTCAATTCCTAATGATAAAGGTGTTACGTCTAATAACAAAACATCTTTTACATCACCCGTTAAAACTCCTCCTTGAATAGCAGCTCCTAAAGAAACAACTTCATCTGGGTTTACACCTTTACTTGGCGCTTTACCAAAGAATTTTTCAACAGCTTCTTGAATTGCAGGAATACGAGTTGATCCTCCAACTAAGATAATTTCATCAATATCTGAAGTTGATAAATCAGCATTTTTTAATGCTGTTTTACATGGCTCAATCGTTCTTTTTACTAAATCGTCAATTAATTGTTCAAATTTTGCTTTTGTTAAGCTTCTTACTAGGTGTTTTGGTCCACTTGCCGTTGCCGTTACATAAGGTAAGTTAATCTCTGTTGTAGAAGAACTTGATAATTCTATTTTAGCTTTTTCAGCAGCTTCTTTTAAACGTTGTAAAGCCATTGGATCTTCTCTTAAATCCATGTTTTCTTCGGCTTTAAACTCTTCTGCTAACCAGTTAATGATCTTTTCATCTACATCATCACCACCTAAATGAGTATCACCATCGGTAGCTAAAACTTCAAAAACTCCATCACCTAATTCTAAGATAGATACATCATGTGTTCCACCACCAAAGTCAAATACAACAATTTTCTTATCGTCGTTTGCCTTGTCTAAACCATAAGCTAAAGCAGCAGCAGTTGGTTCGTTAATAATTCTGCTAACTTTTAAACCAGCAATTTCTCCAGCCTCTTTAGTTGCTTGTCTTTGCGCATCATTAAAATATGCAGGAACAGTTACTACTGCTTCAGAAACATCATGACCTAAATAGTCTTCTGCGGTTTTTTTCATTTTCTGCAAAATCATTGCAGAGATTTCTTGCGGTGTGTATAAACGACCATCAATATCTACACGAGGTGTGTCATTGTCTCCTTTCACTACTTTATATGGTACTCTTTTCACTTCTTTCGAAGATTCAGAGAATTTATTCCCCATAAAACGTTTGATAGAATATACTGTTTTGGTTGGATTTGTTACAGCTTGACGCTTTGCAGGATCTCCTACTTTACGTTCTCCACCTTCAACAAAAGCAACGATAGAAGGAGTGGTTCTTTTTCCTTCTGCATTCGGGATTACAACAGGCTCGTTTCCTTCCATTACTGAAACACATGAGTTGGTTGTTCCTAAATCGATTCCTATAATTTTACTCATAATAATTATTTATATTTTTATTTATTGTCTAATTTTTAGCTTACTACCTATTCAGTCAATATGTATGCCAATAGAATTTTAGCTTAAGATTGTCAGAATTTTTAGGATCTCTGACTTTTTTGGTGACAGATTGACAGAATTTGTCTTTTTATTCATGAAATTTCTTCATTTCTTACCATACTATTTGGTTATATTTGGCTCAAACAAATCAACATTAATTAGTATAACATGAGTAAGTTTGATGAGAAAATCATCTTTTATAAGCAAAACATGGATAAAATGGGATTGGCTTATGAAGACGAGTTGTTTAATAAAGTTACCAGAGGATTAGGTCCTTCTATATTTAAAAGAGATGCTGCATCTGTTTCTACCTCAGATGAAAAAGAAATATTTACTGTCAAACATAACTTCTTAATCAAGAAACTTGGTTTAGAGGATGGAGAATATTTAGATAAAGCTATTGTAAAAGTTGCAGAGATGATGGGATTAACAAATAGAGTAAAATACAGAGCTATTTTTTATTATTTGTTGGTCAAAGAATTAGGCCAAGAGTCTAAAATTTTAAGCTGATGTCTCAATTTATTAGTGTCTTCGACATGTTAAAGATTGGAGTAGGCCCGTCTAGTTCTCATACTTTAGGACCTTGGAGAGCAGCACAATCTTTTATAGAAAAATTGCGCATACATAATTTATTTCATCTTGTTGATGCCGTAAGAATAGATCTTTACGGCTCTTTATCTCTTACAGGTAAGGGTCATGCTACGGATATTGCAGTACTTTTAGGATTAAGCGGTGAAGATCCAGAAACCATTGATGTTAGAGAGATTGAAGATATCATAAAAGATACTGAACTTTTTAAAACCATAAAATTGAATGGAATAAAAGAAGTTAATTTTTCTACTGAAGATTTAATTTTTAATAAAGAGTTTTTGTCTTACAATCCAAATGGAATGACCTTTACAGGATATTCTGAAGGAAAAGAAATTTCTAAGGAAACCTTTTTTTCAATTGGTGGTGGTTTTATTATTCAGGAGGATGATAATTTAGTTGAAGAAATTGAGATTACAAAACATAACTTTCCATATCCCGTAAATAAAGCATTGCAACTAGAAGAATATTGCGAGCGTGAGAACCTTCAAATTTCTGACATCATTTTTGCAAATGAATTAGTTTTAAATTCAAAAGAAACAATCGACTCTGAACTTAGTAGGGTATGGGAAACCATGCTAGAATGTATGTACATAGGGTGTCATACTTCTGGGAATTTACCGGGTGGTTTGCATGTAAAAAGAAGAGCTTTTGACACACATCAAAAACTAATAAAAGATGCAGCATATTCCAATCCACAAGAATGGATTACTGCCATTAGAAGTACGGAAGTAAAATTTAGAGAAATTTTAAAGTGGGTGAGTTGTTTAGCGCTGTCAGTAAACGAAGTGAATGCTTCTTTAGGTAGAGTAGTTACTGCGCCAACTAATGGAAGTGCAGGTGTAATTCCTGCGGTTTTAATGTATTATTTGGTGATAGAAAATCATGAAGCCGACTTTGAACACATCAAAAAGTTCTTATTAGTAGCTGGGGAAATTGGAAGTATTTTTAAGAAAAATGCAACGATATCCGCGGCCATGGGAGGTTGTCAAGCCGAAATTGGTGTTTCTTCTGCAATGGCTGCTGCAGGGTTAACAGAATTATTAGGAGGTACGGCGGCTCAATGTTTATCAGCTGCAGAAATAGCGATGGAACATCATTTAGGTTTAACTTGTGATCCAATTGGTGGACTGGTTCAAATTCCATGTATCGAAAGAAATTCTATGGGAGCAATTAAAGCGATTCACGCCGCAGAAATTGCTTTAGAAACCAACCCAAAAGAATCCTTAGTACACCTAGATAAAGTAATAGCAACCATGTGGGAAACCGCAAAAGACATGAACAAAAACTACAAAGAAACTTCAGAAGGAGGTTTGGCGGTTACAGTTAGAATGGTAGATTGTTAAAACAAAAAAAATCCCAAGAAAATTAAGAAATATTTCTTGGGATTTTTAACTAACTAAAAATTAACTAATCTTTTGAACTATTTACAGCTAAGTTATAAACTACAAGTCCAAAACCAATTTTGTTTATTGCATCTCCAATATTATAAATAACATTTAAGTCCAATCCTCCAAAGATACTTTCGTACCAACCTGGAGTTCCAGCCATATACCCAATTGGATAAATAGCCCACCCAACTAATACAAACCAACATAGTGTTTTGTGTGCGCTTAAAACTGCTCCACCAGCTTCAACAGCTAATTTTTTAGCAGAACCTAACCAGATATCATATACAATAACAAAGTAAGCTATTCCAGATACTAGACCCCAAAGCCAAGCATTATCTCTATCTAAAGTTTCACCTATGTAACCTGTTACTAACATCACAACTGATAAGAAGATTAATCTCCACATCATTGATTTTTTAGCACCAGCAACTTTTAAAATTAAATAGAATTCAACACACATTAGAGGTACTGTTAATACCCAGTCTACATAACGAAAGAAAGTTGGAGATTCTGCATTAGATGCCCAATAATCTCTCATATACCAATAGTGAACTGCAGCTATAAAAGTAATCAGACCTGATACTAATATTGAAGTTCTCCATTTTTTGTCAAAAGTATTCATTGAAAAGAAAAAGAATACTGCTGCTGCCATCATAGCCATACATCCTACAAAGAATGTAAAACCTACGTAATCGTCTGTTGCAATCTTAGCAACTGATAAATAATTTAATAAGTAGTTCATTATAAATTTGATTTGTTAGTAAATGATTTCGTTTAATCATTTAGATTAATAGAAAAACGAAAATACAAAAAAAACTGTAACTTTGAAAAAAAAATAAAAATTGAAAGTTGATTATCAAGATTTTATAATTTTCTTCACTTTTCTGTTACTTTGGATTAGTGTTCAATTTGGGAAAATAGTAGAAGATTCTTTGGCTTATATTTTTGTGCTTTCTATAGGAATCATTCATGGTTCTAATGATTTTACGATTCTAAGAAAACAACAAAAGGGTACTATTAGTTTTATAAAATCGACAGGAGTATATTTATCTTTAATGCTACTTTGTATTATTAGTTATCTGATAAATTCTTATCTAGCGATTCTCTTTTTTATAGTATTAAGCTCTTATCATTTTGGTGAACAGCATCTAGAAAATAAGATTACTGGTAAAAAATTTGTAAAAAGTTTCATATACATACTATATGGTTTACTGATTTTTTCTTTAATCTTTATTGTGAATATGAATGATGTTGATACAATTATGTTAAATCTGACAGGAACACTGATTCCAAAAGTTTGGATTAATATGCTGCTATTATTTTCTTCCTCTATGATGCTGATCTTATATGGTTATCAGCGATTAAAAAAAATAGCCTTTAACTTTAATATTATAAGAGAATTGTTTTATGTTTTTTTACTGTATTTAGTTTTTAAAACTAGCTCCCTTATTCTAGGTTTTGCTATTTATTTTGTTTTGTGGCATAGTATACCTTCAATTTTAGATCAAACAAAATTTTTATGGGGAGATAAAACTAAAAAATCGCTTTTAAATTATTTTAAAACAGCATTTGTATACTGGATAATAAGCATTGTTGGGTTATTAGTTGCTTACTACTATTTAACGGAGAACTTATTTAGTTCGGTGATTTTTCTGGTTTTATTTGCTGTGACAGCACCGCATGTTTGGGTAATGAATCGAATGAAAAAGTAGTTTTATCTTGTAAATACTAATTCTGTTTCAGTAGATAATGTTTCGCTAAACCCATAACCCTCGGTATTGAATCCTTTTAATTCATTCAACGAATTTACATTGTTGTCTAAAATATAGCGGACCATTAATCCACGAGCTTTTTTAGCATAAGTCATGACAATTTTATAATCTCCATTTTTTAATTCTTTAAAAATGGGAGTAATCATAGGAACTTTTAAAGCTTTTTGAGGTACTGCTTTAAAATATTCTGAACTCGCTAAGTTGATAAGTAAATCATCTTCTTGCATTTCTGCATTTAACGCATCAGCTAAATCTGTATTCCAAAATTTATAAAGATTATCTGCTTTGCCAACTTTTATTCGTGTTCCCATTTCTAAACGGTAAGGCTGGATAAGATCTAACGGCTTTAGTAAACCATACAAACCAGATAAGATTCGCAAACGATCTTGTAATAAAGAGATTTTTTCTTCTGGTAAAGTGGTAACATCCAATCCTCTAAAAACTTCCCCTGTAAAAGCATACACTGCTTGTTTTGCATTGTCAAGAGAAAATGGAGGTTGCCAGTGTTGGTTTCTATCATAATTCAATGCTGCCAAAGCCGGAGAAATTTTCATTAAGTCTCCGAGTTTATTAGTTGATAAGCTTTTCAATTTCTTGTTAAGCTTTAAAGAATCTTCTAAAAATGAAGGTTGCGTATATAAACTTGTGGTTGCTTTGCTTTCAAAATCTAGTGATTTTGCAGGAGAGATAATTATTTTCATTTTGTCTTTGCGTAAATTCTAGGTAAAAATACAACTCATATTATCTGCGAGCAAATAAGTACAATCAATAATATTTTTTACTATATAGTTAAGATTGATAATAGGTATAAATACCTGTTTTTATAAAGTGGTTGTAGTATGAATAAATACTCTTTAAATTTATGCTTTAAATTGATATTAAATACGATGATTTCAAACACAATAGAATCTGTGGATACAAAAAATGATTGCATTAAGTTGCCTTTCACTTTTGATGTTGATAAAATGAGGGAAGAGGTTGCAGCCTTAGATTTAAATAACTTTATTTAGTATAATTTTTTGCCTTTACGATCACCTGCTCATATTGTAGATTCTTCAAGAGAAATTCCATCGCCACCAGATGATTATGCAGACGGTTCATGGACAGAATGGCTAAATACCATCCAGTTAGAAGCTTCTTCCTACATAAAAAAGCATCGTAGAAAAATTTCAAGAACATACTACTGTTACCTTGGTTAGAATGCTTCGCTTAGAGACCGGAAATCATGTAAAAGAACATATAGATCCTACTTTAGGATTACAAGTAGAAAAGTCAGTTATTAGACTAACTATTCCCATTATTAAGGAAGAAGGAGTTAATTTTTATTTGAAACATAAAATTGTTCCCATGAAACCAGGTAAATGTTGGTACATGAGATTAACTGATCCGCATAGTGTTGAAAATAATAGTACTACCGATAGGATTAATATTACGATTGATATGATTCCAAATCAATGGGTGAGAACTATGATTTTAGAGAATAACAATTAATGTAGCAATGAATCAGTATAGAAGTGTAACAATTAAAGCAATTGATACATCGGTAAATTCACACATTGATAAATTTAATTTTTAATCCTTCGAATTCAAGGTATAGGTTCTCCATTTTTCTAGACAATCAGTAATGTCTTGTGGTACTTCACAATCAAATTGCATCATCTCTTTGGTAATAGGGTGTCTAAAACCTAGGGTTTTTGCATGTAAGGCTTGTCGAGGTAACACCTTAAAACAATTTTCTACAAATTGCTTGTATTTGGTAAAGGTTGTCCCTTTTAAAATATCATTTCCACCATATCGTTCATCATTAAATAAAGTATGACCAATGTGTTTAAAATGTGCTCTAATTTGATGCGTTCTTCCTGTCTCTAATTTACACTCTACTAAAGTAACATAGGTAAAACGTTCTAAAACTTTAAAATGGGTAACGGCATGTTTACCAAATTCACCATCAGGAAAAACATCCATTTGCAAACGGTTTTTAAAACTACGTCCAATGTTTCCTTCTATAGTTCCTTCGTCTTCTTCAATATTTCCCCAAACCAACGCAATATATTTACGGTTAGTTTTTCTATCAAAAAATTGTTTTGACAAATGTGCCATTGCAAATTCTGTCTTTGCTACAACCAACAAACCACTTGTATCTTTGTCAATTCTATGCACCAATCCCGGACGCTCATTACTGTTGGTCGGTAAGTTTTCTACATGATAAATTAAGCCATTTACCAATGTGCCAGAATAATTTCCATGACCAGGATGTACTACCATTCCTGCAGGTTTATTCACGACCATTAAGGTGTCATCTTCGTACACAATATCAATTGGAATATCTTCAGCAACCAATAAGTTTTCTGCTGGAGGATAGGCCAAAACAATGCGAACTACATCTTTCGGTTTTATCTTGTGATTGGATTTTACAGGAATATCATTTACCAAAATATTACCTGCTTTGGCAGCCTGTTGTAATTTATTTCTGGTAGCGTTTTCAATAAAATTCATTAGAAATTTATCAACACGAAGCGGTACTTGACCATCGGTAGCAACTACTTTATGATGTTCATATAATTCTTCGTTTTCTAATTCGGGTGTAAAGTCTTCTGCCATGATCTATTTTCGTTCTCCGTCACCTAAAATTAGATCAATAACAGAATTTTTTGGAAGTTTATTTCCAGGTTTTATATTTTTCCCATTAGACTTTAAACCACGAACCACATCTTTTCCAATATCTGGAATATAAGAGAATTCACCAATTTTAAAACCAATAGATTGTAATTGAGTTGTTGCTTGACGTTTAGTTCGACCGTTTAAATCAGGGATGGTAATATCTCTGTATTTAGATGGGTTTAATGTTAAATAAATTTTACGTTTTTCTTTGACAAAATCACCAGTTTCTGGAGTCTGATCTATCACAGATTTATTTGGGTAATTTGGATTATAACTTACAGAATCGATAACAATAAAGTCTAGATTTAGCTCCTTTAATTTAGTTTCAACATCGGTTAACGACATTTTATTTAAATCGGGAACTTGTATTTTTTGATCATGATTCGTTGTAAAACCCAACCACCAATGTAATATAAAAACAAATAGTAAAACACCAATAACAGCGATACCAATTTGCACCAAGAAAGATTTACTTTTTAAAAAACCAAAGAAACTCATTTTTTCTTTTTTTAGATGAGACAAATGTAGTGTAAAAATAGAATTAATCGAATTGACAATTCTTTTATCTATCAACGAAATTTTAACTAAGTTTGTGTGTAAACCAATAAAGAAATGCAAAAAAATATTGCCATTGTGATGGGAGGTTATTCTTCTGAAGCAGAAATTTCATTAAAAAGCGGTGATGTAGTCTATAATTCTTTGGATACAAACAAGTATCGTTTGTACAAAGTGTATATTTTAAAAAGCAAATGGTTTTTGATGGAAAATCAACAAGAATACTTTATTAATAAAGACGATTTTTCAGTAACTATAGGTGAAGATAAAATTATATTTGATTGTGTTTTTAATGCAATTCATGGAGATCCAGGAGAAAATGGAGCTTTAATTGCTTATTTTGATTTGTTAGGAATTAAACATACATCGGCCCCATTTTATCAAATGGCATTAACCTTTAATAAGCGAGATACCTTAAGTGTTGTAAAAGAATACGGAATTAAAACGGCCACTTCTTTTTATATGCATCAACGTGATGAAATTAATACTTCAAAAATTATAAAAAAAGTAGGGTTGCCTTGTTTTGTAAAACCTAACAATGCCGGTTCTAGTTTTGGTATTTCAAAGGTATATAAAGAAGAAGATTTAACAACAGCAATTGAAAAAGCTTATCAAGAAGATGCTGAAATTTTAATAGAATCTTTTTTAGATGGAACCGAAGTTTCAGTAGGAGTTATTCAATATCAAGGAAAGGTAAAAGTATTGCCGATGACTGAGATAGTATCAGAAAATGATTTCTTTGATTATGAGGCAAAATATGAAGGGAAATCTCAAGAAATTACACCGGCAAGAATCACCAAAGCAGCACAACGAAAAGTAGAAAAAGTAGCCAAAAAAGTCTATGAAATTTTAAATATGAAAGGTTTTTCAAGATCTGAATACATATTAGTAAACGATGAGCCTTATTTCCTTGAAATGAATACTGTTCCAGGAATGACAGAAGAAAGTTTATTGCCTCAACAAGCACAAGAAGCCAATATTAGTCTTTCAGATTTATTTGATAATGCCATTCAAACGGCACTAAATTAAACAACATGAAAAAAGCAGTTTTCCCCGGTTCATTTGATCCAATAACCCTGGGTCATGAAGATATTATTACAAGAGCAATTCCTTTGTTTGATGAAATTATTGTTGCTATTGGAATTAATGCCGATAAAAAATACATGTTTTCTTTAGAGCAAAGAAAAAAGTTTATTGAAGATTGTTTTAAAGAGTATAAAAATGTAAAAGTGTTTACCTATAAAGGGTTAACCGTTGATTTTTGTAAAAAAAATGATGTAGATTATATCGTTAGAGGTTTGCGTAATCCGGCTGATTTCGAATTTGAAAAAGCGATTGCACACACGAATAGAGATTTAGCTCCAATAGAAACTGTTTTCTTATTAACTGCGGCTAAAACATCGTACATCTCGTCCTCAATCGTAAGAGATGTATTAAGAAATGGAGGAGATGTTTCTAGTTTAGTTCCCTCTTCAGTAATTTCAAAAATTGATCTTTAAAAAATGAAAAAAATTAGTTTTCTTTTTCTAGCGATGACATGTATGATGTGTCAGCAAGAAACTCCAAGTAACAAAGATTTCATCACACAATTTGAAAAATCTGGAGGAACCGAAACTCCAGAATACAAAGATGTCATTTCTTACTATAAAGATTTATCCGACACCTATTCAGAAATCTCCTTGTTTGAAATGGGAGCAACCGACTCTGGAAATCCATTACACATTGTTGTTTTTAATTCAGATAGAAAAATTGCATTGAAAGACATTAAGAATTCTTCAAAAAATAGAATGCTTATTAACAACGGAATTCACCCTGGCGAATCAGATGGAATCGATGCGTCTATGATGTTGTTAAGAGACATCGTACAAAATGATTCTCTAAAGAAAGTATATCAAAACATCATTATTGCGGTAATTCCTATTTACAATATTGGCGGAGCATTAAATCGAAATTCACATACCAGAGCCAATCAAAACGGACCTAAAGCATATGGTTTTAGAGGAAATGCTAGAAACTACGATTTAAACAGAGATTTCATCAAACAAGACACTAAAAACGCTGCTGCTTTTGCAGGGGTTTACCATACGATAGATCCAGATGTTTTTATAGATAATCACGTAAGTAATGGTGCAGATTATCAGTATGCAATTACACATTTATTTACGCAACATAATAAGTTAGGAGGTTCTATAGGGAAGTTCTTAGAAACTCAAATGAGACCAGCTATAGAGAATTCTATGATTGTGAAAAAGATTCCCATTACACCATACGTAAATGTTTGGGGAAGTACACCTAAACAGGGATGGTCGCAGTTTTACGATTCACCAAGATATTCAACAGGATATACAACACTTTTTAATACTTTAGGAATGATGGTTGAAACACATATGTTAAAACCGTATAAAATTCGAGTAGAACAAACCTATGAATTGATGTTGTCAATGCTAGATTTTACCGAAGAAAGGTCGGCAGATATCAAAACGGTTCGCAAAAATGCCATCAAAGAAATCCTAGATAAGAAAACCTATCCAATTTCATTTGAAATCAATCCAAAAAAAGAACCAACAACCCTCCAATTTAAAGGATATGAAGGAGAGATGATCGCTAGTGAAGTAACTACTGGGAAACGATTATTTTATGATAAATTAAAACCATTTTTAGAACCTGTTTTTTATAAGAATCAGTTTAGATCAAATAATGACGTAAGCATTCCTAAAGCTTATATATTAAAACAAGGTTGGCATCGAGTAGTAGATCGATTAAAAAATAATCAAATCGAATTTACTCAGTTTAAAAATGACACCACTTTTGTTGTAGAAACCTTTCATATAGATGATTATAAAACAAGAACGAATGCCTACGAAGGTCATTATTTACATTACGACACGAAGGTGAAAATTGATTCTATTCCCCTGCGTTTTTCTAAAGGAGATATCTACATTCCTATAAATCAAAAAGGAGCGAGATATATTATAGAAACACTGGAGCCAGCAGCAACGGACTCCTTTTTTAATTGGAACTTTTTTGATACGGTTTTACAGCAAAAAGAAGGCTATTCTGCCTATGTTTTTGAAGAGGTTGCTGAGCAGTTTTTAAAAGAAAATCCTGACGTTAAAAAGGAATTCGAAGATAAATTAGCTACCGATAAAGATTTTGCAAAGAATCCTAGAGCACAGTTAAATTTTATTTATAAGAAAAGTCAGCATTACGAGAAAGCACACCTATTATTGCCGATTTTTAAAGCCTATTAATTTCTTAACTTGAACAATCTTAAATATTTATTATGCAAACACTTACAATAAATGGACAAAACTATCAAGTTGACGCTCCAGATGACATGCCTTTATTATGGGCAATTAGAGATTTAATTGGACTCACAGGAACTAAATTTGGTTGTGGGGTTGCACAGTGTGGAGCTTGTTCTATTATGATTAACGGAACGGTCGTTAGATCTTGCAGCACTTTGGTAAGTCAGGGTGTAGGTAAAGATATTACTACAATAGAAGGAACTTCTGATAGCATTCTTGCTTTAAGGCAAGCATGGCGAGATAATAATGTGCCACAATGCGGCTATTGTCAATCAGGTCAAATTATTTCTGCAGCAGAATTGTTGGATACCAATGAAAATCCAACCGATGAAGACATCGATAATGCGATGAGTGGTAATATTTGTAGATGCGGAACGTATGTTCGTATCAGAAAAGCGATTCATGATGCCGTAGAACTTAAAAAACAAGCCTGATGGAAAAGATAGAAATGAAACGTAGAGACTTTGTTAAAATATTTGGATTGGCAACTGGAGGATTACTATTGGGTTGTAATGTATCCACAGATAAAGTTGTAATCAATACTTTAAAAGACGGAATTTCTTTTGTGCCAAATCTTTTTGTTCAATTGCAAAAAGACGGAAAATTAACCATTATTGTTGCACGTTCAGAAATGGGACAAGGAATTAGAACTTCTATGGCTTCAGCAATAGCAGACGAATTAGAAGCCGATTGGCAATATGTTTCAGTACAACAAGCAACAGGTGATGCCAAGTTTGGAAATCAAAATACAGACGGATCAAGAAGTATTAGAACTTTATTAAATCCGATGCGAAAAATGGGAGCTATGGCGCGTGCTATTTTAGAGCAGGCTGCTGCTAAAAAATGGAATACAGCTCTTGCCAATTGTACAGCAGAAAATCATTTTGTAGTGAATACAGCTTCTGGTGAAAAAGTATTCTTTGGTGATTTGATTGAAGAAGCCAAAACAATTGCGATTCCTTCGGATGAAAATATCAAATTAAAAGATAAAAAAGATTTTAAATACATCGGTAAAGCAGCTGTTCGTGGTATAGATATGGAAGATTTCCTTCATGGAAATGCCAAATATGGATTAGATGCGCGTTTGCCAAATATGAAATTTGCTGCGATTGCTAGATGTCCGGTTACTTTTGGAACCGTGAAAAGTTTTGATGATAGCGATGCTAAAGAAATTTCAGGCGTAGAAAAAATTATCCAAATAGATCGTTTAAAACCACCAGCAGGTCAATTTTTTGGAATGCTAGGAGGTGTTGCTGTCATTGCAAACAATACTTGGTCGGCTTTTCAAGGAAAAAACAATTTAAATATTGAATGGGAAACGGGTGCAAATGGTTCATATGATACGGAGAAATTTAACGAGAAATTAGTAAGTAGAATTCACAACCCAGCAAAAGTAGTTCCGCCTTTTAGAGGAAGTGTAGAGAAATCATTTAAAGATGCAGATAAAGTAATTGAAGCGACGTATACAATGCCACATTTAGCACATGCACCAATGGAAGTTCCGAATGCTTTGGCATGGGTACAAGATGAAAAATGTGAAGTTTGGGCACCTGTGCAAGATCCGCAAACAGTACGTGCAGAAATCGCTCATTTCTTTGGATTCGAATTAGAAAATATTACCATTAATGTAATGTTACTTGGTGGTGCTTTTGGAAGAAAATCAAAATCAGATTTTGTAGTGGAAGCAGTTGCCTTATCTCAAAAAGTCAATGCACCGGTTCAGGTTGTTTGGACACGTGAAGATGACATACAACATAGTTTTTATCACGCACAAAATGCACAGTATTTAAAAGGATCTTTAGATAAAAATGGAAAAGTGACTGGCTGGTTACACCGTGTTGCATTTCCATCGATTACTTCTAGTTTTAAGCCCATGTCAGATTATTTGGCTGGTTTCGAATTAGGAATGGGGTTTACCAACAATCCCTTTCAAATAGAAAACTTTCAAATAGAAAATGCTAAGGCAGAATCTCATGTAAGAACGGGTTGGTTACGTTCTGTTTCTAATATTATAAGTGGATTTGGAATCAACTCTTTTATGGATGAACTGGCAATAGCAGGAGGGACTGACCAAATTGAATTTATGTTAGATCTCATAGGAAAAGACAGAGTTCCTATTGCAGAATCTCCACATCCATTTAATTCAGCTCGATTAAAAAATGTACTTGAAAAGGTAAGAGGATTGTCTAACTGGAGAAGACCTTTGCCGGAAGGTCATGGAATGGGAGTTGCTATTCATTACAGTTTTTATAGTTACGTGGCAACAGTCGCTGAGGTTTCTGTAAAGAATGGTAAAGTAAAAGTAATTGATATTTATTCGGTTTTAGACTGCGGAATGTATGTCAATAGAGATGCTGTGATGAACCAAATGGAAGGAGCCGCAATTTTTGGAACCTCTTTGACATTATTTGGGAAAATATCAGCTAAAAACGGCGCCGTAGAGCAAAGTAATTTTCATGATTACAAGATGACAAGAATGAAAGATGCACCCAATGTATATGTAGAATTAATTGATAACAATGAAGACCCAACAGGGGTAGGAGAGCCAGGGGTACCACCAATTTCGGCAGCAATTTGTAATGCCATTTTTAATGCTTCGGGTAAACGTGTACGATCGTTACCGTTGTCAGATCATGGAATGGTTTAAATATTTTTATTGACAATGAAAAGTGATCTTTCAAAAGATGTAGAAATGGTTACAGATCTTGGCAGTATTATTATTCGTCTTTCAGATGAAACTCCAATTTATCGTACTAATTTTATAAAATTAGTAAATCAAAAGTTTTATGATAGTATAGCATTTCTTCGAGTGATTGAAAATTTTGTTATTCAAGCTGGAAATTCAACTACAAAACCTTCTGAAGAATACAAAGGGAATGGTGATCCTAAATTGCCTTACACAATTGAATCCGAAATAAATGATAAATTATTTCACCAACGAGGAGCACTTGGAGCGGCAAGAACAGGAGGAGTTTTCAATCGAAAACGTTTGTTTAGCGGACTGTAATTTTATATTGTTCAAAGAGGTGTTTATGTGGATAGTGCTTTAAATAAAACTCTAGAAAGAATTAATAAACAGTTGGCATATAATACTGTGGTGAATAGTCCAGGAATTAGTGATGATATTGATGCTTTTACGAGTTTTAGAGAAGAACTTTTCTTAAAAACCGAGAAAGAGTATACTAAAAATGATACGATACAACTCAATTCTTTATATTCTAAGGTCGAGTTATATAAAATTGATTCTTTAGCGGAGGTTGCATATGAAAACATGACTAACAAATATGATTTTACGGAAGGTAGGCGTGAAGTATATAAAACGATAGGAGGAACGCCACATTTAGATCAGAATTATACCATTTTTGGACAGGTTGTAAAAGGAATGGATGTAGTGGATAGTATTGCTATTGTAAAAACAAATCATGCAGGTAAACCAATCAAAGATGTGCGAATAATATCAGTTAAAATGATTGAAAGAGAGTAGTATTAAAACTTATACTCACTCAAAGATTTCGGAAATTTTTCAGGATTTGCTGCTAAATGATATCGCGGGTCATCAATATCTTCTTCAATTACTTGATGAAAAATTGGACTCGCTTTGTATAATAATATTTTACAATCAGCACTTAGGTGTTTTAAAGTAATTTTCTTTCCTGCCGCTTGGTATTTTTCAACCAAAACAAAAATAGCTTCTAATGCAGAGTGATCAGAAACTCGAGATTCTACAAAGTCTATTTCTACTGCATCAGGATCATTTTTAATATCAAACTTATCGTTAAAAGCAGAAATACTTCCAAAGAATAATGGTCCCCAAATTTCGTATACTTTAGTTCCATCTTCTTTGATGCGTTTTCTAGCCCTAATACGTCTTGCATTTTCCCATGAGAATACTAAAGCGCTTACAATAACTCCTGCAATTACCGCAATAGCTAAATCAAAAATTACGGTTAATCCAGAAACTAAGAACAATACGATTAAATCTGCTTTTGGAATTTTGTTTAATATTCTAAAGCTAGACCATGCGAAGGTTCCAATCACTACCATAAACATTACTCCAACCAATGCAGCAATAGGAACTTGTTCTATATAAGAAGAAGCAAATAAGATAAAAATTAATAACATAACAGCGGCTGTAATACCAGACAAACGACCTCTACCGCCACCTTTAATATTGATAATAGATTGTCCAATCATTGCACAACCACCCATACCGCCAAACAGACCAGTTACAATGTTAGCTCCACCTTGCGCCATGCATTCACGGTTTGAGTTTCCACGAGTTTCCGTTAAATCATCTACTAAGTTTAGGGTCATTAAAGATTCAATTAATCCAATAGCTGCTAGAATTAAAGCGTAAGGAAAGATGAATTTTAAGGTTGCGAAATTTAAAGGTATTTTAGAAAAAGTTTCTAAAACAGGTACAGGTAAACCGCCTTTTAAACCTTCTCCACCGCCATCTCTAATAAATGAACCAACAGTAGCGACATCTAAATTTGAAAAGATAACGATTCCTGCTACTACTAATATGGCAATTAAAGCTTCTGGGAGTTTCTTTGTGACTTTGATTTTTGGTAAGCCCCACATGATTAACATGGTTAAACCTACTAAGCCAACCATCATATATAAGTTCTGACCGTCTAGCCAAACTTTTTCACCACCTACTGTGGTTTTAAACATTCCTAATTGTGATAAGAAAATTACAATGGCTAAGCCATTTACAAACCCCATCATTACTGGGTGTGGAATTAATCGTACAAATTTTCCAAGTTTTAAAATACCAGCTAAAACCTGAATGATTCCCATCAGAATAACCGTTGAGAAAAGGTAGTATAAACCTAAGTTTTCACTTTCTGCTCCCATGTCATTTCCTTCACTTACCAAACTAACCATTACTACAGCAAGTGCACCAGTTGCTCCAGAAATCATACCGGGTCTTCCACCAAAAATTGAAGTAATCAAACCCACCATAAATGCTGCATACAAACCAACAAGCGGATCTACACCAGCTACAAATGCAAAAGCAACAGCCTCTGGAACCAGAGCTAAAGCGACTGTGATTCCTGATAGAATATCATTTTGAGCATTTTTTACTCTTTTTCTAACGAATGCATTCATAATATTTGGGCTTTTTAAGAAGTCGGCAAAGATAGAAGAATAAATGAAACTTATACCGAGTGCTTTTTATTAAATTTTGATCTTAAAATAACTAATAACTAGAAGGTTACTTTTGATAATAAGTTTCAAAAACTAAATGAATATTAGCATACGTATCTTCCAATGCTTTTTTAGATTCTTCAGTATTTTTAAATGCTGCTATGGTAATTCCCTCTTCTAATTGTGGTGTTAAAACTTCATCAATTGTAGCCTCCATTTGATACCAATGAGTTTCCTTTAATCGAGCTTCTTTATTATGGAAGAAAACATGATAGGTCGTCAATAAAAAATCGTGTAATTTGAGTTGAGAAATTCCACATTCTTCTTCAACTTCTCTCACTGCTGTCTCCTCAATACTTTCTCCTTTTTCAATTCTGCCTTTTGGTAAATCCCACTTATTTCCTCTAAAAATAAACAGGAATTCTTTTTTTTCATTTAAGACCAAACCACCGGCAGCACTAATGACTTTAAAGTGATCTTTAAAATTATCCCAACATTCTTGAAGATCAACACAGAACAAAGCAACACCATCCAATCTTCCTTTTTTTAGCTTATGAATGATTTCTGGAATTGAAGTGCTTTTATAATTTAGAAGTTCAAAATCACTTTCCATAAATAAAGAATCTGTCAAAATAATAGGCCTATCATTGATAAAAACTTTATACATTTGCGGATATGATTTTACACAAAGATACAGCAAAAAAAACAGCTGAATTATTACTAAAAGTGAAGGCTATTAAACTAAGTCCTTCTGAACCATTTATTTGGGCTTCAGGATGGAAGTCTCCAATCTATTGCGATAATAGAATTACACTTTCGTATCCGGCTGTTCGTGTGTTTCTGAAAGAAGAAATTGCTAAAATAGTTGAGTTACAATATGGCAAACCAGATGTAATTGCTGGAGTTGCTACCGGAGCAATTGCAATTGGTATTTTGGTAGCTCAAGAATTAGGTGTTCCTTTTATTTATGTAAGGCCAGAGCCTAAAAGTCACGGTCGTAAGAATCAAATTGAAGGCTATTTAGAAAGCGGACAGAATGTAGTTGTCATTGAAGATTTAATCAGCACAGGGAAAAGTAGTTTAAATGCAGTGGAAGCACTAAAAGAAGCAGGAGCTCTCGTGAAAGGAATGGTTGCTATTTTCTCTTATGGATTTGACATCGCTTCGGATAACTTTAAAAAGAGTAATGTTTCTTTAACTACCTTAAGTAATTACGCTCATTTATTGGAGCAAGCTGTCGATAGTCAATACATTACTGAGAAAGAATTAGATACATTATCAGACTGGAGAAAAGATCCAGGAAATTGGAAATTATAAGACATGAATATAGAAGGAACCAAAGTAAACGTTAATAAATCAGCAAAAGAAGCCTATGAATTTTTTATGGCTTTAGAAAACTTTGAACAATTGATGCCAGAGAGTACTCAAAAGTTTAAAGTTGATGGGAATTCGTTTTTGTTTGCTTTAAAAGGAATGCCAGAAATACGATTAGTTTTAGGAGATTCTGTAGAATATTCTAAGGTAAGTTTGGGAGCGGCAAGTAGTAAGTTGTCTTTTACTTTAATGGCAAACATAGAAAATGTTTCTGATAACTCTAGTGATGTTCAATTACAATTTGAAGGAGATTTTAATCCAATGATGGCGATGATGGTAAAAAAGCCTTTAACAAGTTTTATTGATACACTTACAGAGAATATTGCTAAACTTTAGCAAAAGAAACCTCTTTAATTCCAAATTCAATTACAGCATCATCTTCAAGTCGAATTTGTAGATTTCCAAATTTAGAAACACCTGTAATCATTCCCATAAAAAAATTATTATTCTTTTTATTGATAAATGTAGTCGGAATCCCTTTTTTGTACAATGCGTTATGATATTCTTTATGCGTATCAGAAAATCTTCCTTTTTCTATAGTGTCAATTCTGTATTTTATGTTTTGAACAATGGCAACTGAAAGTGATTCCAAATTAATCTCTTTTTTTAAAATGATCTTTAAAGAGCTCGCATTTGTTAGTTCTTTAGGGAAAATTTCTTGATTTACATTTAAACCAATTCCAATGATAGTATTCTTAATCATTTCTTGTTTAAGTGTAGTTTCAATAAGAATTCCACAGATCTTTTGATTTGCTGACATTATGTCGTTAGGCCACTTAATGCTTAAGTTAGGAACTGACAACATTTTAAGACTATCATAAATGGCTAATGAGATAGCAAAATTCAAATACGCTTGCTGTTTTATTTGGAGCGATTTTAAAGTAGTGTAAGTACTGAAAGTCAAGTTTTTATAAGGTTCTGAGACCCAATAATTGTTCATTTGGCCACGTCCTGAAGTTTGATCATTTGTGGTGACAACGGTATAATCATCCAGCATAGAATTCTGAGCCAATTCTTTTAAAAAAGAATTAGTAGAGTTGGTGGCACTAAGTTTGATTAATCTCAAGCGTTAAAGAAAGCGTAAACTAATTTAATAGTACGCAATATAGTCGCAAAAAAATAATAACTTTGCTTAAAATTAAAAAAATTTAATGGCGAAAAAACCAGTTAGTGCAGATGATCTAATATCTGTAATCATAAAGGGTATTGATGATGTAAAAGGAGAAGACATCCAATTATTAGACTTAAGAGAAATAGAGAATACTGTGTGCGATTATTTTATTATCTGCTCAGGAAATTCAAATACACAAGTAAATGCAATAACTGGATCTGTTCAGAAAGTAGTTAGCAAAGAACTTAAAGATAAACCATGGCATATAGAAGGTCAGAATAACTCAGAATGGGTTTTGATGGACTATGTGAATGTGGTAGTGCATGTTTTTCAAAAACAAGTAAGAGAATTCTATGATATAGAAAGTCTTTGGGGTGATGCTAAAATAACTGAAATAAATCCAGCATAATAAAATAATAAATGAACGATAAGAATAAAAAGACAACACCAAATACACCAAAGTTCAAGTTTAATATGTACTGGATTTACGGTGCTATCATTGTTGTTGTTTTGGGAATTAGTTTTTTAAACGATGCTTCTTTTTCTACAAAGAAAATATCGACCAATCAATTTTTTAAAATTTTAGAAACAAATGATGTTGGTAAAATTTTAATAATTAACAAGAACATAGCTGAGGTATACATAAAAAAGGAAGCCGAAACAAAAGCAGAATATAAAACTCAAGTTTCTTCTCCTCTTCGTGGAAAAGGATCACCATTGTTTCAATATGATTTTGGTGACTTACAGAATTTTGAGAATAAATTAAATCAATACAAACTAAATGATAATTTAGATTTTGATATAGATTCTGATGCAAGAGGAAGTTTCTTTGAGTCTATTATTGGTTTCTTACCCTTCATTTTACTAATTGCTATTTGGATTTTCTTCATGAGAAGAATGTCTGGTGGCGGTAGTGGTGGAGGTGGTGGTGGTCAGATTTTCAACATTGGAAAATCGAAAGCAAAACTTTTTGATAAAGATACTAAAGTAAAAACAACTTTTGAAAATGTAGCCGGCTTAGAAGGAGCAAAAGAAGAAGTTCAAGAAATAGTAGATTTCTTAAAAAGCCCAGAAAAATATACAGCACTAGGAGGTAAAATACCAAAAGGAGCCTTGTTAGTAGGGCCTCCAGGAACAGGAAAAACCTTATTAGCAAAAGCAGTTGCAGGTGAAGCGGAAGTTCCATTCTTTTCACTTTCAGGTTCAGATTTTGTTGAAATGTTTGTAGGAGTAGGTGCGTCTAGAGTTAGAGATTTATTTAAACAAGCTGCTCAAAAATCACCTTCTATTATTTTTATTGATGAAATAGATGCCATTGGTAGAGCTCGCGGTAAAAACAGTATGACAGGAGGTAATGATGAACGTGAGAACACATTAAACCAATTGTTAACAGAAATGGATGGTTTTGGTACAGATGTTAATGTAATTGTTTTAGCGGCTACAAACAGAGCTGATGTTTTAGATAAAGCATTAATGAGAGCAGGACGTTTTGATAGACAAATCTATGTTGATTTACCAGATATTAAAGAAAGAAAAGAAATTTTTGAGGTGCATATAAAGCCTTTAAAGCTTGGTGAAGATGTTAAGATTGGATTTTTAGCACAACAAACTCCTGGTTTCTCGGGAGCTGATATTGCTAACATGTGTAATGAAGCTGCTTTAATTGCAGCAAGAGGGAATAAAAAAGCGATTGAACATCAAGATTTCTTAGATGCAGTTGATAGAATTGTTGGAGGTTTAGAAAAGAAAAATAAAGTAATTACTCCTAAAGAGAAAAAAACAATTGCTTTTCATGAAGCTGGACATGCAACTGTTAGTTGGATGTTAGAACATGCTGCGCCTTTAGTTAAAGTAACAATCGTTCCTAGAGGTCAAAGTCTAGGAGCTGCTTGGTATTTACCAGCAGAGAGGATGATTGTTCAAACTGAACAAATGTTAGATGAAATGTGTGCCACCTTAGGAGGAAGAGCAGCAGAAAAAATAATCTTTGATAAAATTTCTACTGGAGCATTAAGTGATCTTGAGAAAGTTACCAAACAAGCTAGAGCCATGGTTACCGTCTATGGTTTAAACGATAAAGTAGGTAATATCACTTATTATGATTCTTCAGGAAATGATGCATTTGTAAAACCATACAGCGAAAATACAGCGAAGACTATCGATGAGGAAATTTCTAAAATGATAGAATTACAGTATCAAAGAGCCATCGATATTTTATCTCATAATAAAGAAAAACTAACTACTCTAGCAGAATTATTGTTAGAAAAAGAAGTTATTTTTAAAGACGATCTTTTAAAGATTTTTGGAGAAAGACCTTTTGAAGATGAAGTTATAGAGGTTAAAGATGAAGAGATTGCAACAGTTGAAGTTGAAGATAAAGCTGAAGATAAAGTTGTAATAACTAAAAAAGTAAAAAAAGAAAGTAAAGCAGAAAAGGAAACTAAAGAAACGAGTACAGAAGAAGATAAAAATTAATTTTTTGAATGAGTTTTTTAAAAAAAATATTTTCAAATAAAAATTCGTCTAGAGAAAACGTTGCCAAAGAACAAGAGGTAAATTTATCTTTAGACGATGCTTTTGTACATAACTTTATTTCTAAAGGAGGCAAATTTTTATATAGTATCACTGAAAAAGAAATCACCAATAATTTACATCAAATTTTTGCTGAAAATAATTGGGATTCAATAATTTGTTCTGATAAAAGCTTAAAAAAATTACTTAAAAAAACTGAGGTAGAAACTCAAGATGAGTTTAGTGACAATCACCCATTTTTTACTACTTGCGAGCATTTAATTTCAGATAATGGTGATATTCTTTTTTCTTCAAATCAATTGAGTACTCATAAAATTGCTTCTTTAACTGATAACTTTATTGTCTTTGCCAAAACAAGTCAGCTTGTAAAAGATACTGGTCAAGGCTTAACAGGTATTAAAACGAACTGTAAAGAAAGTATCCCTACAAATATAAGTGCCGTTAAAAATTACACTTTAGAAAAGGAAGACGATAATTTTTTAAACTACGGTAACAATAACTCTAAAAACTTATATTTGCTTCTTTTAGAAGATTTATAATATGAGAAACCTTCTCAAGAGAGGTACTTCCGGACTTATTTATGCAGTGCTATTTATTAGCGCAATATTGTATTCAAAAGAATCATATGTTACTCTCGTTTCTCTTTTTGGGCTAGTTTGTATCTGGGAGTTTTTAAAGCTATTGAACTTTAAAAACATCATTCCTTATATTGTATTTATATCAATACTTTTTTTATCGTTTTCGAATTACAATTCTCAATTATTGATGACGATCCTACTAGTGATATCACTTACAGGATCTATTCAGTTATTAATTCAGCTCCATACTAAAAAAAATAATTTTCCATCTAACACAATTCAGAAAATAGACATTAGCATCAGATATTTGCTTTTATCTTTCGCCTTTCTAATTTTATTACCTGTAGTAAATGGAGAATATCAAGAATCCATTATTCTATCCTTGGTTATTTTTATTTGGGTAAATGATAGTTTTGCTTTTTTAGTTGGTAAAAACTTTGGAAAAAGAAAATTATTTGAAAGTGTATCACCAAAGAAAACAATCGAAGGTTTTTTAGGGGGAGTATTTTTTACAGTGATAGCAGCAATTATTATTTCATTTAACATCGATTTCTTATCGATAACCCACTGGATTGTATTATCATTAATAGTCTCTATACTAGGCACCACAGGAGATTTAGTAGAATCTAAATTTAAAAGGCAAGCTAATATTAAAGACAGTGGAACCATAATGCCAGGTCACGGAGGATTATTAGATCGACTAGATAGCTTGTTGTTTGTTGCTCCCTTTGTATATTTGTATATCCATTATATAATTTAGTTAAATGCCAAGTTTTCACAGAGAAGGTCATAAAATTATTGTTTTAACATTTGTATTTGTATTAGCAGGAATTTTATTTGCAGAACGATTTATTGAATTGTTTTGGTTGTTAAAATCAGTACAAGTTTTATTACTACTTTTTTTAATTATTGTTTTACAATTTTTTAGAAACCCTAAAAGAGTCACAGAAATTAATGACCATCAGATTATTGCTCCAGTAGATGGTAAAGTTGTAGTGATTGAAGAAGTTGAAGAACCAGAATATTTTAAAGGAAAGAGATTGCAAGTCTCAATCTTCATGTCTCCAATCAATGTTCATGTCACAAGATATGCTTTAAGCGGAGTTGTAAAATACAGTAAATATCATCCAGGGAAATACTTAGTTGCTTGGCACCCAAAAGCATCTACAGAAAATGAAAGAACCACCATTGTTGTAGAAAATTCAGTTTTTGGAGAAGTTTTATACCGTCAAATTGCAGGAGCTTTAGCAAAAAGGATTGTTAACTATGCAAAAGAAGGTGAGCAAGTTCTTCAAGGAACCGATGCAGGTTTTATAAAATTTGGAAGTAGAGTAGATGTTTTCTTGCCGCTAAACACAAAACTAAATATTAGTATTGGTGATAAAGTTAAAGGAGGAGTTCAAGTAATAGCAGAAAAATAATGAGCACTAATTTAGATGCAAAGTTTACAAAATCTTTTAACCAAATCTCTGAGTTGGAAGAAACTTTAGCACCTGATATTATGCTTAAATTATATGCTTTTTACAAACAAGCTGTTGCTGGAGATACTTTTTCTTATGATGGTGAAATAGATGTAAGAGACGCTTTTAAATTTAATGCTTGGACACAGCTAAACGGGATGTCTCAAGAAGACGCAAAAAAGCAATATATTAAGCTAGCGAAAAGTATTTTAAAAATGAATAAAAAATAAAAAGTCATGAAAAAACAAAACACATTAATTCTTATTTTATTAATAGCTTTTCAATTTACAGCATGTAATTCGGAAAAGAAAGAGGATAAAAAAGTAACAGAAACGACAAAGAAATCAACTGCAGCATTTGTTTTAAGTGAAGCTAAAAACTCTGTAGAATGGACCGCTTATAAAACTACTGAGAAAGTTCCGGTAAAAGGAAAATTTAAAAAAGTAGAAGTAACCAAAGGAGGAGAGGGAAGTAGTGTTAAAGAAGCGATTCATAATGCAGAATTCTCAATTCCAATTAGCAGTATTTTTACTTCTGACACAAGTAGAGATTATAAAATTAGAAAATTCTTTTTTGGAGTGATGGATAATACAAAATTACTATCAGGAAAATTAGTCATAGAAAATGATTCTTTAGGATATGCTAATATTACCATGAACGGTATTACGGATAAACTACCTTTTTCTTATGCAATTGACGGTAAAGAGTTTAGTATGTCTACCAAAATGGATGTGTTAAATTGGAATGCTAAATCATCAATAGATTCTTTGAATGCTGTTTGTAGAGAATTACATAAAGGATTAGATGGAATTAGTAAAACCTGGTCTGAAGTTGCAATTAATATTTCTTCAACTTTCAAATAAGAAATCTGAAATAATTAACTATATAAATCCGCCTATTGGGCGGGTTTTTTAGTTGAATTCGATATAGTCAATTTCGAATTCAAAATCGCCATATTTTTTTTCGTCAGTGATAAACCCGATTCTTACAATATCTGATAAGACCTCTTTTTTTAGCGTCTCATTCATCGGTTTTCCAATGTAATGTTTTCTAAAATCAGTAAGCTTCATGGTCGCAGTTTTCCATTCAGAAGAAGTACTTGGGAGACTCATCTTATAATTGGGAACATACCAACGTTGACTTACAGCGATTGTAAAAGCTAAAGAAATTCCAGAAGATTTATATTTAATTTTTACTTCATCAAAGGCAGATAAATCTTTACTAGAAAACACTCTTCGAAGAGAAGAAAAACCACCATTATTATCTAAAGAAACCTCCCCTTTAAATAGGATACTATTTTCAGTAAGTTTAGCATTACCTTCTGATAGTCCACCCATGACTCCATCATTAACAACTTGCCATTTTTTTCCTTTTTTATCTTTTCCAAAATCAATTGTATAGGGTTTACTTTGTGTCATAAATAAGGAAATTAGAAAGACAATTAATAGGGTTCTCATTTCAGGTTTTTTAAAGCTTTATCTATACCTTCAAACTTGAATTTGAATCCAGTTTGTATGATTTTGTCAGTAGAAACTCTACTTCCGTTTAAAATAATAGTGGCCATTTCACCAAAGACAATTTTTAAAATAAATGAAGGAGCTCCCATAGGTAAAAAACTTCTTTTAAAGGTTTTAGCAATCGCTTTTGAAAATGAATAGTTGGTTTGGTGTTCTGGTGCAATTGCATTATAAGCGCCTTCTAAATCTTCATTTTCTATTGCTTTAATATACATCTGGCACAAATCATCTATATGTATCCAAGGCATGTATTGTTTTCCATCTCCTAAAGGAGTAACTACAGGAGTTTTCATTTTCTTTAAAGCACCACCATCATTACTCAAAACAATACCGGTTCTTAGGGCTACAGTTCTTGTTTTATACTTTTTAAATTGGAAAATAGATTCTTCCCAAAGGCGACAAACTTTACCAAGAAAATCAGTAGCAGGTTGATCTGTTTCAGTAAAAATAGTTGCTGTCGTTACAGAACCATAATATCCAGTTGCAGAAGCTGAAATAAAAGCTTTTAAAGGAGTTTTAAGTCTTTTTGAAGTATTGTATAATAGATTAGTAGATTGCACTCTACTATCAATGATTTCTTTTTTTCTTTTTTCAGACCATTTTTTATCTGCAATTCCTGCTCCTGCTAAATGAATGATATAATCTAAGTCTTGAAAAGCTTCTTCTTCAATAAATTGATCTTTTACATTCCAAACAAAAGTTGTGTATTTACTCTCTGGAGATTTACTTCTGCTTAAAACGCTAACTTCATATCCTTTGGATGCTAATAAGAATGATAATCGTTTTCCAATTAAACCTGTTCCACCAGTAATTAATACTTTTTTCATAAGTGTAAAAATACAAAAAACCGCCATCAAACTTGATGGCGGTTTTCATAAAATGTATGTTAAAAGAGACTTATTTAATCTCTTTCATTGCATTGTCAATTAAAGTTTTGATATGAGTTTTATGCGCTTTGGTAGCAATATTACCTGTACCATTACTTACCCAAGTTCTCACTTTTTTCAAATTGTAAATAGCCATAGACTGAGATGCTATTGAGAATCTACCTGCAGTTCTACCTGTTACCATACCAATTAATCGTTTTACATAAACAGCTTGTAAATTCTGACGAGTTGTATTAATATTTCCATTCACATCTGGAATAAACATCGCTTTGTTTAAATCATTCATGAAAGAAGATAACTTATACTCGTTTCCATAAGACTCAGAATTAGACATTCTTTGTAAAGTAGAAGGGTGCATAATATGAGCTAATACTCTGTTTTGGTATCCTAAAATTCTTTCTTGAATTTTTGGATCTTCACCATAACCTAAATTATAACCTCTTCTTTGTGGTGCTAAATAATTATACAATTCTTTAGGAGCACTAAAAGCATCTGGAGCAAATACATATTTTTTTAATGCATTGAAAGCTCTTTTCTGATCTGCTAAACTAACTGGAGTATAAGGTTGTGTTCCACCATCTTGTCCTGACATAGCTCTATCTACATAAACTCCTCCAATAAATCTAGAAATTACATCCCCAGCTCTAGCAGATTGTCCATTTAAGATAGCATAAGCTTGACGCAATTGCATATAAGTTTCACCTTTTTTAGAAAAACGAGACTGAATATCTTTCATCATGGTATTTACCAATTCAAAACGATTGATAGAATACTGAATCTGATCATTAGATAAATCACCAGTCATTACTCTAGGATCAATTCCTTTTCCTGGAGAACGCATATCATCTGCGTCATTACCAAAAATTAATTCTGGTTTTGTTGATTCATTTAATAAAGCATTCATTTCAGCTTCATTTTTAAAATCTTGATACCCATACTGAATAGCCCAAATATCATAAGGTCCAACTGCCATGTCATAGTATTGACCTTGCTTAGAACGATCGTTTGTTAAGTTAATTCCAGCATAATCCATTACAGAACCCGTTAATGCTTTTCCTTTAATAAAAGCTGCATCCGCTAATTGTTCTGGAGAAAACAATTGACTTGCTTTCATGTTGTGGTTTAATCCTAATGTATGTCCAACTTCGTGCATGATTAAAGATTTCATTCCTTCTTTCTTCATCCCTTCCATTTCTAAATCAGAAGCTCCTGCAGCAGCTAAAACAATTTGACCAAACATATTATTTTCATGCATTAAATGTCCTTGAGAACATAATAAATGATCTTTTTTGTTGGTTAGCATTTCTTTTTTAAGGTCTTCATCTGATTGAATACCATAATTTGCAGCTGTAGAGAAAATTCTGTCGTAATATACTCTGTTTGTGAAGTGCACATATTCTAACATAATGTCAGCTCCTAATAACTCTCCAGTTCTTGGATTTGCAAAACTTGGTCCATATCCACCAAATGGAGGTTGTGGAGAAGATGTCCAACGTAACACATTGTAACGTACATCACCAGCATCCCATTCAGCATCATCTGGCTGTACTTTCACAACCATTGCATTTTTAAATCCAGCAGCTTCAAAAGCTTCATTCCAAGCTAAAACACCTTCTTTAATAGTTTCTCTCCATTCAACTGGAGTTGTATTTTCAATCCACCAAGTAATTGGAGTTACAGGTTCTGATACCGCAGCATTTGGATCTTTTTTTACTAATTTCCATCGGTGAATCATATCTCTATAATTCGTTACACCTGTAGTAGTCATGTCATTTGTTTGCGTGAAGAAATAACCTACTCTTGGATCATCCATTCTAGCTTCATAACTATCCTCTGGCATGTTCATGAAAGTATGAAATACTTTAATAGAAACATTTCTACCATCTGTTACTGCAGCAGATCCACCGTTTAGAACAGATGGGTTATTATAGACATACTCAGTTTTTATGTTCGTGTTCTCTGGATAGTTTTTAATTTCGTTTATTTTTGATTTGTTACTATCTAATCTTCCTAATGAGAAAGAAAAAGGAGATTGTCCTGGAAATCTAGGTCCTTTAACTCTAGTAAATGTTTCTGATAAAAACAATTTAGTAGCATCAATTAAGTACTCACCAGCTTTAGCATCATGAAATAATACTTTTCCACTGGCAATAGTAGCATCACTAATATTAGAATTAGCAGCTTTTGAGATTGCGTTGTTTTCATCAAAGTAAAAAGAGGTGTTTGGTGCAACAAACTCTATTTTATTAAAATAATTTTTTATGTGAAAAATCGCAGACCCTTGGTAAGCTCCTTTAAATTGACCAGCGTCTAAAACACCATTTGCAATTTGAGAGAAGTAGATAAAATCTTGGTTTAGTTGATCTTCTTTAATTAATAATTTTACATCACCGGTTACTGTATCTTGAAAAATGGTGAATAAACCTTCCATTTTCTTACTGCTTTTAGTAAGTGTTTTGATGGATTTTTTTGGTTTTGGCTTGGGTTTTGGAGCTTCTTGCTCAGTTTTTTCTTTTTTCTTTTTTTTCTTTTTTCTTTGAGCATCTGCATCTTGTATACCAACTAAAGCTAGCACTAAAACAAATGATAAAAGAAAACGTAGACTTCTAGAATTTACTGTTTTCATAAAATTGAGTTTGATTTTTAAAATATTTCAGCCATCAATATAAATATTATTTACTTCTTGATTGTTAATAATACTATAAAGTTGCACTTTATAATAGATGCTTTGTTTGCTAAAACGTTGCATAAATAAAAAAAATAGTGAAAGCTATGTTAATCTCTAGCATCAAACTTTTTAAAGCCTTATTTTTGTAAAAGCATGAAAGAAAAGAAAAGAAAAGGTTTTGTTTTTAAGAATTATGAGTCGCCTCATATAACTCCATTTGAGAAACTATTTGATATTTTTAAAGAGATCATCACACATACATCTGGTGATTTTGATGAAGCTATTGATTGGTTACGTCAGTTAGATGTAGAATATAAATTGACAGATGAAGACTATACAATTGATGATTTTATTGAAGATTTAAAAGCCAAAGGTTATATCAAAGAAGAAATAGAACCTGATGGGAATGGTGGTAATATTTCAATTACGGCAAAAACAGAAAGAGCAATTCGTCAGCAAGCTCTAAATCAGATTTTTGGTAAAATTAAAAGAAGAGGTTCTGGAAATCATAAAAGCAAAGGGCAAGGTTTAGGTGATGAACATACCGGCGATTTTAGAAATTATCAATTTGGAGATTCATTAGACAAAGTATCCATGACTGAGAGTTTACGAAATGCTCAAATTAATCATGGAATTGGGAATTTCAATTTAACTGAAGATGATTTGGTTGTTGAAGAAACCATGCACAAAGCACAAATGAGTACTGTTTTAATGATAGACATCAGTCATTCTATGATTTTATATGGTGAAGATAGAATTACGCCAGCAAAAAAAGTAGCGATGGCTTTGGCAGAATTAATAACGACAAGATATCCAAAAGACACCTTAGATATTTTGGTCTTTGGAAATGATTCTTGGACCATTGATATCAAAGATTTACCTTATTTAAAAGTAGGCCCATATCATACAAACACAGTCGCAGGTTTGCAATTGGCTATGGATTTATTGCGAAGAAAAAGAAATACCAACAAACAGGTTTTTATGATCACAGACGGAAAACCAAGTTGTTTACGAATGCCAGACGGACAGTATTATAAAAACAGTAATGGATTAGACTCTTTTATCACAAATAAATGTTATGCAATGGCACAACAGGCAAGAAGATTACATATTTCGATAACTACTTTTATGATTGCTCAAGACAATTACTTGATGCAATTTGTAAGAGAATTTACCAAAGCAAATCAAGGAAAAGCATTTTATACTGGAATTAAAGGTTTGGGTGAAATGATTTTTGAAGATTATGAAACAAACAGAAAAAAAAGAATTAAAGGTTAAGATGAAAATAGAAACTATATTAACATTAGGAGATTTAAAGAAATCAGGATATCAATCAAAATCAATTAAAGATGAATTGAGAGATAACTTAATTACTAAAATTAAAAATAAAGAAACCGTTTTTGAAGGAGTTCATGGCTATGAAAATACAGTAATTCCAGAATTGGAAAGAGCAATTTTATCTCGACATAATATTAATTTATTAGGTTTAAGAGGTCAGGCAAAAACCCGTTTGGCCAGATTGATGCTGAATTTATTAGATGAATATATTCCAGTTGTAGAAGGGTCAGAAATTAATGATGATCCATTACAGCCGATTTCAAGATTTGCTATAGAACTTATTAAAGATAAAGGCGATAAAACATCAATTTTTTGGTTGCATAGAAGTGAGCGTTTTGCTGAAAAATTAGCAACACCAGATGTAACTGTTGCCGATATTATTGGTGATGTTGATCCAATAAAAGCAGCAAATCTAAAATTAAGTTATGCAGATGATCGCGTAATACATTATGGAATGATCCCCAGAGCAAATCGTTGTATTTTTGTCATTAATGAATTGCCAGATTTACAAGCTAGAATTCAGGTAGCTTTGTTTAATATCTTACAAGAAGGTGACATTCAAATTCGTGGTTTTAAATTGCGATTGAATTTAGATATGCAATTTTTATTTACAGCAAATCCAGAAGATTATACCAATAGAGGAAGTATTGTAACTCCATTAAAAGACAGAATTGGTTCTCAGATTCTAACACATTATCCAGAAACCATCAAAATAGCTAAAACAATTACAGCTCAAGAAGCTATATTAGATAAGCGTCAATCTGAAACTATTTTTGTTCCAGAATTGGCAAAAGATATCCTAGAGCAAATTGTTTTTGAAGCAAGAAAAAGTGAATTTGTAGATGTTAAGAGTGGAGTAAGTGCCCGTTTAAGTATCACTGCTTTTGAGAATTTATTAAGTACGGCTGAAAGGCGTTTATTACTTTCAGGTGATGAAAAAACATCGATTAGGATGAGTGATTTTACAGGAATTATTCCTGCAATTACTGGTAAAATCGAATTGGTTTATGAGGGAGAACAAGAAGGAGCATATAATGTAGCATTGACCTTATTAGGAAATGCAATTAAAACTTTATATCCAACTTTCTTTCCAAAAATACAGAA